>JAESFL010000347.1_pt1 | contig 36914 bp, 34 predicted proteins | sample 9269401 | NCBI WGS metagenome assembly JAESFL01 (sample SAMN14506025, study PRJNA617098) | algae metagenome | isolation source: Gloeocapsa sp. UFS-A4-WI-NPMV-4B04 and co-occurring heterotrophs from desert... | place: USA: Utah | collected 2006-10-01 | reverse complement strand
TCAGGCGCTCTTTCCATGCGGCCTCTTGGCCGGCATCGACCTCAGGCGCGCGATGGCAGAAGAAATTCACGTTGATGGGCTTCTTCGTGTACTGCCGGATCCTGGCCAGTTCCTCCCTCGCCTTATCGGGGCTCAGCAGCGCACAGGGGAGAGACCCGAGTCCGCCCGCTTCCGAGACGGCAATCACCATATCGGACAGGTTGGCACCCGCCATGGGGGACTGGACGATGGGAAGCTCGATGCCCAGAAGATCCAGAATGCGTCGGTCGGTCCACATGAAAGCCACCTTCCCTGCGATGCATGAATCCGGTGTTCCAGTGCTAGGCCCGATGGCAAGCCCGCACAAGTGCGCAACCTTCGCAGGCCGATGGGCATTCTGTCATATCAGGCGAAGCTCCTGACGAGGATCTTACGCGAGGCGGTGCGACCTCTTCGTGACCGCCAGGGAAGAGGACAAGTCATGCCCGACCAGGACGTCACCTACCCTCCTCTCGACGTGCTCAAGCCCGTCGCCGAGAACCTGTGGATCGTCGACAGTGGGCCCCAGGAAGCGATGGGGCTGAGCCTGCCGGTGCGGATGACGGTGATCCGGTTGGGCAACGGCGATGTCTGGCTCCATTCGCCCACGCGCTACAATGCGGAGCTGCGGCGCGAGATCGAGACGCTCGGGCCCATCCGGCATCTCGTCGCGCCTAACATCGCTCACTGGACGCACCTCAAGGAATGGCAGGGCGGATGCCCGGCGGCCAAGACGTCTGCTGCGCCGAACCTCCGGCAGCGCCCGCAGGTGCGCAAAGCCGGCATCCGGCTCGACCGGGACCTGACGGATTCACCGCCGGACGACTGGGGCGGCGAGATCGAGCTCGTGGTCATCCCCGGCGGCGCGGGCTTTCGTGAGGTCGCCTTCCTTCACCGTCCCACGCGCACGCTCATCCTGACGGACCTGGTCCAGAACCTCGAGCCGGAAAAACTGTCTCTGGGCACACGCCTCTTTGCCAGGCTCACCGGAGTCGACGCTCCCAACGGCAAGGCCCCGGCTTACTTACGCTTTGTCGTCCGCCTTCGCCGCGAGGAGGCCAAGGCAGCTGTCTCGCAACTGGTCGCCTGGAACCCGGAACGGGTGATCTTCAGCCACGGCCGCTGGTTCGACCGCGACGGAACGGCGAGCCTGAAACGGGCCTTCGCCTGGCTGCTGGGATAGAGCGCGCTCCTCCTTCTGCGCCATTGCTGGGTGGTCCCAAAGGGGCAATCATCGCGGCTTTCCCGGTGAGGAAACGATGAGCGCCACCGACGCAGCCTTCAAGGGCTCCATACCGACGATATACGAACAGTATCTCGGCCCACTGCTTTTCCAGCCCTTCGCCGAGGATCTGGCGGGACGTGTGGCGGACATCACGCAGGGCAGCATTCTAGAAACGGCGGCCGGAACGGGGATCGTGACCCGCGCCCAGGCGAAAGCCCTGCCGCATCAGGTCGAGATCACCGCGACCGATCTCAACCAGGCCATGCTCGACCTCGCCCAGTCCAAGCTGCAGGCTCCGAACCTGCGCTGGCGCCAGGCCGACGCCCAGGCCCTGCCCTTCGAGAACGGCAGCTTCGATGCGGTCGTGTGCCAGTTCGGCGTGATGTTCTTCCCCGACAGGCTCTCGGGCTACCGGGAGGCATTGCGCGTGCTGAAGCCCGGCGGACGCTTCCTGTTCAATGTCTGGAACGCCCTCGACCTCAATCCGGTCAGCCGCATCGTGTCCGACACCGCCGTGAAGGCCTTCCCCGAAGACCCGCCCCGGTTCATCGAGCGGGTGCCCTTCGGCTATTTCGACCCTGACCGGATCCGCGGCGAGGTTCAGCAGGCGGGCTTCGAGAACGTCGAAATCGACGTGGTGGACAAGGTCAGCCGAGCGCCCTCCCCGCGGGAGCCCGCCGTCGGGCTCTGCCAGGGCACTCCCCTGCGGGCCGAGATCGAGGCCCGCGCTCCGGAGCGGCTTGAGGAGATCACGAGCGCGGCTGCGGAAGCGCTCTCCGGCCGCTTCGGCGCATCGTCGTTCGAAAATCGCATGAGTGCCCTCGTCGTGACCGCCTGGCGATAGATTGGGCCGCGGCTCCCACCAACCTCGGCGAGGCGCCCTTGACACTTCGTTACACTGATATATCTCCCGAGGTAGGCTTCCTGTGCAGCGGCATGGAAACCCGAGATTTTGCCTCCCCAGACAGACGGACGCTCAACTTCGAGAGACTCTCGCCAAGCCATGCAAGTAAGGTCTTCGTTCGTGGGTCGCGTAACGCCGAAGAGCGGCACCGTACTCTGGCCCTTGCAGCTGCTGCTGATCGCAAGCCTGCTCGGCCCCGGCCTGTTTTTTGCCTACACGGCCTGGGACGATTACCGCCGCATCCACGAGCACACGGACGAACGGATCGAGCGTGCCCTGGACGTGGTTCAGGAGCACAGCCTCAAGACGTTCCAGACCATCGAGCGTACGATGGCCGAGACGAACGAGGTGCTGCGCGGCCTCACGCCGGAGCAGATCCTGGCCGAGGAAGCCCGCCTCCAGCGCCGCCTGAAGCGCACCCAGGATGCCGTTCCGCAGATCGAGGCGATCTGGGTCTTCGACAAGGCCGGGCGCCCGCTGGTGTCGAGCACCATCCTGCCCGTGCCCCGCGATCTCGACAACTCGGAGCGCGATTACTTCAAGGTGCAGGCCGACCAGGATGCCGGCACCTATATCGGCAAGACGATCACCTCGAAGATCGGCGACATCCGGTTCTTCGTGGTGAGCCAGCGCCGCCCGACGCAGGATGGAAGCTTCGACGGGATTGTCGCGGTTTCCGTGCGGCCTGAGCATTTTCGCGACTTCTATGGCCGGATTCCGAGGGGCATCGCCGATTCCTTCGGCCTGATCCGCTCCGATGGCGAGTTCCTGGCGCGCTACCCGTCCCGTGGCAATGAGCCGATGCGCCTCAACCCTCAGAGCGGCTTCATCGGGAGCATCCAGCCGAATCAAGAGGCCGGACGCTTCATCGCCACCTCCCAGATCGACGGGATCGGGCGGTGGATCGGTTATCGCAAGGTTCCTGGCTATCCTGTCTACGTGCAGGTCGGCGTCGAGACGGCGGTTGTATGGTGGGAGCTCTGGTCGCGCATGCGGTGGCTCCTTGCCTTCGGCCTGCCGGCGACCATGGGCTTGTTTGCCATCAGCCTTCTTGCCCTGCGGCGCACCCGCAGCTTCCATGCCGAGGTCGAGCGGCGCGAGATGGCCGAAGCCGCTCTCAAGCAGGCGCAGAGGCTGGAGGCCGTGGGCCATCTCACCGGAGGTGTCGCTCACGATTTCAATAACCTGCTGATGGTCGTCAAAGGCAACTTGGACCGGCTGCGGCGCTATCCCATGGAGGAGCGGCAGAAGCGGTCTCTCGACGCCATCGAGACGGCAGCAGGACGAGGCGCAAGCCTCGTGCGTCAACTCCTGTCCTTCTCCCGCCAGCAGACGCATGAGCCGGAGGTCGTCGATCTGTCGCGATACCTGCTCGACCTGCAGGACATGCTTCGCTCATCCCTGCGCCGCGACATCGCCATCGACATGCGGCTCCCGCCGGGCCTGTGGAATACCAAGGTCGACCTCAACGAACTCGAACTCGCCATCCTCAATATCGCGGTCAATGCGCGTGATGCCATGCCCGATGGCGGACAGCTGCTGATCGAGGGTTGGAACTTGAACTTGCGCGATCCGGATGTTGTCGGCCTCCAGGGGGAGTACGTCGCGCTCAGCCTCACGGATACCGGCTCCGGCATTCCGGAGGACGTGCTGCCCCATGTGTTCGAGCCGTTCAATACGACCAAGGACGTCGGCAAAGGAACCGGCCTGGGCTTGAGCCAGGTCTATGGCTTTGCCAGGCAGCCGGGCGGCACGGCGACAGCCCTCGCCGAACCAGGTCGCGGCACCACGATCACCCTCTACCTGCCGCGCACGATCGAAGCTGCGTCTGACGCAAGCGACCGGGATCATGAAGCTCCAATCAGAAGCGGCCACGGCCATATTCTCCTGGTGGAGGACAACGCCGACATTGCCGATGTCACCCGCGCCAGCCTGGAAGAGATCGGATTTCATGTGTCCCATGCGGCCGATGCCCAGTCTGCCCTTGCGGTTCTCCGATCCGGGGCGCGGATCGATCTTGTGTTCAGCGACATCGTGATGCCGGGCGCATTGAACGGCGTCGATCTGGCGCGCATCATCCGCAGGGAGCAGCCTACCCTGCCCGTCCTGCTCGCCACCGGCTACAGCGATGTCGCTCAAGCGGCCACGGATGACGGATTCACCATCCTTCGCAAGCCCTATGACCTGGCCGAACTGAGCGCCTGCATCGACCGCGTGCTTGGGTTCACTCCGCTCAAAGTGAGCGCGTAGGCAGGCTCACGATGCCAAAAGGCCTCTGACGGTCAATGCACCGTTTCCAGCAGTTGCATGGAGTAGAGAAGGGTGCCGAAGGGGCAGACGATATTCAGCCGCCATCCCGACCAATCCTGGGCCGCCGTGCCGATTTCCGCTCTCAGTTCCTCGATGGCTATGAGAGCCTGTGCCTTGGCGCTCTCAAGGTCGTGGACCTCGATTCCCGCATTATCGACAATTTGGTCATGATTGCTCACGAGGTGGAAGAAGCAACGCATGTCAGGCAGTCCACCCAGTCAGAAAGCTTACAGGTTGCTAGCGGTTTTTGCCGACAAAGTGAAGAGACTTTGCGGGCTCTTGCGTCATTCGCCTTTCGTAGAGGGTCCCTCACCTATCGGCTGAAGACTGTCCAACAACACCCAACCGATATCCGGCCGAGGCACAGGCACCAGATAGGCGCGACCTGCCTCGATCCGCTCGATCCGGCAGGTGATAGCCCTCTGATCGCCGGGAGGACGGTAAACAACGATAGCTCCTGCCTGGATCGTATCGGGGTGACCGGAAGAAGCCGACGTCTGGGGCGGCGGCGGTGCTTCCGCAGCGTTGTGGCCGGCTCGTATACGGTCGAGCGTTGCTATCGCCAGCTTCGCGCGATCCCGATATCGCTCGCTGACTGGTCTCAAGAGCGCACCACGTGTTCGTCCGGGATACCATGAGACACCGCCAGCTTTGGCCAATTCCTCTGCAACGGCTTCAATTTCCTCGTCAGTCATACCCGCCCCCGCGATGTTTAGCCCAGTGAACCGTCTCACAATCTGACCAAAGACACCTTAACGCTAAGTAATACACGGATTTTACATCGGGATCGAAAGTTTTCTTCGATCTCACCTCGCCCCTAAAAGTAGGGCAGTATCTCATTGCGCCAGACCTACGACGACGGGTCGCAGGATCATCGGAAGCCTTAAAGATGAGCCGTCGCGAATTGCGCATGGAATAGCCGTTATCGTTGCCACCACGGGAGCCGACACAGATTATCTATGTCGCATAGAAAATATGCACAAAAGAGCCCTGTATAGTTCCGATCTCAAGCAGCGAACAACACAGTTACAATATTGGCATCCGGCCCTTGCTGCACCGGATGATTACCCCAAAAGCTATGATATTGTCAGGAATTTCCAGCCCAGACTTTCGCAAATGTATTAAAGCATGCAGGCTTCCTTTCCCGATGAGGTGTATTCGGCATGGCAAAAATCATCAACGCCTCCGGTTTCGGCGCAATCGCCAATGATAGTATCGATGACAGCGCTGCAATTAATGCAGCCGTGAAAGCGGCGCATGCCGAATACATCAAGAATCCGACCGCAGGTCGGGTCACCGTTGTCCTGCCGGCCGGCACTCTGATTGTCAAAGGCACCGGCGATAAGAGCGACGGCGCCGTCTCCATGCTCAGCGGCACCGCGCTACAGGGCGCCGGCATGGGACGGACGATCCTCAAGGTAGCCGACGGATGGGCCGGCGATATCACCGGCGTGGTGCGCACCCCATTCAACGAAGTCACCGCCAATGTCGGTCTCTTCGATCTTTCCATCGACGGCAATCGCGATTCGACCACCGGCAAGATCGACGGATTCTATACGGGCGTGAGGCCCGGAAGCACGCAGCAGGACAGCGACATCCATGTATCGCGCGTGGAGATCCTGGATTGCTCGGGCTATGGCTTCGACCCGCACGAGCAGACCCTGCGCTTGATCATCGAGAACAGCGTGTCCCACGGCAACGGGCTGGACGGATTCGTGGCTGACTACATCGTCAAAGGCATCTACCGGAACAACGTCGCCTACAACAACGACCGACACGGCTTCAACATCACGACAACGACCACCGATTTGCTGCTCCAGAACAACATCGCCTATGGCAATGGAGCAACCGGCGTGGTGGTGCAGCGGGGATCGGAGAACATCCCGTGGCCCACCAATATCGACATCGTGGGCGGCCAGTATTACGGCAATCGGAAGGAAGGCATCCTTCTCAACATGGCCGACGACGTCACCATCAACGGTGCCACGATCTACGGAAACGTGGGCAGCGGTGTGCGGATCGAGGGCTCCACTGACAGCGTCGTGCAAAACAGCCGCATCTTCAACAACGCGCAGGGCGGGGACAACCAGTTCGACGAGATCAGCATCCGCATGCGGCTGGATGCGACCACGGGGCAGACCTATTACTCCGTGAACACTCAGATCCTCAACAACACGATCTATTCCGACGGCGCGATCGATGCCCGATATGGGATCAGGGAGGAACGCACGAACACCGCCGGCGGCCCCACCAACATCAGCCTCTTCGGCAATACCATCTCCGGAATGGACTCGGGAGCAATCTTCACCCTGGTCCAGAAATGGATCGGCACGGCCGGTGCCAACGTGTTCCGCGGCACCGGGTTCGACGAAGATCTGAGCGGACGGTCCGGCAACGACACGATCCAGGCGATGGGCGGCAACGACTATGTCCTTGGCGACAGCGGCCATGACCGGCTCTATGGCGGCGATGGGCGAGATTCGCTCTTCGGCGGCACCGGCAACGACAGGCTCCATGGCGGTCGCGGGAACGATACCCTGATTGGCGACACCGGACGCGATGTTTTCGTCTTCGACACGAGGCTCGGATCATCCACCACAGACCGGAAGGTCAACTTCGACGCCGTGGCTCAGTATAGGGCCAAAGACGACTCGATCTGGCTCGACAATGCCATCTTCCGGAAGCTCGGGTCCGGCAGCGCCGGTAGGCCAAACAAGCTGGATGCCGACTTCTTCAACGCGGGCAACAGACCCAAGGACTCGGACGACTACATCCTCTACAACAAGAAGACCGGCATCCTGTCATACGATTCCGACGGCTCCGGATCGCGAAAGGCGGTGGAGTTCGCCCAGTTCCAGAAAGGGCTCGCCCTCAGCCATAACGAGATTTTTGTGGTGTAAGGGAAGTCAAGCGAGCCGCTTCACGCTACCACGACCACGTTCCGGCCGCTCTCCTTGGCGCGGTAAAGTGCATGGTCCGCACGCCGCAGCAGATCCTCGGCCATGGCGCGGGGGATCGTCGCGCAACCAATGCTGACAGTCACCTCCTCGGACTTTCCGAGGGCATCCTTCCCGGCTTCGGCAAAGGCGTGGCGGATTTTCTCTGCCAGCATGGCAGCGTCCCCAGCCCCGACCGGAAGGATTGCGGCGAACTCCTCTCCTCCCAGCCTGCCAAAGGTCCCTTTCGGCAGGTTCTCGGAGAGCGTGCGAGCAAAGACGCCGAGGATGCGGTCGCCGACGGCATGGCCGTAGCGGTCGTTGACCGCTTTGAAGTTGTCGAGGTCGAACAGCAGGCAACTGGCCGGTCGGTCGTTCAGACGATTGAGCAGCCTGGACGCGGCCTGGAGAAAGGCGCGTCGATTGGGAATTCCGGTCAGATCGTCGACGAGAGCCGCGTGCTTGTATTCGAACTTCAGGCGCTCCTTCGCCATGGACAGGAACATGAAGGCGAGAGTCGGTCCGATCACCACAAGGAAGAGAGCCATTTCCGAGGACCAGCGCCGGGCGAAGGTATCGATCCAGGGAACCGACGTGATGGAGATGCCGAGCAGTCCGCGGAGGAGATTGAACACCGCAAGGCCGGATAGAAGAACGACTGTCACACGCTGCGAGGCAAGCGCCTGCGTTGCGTAACGCCCCAGTTCCCAGGCCGACAAGGCGGAATAGGCGCCCGTCAGCAGGGACGCCAGGATGAGGCGGTATCCCTGCGAGTCGGAGATGAACGGAAAGGCGCACATCCAGACTGCAACGCCCGCCCCACCATGCAGCAGAATGCCCGGACGCTCGTTGAAGACCCTGCACCCGCCATAGATGGCCCCATAGGACAGGATACCCAGAGCGTTCGCCAGCAGGAGAACCCCGTAGCCCGGCGGTCCTTTGCCGAGGTTGGCCCAGCCGATGCCGACAGCGATCAGCCAGAAGGCGGCTCCCCACCACGCCATGGCGCTCAAACGACGGTTCAGCGTCCATGAAAAGATCAGCAGCGTGCCGAGGACGGCCGACAGCAGGATGAAGGCGACGGTGAGGGTGGCAGGATCAAGAACCATCGGAGCAGCTGTCGTGCGGTCGGCCGGACTACCGCAGAGATGGACCCCGCAGGACATTCCCTTCGGAATGCGGGACCACGCTATCCATGATCGCCCCATGAATGTCCAGCAGCAACTGATCCGACGGGCAAACCCGAGGCCGGAACGAAGGCTGGACGGAAGCATTTTTCTTCAAGCCAAGCCTTCGGAGGAACAGTGCCATGGGCCGCTATCATCGTCATGGGGTGCAGAGCACGGCAGCCATTGCGGGACATCCGCTTCATCACATGCTGATCGTCTTCCCGGTCGCCTTCCTGATCGGGGCCTTGGGAACCGACATCGCCTTCCTGGCGACTCAAGACCCGTTCTGGGCTCAGGCCTCCTACTCGCTTCTCGTCGCCGGCATCGTCACCGCCCTCGTGGCTGCGGTTCCGGGGATGATCGACTTCGTGACCATCGACCGGGTGCGCAATGTGTGGGTCTCATGGGCACACATGGTTACGAATCTGGTCGTCGTCGCTCTTGCCCTCATCAATGTGGGGGTGCGCCTGGACGACCCGGCCGCCGGGGTTCAGGGCTGGGGCATCTGGCTGTCAGGCATCCAGACGGCCCTACTGCTGTTCAGCGGCTGGCTGGGTGGTGAGATGGCCTACCGTTATGGCATCGGGGCGATCCAGGACTACAGCCCCAAGGCCGAGCAGTTCCACGTAGAGGTTGACCGGCCGGATGTGGCCGAGCAATACGGCCGCCGGAGCGGATCGGGGCGTCTCTGAGGACACCCGGATCGCTGCCTTGCCTTTCGAAGCGGAGCCGATAAGCTCCGCTTCGCCATGAAGCACTCCACGACAGCCTATGCTCTTTTTGGTCTGGCACTGGCAACCCAGGCGCAGGCCACGTCCCCTTGCCCTCCTGGCTTTGCCATGCTCCAGGCCTCGGATACGTGCGTGCGGATCAGCGGCAGCGTCCGCGCCGATGCGCTTGCCGGTGCAGGGCGGCTGCGTGCATCCGATCGGTTCCAGACGCATTCGGGTGCTCGCTTGCAGATAGATGTGAGGAAGCAGACCGATTACGGCCCTTTGCGCGCCGTAATCGCCATTGGAAACATACGCCGCTGACGCCATGAAAAAGGGGCGCCCGAAGGCGCCCCTGTCTCTGCCGATGGCGGATCAGTTTTTAGTAATCGTCGTAGTATTCTTCGCGGTAATAGGTGCGCCGCGGGGCTTCATACGCCCTGTAGGTGGGCCGCTCGTAGGTGCGGTAGGCCGGCCGGGCCGTTGTGGCGAGAGCACCGCCGAGGATGGCGCCCGTCACGCCGGCTGCTATGGCAGCGTTGTTATTGTTGCGCCGCTGCACGACGTAGCGCTGCGCCTTGTGGTTCTTCTGGTGCCCATAGGCATAGCCCTTGCCCTTTCCGGGGCGGGCTTCGGCGACACCGGCGAAAGAGGTGGCAGCCAGAAGGGCTGCGCTGATCGCAACGAGAGCTTTCTTCATAGACTCACTCCACAACAGTTTCGAATATAAAAGCCATCTGAAAAAACAGTTCCAAAAATAGGAGCAACATCGAGGCAAGAACGCTCTATTCGCCAATGAATTAAGATCGTTTTTCTCGTTGTCACGTCTGCTTTCGATCACTGCCTTTATACTCGCCGCCACTGACGACACATCTCTCGCACGATGATTATACAAACGGCAAAGGGGGCCGGCGAACCGGCCCCCGTCTCTCATCGGTGAACGAGCAAGTTACTCGCTGGTGCTCGTGCTGCTTCCGGAGGAGGAGCCGCCCTGCTGCGGACGAACCGTCGTGGAAGAGTTGCTCGAACCGGATGTGTTGCCGCTCGTATTGCTGTTCACGTCAGTACGGCTGCGGGTCGAAACATTGCCGGTCGTCTCAGGGGCGCTCGAACGGGTTCGCGTGGTGGAGACATTCACGTCGTTGGAACGGCGCTGCTCGACGGACACGCCAACGCTCGGCGAGGTATCCTGCGTCCGGCGGATCGTCGTGCGGCGGTTGACGGAGACGCTCGGCTCATTGACCTCCTCGTAGCGGCGCACGGTGCGGCGACGAACTTCCACCGGCTCGTCAACGACCTGATAGCGGCGCTTCTTCGATACGACCTTGTTGGTCCTCTTCGTCTTCTTCACCGCGACCTTCTTGGTGGGCTTCTTCTTGACCACCGTGCGGCGGACCTCGGTATCCGGCTCCTCGATGGAGGTCACGCTGCGGCGGCGGGTGACGGAGACGCTGGGCTCATCGATCTCCCGCACTGTGCGCGACCGAACGGACACACCGGACCGCTCACGGGTCTCGATGCCGACGCCGACACGGGTGCTGCCCTCTTCGCGGGTGCGGACATTGGTCTGCGTGCCCGAGGACTCACTGCGGGTTGCGCCGGTGGTCTCGGTCCGGTTGCTCGTGCCGGACTGGTTGCGCAGCAGGTTGTTCGAATCCGACGACTGCGACTGGGATGTCGTGCTGGTGCTGGTGTTGGTCTGGGTCGACGTCTGGGCGTAGGCCGCGCTGCTCAATAAGAGAAGGGCGGCTCCAAGAGCGATTTTCTTCACGGACGATCTCCATTACTGTAAAGGTGCGGGGTGAACGCAGACCTTTGGAGACTGTTCCAACGAGCCGGAAGTAACTGTGCATACTGGCGAAGTCATGGAGCGAGATGAACATTTGTTCAAAATGCTACACAGGCGCAATAATGCTTGATGGATCATCAGATCCCGGCTTCAGACCTCAACGCACTTTGGAAACCGTTCTGTGTCGCCGGCGCTGGGCCGTGTCCGGGCCGGTGGCGAGCCGACTCGCTCTCGCCTGAAGGCATGCCCCATGAACACGCCCGTTAACCTGGCATTAGGCCGCTATGCTACTAAAGCATAACAGCCCTACACTATTACCACTCCTCTTCGGCACTGCACACACTTATATCGGCATTGCACACGCAAGAACAAAAGCCACCGGCCACAGGGGCCGGTCACTGATGAGGAGTTTTCCATGTTCGTGTCTTACATTCTGTCTAAGGTCCGCGCCTATATGCGTTATCGCGAAACCGTCCGCGAGCTTTCTCTGCTGTCCGACCGTGAGCTCGACGATCTCGGCATCTCCCGCTTCCAGATCGAGAACATCGCGCGCGAGCACGCTGTCGCGTAATACTCTGCTGCATTGCAGCATAAGGCCCTCGCCCGCCCCTCGGCGGGCGTTCGCTTGTCTGGAGGCCGTCAGCGCCCGCCGGAAACGGGGATGTTGGCGCCGGTGATGTAGGACGCGTCCTCGGACATCAGGAACAGCACCGCTGCGGCAACTTCCTCAGGCTCGCCGATCCGCGCTAGCGGAATATGCGGCCTCAGCCGCTCCAGGCGGCCGGCATCCTGGGTGCTGCGCTCATGGATTTCGGTCTTCGTCATGCCGGGCGAGACCGCATTGACCCGGATACCCTCCGGCGCCAGTTCCTTCGCCATTCCGATCGTCAGGGAGTCGATGGCGCCCTTCGAGGCGGCATACCAGACATATTCGTTGGGGCTACCCAGGGAGGCGGCCACTGACGAGATGTTGACGATGGTCCTGGCGCCGGGGCTCTTCGGCAGCCGCCCCGCGGCCTCCCGCGCGACCCACAGGGCACCCAGCACATTGATCTCGATGCAGGCCTGGATCGTCTCGGCGGAGGTCTGCGCCAGCCTGCCGGACTTGCCGGTGATCCCTGCGTTGTTGACCACGTGCGAGACAGGTCCCAAGGCCGCCTCCGCCTCGTCGAACAGGCGAACCACGTCGGCTTCGGCGGCCACATCGCCCTGGCAGGCCATCGCCTTCGCCCCGGCGTTGCGACAGGCGGCCAGGACCTGCTCGGCGGCTTCTCGCTCCGAGCGATAGGTGATGGCGACATCGTAGCCACGCTGAGCCGCAAGCTGCGCCACCGCAGCCCCTATGCCGCGGCTTCCGCCTGTAATAAGGACGACAGGACGCCTGGATTGCATGGCGTTCAAAGCCTTTCCAAAAATCATTTGGCTCAGCTTGACCAGGGCTCCCGAGGGAGTCAACAAAGCCGCTCGGGAGAATGACCATGAGCACCATCGAACCCATCCATGTCATCGGCGGCGGCCTCGCCGGTTCGGAAGCAGCCTGGCAGATCGCCCAGGCTGGTGTTCCCGTCGTGCTGCACGAGATGCGCCCCGTCCGCGGCACCGATGCGCACAAGACGGACGGCTTGGCCGAACTCGTCTGCTCCAACTCCTTCCGCTCGGACGACCCCGAGACCAATGCGGTGGGCCTGCTGCATCAGGAGATGCGCTTCCTCGGTTCGCTCATCATGGCCAAGGGCGACGCGAACCAGGTGCCCGCCGGCGGCGCGCTGGCTGTCGACCGCGACGGCTTCTCGGCGGCTGTGACGGCGGCGCTCGAGGCTCATCCCCTCATCACCGTCGAGCGGGGCGAGATCGCGGGCCTGCCGCCCGAGGAGTGGTCCTCGGTGATCGTCGCAACCGGCCCCCTCACCTCGCCGGCTCTCGCACAGGCCATCCTCGACCTCACGGGCGAGACGTCGCTCGCCTTCTTCGATGCCATCGCGCCCATCGTCTACCGCGAGTCCATCAACATGGACATCGCCTGGTTCCAGTCGCGCTACGACAAGGTCGGGCCGGGCGGCACGGGCAAGGACTACATCAACTGCCCCATGACCAGGGAGCAGTACGATGCCTTCATCGATGCGCTGATCGCCGGCGACAAGACCGAGTTCAAGGAATGGGAGGCCAACACCCCCTATTTCGACGGCTGCCTGCCCATCGAGGTGATGGCCGAGCGCGGCCGCGAGACCCTGCGCCACGGCCCCATGAAGCCCGTCGGCCTCACCGATCCACGCAACCCGGACAAGAAGCCCTATGCCATAGTGCAGCTGCGCCAGGACAATGCGCTCGGCACCCTGTTCAACATGGTGGGCTTCCAGACCAAGCTGAAATACGGCGCGCAGAGCGCGATCCTGCGCATGATCCCGGGGCTGGAGAACGCGGAGTTCGCGCGCCTCGGCGGCATCCACCGCAACACCTATCTCAACTCGCCGAAGCTCCTCGACCCGACACTGCGCCTGAAGGCGATGCCGCGCCTGCGCTTCGCCGGCCAGATCACCGGCTGCGAAGGCTATGTGGAGAGCGCCGCCGTCGGTCTCATGACCGGGCGCTTCGCCGCCGCAGAGCGGCTCGGCCGCCCGATCCAGCCGCTGCCGCACACCACAGCCCTCGGGGCGCTCATCAACCACATCACCGGCGGGCATATCGAGACCATCGACGAGGGGCCGCGCTCCTTTCAGCCGATGAACGTCAATTTCGGCCTCTTCCCGCCGCTGGCACAGGCGCCGAAAGCCGAAGACGGCAAGCGCCTGCGCGGACCGGCCAAGGCCGTTGCCAGGAAGAAGGCGCTGACGGATCGGGCACGGGCGGATCTGGCGCTGTGGATGTCGGGCGGCGTGCTGCCTCAGGCTGCGGAATAGCTATTGTCATTCCGGGGCGGCTCTTTAAAGCCGCCCCGGAATCCATAACCGCTGACGTGGCCAGATAGAACGCAGCGGTCATCTAAGCATTCTTAGCTTAAGCGTCGTGTTTATGGATTCCGGGCTCGGCCTATGGCCGCCCCGGAATGACAGTCGTGATCGTCAAAACGGCCCGCGGCACAGCAACCAGACGCGGCGCCATTGCGGGATGTCCACCACCGTGTGGAACGGATCGTAGTCCCGCCGCTCCATGGCCTTGAGGTAAGGCTCCACCAGCGCAACCGGCTGGAAGGCCGGCCTGGCGGCATTTGGGATCGTGGGGCGCAAGGCGCGCGCCTGATCCAGATGCCTGAGCGCGACGGCGCGCAGGTCGGCGAGCGCCCCTTGGAGACCCGGGCCGCCGCGCCCGGTGACGATGTCCTCGCGCACCACGCCGTGCTTGGTCAGGATGTCCGCCGGCACATAGACCTGCCCCTGGCGCGCATGGATCGGGAAAGCGCGCAGCAAGCCGGCGATGGCATAGGCCACGCCGGCATGTCCGGCCGCATCGGCCGTACCGGGATTCGTGCCGTCCGAGAGGATGAGGCTCGAGAGCTGGATCAGGCTCGACGAGGTCTCGCCGCAATAACCTTCCAGGTCGTTGAGGCTCGGCATCGGATCCTCATAAAGATCGAAGATCCTTGCATCGATCAGGTCCACCAGCGACTGGCGCGGCAGGCGGAACTGGACGATGGTGTCGTCGAGCGCGGCCGCCACGGGATTGGCCCGCACGTCGCCCCGCGCCTCGCCCTGCAGGGCATCGCGCCACCATTGCAGGCGGATCTCGCCGACGAGCGCCTCGCGCACCGCCTCGCGCACGCGGGCGATCTCGAAGTTGAAGGCATAGAGCGCGTAGAGATGCGGCCGCTTGTCGGCTGGCGCGAAGAGGCTCGCCCAGTAGCGGTCCGGATCGGCCTCGCGCACGAGCGCCTCGCAATGGGCGAAGTTGGAGATTGCCTCCGCCATCTTAAGGGACGGCGATCAGGGCGGCGCCGACCTTGCGGTTCTCGGCGAGCAGGATGTTGTAGGTCCGCGCAGCCGCCCCGGTCTGCATCACATCGAGTCGGATCCCCGCTTCGCGAAAGCGCGTGCGGAAGGCTGCGGGCAGCGCCGCGATGTCGGCGCCCGTGCCGAACAGCAGGAGCTCGAGCGCATCGCCCTCGGCAAAGATCGGATCGAGCACCTCGTCCGTCAACTCCGCCATGGAGGTAACGGGCCAAGCCTTGACACCCGAAGGCAATGCCAGCAGAGAGCCGCGATGGGACATGTCCGCGAAGCGGAAGCCGCCATTGCCGTAGGCATCGAATTGATAGCGTCCCGGCAGGAACCCGTCGTAGAGGCGGCCTGAGCTCATCGGCTTACTCCGCTGCTGCGGCCCTGCCCTCCGGAACCTTCACGGCCTCGGATCCGCGCAGGCCGATATAGATCAGCATGGGGGACGAGATGCAGATGGCCGAATACGTGCAGATGACGACGCCGTAGAGCATGACCTGCGCGAAGCCCTGGATCGCCTGACCGCCGAACAGCACCAGCGCCAGAAGCGAGAGCGCGGTCGTCGCCGCGGTCATCACCGTGCGGGACATGGTGTGGTTGATCGACAGGTTCAACAGCTCTTCCGCCGGCATGGTCTTATAGCGGCGCATCAGCTCGCGGGTTCGGTCGAACACCACCACGGTTTCGTTGAGCGAATAGCCCACGATGGTCAGGATCGCGGCGATCGAGGTCATGTTGAACTCGTGGCCGGTGATCACGAAGAAGCCGATGGTGAGCACGATGTCGTGGAGCGTGCCGATAATGGACGCTACCGCCAGTTCGCGCTCGAAGCGGAACCAGAGATAGAACAGCACCGCGATGACCGAGAGCACCACGCCGATGGTGCCGGACTGCACGAGCTCGCCCGAGACGCGGGGACCCACGGTCTCGACGCGGCGGAATTCATAGTCGTTGCTGAACGTATCCCGCGCCTTCTGCACCACGGCAGCCTGCGCGGCCTCGCCGCCCTCCTGGATGGGGAAGCGCAGCGACACTTCGCCGGCGGAGCCGAATTCCTGCACCTCGACGTCGCCGAAGCCGAAGCCCTCGGCAGTCTGCCGGATCTGGCCGACATTGGCCTGACCCGACTTCGCCTGGATCTCCATGAGCGTGCCGCCCCGGAAGTCGATGCCGAAGTTGAGGCCGCCGGTCAGGAGCATCACGGCCGTCAGGATGGAGATCAGAGCCGACAGCGGAAACGAGTAGCGCCGGAAGCGCATGAAATCGAAATGGGAGTTTTCGGGCCAGAGGCGAACGAGGCGCACGATACGCACTCCTTAAAACGGAAGAACTTTGGGACGCATCCAATGATACCAGAGCGCAATCATCATGCGCGTCAGGGTCACGGCGGTGAGAACCGTCGTCAGGATGCCGAGGATGAACACGACCGCGAAGCCGCGTACGGGACCGGAGCCGAGGAAGAACAGGATCACCGCCGCGATGGCCATGGTGCTGTTGGAGTCCACGATCGTCGCGAACGCCCGGTCGAAGCCTGCCTGAATGCCCGACACGATGGACCGGCCGGCACGGACTTCCTCGCGGATGCGCTCGTAGATCAGCACGTTGGAATCCACCGCAGTGCCGATGGTGAGCACGATGCCGGCGATGCCCGGCAGGGTCAGCGTGGCCTCCAACACCGACATAAGGCCGAAGATGAGGCCCACGTGGACGATGAGCGCGATGTTCGCGAAGAGGCCGAAGAGGCCATAAGTTGCGAACATGAAGATGATCACGAAGATGGCCGCCACATAGGTGGCCATCTTGCCGGCCTCGATGGAATCGCGTCCGAGGCCTGGGCCGACGGTGCGTTCCTCGACGATGGTGAGCTTCGCCGGCAGGGCGCCGGAGCGGAGCAGCACGGCGAGATTGTTGACCTGCTCGACCGTGAAGCTGCCGGAGATCTGACCCGAGCCGCCGGTGATGGGCGACTGGATCGTCGGCGCCGAGATCACCTGGTTGTCGAGCACGATGGCAAGCTGGCGCCCCAGGTTTTCCGTCGTCGCCTGTCCGAAGCGCTGCGCGCCGCGAATGTTGAAGCGGAAATTGACGATGGGCTGGTTGGTCTGCGTGTCGAAGGCCGGCTGCGCGTCGATCAGGTCGCCGCCCTCGGCGATGATCCGGCGCTCCACGGGAACCCGCTGGCCGCCCGCATCCTGCATGGGCAGCATATCAACGTCGGTTGCACCCTGTTGGGCGAGCAGGCGGAACTCGAGGTTGCCGGTCTCGCCGAGCAGCGCCTTCAGCTGCTGCGGATCCTGGAGGCCGGGAACCTGGACGAGCACGCGGTCGGCGCCCTGGCGCTGAATGCTGGGCTCGGTCGTGCCCGTGGCGTCCACGCGGCGGCGGATGACCTCGATGGACTGGTCGACGGCACGGCGAATGCGCTCGTTGGTGCCGATCTCCGAATAGGTCAGCGTGATCACGCCGTCCGGACTCGTGTTGATGTCGATGGAGTTGCCGCCGGCCTGGCCCAGCACCGCATTGCCGGTGGGCTGCGCCAGCTCCCGCAGGCGCGGCAGGAGCCGGTCGCGGTCGGCCGCATCCGGCACGCGGATCTGCACGCCGCGCTGAACCGTCTGAATGCCGTTCTGGGACGAGACCCGGGTGTCGCGCAGGATGCGGCGGACGTCGTCGCGCAGGGTCGTGACCTGCACGCGCATCAGGTCCTGGGCGTCGACTTCAAGGAGCACGTGGGACCCGCCCTGCAGGTCGAGACCGAGCACGATGGCGCGGGACGGCACGAGCCAGGACGGCACCCAGCCCGGAATGCCATTCAGGAAGGCCTGACGCTGCTCGCGGGTCATGGTGCTCGGAACCGCCAGGAGGAGGCCGATCACGATAATCGCCATCGTGGCGATGATTTTCGATCTCGAGAAACGCAGCATCGTCAGCTCAACCTTTCACACTCTTTCGCCGCAGCGGGCTGCGGCGGACCGGCCCCTCCACTCGGGAAGGGGCCGGCCTCGTCTCTATCAGGCCTTGACCGGCTCGCTCTTGGACCGGACGTCGGAGATCATGGCCCGGGCCACCTTCACCTTTACGCCGTCGGCGATCTCGACCTCGATGTCGGCCGCGTCCTCGGTCACCTTCGTCACCTTGCCGATGATGCCGCCGGAGGTGACGATGGTGTCGCCGCGGCGCACATTCTTGATCATCTCCTGGTGGGTCTTCACCCGGCGCTGCTGGGGCCGGATGATCAGGAACCACATGATGACGAATATGAGGATGAACGGGACGAATTGAAGGATCATCTCCATTCCGCCCCCCGCGGGGGCCCCTTGTGCGTAGGCAGGTGAAATGAACAAGCGGCTCTCCATGGATAAAGGCGCGTGGCAGGCCTATTGGGGGCCTACCCGCGCCGGACGGGATATAAAGCGTGGCGGACTATACCCATCGACTCCGCGAAATCAATGAAGTTGCAGGCACATCGTGCGGAAAAGTGGGCACCGGTTTTCCGCGCCCAACGATGTGCCTTTCCAAGAAGGAAGCATCGGATTGCCCCCAAAAGTGGCCTCCACTTTTGGGTCCGATGCACGGTTTCCAAAGGCCTCTCGGTGGACCGTTCGACGCTTTCTGCGGTAAGCAATCCCCTCACCCACCCCGGATGGCCTTGTTCCCGATGCCTGCAGACCTGAATTCTCCTGAAACTACGGCGCTTCTGACCCGCATTGCCGATGCTCTGGAGCGCCTCGCTCCAATGGCCACGCCTCACGCCGATGTGACGGTGGCGGACGCTTTCGTCTGGCAGGCGGCGGGGCGCAGGCTCTCTCCGGTCGCGAAGGTGAACCGGGTCGAGATGAGCCTCCTGCGGGGGATCGACCGGGTGCGGGACCAGCTGGCGGAGAACACCGGGCGCTTCGCCAGGGGGCTTCCGGCCAACAACGCCCTGCTCTGGGGCGCCCGCGGCATGGGCAAGTCGTCTCTGGTCAAGGCGGTCCATGCGGAGATCAACCACACCAAGCCTGCCGGTTCCCGCCCCCTGAAGCTCATCGAGATCCACCGGGAGGACATCGAGACCCTCCCCGATCTCATGAGCCTGCTGCGAGCCGACCCGCACCGCTTCATCGTCTTCTGCGACGACCTGTCCTTCGATGCGGACGACACCTCCTACAAGTCGCTCAAGGCCGTGCTGGAGGGCGGGATCGAGGGGCGCCCGGACAACGTGATCTTCTACGCCACGTCCAACCGCCGCCACCTGCTGCCGCGAGACATGATGGAGAACGAGCGTTCGACCGCCATCAATCCGGGCGAGGCGGTGGAGGAGAAGGTCTCGCTGTCCGACCGCTTCGGTCTCTGGCTCGGCTTTCACAAGTGCAGCCAGGACGAGTATCTCGACATGGTCTTCGGCTATGTCGACCATCTCGGCCTGCAGGCGGACCGCGAGGCGATCCGCGCAGAGGCCCTCGAATGGGCGACGACCCGGGGCGCGCGCTCAGGCCGCACCGCCTGGCAATTCATCCAGGATCTCGCGGGACGCTTGGGAAAGGCGATCTGAAACGACAAAGGGACGGTGGCTGAGCCCACCGTCCCTTCATTCGATCGGCTTCGAGGTTCGAAGCCGATCTAAGCTTTGTGCAAGATCAGCCGCCGAGATACTTCATCGGATCGACCGGCTGCGCACCCTTGCGGATTTCGAAGTGCAGCTGCGGCGAGGTCACGTTGCCGGACTGGCCGGAGGTCGCGATCACCTGTCCGCGCTTGACCTGCTCGCCGCGCTTCACGTTCAGCGAGCCGTTATGGGCATAGGCCGAGACATAGCCGTTCTCGTGCTTGACCAGGATGAGGTTGCCGTAGCCCTTCACCTCGCTGCCCGCGTAGGTCACCGTGCCGGCCTCGGCTGCCTTCACCGGCGTGCCTTCCGGGACCGCGATGTTGATGCCCTCGTTGCCGCCATTGGCGCCGAACCCGGCGATGACGCGGCCGCGGGCGGGCCAACGGAAGTCGCCCGACACGCTGGCGGTAGCCTCAGGCTCCGGCGCGGGAGCCTTCGCGGCTTCCGGCTGCGGAGCCGGTGCGGCCGGCGCAGGAGCGATGGTCTTCACAGGCTCGGGCTGGGTGAGAGCCGCCACCTTGGGCTGCTCGACAACGGGCTTCGGCGCGGAGACGAGCGGCTTCGGAGCCGATACGAGAGGCTCATCCGTGGCCGAGGCGACCTGCATCGGGGCCGACTTGGCGGGAGCCGGAGCAGCGGGGGCAGAAGCCTGCGCCGTCGTGGTCATGCTGGGGCGAACACGCCGGGCAGGCTCGGCGGCAGCGACGGGGGTCGTTGCGGCCGGCACCTTGGACGTGTCGACGAGGCGGAACTTGGGCTGGGCCGAAGCCGTCTGGACGGCCGGCGCGGGGCGCGGCTGGACGGAAGCGGGAGCCGAGGCGATGCGGGTGGGCTGAGACAGGGGCTGGGCCTGCACAGGCGGCAGGGACTGGGTCTGGACCGAAGCGGTCGGCATCGGAGCGGCCGCGTAGGACGGAGAGGCCTGAGGCTGCGAGGAAGCCGAGGCACCGTCCTCCATCCGCTCGCTGGCAGCGAAGGGATTGGAGAAGGGGTTCTGCGCAAACCGCGCGCTGTCGGTGCTGCAGGCGGCCGCCGCACTGCCGATCAACCCCACCATGGCGATCCGAGACACCGCAGCCCAATGTCCAGAACTCACACGCAAACGCATCACTCAACCCCAACCGAACGCAACTCGATGAAGCGATTAAACGCCTGTTCAGGTTAAGCAACGGTTGATGGTGCGCACTTTCTCGTAACCTTGTCGGAATTTTTTTGATTTGGTCAGAGAGTTGCCGCAATGCCGGTGACGAGAGGCGAAATTCGCAGCTGCGCGCCAAGGCTCTGCGTCAGTTCTCCGTCGGCGTTGCGCTCGACTTTCACGAGGCGGGGCATGCCCTCGACGGTCAACGCTCCCACGAGGCGCCCTCCGGTCCCTAACAGCGGCATCAGCGCTTCGGGAATTTCCGGGCGTGCGCCGTTCAGCAGAATGCGATCGAAGCGATCCCGCACCCGCGCGGCAAGCCCGTCGCCGACTTCCAGGCAGACCTTGCCCGCTTCGACGATCTTGAGATGCTGGGCCGCCGCCGCGGCCAGGGTGTTGAAGCGCTCGACGCTCGTCACCTCCGCTCCGAGCCGCGCCAGAAGCGCCGTCACGTAGCCGCTGCCTGTTCCGACCTCCAGCACGCGCTGGCCGGACTGCACGCCCAGCGCCAGCAGCATGGCGGCCACCGTGGCAGGTCCGGTCATCGTCTGCCCGCACGGCAGCGGCAGGGCGACATCGGTGCGGGCGAGATCCGTGAAGCGGCGCGGAGCGAAGACCTCGCGCGGCACGAGCTCCATGGCCCGCAGGAGAGCCGTGTCACGGATGCCTTTCGCGCGCAACGACAGGATGAAGGACGCGGCCCCGATTGCCGCCTGCTCGTCACGGGCATCGTCCGCCTCGGGCAGGTATGGCAGATCCTGGCTCATCGCGTTCGCCTTCCTCAGCCGAAGGCCTGCGCGTAGCGGGTCAGGGTCGGCTCGTCGGTCATGTCGATGCGCAAAGGCGTGACGGCGATGCGCCGGTTGGCGATGGCCCAGAGATCCGTGCCATTGCCGGGCGTGAACGGACGACGCTCGAAGGCGATCCAGAAATAGGGATTGCCGCGCCCGTCGCGACGTTCGTCGAGGCGCAGGAGTTCCTGTGTGCGCTGGCCCTGGTTGACGAGCGCCGTCCCGTCGACCTCATCCGGCTCGCAATCCGGAAAGTTCACGTTGACGAGGATGCCCTTGTCGATTCCGGCTTCGAGAATCCTGCGCACCACTTTGGGGCCGTGATGCTCGGCGCATTGCCAGCGCGGCGCCTCGCGCGTGGTCGGGCCGTAGGCCTGGGAAAGCGCAATGGACGGAACGCCGAGGATGGTGCCCTCGATGGCGCCCGCCACCGTGCCGGAATAGGTCACGTCCTCGGCCACGTTCTGCCCGCGGTTGACGCCGGAGAGCACGAGATCGGGCTTCGCGTCACGCATGAGGTGGCGCACGCCCATGATCACGCAATCCGTCGGCGTTCCCCTGACGGCGAAGTGCCGGTTCGAGATTTCGCGCAGGCGCAGCGGATCGTTGAGCGACAGTGAGTGGGCGACGCCGCTCTGATCGGTCTCGGGCGCGACAACCCACACGTCGTCCGACAACTCGCGGGCAATGGCCTCCAGGCTCTTGAGCCCTGGAGCATGGATGCCGTCGTCGTTGGTGCAGAGGATGCGCATGCCTTAAGCCTGACGTTCGATGCGGGTGAGCCCGCCCATATAGGGCTGCAGAGCTGAGGGAATCGTGACGCTGCCGTCCTCGTTCTGGTAGTTCTCCAGCACGGCCACCAGCGTGCGGCCGACCGCGAGACCCGAGCCGTTGAGCGTGTGCACGAAGCGCGGCTGCTTCTCGCCGGCGGCGCGGTAGCGGGCGTTCATGCGACGGGCCTGGAAGTCGGAGCAGACCGAGCAGCTCGAAATCTCGCGATAGGCACCCTGCCCCGGCAGCCAGACTTCGATGTCGTATGTCTTGGTCGAGGAGAAGCCCATGTCGCCGGTGCAGAGCGTCATGGTGCGGAACGGCAGCTCCAGTTTTTTGAGCACGTTCTCGGCACTGGTGAGCATGCGCTCATGCTCGTCGGCGGAGGTCTCCGGCGTGGTGATCGACACGAGCTCGCATTTGACGAACTGGTGCTGGCGGATCATGCCGCGCGTGTCGCGACCGGCGGAGCCCGCCTCGGCGCGGAAGCTCGGGGTGAGCGCGGTAAAGCGCAGCGGCAGTTCTTCTTCCGAGAGGATCTGCTCGCGCACGAGATTGGTGAGCGTCACCTCTGCGGTCGGAATCAGACCGTAGCGGGTGTCCTTGATCATCTTGGCAACCGCCTCATGCGGCTGACCCTCGAGGGCTGCGGCGACAACCTGCTCGAGCGAGTTGCCGGGGAACGCCCAGAACTGATCGTCCTCGAATTTGGGCAGCTGCGCCGTGCCGAACATGGCATCGTCGCGCACCAGCAGCGGCGGGTTCACTTCCGTGTAGCCGTGCTCGGTGGTGTGCAGGTCGATCATGAACTGGCCGAGCGCCCGCTCCAGGCGCGCGAGCCCGGCTTTGAGCACCACGAAGCGCGAGCCCGAGAGTTTCGCCGCCGTCTCGAAATCCATAAGGCCAAGGGCCTCGCCGATCTCGAAATGTTGCTTGGCGCTGTTCGACATGCGGGGCGTGCCGACGCGGTGGCGCTCCACGTTGCCGTGCTCATCCGCGCCGACCGGCACATCCGGCTTCGGAATGTTGGGGATTGCGGCCAAAGCTTCGAGAAGGGCCTTCTCGGCCACGCGTTCCGCCTCCTCCAGCTCCGGCATCGTCTCCTTGATCCGGGCCACCTCGGCCATCATCTCCTGGGCCCGCGCCTCGTCCTTCCTGGCCTTGGCCTGGCCGATCTCCTTGGACATGGCATTGCGGCGCTCGGTGGCGGCCTGCAGGGCCGAGATGGCGCTCTTGCGCCCGTCGTCGAGGGCGATCAGATGTGCGGACAGGGGCTCCATGCCCCGGTTCCGGAGGCCTTGGTCGAAAGCCGCGGGGTTCTCGCGGATGGAACGGATGTCGTGCATGGGATGAGGACCTGCTTCGTCAGGCAGCCCCGCCCCTATGACAAGACCGCCCCTTCAACGTGTGCCGAGGACGGCGGCCGGAATGAAGACCCGTGGGCCTACTCCTCTGCCGCGCGCGCGGCCTCGGCTTCCGCACGCTTCTTCTCGACCATGCGGACGGAGAAGATGGATGCCTCGTAAAGAAGCAGGGTGGGGATCGCAAGGGCGAACTGGCTGATCACATCCGGCGGGGTCAGGACCGCGGCGATCACGAAGACGATAACGATCGCGTAGCGCCGCTTGTCCTTCAGGAACTGCGAATCGATGATCCCGGCTCGCGCCAGCAGGGTCAGGATCACCGGCAGCTGGAAGCAGATGCCGAAGGCGAAGATCAGGGTCATGATCAGCGACAGGTACTCGCTGACCTTCGGCAGGAACTCGATGGTCGGGCCAGCTTCCACCGCCAGCTGCTGCATGCCCACGGAGAAGCGCATGAGGAGCGGCATGGCGATGAAATAGACGCAGGCCGCGCCGACGGCGAACAGGACGGGCGTCGCCACGAGATAAGGCACGAAGGCCCGGCGCTCGTTCTTGTAGAGGCCCGGCGCCACGAACTTGTAGACCTGCATGGCGATGACCGGAAAGGCCAGGAAGCCTGCGCCGAACGCCGCCACCTGGATCTGCGTGAACAGGTATTCCAGGCCGTGGGTATAGACGAGACGCGCCGCCTCGGGCGAACCGACTGCCAAGACGTAGGGCCAGACCAAGGCGTTGTAGATGTACTTGGCGGCGGCAAAGCAGGCGAAGAACATCACCACGAACGCGGCCAGCGCCTTGAGGAGGCGCGAGCGCAGCTCGGTCAGATGCTCGATGAGAGGCGCGCGCGAAGCCTCGACCTCGTCCTGTTCAACGGCAGTGGTCATCCGACTTTCGCGTCCGGTTTCTCTGAGAGTTGCTCGGCGAGTGCAGCCTGCTGGGCCTCGTACTCGGCTTCCCGCCGCAGGGACTCGGCGATCTCCTTTGCCGGATCGACGGTTGGCGGAAGCGGCAGGTCCACGAGCGGATCGGCAGGCGCCGGCGCCCGTCCTTCGACCACGGCCTGCACCGAGGCATCCGAAGGCGCTTGGGCGGTCACCGGGGCAGCCTCCGGGGCGCTTTCCGGCTCGGGCGCCTTCTCCGGGGTTGCGGCAGGCGCCTCGATGGAGGTCTTCAGCTCGTCCCGGATCGTCTGGATCGGGTTGAAGCTCGCGTTGAGCGACGGAACGGAGTCGTTCACGCTCTGGAGCTGCTTCTTGACCTCGTCGAGCTCGGCCTCGCGCATGGCCTCGTTGAACTGGCCCTGGAACTCCGACGCCATGCGGCGGAGCTTGCTGGTCATCTGCCCCACGGTCCGCAGGGCCTTCGGCAGATCCTTCGGGCCGATCACGATCAGCGCAACGGCGCCGATCACCATGATCTCACCCCAGCTCATGTCCAACATGACGTGGCCTCGAACCTGCCTCTTAGGTACTCACGCGTACTGACGCGCCACAGCCTGCGGCGCGCCTCCACAGCTCAGCCGACCTTGTGATCCGTTGTCACGGTCGTGGTGGTCGTGCCGTTCTGGTGGTCGATGGTCCGGACCGGCTCCGACGGCTGCACCGGCTTTGCCGGGGTGTCGTCCTCGGACATGCCCTTCTTGAAGGCCTTGATGCCCTTCGCCACGTCGCCCATCATGTCGGAAATCTTGCCGCGTCCGAACAGCAGGACGACGATCAGACCCACGACGATCCAGTGCCAAATACTCGTGCCACCCATGGCAATCCTCCTGCGCCCCTTGGGGCGCGGCGTTTAAGTTGAATAACTTGCCGCCAACCTATGCGTCGGAGGCGGCGAAAACAAGGACATCCTTCGTATCGACATCGATGCCCACATCCTGCCCCTCCTTCACGTCCACGGGATCGTGAACGCGGGCCTGGAGCGGACGGTCGACGCCCTGGACATCGATCTGGAGCAGATCGACCTCGCCGAGGAAGCGGCGCGAGACCACCCGGCCGGGCAGGCAGAAGCCCGCCGGCCTCAGCCTCACCCCCTGCGGGCGCACGCAGACGACAGCGGGACCGTCGGCCAGATGCGGCGCCGGGAAGACCCCGACCGGGCAGCTCACCTGACCGTTGCGCACCACGCCCTCGAGCTCGTTGAAGTCGCAGAAGAACCGGGCGGCGAAGAGGTTCGACGGCCGCCGGTAGATCTCCTCGGCCTCGCCCTGCTGGATGATGGCGCCGGCCCGCATCAGCACGATCCGGTCGGCGATCCGCATCGCCTCCTCCGGGTCATGCGTCACCACGATGGTCGTAGCGCCGGTTTCTCTTAAGATTGCGACGGTCTCGTCGCGGATCGCATCGCGCATGCGCCGGTCGAGGTTGGAGAACGGCTCGTCCATGAGCAGCACGCCGGGACGGGGCGCGATGGAGCGCGCCAGAGCGACCCGCTGCTGCTCGCCGCCCGACAGAGTGTGCGGGTACTCGTTGGCGTAATGCTCCAGGCCGACGCGCGACAGCGCCCGGCGGGCCGCGACCCCGGCCTCGGAAGCCGAAAGGTCCTTCAGGCCGAACATGATATTCTGCAGGATCGTCATATGCGGGAACAGGGCATAATCCTGGAACATCAGCCCGATGCCGCGCTTCTCCGGCTCCAGGAAAACGCGCGGGCCGCTCGCCTCCAGGCCGTCCATGAGCACCCGGCCGGAGGTCGGAGCCTCCACGCCGGCCGCAATGCGCAGCAGGGTGGTCTTGCCGCAGCCGGAATGGCCAAGCAGGCATATGATCTCCCCCGGATCGATGGTGAGCGAGACGCCGTCGAGGGCGCGCTGGCTGCCATAGGCCTGGACGATGCTCTCGAAGGTCAGCTGGGCCGGGATCGAGGCGCCCGCCGTGCCGCGCTGCCCCCAGCGGGGCAGACGGAACCGGTCGCGGGCGGAGCCGGCGGGTCTGTCCGTCATTCCTCGCCGGCCTCGGTCTGGTGCATGTCCAGGGGCTGCAGGAGATCGTCGTCGAGGGGATCCTCATCCTCGCGCAGGGCATCCGCATCGGAGGGCACCGGCACGGAGAAGTCGGAGGGAACGCGGCCTTCAATGAAGCCCGCACCCTTGAGTTCCTCGAGGCCCGGCAGGTCCTCGATGGCATCGAGCCCGAAATGCTCCAGGAAGGCCGGCGTGGTGCCGTAGGTCACCGGGCGCCCCGGCGCCTTCCGACGGCCTCGCAGGCGGATCCAGCCCGTCTCCAGCAGCAGGTCGATGGTGCCCTTCGAGGTGGCGACGCCGCGGATCTCCTCGATCTCGGCACGGGTCACCGGCTGGTGATAGGCGATGATGGCCAGCGTCTCCATGGCGGCGCGGGAGAGCCTGCGCTGCTCGACCACGTCGCGGGCGAGCACGAAGGACAGGTCGCCCGCCGTGCGGAAGGTCCACTTGCCGGCCACCCGGACGAGGTTGACGCCCCGCATCGCATAAAGCTCGGCGAGGTCCTGGAGAATCTTCTCCACGTCAGCGCCCTCCGGCAGGCGGCCACTCAGCTCCTCGGCGCTCAGGGGCGCGGCGGAGGCGAACAGCAGCGCCTCGGCAATACGCATGGCCTCGCCGTGATCGGGCACATGACTGACCTCGGGAGCCTCGTCTTCCATCGTGTCCGGGGCTTCTTCCTGCATGTCGGGCAGCATCCTAAACTCCTGCCTCGGCCGGGTCGGCCACGGGCTTGACCCAGACCGGCGCGAAGGCCTCGTCCTGGCGCATCGTGAGCTTGCCTTCCCGCACCATTTCCAGGGTGGCGGACAGGGCCGACGCCAGAACGGTCGGGCGCATGGCGGGCTCCACCATGAACTCCACAAGATACGTATCGAGGGTCACCCAGTCGCTCAGGTGGCCGACCAGGCGCTCCAGGGCCTCCCTGGCCTCGACCAGGGACCAGACATTCCGCTTGTGCAGGGAAACCCTCGAATTGAACTGGACCTGCCGCTGCTGGGCATAGGCCTTGAGCAGGTCGTAGAGGCTCGCCTCGTAATGGGAATCCCGGTTGATGATGACAGGCTCCGGGGCGCCGCGGGCGAAGACGTCGCGGCCGAGCCAGGCGCGCTCGCCCATCCTCTTGGCCGCCTCGCGGATCGCCTCCAGGCGGCGCAGGCGCAGGGCCAGGGCGGTGGCCAGATCCTCGGCGCTCGGCTCCTCGCCTTTCGGCGGCTCGGGCAGCAGGAGGCGGGACTTCAGATAGGCAAGCCACGCCGCCATCACGAGGTAGTCGGCCGCAAGCTCCAGGCGCATGCGCCGGGCCGCCTCGATGAAGGCGATGTACTGCTCGGCAAGCGCCAGGATGGAGATGCGGTGGAGGTCGACCTTCTGGCGGCGGGCGAGCTCAAGCAGCAGGTCGAGCGGCCCTTCGAACCCGTCCACGTCGACGAGCAGAGCCGGCTCGCTCTCGGCGCGCTCGGTGGGCTCGATATCCTCGAAGGGTAAGGGCTTTGCCATGGACGCTACTCAACTCAACGGGCTCGAAGCTTCACGGGCTTTAGGCGATCATCGCAAGAGCAGAATCGAGCCGCGCCCGGGCATCCACAGGATCCAGGGGCTCCGGATCGTGGGTGATGCGCGCTAACGCTGCGTTAGCACGGCGCAGGGCATCGCCTGACAGGATGGGGGCGGCCTCGGCCACTGCGCTCATCTCCTCCATGCTGCCGTTGCAGTGGAGGGCCATGTCGCAGCCGGCCGCAAAGGCGGCCTCGGTGCGGCTCCGGAAGGAGCCCGAGAGGGCGTGCATGGACAGGTCGTCTGTCATCACCAGCCCGTCATAGCCGATATGGCCGCGGATGATCTCCTCCATGACGATGCGGGAGGTGGTGGCGGGATTTTCCGGGTCGAGGGCCGTGTAGACCACGTGGGCCGTCATCGCGAGGGGCATGTCGGTGAGCATGCGGAAGGGCGCGAAATCGTGCCGCTCCAGTTCCTCGCGGGAGGCCTCGACCACCGGAAGTGCCAGGTGGCTGTCGGCCCCTGCCCGACCGTGGCCCGGCATGTGCTTGACCACCGGCAGGACGCCGCCGGCCAGCAGGCCCTCGGCGGCGGCCCGGCCGAGCACGGCCACCTGAGCAGGCGTCTTGCCGTAGGCCCGGTTGCCGATGATGTCGTGGGAGCCCGGCGACGGCACGTCGAGGACCGGCAGACAATCCACCGTGATCCCAACCGAGCGGAGATCATGGGCGATCAGCCGCGCCCCAAGGCGGGTGATCTCCCGCTGGACGAGAGGGTCGTTGGCGTGAAGTTGCCCATAGGTGCGCCCGGCCGGGTATTTGGGCCAGTGCGGCGGCCCCATGCGCTGAACCCGGCCGCCCTCCTGATCGATGAGGATGGGGGCATCGGTTCGTCCGACCGTGTCCCGCAAGGCGGCGCAGAGCGCCCTCACCTGCTCAGGGCTGTCCACGTTGCGGCGGAACAGGATGAAGCCCCAGGGCTGCGCTTCCCGGAAGAAGGCAGCCTCGTCGGGGGTGAGTTCAAAGCCGGAGCATCCGGCAATAAAGGCGCGGGTGTTCATACCCGCGCCTTACGTCCCCTGCTCGGCAGGGTCAAGAAATCTTGGTTGCCAAGCTTATTCAGTTCCAAGCTAAATCAGTTCTTGGCTACGAAGCACTGTCCACCCTGCCCCTGGAGCTTGGAGCAGAGGGAGGAGGCCTCCTCCTTCGACATCGGTCCGACGCGAACGCGATAGACCGTGTTGCCGTTCACCTCGGCCTTGCGGATCATCGAAGGCTGGCCTCCGAGATCGGAATATTTGCGCTGGAACGAAGCGAAGACGGATTGGGCTGCAGCCTCGGAGGTGGCGACGCCGAGCTGCACGGCAAAGCCGCCGGCCCCAGTCGTTTCCGTTGCTGCCGGGGCTGTCGGCTGAACCGAGGCTACCTGCTGCGGAGCCGGGGTGCTGGTGGGCGTTGCTGCAGCCGGCGTGGGCTTCGGGGTCGGAGCCGGGGGGGCCGGAGCTGCCACGGGCGTGCTGGCGACAGGTCTGGGCTGCGAAACCGGTCCTTGAGCGGAAGCCGTCTGGACCGGAGCGGGCTGGGCCTGAGGCGGCAGGGTCATGGCTGCCGGAGCCGCGGGCTGGGGAGCCGGCGCCTCGCCGGCCATGGTCCCGTCCGGACGGATCGTCACCGTGCGGACCTTCTTCGGCTCGCCGAGATTCAGGCTGGCGGTCTGCTGCGGCTTGCCCGATGCGCCCAGGGTGCCGCCGGTGGCGTCCGCCACGGCGTTGCCGTTCATGCGCACGGTCTGCTGCACGTCGACGGGCTGCTCCTCGCGGTTGACCACCTTGGTGGCTCCGTTCTGGTTGGCGCGCTCGTAGATCTGCTTGTTCTGGTTCGGGATCTCGACGCCGCCCGGGTTCTGCGGCTGCACCTTGGTCGGCTCGTTGTTCGCCTTGATCAACGGCGGTTCGCCGCCCGTGATCGAGGGCGAACCCGAGGCCAGGTAGGCCCCGCCGCCGCCGAGCACCAGAGCGCCGAGAACGGCCGCGATGGCAACCGGTCCCTTGCGCGAGCGGGTCTTCGCCACCGGCGGATATTCGAGGCGGTCGGACTCGTCATAGCCCTGGTCGGGGTATTGAGCGGCCTGATCCGCGTAATAATCCTGCTGCGCATAGGCCTCGTTGCCGTACGCATCCTGCTCGCCGTACGCCTCGTCCTGGCGGGCCGGCTGATGGGCGTAGGCAGGTTGGGAGGCGTGGCCTTGCGGGTAGCCGCCCTGATCGTAGGAAGGCGAAGCCTGACCCATATGAGACCCGCGCACCGGGATCTCGCGAGCCCCGGGCGTCATAGTGTCGCGGACGGCGAAAATGTCGTCAGCCGACGCGCCCTGCTGCCGCGGGCGAGACGAGCCGTCATTGGCCAAAATCGATTGGAAAGGATCGTCTTGCCCCACGATTCGGGCCAATTCCGCCAGCGGATCGTTCCGCGTGGCAGAGGCCTGATGGTTCTGCGGGGCGCCCGCCTGGGCGAGTTGCCGCTCGATCTCGTTGAGGTCGATGGCAAAACGGGGCTTCGGTGATTCGCTCATGCGCCGGATCTCCAGTTACGCGACAGGAGCACCCGTTGCTCCGCCGGCACGACGTGACAGGACCCGACGCGATCAACTCCTAAGCGGTTGATCCGCCTTAGGAAACACTATCGCATTTCGTCAGGTGCCGTGACGCCCAGGATTGCGAGACCAGATGCGAGCACACCCTTCAGGGCATGCACGAGAGCGAGCCTCGCTTGGGTTGACTCTTTATCAGTTAGATTAACAAAGCGTAATTGCGGCAAGTCTTTGCCCTTATTCCATAAGCTATGGAAGGCGCTCGCCAGATCGTAGAGGTAAAATGCGACCCGGTGCGGCTCGTGTGCTTCCGCCGCCGCCTCGATAACCCTAGGGAACTGAGCGATGCGGTGGATGATGTCCATTTCCGCTTCGTCACTCAGAATCGAGAGGTCGGCCTTCCCGAGCTGAGCCGCCGAGAAGTCCGCACCCGGAAACGCCTCCGCCGCCTGCCGGAACACGGAGGCGCAGCGGGCATGGGCGTACTGGACGTAGAAAACCGGGTTGTCCTTGGACTGCTCGACCACCTTGGCGAGGTCGAAGTCCAGGGTGGCGTCGTTCTTGCGGAAGATCATCATGAAGCGGGTGGCATCCCGGCCCACCTCATCGACCACCTCGCGCAAGGTGACGAAATCGCCGGAGCGCTTCGACATCTTCACCGGCTCGCCGCCGCGCAGGAGCTTCACCATCTGGCAGAGCTTCACGTCGAGGTTGGCCTGGTTGTCGGAGACCGCCTTCACGGCCGCCTGCATGCGCTTCACGTAGCCGCCGTGATCCGCGCCCCAGACGTCGATCATGGTGGCGAAGCCGCGCTCGAACTTGGAGCGGTGATAGGCGATGTCGGAGGCGAAATAGGTGTAGGAGCCGTCCGACTTCAGCAGCGGACGGTCGACCTCGTCGCCGAACGCGGTGGCGCGGAACAGGAGCTGCTCACGATCCTCCCAGTCCTCGTCCTTCTGGCCCTTGGGGGGCGGCAGGCGGCCCATATAGACGAGGTCGCGGGCCTTCAGCCCGCTGATCAGCTTCGCGACCTCGCCGCCGTTCCCCTGCTGCAGGGAGCGCTCGGAGAAGAACACGTCGTGATGGATGTTGAGCACCGCGAGGTCGTTGCGGATCATGTCCATCATGGCGTTGATGGACGCCTCGCGCACGAGCGGCAGCCACTCGGCCTCCGGCTTGTCGAGCAGGCTTTGACCATGCTCCTTGGCGAGCAATTCGCCAACCGGTTTGAGATAGTCGCCCGGATAGAGCCCTTCCGGGATCTCGCCGATTTCGTGGCCCAGGGCCTCCTTATAGCGGAGGTACGCCGAGCGGGCGAGAACATCGACCTGCGCACCGGCATCGTTGATGTAGTATTCGCGGATGACCTTGTAGCCGGCGAAATCCAGAAGCCCGGCGAGCGCATCGCCGAACACCGCGCCACGGCAATGGCCCACATGCATCGGCCCGGTGGGGTTGGCGGACACGTATTCCACATTCACGGGAGCGCCCGCGCCCTGCCCGCTCCGGCCGAAGCCGTTCGCATCGACGGCGGCGGCGCGCAGAACCTCGTGCAGCACCTGCGGGTTCAGGCGAATGTTGATGAAGCCGGGGCCGGCGATCTCGACTGTGGTGACGCGCGGATCGTCCTGCAGGTCGGCAACGAGCAGTTCGGCCAGAGCGCGCGGGTTCATGCGCGCTTCCTTGGCCAGCACCATGGCGGCGTTCGTGGCGAGATCGCCGTGGGAAGGATCGCGCGGCGGCTCGACCACCACGCGGCTGACGTCCAGCCCCGATGGAATCTTAGCCCCTTCGGCCAACCGGCCAAGCGCATCCGCAACCCGCTTCTCGAACAGCCCGAAAATGTTCATGGTATTTTTCTCAATGGGCGACTGGCCCTGAACGTTGTGTGCGCCTAACGCAGGTCCGGCGTCACGTCAAACAGGCGACGGTGCTCGAGGATGGCATATCGGTCCGTCATGCCGGCAATGTAGTCCGCCACCCGGCGGGCGAGCCGAGGCTCGTCGTCCCTTGCCAGATCGGCCTGCCACTCCTCCGGCATCAATCCCGGCTCCGCCTTGAAGCGGCGGAACAGGTCCCGCAGCACATCGTCTGCCTGCGCCCGAACTCGCATGACATCAGGGTGGCGATACATGCGGGCATAGAGGAAGCGCTTGATCGAGGCGTCGGCTTCCGACATCGCCTTCGAGAAGCAAACCATCGTGCTCCCCGCCTGCCGGATATCGCCTGCGCTCTGCGGCGCCAGGGCGGCGATCCTGCGCTCACCCTCCGCCACCACGTCCTCCACGAAGCGGGTGATGACCCTTCGGGTCAGCTCGTGGATGCGGCGGGATAGGTCGAGGTTGGGATAGCGGCTCTCGATCTCGGCCAGGAGTTCGGCGAGGAACGGCACTTCGCGCAGGTCCTCGATCCGGAAGAGCCCGGCCCGCAGGCCGTCGTCGAGATCGTGGGCGTCGTAGGCGATGTCGTCGGCAATGGCCGCCGCCTGCGCCTCGCCGCCGGCATGGGTGGCGAGTTCCAGGTCCTGCTGGGCATTGTATTCGAGGATCGCCAGGGGAACGCCCCGGGCGGCATAGCGCAGGGTCGGCTTGCCCTCGGCATCGAGGAGCGGGCCGTTGTGCTTGACCAAGCCCTCCAGGGTCTCCCAGGTGAGGTTCAGCCCGTCATACTCCGCATAGCGGCGCTCCAGACGCGTGACGACGCGAAGAGCCTGGGCGTTGTGGTCGAACCCGCCGAAATCCGTCATGCACTCGTCCAGCGTATCCTCGCCCGTATGGCCGAAGGGCGTGTGGCCGAGGTCGTGGGAGAGCGCCAGGGCCTCGGCCAGATCCTCGTCGAGGCCTAAGGACCGGGCCAGCGCCCGGGCGATCTGGCTCACCTCGATGGTGTGGGTCAGGCGGGTCCGGAAATGGTCACCCTCATGATAGACGAACACCTGAGTCTTGTGCTTGAGCCGGCGGAAGGCCGAGGAGTGGATGATCCGGTCCCGGTCGCGCTGGAACTCGCTGCGGGTCGGGGAAACCGCCTCGGGAAAGAGCCGCCCGCGGCTTCCCCATGGGTCGCTGGCATAAGGGGCTCGCCATCTCTCGCCAAAGGGCCGCACAAACATCCCCGGGTTGAAGCCTTGTCAGGGCGCACTTACCTTGCTCTTAACAGCCTATGCAAGAATTACGTCCTCACAAGGACTGGAAGTGCCCATGACCGGTATCACCCTGACAGAGCGCGCGGCCCGCCGCATCAACGAGATCATGGCCTCGGAGCCGGACGGTTCCCACCTGAGAATCAGCGTCAACGGCGGCGGCTGCTCGGGATTCCAGTACGCCTTCGACGTGGACCGGACCCGGCAGGACGACGATCTCGTCATCGAGCGGGACGGCGCCACCGTGGTGGTGGACGAGGTGTCGATCCAGTACATGGACGGCTCGGTGATCGATTTCGTGGACGACCTGATCGGCCAGTCCTTCAAGATCGAGAATCCCCACGCCACCGCCTCCTGCGGCTGCGGCACCTCGTTCTCGCTGTAAAACCGTTACATACCCGCCTACTCTCCCCACCTGAGCGCCTTTCGGCTAAAGGTTGCCTGCCCCCGATTCGGCTGGCCTTGGGAGACATCATGGGACTTCGTTACCGCGCCGGCGTTGCCGCCCTCGCTCTGCTTGCAGGCTCCACCGCCCTGTCGTTCGAGCCTGCCGTTCTGCGTGACCTCGTGATCGAGACAAGCGGACAGCGCATCACCGTCGGTGCCGTCAAGGTCCCGTTCTTGAGCGCCGCTTTCGCCCAATCCGCCGACAGCTTCAGCCTCGACAACGTGACCTTCACCTTCGGGACCACGACCTACGAGGCGAAGCGGATCGAGTTCTCCGGCGTATCGACGCCGCGAGCCGAGATCGAGGCGCTGTTTGCGTCCGCCTCCACCGAGCCGATGGAAAGCCGCCTCAGGCGGGTCAACGCCAAGCAGATCACGATCCCCGAGGCTCGCGTGAAGCAGACCCTGGGCAAGGAGACCCAGACCACCACCTACCGCAACACCGTCGTCAGCGACGTCTCCCAAGGGCGGATCGCCTCGGTCGTGATCGAGGCCATGGCCATCGAGTCATCGGGCGCCAAGAACAAGGCTGTGATCACCGGCGGCCGGACCACCATGAACGAGGTCGATCTGCCGGCCATGGCTCGGCTCTACGAGGCCAAGGCCGATGGCCCCTCCGCCCCCATGGCCAGGATCTATGGTGCGTTCTCGCTCGAGAACGTTCAGCTGGTGGACAGCCAGGAAGGCATCACCTTCAAGATCGCCCGCATCGGCGGCCGCGACTTCCTCGGGCGCCCGACGAAGGATTCGTGGAACGGCACAGTGAGCCTCATGACCGAGATGTCGGACCGCACCGACCTGTCGGCCGAGGATCAGGCCCGCCTGCTGCCTGCCATCGCCGACCTCATCGACGCCTTTCAGATCGGCTTCATGGAAGCCTCGGGCATCGAGATGACCTCCAAGGCCAAGGACTCTTCGGCTCAGGCGCGCATTGCCCGCATCGCCTATACGGGTGGCACGGATGCCCAGGCGGCGGATATGCGGTGGGAGGGCTTCGAGTTCTCCGACAAGGACAACCGCATGAAGCTCGTCTCGCTGAGCCTCACCGGCTTCTCGATGCGGCAGACGCTCGACGGCCTCAGGGCCCTTCAGGGCAAGTCCTTCGACAACATCGATGCTGCGGCAGCGCGCAGCCTCGTCCCGACGCTCGGCACCTTGCGTCTGTCCGGCCTCTCCATCGACGGAACCACCGAGGACGAGGGCAAGAAGGTCAAGGTGCAGGCCGCCCTGAAAGGCTTCGAGCTGACGGCGGACAAGCCGGTGAACGCCATCCCGACCAACCTCCGGTTCGGTCTGCAGAACCTGACGATGGCCCTGCCGTCGAACAGCACCGACGACGGCATCAAGGAGCTTGTGGCGCTGGGCTACAAGAATATCGACGTCTCGCTCCTGGCCGCCGCCACCTGGAACGAGGCAGCCAAGGAGATCACGCTCAGCGAGGTCTCTGCGCAGGGCCAGGAGATGGGCTCGATCATGATCAGGGGCCTGATCGGCAATGCAGGCAAGGACCTGTTCGATGCCGACACGGCCGTTGCCACCGTGGCTTTGGCAGGGACAAAGGCCAAGGCGCTCGACATCGTGGTCGACAACAAGGGTCTGTTCGAGCGCTACATGGCCAAGGCCGCCAAAGAGCAGAAGACGACCCCGGAGGCTCTTCGGCGCACTTACGGGGCCGCGGCAGCCTTCGTCGTGCCGGCTATGATCGGAGACTCGGAGCAGGCTCAGGTTCTGAGCCAGGCCATCGCCCGTTTCATCGCCAAGCCCGGAAAGCTCACGATCAACGCCACGCCCAAGGATCCATCCGGGTTCGGCATCGCCGAAGCGGTGGTGCTGTCCGAGCCGAAGGACGTGCTGAACAAGCTGAATGTCAGCGCGAAGGCGGAGTAGCACACCGCCGACGGCACGCGCCCTCGGTTGTCATCCCCGCGAAGGCGGGGATCCATAAACACGACGTCTCAGGAAAGGGCGAGCAGTGTCGCGCCCTTTTTCTGCAACGTCAGCGTTTATAGATCCCGGGCTCCGCTGCGCGGCCCCGGGATGACAGCTCTCAGCCGCCTCAAATCAGCATCGGCTGATCCTGCTCGGTCGCCTGCGCCTCCACCACAGCGATGGCCGTGAGGTTGACGATGCCGCGGGCCGTCACGGACGGCGTCAGGATGTGGGCGGGCTTCGCCGGGCCGATGAGGATCGGACCGACGGGCAGCGAATCCGCCAGGATCTTGGTGAACTGGAACGCAATGTTGGCGGCGTCCAGGTTCGGCATGATCAGCACGTTCGCCTCGCCGGTCAGGCGCGAATGGGGATTCACCCGCTCGCGCAGCATCTCGGACAGGGCCGAATCCGCCTGCATCTCGCCGTCGACCTCGAGGTCCGGCGCGCGCTCGGTGATGCAGGCGAGCGCCTCGCGCATCTTGAGCGCCGAGCGGCTGTCGGCGGCGCCGAAATCCGAATGCGACAGCAGCGCGATCTTGGGCTCCATGCCGAAACGGCGCACATGGCTCGCGCAGGCGATCGTCATGTCGGCGATCTGCTCGGCGGTCGGGTCGAACTGCACATGGGTGTCGGCGAGGAAGTAGGCGCCCTTGGAGGTGATCACCAGCGACAGGGCCGCCATCTCGTTCACGCCGGGAGC
>JAESFL010000346.1_pt1 | contig 36917 bp, 53 predicted proteins | sample 9269401 | NCBI WGS metagenome assembly JAESFL01 (sample SAMN14506025, study PRJNA617098) | algae metagenome | isolation source: Gloeocapsa sp. UFS-A4-WI-NPMV-4B04 and co-occurring heterotrophs from desert... | place: USA: Utah | collected 2006-10-01 | reverse complement strand
GAACAGATAGGCACCATCGAGCACCAGCACCTGGTGGACCTTGCCGCGCCACTCGCGGACCAGGCGTGTGCCTGGGCGGAGCGACGTACCGCTGTCGGGTCCGATGCTCTTGCCGGCCCGCAGCTGCTTGGCGACGCGCGCCAGCTCGCGCTTGGTCGCCGCCGGCAATCCGCCATGCACCCGCTCCTGCAGCCGATAGGCAAGTGCCCTCTCCATCAGATCGGGGCTAAGAGCGGGTGCCGGTTGCCGGAACACCCTCTCCCACTCTGCCTTGATCTGTTTGGTCGACATAGCCGCCAAGGCTGCGAGCTGATCGTCAAGCTCTGCCATCAGGCGCTCGCCTAGCCGGAGGCGTCACCGGACACGACCTTCGGCGGCGGCGCTGCCGCAGCTGCCGGCGCACCGATGCGGTATGCGACGACGCCTGCTTTGCGCTCCTCCTTGGTGATGCTGTGCCCCTTCTTGCGCAGACCAGTCAGGAAGGCGCGGACGCTGTGTGCCTGCCAGCTCGTCTCGGTCATCAGCTCGGCCATGGTTGCGCCGCGGGAGCGCTTCAGCAGCTTTTCGACCTGCTGCGCCTTGCTAGGCTTCTTCGGGTCTGTGGGGTTGGTCATGGGCTTCTCCATGAGACCGGCTGCACCATGCAGCCGCTCCCATGACCCAGAGCCCGCTCGAGCATCGCTTGCGGGCTGCGGCAGCTGATCGACTCACGCCATCCGCAGCGCCACACACGCTCCGTTCGCGCGCGCAGTCCAGTCGGTTCTGCGCATGCTCGGCATCACGCAGCGGGTCTCCTGCAGCGCCCGAGGTCACTCTGCCTTCGGGCTGAACCCTTTCTCTCTCGCAATAAGGGCTCCGCCGCACCATATGCATGACATCACCTGATCTTTTCGCGAGCATCCCGTGACAGAGAGACGTTTGTGCTCCCGCTCGCCGTTACAGGTGCCAAAGCATGAACCGTGCGAAAATGGACGGGCTGCGAATCTCGAGCGGCACTCAGAAGGCACTTCAAGACACTCCTGATGGGTGTCGGGAGCTAGCGGTTGCTGACCTCGCAAAGGCGTCGCTTATGGACACAGCCAACGGACGTCGCCGACTGGAGACGAGCGCCCAGAGTTGGACCATGAGAGCCGAGCTGATCGAGCAGCTGGACGATGATTTCCAGACACGCAAGGCGACCGCCAGATCGGAATGGGAGGGTGAAGAACTAGCTGCCAGCCCTCGTCGGGTTGAGGGTGATGGCTGAGCGCCCTCTACCACGACTTGGGCAGATCACCGCTGGGTTCGCCCCCATGCTTTCCTCCGCTCGAAGGGAAATCACGTGAGCATCAACTCTCTCTTGGCGAAGGAGCAGGTCGCATTGATCCGCGCCCGTTTTGCGACCTCCAGAAGCACACGCGCCGAACATCGATCCACGGCATCGGATCGGGGTCGCGATCTTCAATCGAGCCTCTACCCCCACGCTGGGCTTTGCTTCGAGATGCTGATGTGAGCCGCCTGGCTGGAGGAGCCTTGATCGACAGAACCAACTGGAAGCGTGCAAGCGTCAGCGCTCCTTGGAGCGCAAGTGTTCGCCCAATCTACGCGGCACAAACCCGCTGCCGCCCTCCCCTTATAACCGCGTACGGAAGAAGATGACCAAGGAGCAGCTAGGACAGGAGTGCCGCCGGCTTCAGGAATTGATGGCTCGGTACGATGCCGATGCTTTGGCCGCTGGCATCGCCGAGCACCATGACAGCCTCCGAGAGCGCATAGCCAGGTTGGAGCAGAAGTTGCTTCACCTAGACTCGATATAAGCGGCCCCAAGGGTCCGCAGATCCGGCTTCGAGCTTATGCAGGGCCAGCCACGCTGGATGCGATCTGCCGATACCAGTCTGCATAGGGTGTGTTCATGACCATCCGCCGGTTCCAGTCGATCGAGCCATCAGCCCACCAGACTGGTCCCCGCTCCCCGAGTTCACGCTTTGCAGCATCAACCCTGACTCGAGCGGCTGCCTCGTCCTCGGCTTTACCGGCGCGTCGCGCCACGCCAACGAGCCTCCGGGCCGCCATCAGCTCGTCTACCAAAGCCTGTCTACGCCCTGGCGACAGCGATGGGTTGGACATTCTCCACAATCTACCGCGCACAACGAAATACCGGCCGTCGGGTGTGACTGGATATTCCATTCCCCACCATCGCGCGCGCTCCCGACCTGGTTCCGCGTTGGCTGAACGATCGAGCCCGACTCAACGGATTTCCTGAAGCACCGAGGCTCCGGAGGACATCAGCCGCTGGATCAGCTCGTCAGCGACCGTCGGGCAGTTGGTGACCTTCCGTGCAATCGCCTCATTCACGAGGCCAGAGATGCCATCCGACTTGTCGAAATGCGTGGCCGTGATGCCGCCGCTTATGCGGCCGTTGCGGAAAACAGCGGCATAGGTCTTCACGCCCATATAGCCGCCGAAGCTGTTCTTCGCGTTGAACGCGAAGCTGACATCGAAGCGCACCGGCTTGCCGTCCTTTAGCTTCAGCCTGTCCGCTGGGCAGAGGGTGAAATCGCGGACTGAGTATGGGTCAGCGAGCGTCCGCTTCAGCTCGGCCAGGATCGGCAGCAGCAGGGTCTTCGGCTCGAGCTCCGGGAATGAGGCGGCCGTGGGCTGAGAAGCGGCTGCGGCAAGGGCGAGAAGGATCACAAAGCATCTCCGGCAAGGGAGATCGGCACCAGCGCCGCTCCCACCGAGATGAGCCCGGATGATCAGCCGGGCGGTCGCTGAGCCTGCTCAAAGACGGCTGCGACCATGCTCGACACTCGCATGAAGTCCAGTCCCTCTTGCCAGACACAGCGCGGGCAATCAGAAGTGCAGCGCTGCTCCGAGAGGAGCAGTGGGGCGTGGAAACCTCAACAGATGAACTCGGTCACCGACATTTCGGAGGCCGGGTGGCATGCGCGTATGTCCAGCCGGCTTGCCGGTAAAGGCGCATGCGCCTGTCATCTGTCAGGTTTCCAACATCCGGCTTCGGCCGTCGCTCCGAGAGGCACATAGGGCGACGAGGGAGCTGGGAAGCATGCAGGCGTTGATCGCGGACATCCGTGCGCGCCTTGCGCAAGGCGCTTACGTGAACGAGGCAGCCGTCAGCCACGGCATCGTCACACCCATTCTCAACGCACTCGGCTGGAACAGCGCCGATCCCGATCAGCTGGTGCCGGAATACTCAGCCGGCCGCGGTCGCGTCGACTTTGCGCTGCTTGGGAGAGGCCGAAAGCCGGTCGTGTTCATCGAGGTGAAGGGCGTCGGCTTGGCCGTAGATGCCGAGCAGCAGGTGTTTGAATACGCGTTCCACCAGGGTGTGCGCCTGTGCGTGCTGACCGACGGGCGCGAGTGGAGCTTCTTCCTGCCCGCTGGCCTCGGCAAGTATGAGGAGCGGCGTCTCTATCGATTGCAGCTCGACGATCGTGAGCCTGCCGAGTGCGAGGCCATCCTTGACCGATACCTCGGGCAGGCGCCAGTTCGCAGTGGTCAGGCCTTTGCCGATGCCCATGCCGACCATGAGAACACGCTCGGATAGCGTGAGGCGATTTCAGTGCTGCCACGTGCCTGGCGTGAACTCGTTGAGGGTGACGAGGACCTGATCCTGGAAGCGCTGGCCGACAGGGCCGAGGCTCTGTCCGGCTACAAGCCTGCAATGGATGCCGTGCGCGGCTACTTGCGCTCGTTGAGTAGCGCCGCCATTGTTGCGCCTGGGGGCGCTGCTCCGCCAATCAAAGCCGCGCCTCGAACTGTGGAGGCCAGCTCTCCGGCTCCCACACCCGCTCCTGCTTATGAGACACCACCGGCGCTGGATCGTTCGGTCAGCTTTACGATGTTTGGTCAGACCCGGACTGCGGCAAATGCGAGTGTGGCGCTGGTCGAGATCTTGCGCGCGCTCGCTGCTCGAGACGCCGCCAAGCTGCCCCTGCTCGCCAAACGGGTGAAGACGGCCAAGCGGAACAACATTGCCCGTACGCCGGCCGAGATCTCACCCGACCGGCCTGACCTTGCTCGCGCGGCTGAGATCGGTGCTGGGTGGCTCGTCGGATTGGCAATCGCCAATCGGCAGAAGATGAGCATCATCCGTGCCGCCTGCGACGTCTACGAGCTTGCTGTACCGCAGGATCTCGATGTGACGCTTCCGAATGCTTGATCAGCTTCGCCGAAACTGTTGCTAGACGAGCGCGGCTAGCGACACTGCGGCTCTGCCGAGCGTCACCGCCTGAACAGATTGGAGCTTGCAGCACCACGCCCGGTATGGTCGTATAATCACTATCTTTGCCTAGCAGCCTAGCCAAAGGCAGCAACGACCATGACGAGCACTTCGAACGCCGTTGTTGCGGGTTCGAGAGACTTGCGAAGCGAGCTATGGCATGTGTTCAGCTCGCGCGAGCTGAACACATGCGAGGTCGAACTAGCGACAGCGAACGTTGTTTCTATCTATGGCCCGTCCGGCGAGAGCGCCGCCTGCACCACCAAGCAGCGCGCCCAGTGTGTTACTGTTGCCTGGCGCAATGACGCTGCCAAGCACCGCACCGGCGATGCCGCCGATGATCAGCCCGGTGGTGCCGTCGGACTTCCGACAATAATATTTGCCGTCCTGTCCTCGGTAGATCCTCTCGTTTGCGCTCAATCTCCGCGCCTGCGTGGAAGGCCGGTAATACTGGTCCGCATAATAGGTGCTCTGGCCGGGCGGATAACGATTATAGTCATACTCGCGGTACTGTCTCGTGTTGCGGGTGGCTTGCCGGTTCGCGCGCCGCTGCTGGCGCTCGTATTGAGCGACCTCGCGCTCATACTGGCGCATTTCCCGCTGATATTGGCGCTGAGCCGAACTCTGCGCGATGACCGGCGCAGAGGGTGCAGCGACAGCAACCAAGGCCGCCATCAAAATTAGTTTCTTCATTCTCATGTTCTCCTAACCTACATCAAACGGGTCGGAGCGATGTCGGTTGCACTACGCAGGCGGAACGCAGCGTCGCGACAAGGATCTATTTTTACCCGGCTCGCCTACCGCCCGCAGTTCCTCCGCCAGTCTAAGAAACTATCGGGCTGCGATGATATGGTCGGAGCAGTCCTACGCGCGAGCTTCGATTGACGCCCAACATCTGAATGCTAGAGCGCTGTAACTTTCATGGAGATCAAAATGGCTGATGAGACTTCTCAGACAAGTACGGTAGAGCTTGCAACTGAACTAACCATTGCCTGGCTCAATAACGCCAATAATCGGGCCAGCGCCGACGAGGTACCAGCATTTCTCCAGCGCATGCACCAGACGCTTACGGGTCTCGGAACTGAATCAGCAGACAACGCCGGTGGCAGCGATGCGTCGTCGCAGTACACGCCTGCGGTTACAGTACGCAAATCACTCGGCTCACCCGATCACATCTTGTCGTTGATCGACGGCAAGCCTTACAAGACGTTGCGTCGCCACCTATCGACCCATGGCCTGACGCCAGAGCAGTATCGCGAACGCTACAAGCTGAAGTCCGATTACCCCATGGTTGCCAAGAACTATTCCGAGCATCGTCGCGCAATGGCGCACAAGATCGGTCTTGGCGCACGCGGCCGGAACACCCGCTCCGCTCCGGCCGATGCCGCGCCTGCGGCCCCAGCAGCGCCGAAAGCAACGCGAGCGCCGCGGAAGGCTGCCTCGACCGGTACCGCCGAAAAGCCAAAGCGCGGCTCCCGGAAAGCTACGGCACCCGCGCCGACCGAATAAGCTTGTCGACCCTCTGTGCCGATCGGCAGCAAAGTTGATGAGACGGGGCTCCTCCTCCAGGACGGGCCCCGCCTTATTCTCCGTGTCGATGACGGTGGCGAATGGCACCTTGACCTCCGCTGGCGGCATGGCCGCCCGTCGGGCGCAGAGTGCGGGTTTAAGGCACGCGCAGAGGGTTCAACCTGGGCATCTGTCCACCAGGCCAAGGGCGGCGGCTCGCCGAAAGTGGCGCGACCTCAAACACCCCTGCGACCATGCTCGACACCGTTCCGAAGTTCAGTCCCTCTTGCCAGACACACCGCGGGCATTCAGAACCGCAGCGCTGCCCAGAGAGGAGCGGTGGGGCGTAGAACCTCAACAGATGAAGTCGGTCCCTGACATTTCGGAGGTCGGGTGGAATGCGCGTATGTCCAGCCGGCAACGGTAGAGACGTATGCGCCTGCTCTTACGGATAGGTTACCGTCAGGTTCGGTCGGAGGAATGACCCAATGGCGCTAGGAAGATTCCTGCGAGGGTTCGTCCTGCTGTTCGGCGCTGTTTGCTGTGCCATCTCTCTGGCGCATATCGCGGTAGGACCGGCTGCGATCCCCGGAGCGCTTCCGGTCAATCCAACGATGGACAGCGAGGATCGCTTTTACGCCACTCTTTTTCTTGGCTTCGGTTTGGCCTTGATATGGTGCGCTCGCGACCTTCATCAGCGCTCTCAAATCTTTGCCTTCCTGCTGTTGATCTTTTTCGCGGGAGGCTGTGCGCGGGTGGTGTCGGCAGCGATGGTCGGCCTGCCCTCGACGTTGTTCATCGCGCTTGGAATGCTCGAGTTGCTGCTACCGCCATTGCTTTGGGCAGGCCATCGCGCAACGCGCGACGACTGACCTTTCCGACCCCGCGTTTCGGCTGGCATTTTCCGTGGCAGCGCGAACTATGCTGTGCGCCGGGCTCAAACATGATCTACCCGCTGTCGGTCGATCTGCCAGGGTACGAAGGCCCTGTGGTACGACCACAGAACCCCGTAGCGCCGGCAGATCGAGCGTATGCATTCAGTGGCCTCACCGGCGCGTGCACGAGCCGAACCTGAACCGACCCACAGTGACAGGATGCCTCACCACAGCAAGATGCAGCGGCCGCTGAAGCTTCAGGCAAGCTTGACCACTGCAGCTCGTCCCCAGACTGGCCCTGCTATGATTTGCCCTGGTCTTGGTTGAACGCCACTGCCGCACGAACAAGCCTACCCAACGCCTCTTCATCAATGGTGTCGCCCTGACGTAAGTCGATGGCGCGCATCGCGTTGCCTTCTAGGCTGGCGTTGAAGAGCCGATCTGGATCGGCGAGCTTCGCTCCCTTGGCGAACGTCAGCTTCACCTTATCCTTGAACGCCTCGCCAGTGCAGATGATGCCTTGAGACTCCCACACTGGCACGCCCGCAGGGTTCGATGGTTTGCGCCACTTGACTGCCTCGCCTACTCGAGGATCAGCCTCCCTAATAACGGTCCTGAGGCGAGCGAGGCTCTCGCCGCGCCAGTCACTGAAACCTGCAATCTTCTGGTCGATTAACTCCGAAGGGGTTGCATCCTCCTGGCGCGTTTTCTCAGTCATTTGCCTCTCCTCTTTCCCTCCTGCTTCATCGTGAGCGCCGACTGCCTGCCTCGCATCCACTCATCGCGTAGGGCGGCCAAATACAACAATCGCATTGGGCGCTGGAAATGATGCCTCAGCCGAGGGCGCTTCGGTCTGCCGCCACGGTTGGTGAGCCTCGAAGGCTGCAATCGATGGGTATGCGCCTACTGTTCGAGCTCCCTGAAGCCGATACGGCAACCCCTCAGCCCCGAGTGGAGAGTCAGCGTTCGCCACGTGGAAGTGGAGGTGCGGCCGCGACGCCTGACCTGTGGAGCCGAGCCGCCCTATTACCTGCCCGCGCCTCACGCGATCGCCGGGCCTCACCCGCAGATCAGGCATGAGGTGCTCGTAGAAGGCGAACCGTTCCCCTCCGATGTTGATCGACACGTAGTTTCCGGTCGCTTCAGCCATGCTAGCGCGTGGCCTTGGGGCTCCTGGCGCTGGCTCGGGCATGCCGTCGCGAGTAGAAGCTACAACGCCGTCGGCGACGGCGAGCACCTCGGAACCGAGACCGCTCTCACCCGCCCCGCCGCCGGGCGGACCCGCCGGCATCCAGTCTATTGCAAACCGGCCCGGCAGTCTGGCGCGACCGCCGACGGCGTAGAATACGCGCCGGTGTCCCCGCCCTAGACTGGGATCGTAGACCGCAACCCAGGGACCGCCGCGGAGTGGTGGCGAGAGCACCGGTAGCGGTCGCGAATCCACAAACACCTTTCGGCCGCTCAGCGTGCCTGGGGGGACAGTCGGCAATCCGTCAACGCTGTAGTCGATGAGGTGACTGACCGCTGCCGGTGATCGCTCGACCGGCACCTCTAGGTAGATGATGGCACGACCGCCGGGCGGCACTTCTGCCCTGCCTGGACCTGGAGAGCCGGCAAGGCTGATTGCGGCTGCGAGGCTGGCACCCTTCATGTCGAGCAACACCAGTCCCGTCTCGGAATGCAGGACGCGAAGCCGCTGAAGAGTGAGCGCGCGAGGAGCGAAGTTCGTGAGGTGGAGCTCGTGAACCAACAGAGTCTCGGAACCAGTCGACATAAGCGATGGCGGCGAAGGCACGTCTAGGTCGAACGACTGTCGCGCCTCGACAGTTGGTGTTCGCTCAACGCGCGCGGGGTCGCCCCCGCTCAAAGCTGTTACTGCCCCAACAAGTGCCGCCACCAAGCGCATGCTAATACCCTCGTTCCCTGCCGGCGGTAGTGCTCAGCTCGACGAGGCGTTCGCTCGGACTTGCGGCGCTGCAACCGCTAATCGGCAGGCGGGACCGCGGCGGCCGTCGAGCGGGCGCCGAGCCGCTCCAGGAACTGCGCGCGGTATCGCCGGCTGAGGCGCAGCTCGGTGCCGTTAGCCATTCGGACGACAGCATCGCCTCGACCAACTCCGCGGACCTCGGTTACGCGGCTCAAGTCGACAATCGCTTGGCGGTGTATGCGGGCGAACCGATCGCCTGGCAGGCGATTTGCTAATGACGCGAGCGGCTCGTCCAAAAGGTGGGTCGATCCGCTCGCGTGTACTTCGCAGTAATCCCCTGCCGCCTTGATCATATCGATTGTCGCGACCGGCACTCGCACGAATCCCCCGCGAGCACGGATAGTGAGCGCTTCGTCAATGAGTGGCGAGCACTCGGGGATCGTCTCCTCGACGGCACGTCGTCGGTTCAGGGTAGCGGCTGCCGCGAAGCCAATAATCAGTATGGTGTAGAAAAGCGCGTTGGAGTCGAGATTGGCCAGCAGCATGCGCTCGCCCATCGCCCACCGGGAGGGAAGCCGACCACCATCGTTGTAAGCAGGCCAGTAAATGGCTGCGAATATGAACACGTGGAGAGCCGACACTATCGGGAGCCCCAACGCGTATACTGCAATCCGTCGATGCAACCTCTGCACTCGCGCCTCCATCGCGCCCACAAACCCGGCTGTTGGCCATGTCAGGAGCGCCCAGACGGAGAAGATCGCGAGCGCGTAACTGAACGAGGGCCACCAGAGCTGCGGCGACCCTCGCCGCCACGAAGTGACGTAGCCAAAGCTCGAGAACAGGAGCGCAACGGTCGCCCAAACTGCTAAGACCGCGAGCGTTCTAGGCGCGGGTGAGGCTAAGGCCTGGGCGAGGATCCTTACCCGTGCGGCTGGAGTGACACTCATAGAACAACCATATCCTCTGCTTCGGCGTCGGACCAAGCGCTTGATCTGATCAGCCGCCCATGACGGCGAGGACACATCCAAGAGTCTTTTGGTCAGCCTCATGCCTATCGAGGCTCGTGGTTCATACTACGACGCTTTTTCTTACCGAGGGACTGCTGGCCCTAGATCGGCGCATGCGTCGAATACCATTTCGAGTGTAGGTGGTGGTCATCCATTGTGCCGGCTCCCAGGTCCGTACTGGCGCAAGGCGGGCGCCCGGACATTCCCTTACGTCCAACCATCATGGCACATCCTCGCCGTGAATCTTTGTTGGTCGAACCCGCTTCCCAAGAGTGGCGAGCGTAACAAAATGCCCGCTGCCAGTCTTGGGGATCTGTCCGCTTCACATCTGGGCGCGCGCCAGGGCGAAGCCGATAAGGTCTGCCAGCGTGTGGGCGAGCATGCAGCAGAGTAGATCGCGCCGCCACAGGTACAGCCCAGTCAGGATTACGGTCGCGAACGCCACCAGGATCATCTGGAGTGAACCCCAGGACCAGTGAGCGACTAGGAACATGGTGCCTGCCAGGAGTGCTCCTAGCCATCTCCGGCCGGTGAGGAAGGAGAGCCGCTCGATGGCGTAGCCGCGATAGATGATTTCTTCGGTCACCCCGGCCACGATCGGCGTCGTGAGTAGCAACCAAAGCGGCACCTTCACGATCGCTGCGGTGGCAGTCATGTTCTGCTTCAGGCCGAGGGCGGGTGCGATCACCGCAAAGGTCAGCATGACACTGGCGATCAGCACCACTGTTGCGACCAGGCCCCAGCCCAGCGTCCCGAGCTTAGGCCGATGTAAGCCGATCGAGGCGAGCGGCAGCCGCTCTACGCGCATGACCCAAACCAGCACGAGAGTGCCAAGTGCGATCCAGACGATCTCCCGCCCGACCCGAGGACCAATCGGCGTGCCGGCAAACAGAAGGCCAGACAGGCCCAGTTCCGGCAGCCCCAGCGCGAGCACGAGGCCTACGATGGCGAGCGGCACGAGTCGGCGCCGAACAACCTCCTCCATCAGCCAGCCTCCGCCGACCATGCAGGGCCATCAACTTTGCCGCCCGCCTCAAGCCTGGCCTTCGTGGCAGTCCGAATGAACGTCCAAACTTCTTGACCGAACCCCATTTCGGGCTGTGATCTCCAGTTGGCTCGATCGTCGTACATGCGGGTGACGCCGTTCCACATCTCCGGCGTAGCTACGTTGGAGAACGGTTTAAGCAGCGCAAACCACTCGTCCACGAACGCCTGCGCTTGCGCAGATGCGGGCTCGAGCGGAAGCGCCGCTTCGATCCTGCCGCCCAGTTCACGCCAGCGCGCGCTGTAAGCTTCCTGATCGAAGCCGTCCGGCATGGCCGCACGAAAACGCTCCTGAGCCTCGGGCGAGAAATAGTCATCCACCACGGGCTTCCAGTTCGTGTCATTCATGATCGTCTCTCCGGTCCGGATAAGTGAGCAGATGGTGGCCACGTCGATCGACTCGCCTTGATCGATGCGGGCTTGGACAGAGAGGAGTAGCGCCCGTGATTCCTCCAGCGCCGCGGCGTGGAGTTCAATCTGGGCCAGCTGTGCTGCGACCAGGCGTGAGAGGTCGACCTTTCGCCCAGCGAGGAGCTCTCCGATGCGCTGAAGGCTAAACCCGGCTCGTTTCAGGGCCACGGCGGCGTTCAATCGCGCGAGCTCGCCTGGGCCGTAAACACGCCTGCCAGCGGCCGTGCGCAACGGTGTGACCAGCCCGCGCGCCTCGTAGAAACGCAGTGCGCGTTGCGTCAGGCCTGTGGCCCTGGCGACTTCGCCGATGTCGTATGTTTCTATCATGAGCGGTGGTGTAGCGGTTGACGTTACGTCAGGAGCAAGCGGTTTATCGCCCCCGTAACTTCAAGCGGCTCTGGCCGTCGCAACTTCTGTTTCCACAGCGATGAGAGATCACAACTGTCTCTCCGAGCGAGCGAGCGGGCGCCCGCCAGGCTCCTGAATGAGCCGTAGTGCTGTTCAGCGACATGGATTGACGCTTCGCGCACATCAGACTGTCAATTCCTCGTCAAGCTGATCTTCCAACCTTCGATGCTTAAAAGGTGAAGCATGTTCTGTGAGGGCAGTTCTATGCTGAAGGCAGCTTTGGCAATCGCGCTTTCCGCGCCTCTACTCGGCGCGGCAGCCAAGCCAGTGGGCCTGATACCCTTCCCTGAAGGCTACCGGCGCTGGGCTCATGTGAAGAGCGCGATCAACGAACCTTCTCATCCGCAGTTCGGAAAGTTCAGCGGAATGTATCACATCTACGCCAACGAGCGGGCGCGTGAAGGCTACCGTACCGGCCGCTTTCCGGACGGGTCGGTACTCGTCTTCGATTCGCGGAAAAGCAGTACCGAGAACCATGTCACCCAGGCAGCCGGCCGCCACTTTATCGATGTGATGGTGAAGGACACGCAGAAGTACAAAGAGACTGGAGGCTGGGGTTACGAAGAGTTCTGGGGCGGCAATCCAGATAAGCGCACCGTCAGTACTGCCAAACGCGAAATGATGTGCCATTCGTGCCACGAAGGTCAGGTGGCGCGGGATTTCGTCTTCAGTTCGATGAGCGATTAGGGCATCCCAAACGGCTCCCGGCGCTAGCTGCGGAGGCTTTGGTGCGGCAGACGTCAGTCCACACCGCGAGGATCAGTCGGCGGAGGCGGCTCGCTTACTTCAGAGCCTTGCTGAAGAACGCCACCACTTCCGCATTGAACATTTCATGAAACTTCTGGCGGTCGAAACCTGGTCGACTCGTGCAGATCATTGGCACCTCCTTCGCCAGCTCCTTCGAGCAAGGCGCAAGGAAGTCGAAATGGCCCGCTTCTGGCACCACTCGCAGGTCGGGAGCTCGTGGCAGTGCCAGCCGAAGAGGATCGACGTAGAATGGATGGGGAAGAATATCATCTTGAGCCCCACGCCATATCTGAACCGGCTGCGTGACCGTGGCTAGATTAGCTTTATCAAACGTGAAACCAAGCGCGGGTGCAGCCGACACCACCGCCCGGATTCGGCGATCGTGCGTCCAGTCGAACTTAACGTCGGGCGCTTGAGGAAACCTAGCCGCAATCTGGCAATCCTGAAAGTGCGGACGAGCACCGCAATGTGCCTCGATTTGTTTGAGGTCGGGCTTCCCGCCCGCCGCGACCAGCACCGTGAACCCTCCGGCGGAAAAGCCAAAGGCGCCGATCCTCTTGGGGTCGATACGTGCGCGTTGCAGCCAGGTACCAACCATATAGTCAGCGAGCAGCTTCAGCTGGCGAGGCCGCTCCCACATTGCGGTTGCGCGGCTTATATCGCGCCAGTTGTCTCCCGGGTGAGTCAGGGCAGCGGCGACGAACCCTGCTTCCGCCAAGCTGCGTGCGGTGTCAGAGTGTCCCGTAAAGGAGCCCCCGTGCCCGTGAGAGATCAGCACCATGGGGAGCCGATCGCCACGAACCGGAGCGTCCAAGGCGACCGACTGGATCCCTCCTTCGAACCGCTGCTCCGAGGGTTGGTCACGAGTTGGGTACCAAATCCCAATCTCTACCGGCGCCCCTCCTGAATCCGGGATGGTAAGATGCTGGAATCCGACTTGGGCAGAGGTCGACGAACTGATCACGGCAGCAAGCGAGAAGAAGAAGCGACGTTTTGAGTTGCCCACCATTTGTCTCCGAAGAACGTTGACCTGTTGCTCGTCCGGTCGACGGCCGAGATCCAGCTGTCCTTCGTGAACGGGCGAATGGGTTCGCGTCCCGGCGATCGGTCATTATGGGCGAGCTCATGAAGTTGCCTGCTCCGCCCCCTTTCCTAAAAAGTTGGTCGATCGACCTAGCGATCGCCACCGCGCTCGGCGTTTTCGTCGGACTGATTGGTCCTTTCGGGAGCTACTTCAATGGCCCGCTTCCACAGCGGGTCGGCTTTCAGGTCGCGAGCTTTTGGTTAGGTACACTCTTGTTCGGTGGTGGTGTCCGGCTGCTGCTACGTTGGCCCTTACCCACCCGTAGCCTGGTCGCGGCTGTCGTACTGATGACGGCCGTCCTGACGCTTCCGTTCTCCGCCCTCATCTCGTCACTAGCTCAGACGATTTGGCCTTTCCTGCGCAAACTCTCATCTTTGGAGTGGTATTTGCAGAGTTTGGTCATCGCCGTGCCGGTGGCGCTGAGCCTCACGCTGCTGATCAAACGACGTCATCGCAGCACTGCTCTCCAGAGCGAAGCAATGGCTTCGAAACCCGTGACAGAAGGCCTGCTGGGCGTACCTACGTCGCAGATTCTGTGCCTGCAAATGGAGGATCACTACGTCCGCGCGCACACTGAGTCCGGATCCCGATTGATATTGGCCACGATGAGTCAGGCGATCGCAGCTATCGAGGGCAATGAAGGTTTGCAGGTGCATCGATCATGGTGGGTGGCGCGACGCGCGGTCTCTGAAATACAGGTTCAAGGCCGCAGTTTAAAGCTACGTCTGGTCAACGGACTCGACGCTCCGGTGGCTAGATCGGCGGTGACTAGGCTCCGGGGCGCGCGCTGGATTGAGTAAGCATCCGAGCAATGGGCCGCAGGCATCCGGGGGAGCGAGCCGTTTACATAGACCTAAGGATACCAGCTCGCCGAAGTGCTCGAGAGTGCTGTGATTCGTCGCGTGACTTAAGACCTGTTCATCCGCGGCCAACGCCGTCGCGTCTTAGCGGCGGCGTCAGCAGGCCATTGGCGAGCCGGCGATAGGCCTCGCGTGCAGCAGCGCCAGCGGTCTCCGGGTCGGCGGTCGCGATTTGAAGAACGCCCTGAGTGAAGGCACCGAACAGTAAATGAGAAAGCATGGGCACAACAGCACGGTCGATCAGCCCCGCATCAGCGATGTGACCGAGTGCATGCTCGCCGAGCTCGACGCGGAGAACCTCCTGCATCTTCGTCCATTCCGCCAGGCCCAGCACGGCCGGACCATCAATTAGCAATAGTTGGCGCGCGGCAGGATGCTCATAGGCGTCGAACAGGCGAGCGCCTCCGGTCACGATCTCATCAATCGAGTGCTCGACGTCGCCCATCGTTGCGGCCTCAACGGCGTGACGTATCGTGTCGAGTATGCGCGCGCACGCGGCGCGAAACACGTCTTTCTTGTCCTTAAACGAATAATAGACCGCGCCTTTGGTGACTCCCGCTGCGGCGGCGATTTCATCCACTGATACGTTCGCAAAGCCGCGCGACGCGAACAGCGTCTGGGCTGCATCGACAATCCGAGCGCGAGTGACGCTTGACTCCATACCGTCAGTATGATCGACATACCGACGGTATGACAGACCAATCTCTTTGTCCGCCCTCCAACCATATAGCGCTGGTTGGAACAGTAACTGGACTAGCTGCAGTTGGCGCTGGTGCTGTTTTTGGCGGACCCGATGCCTCGGGCGCGCAGCTAGCGGCGCGTTGGACTGCGCGCTTGGCGTTCATCTGGTTTATGTTCGCTTGGTCCGCCTCGGTCGTGCACGCGCGCTGGCCCGGGGGCTGGCGCTTGTATTGGCTGCGGCGAAGGCGCGGACTGGGTCTTGCTTTCGTCGCAGTGCACTTGATCCATCTCGCAGCGCTCGCCGTGGCAATGCAGCTCTCCGGCCGCGCGCTCGACCTCCCGCATCTGCTCGGCGGCGGAATTGCGTACGTTTTCGTTGTAGCCATGGCGGCAACCTCGAACGATCGCGCCATTCGAGCGCTCGGGCTCGCCAACTGGAGGAAGTTGCACGCGACCGGTGGCTGGCTGCTGGCTACAATATTCTCGCTCACCTACATGGGGGGGCTGGCGAATAAACCAATCTTCTCCGCTTTGGCACTGGCCGGGCTCGGCGGGGTCGTTGCCCTTAAGCTTGCCAGGGCGGTCTGCCACAAGGCTAAGGCGGCTGCGTAGGCTGGAGCGCTCTCACAGCGACGTTGAGCAAGAAGCGATATGTTTTGCTTTGGGCCGAAGCAAGAGGAGTTAGGCAATGAATGGGGGCGATATCAGCTGGCGCGATGGTGCGCTAATCGCGGCGGGCGCTATCTCCGTCATCACGGCAATGATCCATGGCCGGTTGCTCGACCCTCTGATCGTCGTCCCCTTGCTACGAGGGAGCGAGGGAATGCGAGCTTCGGCCAAGGCCCTGGTGAGGCCGCTAATGCACGTAAGCACGGTCGATTGGATGCTCGGCGGATTAGCGTTGATCTCAACCGGGCTGTGGATCGAGGGGCCGGGCCGCGTCATGATCGGTTTGCTCGTCGGCACGCAACTGCTCTACGCGGCGGCTGCCAACGCTTGGGGCACCCGCGGCCGGCACCCTGGAGGGATGCTGATGGCCGCGGCGATTGCTCTAACCCTAGGCGGAGTCAGCGGGGCGTGACGCGTGGCCGGACGCGGGCGTCGGCAATCTAAGCGTAGCGCGAAGGTATCAGCCCAACTTTTTGAGCTCAAGGATAGACACAAGGCCCCTCGCTTCGGCCGCATGGGTATTCTCCCGTTGAATCATCAAGGGCAACCGGCGGTTGATAACAGCGCTAGCACGCATCTGCACACTCGCCCGGCGGCCATAGACTTCAATCGGACAAAGCTTCACTGCAGGCGACCTTTATCAGGTCCCAAGCTGGCCGAGCTGGAACGACCAACAACTACCTGCGCCACCCCTCACTCCCGTGTCGAGTTCACATTCGCAGCCGCCAATGGGTCATCGAATTAGGTGTTAGATTAGGTAGAAGCGCACGCCGCTGGAGCAAAAAAGGGGAGCAGTCCATGCCAAGCAGAGCTACCGTCGAGGCATTCATCGCTGACGTTCTCACGAACGACCACGCAGGTGCGATCGAGCGCTGGTATGCTGAGGACGCTTCCATACAGGAGAACCAGCAGCCGCCACGAGTCGGCCGCGAGCTCCTCGTGGCAGGCGAGAAGCGAACGCTTGCCAGCGTCGCAAACGTCCGCACTGAGCTCCTGGCGCCAGCCATCGTCAGTGAAGACCAGGTCGCCATCAGGTGGCGCTTCACCTTCGAGCGCTCCGATGGTTCTCGTATGATAATGGAAGAAGTGGCTTGGCAGCACTGGCGAGAGGACAAGATCTGGCGCGAAACCTTCTTCTACGACCCTAGTCAACGGCAGTTTCAGAACCCGGTAGATAGAACCGATACCGATCATTCGTAACGGGAACGGCTGAATGCTCGAGATATCCGCGCCATTGCGCTTACCAAATGGTCAGGTCCTCCCAAACCGGATAGCGAAGGCCGCCATGACAGAAGGGCTGGCCGATCCGAACGGCTCGCCGACTGAGGCTCTGTGCAGGCTCTACGAGCGCTGGTCCCATGGTGGCGCGGGCCTTCTGATCACCGGAAACACAGCAATCGACCGCAGCCACCTTGAGCGCGCTGGCAACGTGGTGATCGATGGCGATCTGGACCGCGCCGCCGGGCGCCGCCTGGCCGAACTCGCCGGCGCGGCGCAATCTGGAGGCAGCAGGGCTTGGGTGCAGATTAGCCATGCAGGTCGACAAACTCCGAAGCGGATCAACCCGCATCCACAGGCTCCCTCGGCCATCCCGATGAGGCCAATGCCGCTGGTGAGCTTCGGGCCTCCGGTGGAGATGACATCAATCGAAGTTGCGGCCATTGCCGAACGCTTTGTCTGCGCCGCGCGCAATGTCGAGGAGGCAGGCTTCGACGGGGTTCAGGTCCATGCGGCGCACGGTTACCTTCTCTCTAGTTTCCTGTCCCCTCTAGCGAACCAGCGGCAGGACAGCTGGGGTGGAGATCTCGAACGCCGGGCTCGCCTCCTCCGCACCATCATCGATCGGGTGAGGGAGACCACTTCCGACAGTTTCGCAGTGTCCGTTAAGCTCAACTCTGCTGACTTCCAGCGGGGCGGTTTCGAACTCGATGATTGCATCAAGGTCGCTCGCTGGCTCGATGAGGCGGGGATCGACCTCCTGGAGATCTCGGGCGGGAACTACGAGGCACCGCGCATGATGGGCAACGGCGGACCTGCGACAGGCGCTCCGGGCTCCACCGCAGCGCGGGAAGCATACTTCATCGAATTCGCACCTCGGATCAGAGAAGCGCTGACGCGTGCCGCCCTGATGGTCACGGGAGGATTTCGCTCGCGGGACGTCATGAACGCGGCCATCTCCGACGGCAAAGTCGACGTTGTTGGCCTCGCCCGACCCCTCTTGGTCGAACCGGAGGCGGCAGCAGAACTTCTGGACGGCCGATCCCAGCTACGCTCAGTCGAGAACGAGCTGCGCCTAGGTCCCGGCATACTCTCGCAACAAACCCCTTTTCCCTTTTTGAAAGCGATGAACGCATCCGCATCCCAGGCGTGGTACTATGAGCAGATGGATCGGCTTGGGACAGGACAGGAGCCAGCCGCTCCTGCCAAGCTCCTCACGACCGCCTGGACCTACCTTAGACGGGATGCGCGGAAGTGCCGGGCAATCGAACTGGCTGTCGCAGAAGAACATGGAGTACGGTCCTGATTGCGACTGAGCGTCTGCTGCTTGGGCGCAACGGTCATCATTGAGCTCTCGCCTCCGCTTCCACGCGTCGATAGGCAAGACCGGTGACCGCGTACCGCTTCCGCCCTGCGACTGAAGCTGATGTCGCCTTGCTTCGGCGCTGGCGCGCGCAAGCGCACGTGGAGCGCTGGTGGGGCGCACCCGACTCTGGAGAAACGGAAGAGGCGCTGGCGGACGAGCGCGTCGCCAACTGGATAGTAGAGCATGCTGGACACGCGATTGCTTATGCTCAGGACTACAGCCCGCACCACTGGACGTCGCACCCCTTCTCATACCTTCCGCTTGGATCACGGGGAATCGACCAATATATCGGCGAGCCGGAGCTGATCGGGCGCGGCCACGGCACCGCCTTCGTGCGGGAACACTGCGATCGGCTTTTTGCTGCTGGAGCTCCCGCAATCGGCACCGATCCCCATCCCAGCAATGCCTCCGCCATTCGCGCATATGAGAACGCGAGCTTCAAATTTGCTACTGGCCCGGTCGATACCCCTTGAGGACGCGCCCTGCTGATGGACCGCTGGCTGTAGATGTCGACTGTGGTAGAAAATAGACATCCGCCCCTGCCGAGTGATCGGCCGTGCAGAAGCCGCGGAACCTCCGGCGCATGAAGTAAAACGGTTTCCCGTGCGAGATCTGAAACAACAGCCACAAGGCGTTCAGAAGAGCTGACCTCGCCGACGTTGGCCGCACCGGTTCCTCATCTCTACGTCGGTTCAATGCCGATCGGTGGTCTGGTCGATACAGCCGCATACATCGGACCGACCCGAACATTCTCAACAGCGAGGACCATCACCCGGCCAACCTCGTTGCGCGGTCAGATTTAAGTACGCTGGCAATAGCCGGCGGTGGACCGGCGCTATCGCCGCTAGGTAAAAGCGGCCGAGCCTGTTGTTACAATGGACTACTGTGCTCCACACCAATTCGCGCCCCTCGGCCGTTTGCCGCACCAGGAATGACGTATTGAAGTTCAGATGCCGGTCATCCTCTCCCATCACGACCTCTTTCGATGCTATTTCTTTCACTCTGAAGGCGCCTATAGCTCCGAGCGGTTGCTGCGCCGCCGCTCGCCTAATCTCTGCGGCCGTCTTCACGCCAAATCTCGCCATAATGAGATCGCGTAAGCGCATCAGAGGTGCGACGATGGGGGGCGGATTACTGAAGACGGCCTTGGCTAGTTCGACCACATCTGCGGCCGCCGGATGAGGCAGAGCGATGGCGAACGCATCCGAAAGGTCTGCGCCCTGGGACGAAGCCACAAGGCGGCTTTCCACCGGGAGAGCGGTAGCACGAGCATTGGGCATGACTTGCAGTCCTTTCAGGCGGGATCAGTCTGTAGATGACTTCGCAAATGCGACCTTAGCGCATAGCAATAGCGCGGCGACGATCAGAACGCGGGCGAGCACGTTCCAGAGCACGAGCGAACCGGTACCATTTGATAAGGCGGCCACTCCCGCCAGCGCTGAGCTGAGATGGAACACCACAAGCACCCAAACTACCTGCACGGCAGAAGCCGGGCCTGCTGTTCTAGCGCCCACCAAGCAGAGCACCGCTAAAGCGAGTTCCGCGGCAGCCAAGAGATATGCAAGGAGGCTTTGTTCTACGCCCATCTCGATGCCAACCGCGGCCGGTATGGCGGCCGGTGCCAAGGCGAGCACGATCGCCGCTGCAAGCATCGCCACAGCATTGAATAGGAAAAGCCATCGCAAGCCCCGCCAGCCGGAGTTCTTCAAAATCTCGTCGGGCGGCCTCTGAGTGTAGGCAAAATCGCTGTCTGTCCGTGCCAATCGCTTGCGCAATCGGTCGGTTCGGGGATCGGCCAAACCGAGCTCCTATTCCACCCGTGATGCTTCGGTGACGCCGTGGAGCGCCTGCTCGATAAGGGATCGCCACTCATCAAGCATGTTGTGGAAGTTTTCAGTGCTGTACGGCTCTAGGGCTGCCGCGCCCGCGCCAGGGAGTGCCGTCATATCATAGGAAACGATGACACGGCTCATCGAACCCTCCGGTACAACCCTTACCTCCACGATGCCTGCGCGGACACTTGGGGTCACGCGGGAGTAGCGATGACGCAGCTGCTCCTCATCTGACTCGATTACGGTCCAGATTGTATACTCGCCCTCGTCGGTGAGGAAAACCAGCCCCGCCTCCTGACGACCCGAGCCCAAGATGCTGGGCGACCAGCCCGGAACCCAGGCACGCTCTCCCTCGGCGGTAAACAGAAGAAAGGCGTCATTTGGCTTCAGGTCTAAAACAAATGATCCCGAGCGGCGCGCGCGAGCGGGGTGAAGTCCTTGAGCTGTCATTGCTGCATCTCCTGAATATATCGATGTCGACGGGGCGGCGACCGCGGTTCGCATTTGGAGTTCGCTTCCATTCCCGAATGTCTGCGGACTGCGCATCGGCCACTATGCGGCGCGTGTTGTCCGGAAGAGCACGGCTTCGATCAGCAGGAAGGCAGCGATGGAGGAGGCCGCGCCGATCGTTCCGGCGATGTCATAGCTTATTCGCGCCACGACGTAGATCAACGCGAGCATGCTCACCATCACGCCCGGCGCGCCCACGCCGCGCATGGCAGAGCTCTGATGATAGCCTACCCAAAAGGCAAACCGCCCAAGGATCCACACGACCGTAGTGGCGAGTACGGCGCGCATCTTGTCGCCGTCCGGGCTATATGCCGCCAACCCAAAGAGGGCCGCCGAAAGGATCACCACCTGCTCGAGCGTATTTTGGAGATAGCGCTGGTTGACCTGAAAGCGCCTGCTTTCATAATTGGCGAGTGGATCAAAAGCAGCCGATCGAAGGCGTTCGTGGGCCACGGCCTCCACCCCCATCACCAAGCAGAAGAGCACCGCGAAACAGCAGCACTTCAACGTGAACAGCATGCGGGCGCCGAGAAGCTCCATATCCTCGATCGGAGGTGCCAGGTGGCGGATGCTCAACCACACTACGGCTGCCAACACCGTAGAGCTGGCAATGGCCACCACCCCAATCTTCCGCTGAGCTCTCCAGTCGGTTGCCGCGCCGCTCTCCTGCGACCCTCCTAAACCTAGCATCCTCACCTCTGCACCAGTCTCCGCCGACACAAATGCCAACAACTGTTGGCTTATGGATCCCGCTTGTATGGGTCAACAATCGTTGGCATTTCCCAAGCTAATGAAGTCGGATGCGACAAGAGCCAAGATCGAGGCGGCAGCCAAGAAGCTGTTCGCGCAGCGTGGCTACGAACGAACGAGCATTCGCGCTATCGCTTCCGCTGCCCAAATCGACCCATCCATGGTGATCCGCTACTTCGTGAGCAAGGACCGGCTTTTCAGCCGAGTAGCTGAGCCGTCGCTCAACCTTGGCGATCTCGCGAACGTACAAACGGAGGAAATAGGAGAGTACCTGCTTTCGCGCTTTGTCGCTCTTTGGGAAGACGAACTAGGCGCGGCCGGCATGCCGGTGCTGCTTCGATCAGCGGCCTCGAACGACGTTGCAGCCCAGCAAATCAATAGCATCTTCCAGCTTCAAGTCGTGCCCGCCATTTCGCAGATCGGAAACCCGGAGACCGCCGCGTACCGCGCAGGTTTGATCTCATCTCAGCTCCTGGGGGTGGCGCTTTGCCGATACGTGCTGAAGCTCGCTCCGGTAGCCGAGATGGACAGGGCCGATCTTGTTCGTGAAGTCGGAGCTACCATACAGCGATACGCCACCCTGGACGAAGCTAACTCCAAGTGACGCGCCGATGCGTCTCTAATGGATCGCTACAGGCTTAATCAGTTGCCGACGGCCGGTGTTTGCCTTCGCCGGCGTGTCCCCCCTAAGCATATAGCGTGGTTGCGCTGGCTTCTCCTTACGCTTCGCAGCTCATGGCGGTAGTCTGACCGACTGAACAAGCTGAGCGCTAAGCCACCGCGGCTGCAGGGCTATTCCGATAGCCCACGACACACAAGGCAAGCATCGCTACGTTTGCGACAAAGTCCAGCGCCATCCATCCGCTGAGGATCCGCACAACAAACACAAACCAGTAGTTGAACCAGAAGAACGGCAGAAGCGCGACGCCGTAGATCAAGAAGGTGGTCCGGGTGAAGCGGCTGAAATAAGCGAAAAGTCCTGCGAGGACCGCCTGGGCACCGAAGCAGCCAATAAACAACGCGGTGACCGCTGTGCCTTGATAGTGCTCGGGGCGAACACCGAGGCGCTCCACCATACTCGGAAAAAACAGGCACCAAGATCCAAGAACCAAGAACGGCACGGCTATGAGTTTCTGCGAGAGCGATGCCGTCAAGTCAGCCTCCGATCGAGCGGACAGGCGCCCTCGCCTGACGATCCCTCATCGACCCGCAGAGAAATGTCCGCAATGGTTGCAAACCGGACGTTCTTGCCTTTAGGCTCTCAAAGAGCTTGTCCCCCGGAAACTTCGATCCGCTGAGCAGTCACCCACGCGTTGTCTTGCGACAACAGGCTCGCGATCATCGGACCGATGTCTTCTGGAACGCCCACTCGGCCTAGCGCTGTCAGTGCTGCAAGCTGGGTGTTAAGCTGGGCATTGTCGCGTACAACTCCCCCGCTGAAATCTGTTTCAATTGCACCCGGCGCAACCGAGTTCACGACGATGCCGCGCGAGCCGAGCTCCTTGGCCATGTATCGCGTCAGCACCTCCACCGCACCCTTCACTGCAGCATAGGCTGCGTATCCCGGATAGGTGATGCGCGTGAGGCCGGTCGAGAGGTTCACGATCCGGCCACCGTCCGTGACCAGCGGTAGAAGTGCTTGGGTCAGGAAGAAGACGCCCTTGAAGTGGACGTCTACCAGCCCGTCGAATTGCTGTTCCGATGTCTCGCTCAACAGGGCGTGTTCGCCGTGACCCGCATTGTTGACGAGATGGTCGAAGCTTTCCCGCTGCCAGCTTTGCGCCAGCGCCCTACGCACTTCATCGGCGAAGTACGAAAAGCTACCCACCTTGCCGGTGTCGAGCTTAAGCGCGATCGCTTTGCGGCCCATTTCCCGGATTTCGGTGACGACTTCGTCTGCCTCGTCCGCCCGGCTCCGATAGGTTATGATGACATCGCCGCCGCGGCGGGCGATGCTCAGGGCCGTGTTGCGGCCGAGACCCCGGCTGCCGCCGGTGATGAGCGTGATCTTGGTCATGAGCGAAGTCCTTAAAGCTTAGCGACCGCGTCCTTATGAACCGCTCGAGCTAGGGAGTGTTGACCAGTCCTTCGGCTTTCTTGCCTAATCCTACGAAGTTGTGGCTCTGCGCGCTCACCAAGCTAGATGCTCCGATGGATCAGCTGCTTTCTGTCGTCAGTCGTCACGCCGACGCCTTTGCTGATGCAACGGGTGTCGCGTCTACTCCAGTACCGGGACTCTTTTCGGTCCGTGCCCTCGCGCCGAGTAGCCTGGTGCATGATGTTTTTCGCCCGCTGGTCTGCCTGGTCGTGCAGGGAAGCAAGGCCGTCACAATGGGCACCCGAGAGTTTGTCCTTTCTGCGGGCGAGTCCATGCTCATCACAGCGGATGTGCCAATCCTGAGCCGGATTACTAGGGCAAGCAGAGCAAGTCCCTACTATGCCCTGGTCCTGGAGCTCGACCTCTCGCTTGCGGCCGAGTTGGCAGCCGAAATGAAAGATGAGTTTATTCCCGACCCGGCTCCGATACTGGTCGCCTCGACAGACGCCGAAGTGGCGGACGCGGCGGTGCGGCTGATGCGGTTACTCGATCGGCCTGCCTCGATCCCGGTGCTGCAAAGGCAACTCGTCCGGGAAGTGCATTATTGGTTGCTGGCCGGCCGACATGGCCGATCGATCCGCCATCTTGGCTGGCCCGACGGCAATGTTCAGCGCATCGCACGTGCCGTAGCGATCCTCCGGTCCGACTATGCGAAGCCCCTGCGAGTTGAACGGCTGGCGGAGGCCGCTGGCATGAGCCCGTCATCATTTCACCAGCATTTCCGGGCTGCGACTTCACTTTCTCCCATGCAGTTCCAGAAGCATCTCCGACTCATCGAGGCTCGCCGGCTGATGCTGTCCGAAGGGAGTTCTCCAACGAGCGCCTCGTTCGCGGTAGGCTATCAAAGCGTCTCCCAATTCACCCGGGAATACCGCCGAATGTTCGGGTTGCCGCCTGCGCGTGGGACCATGGAGGCTCGCGCGAGCACGATTGCAGCAGGCTAGAGCCTCTGGTTGCAAGCGCATGTTGGCCAGCTGCTATGAACGTTCGAGCTGGGTCGTTTGCTGACATTTGCCCCGGTGCTTTGATGCCATCTTAGGCAACAGGCCAGCATCCCAGGGCACAGACCGCGGCCCGAAGTGGGCAGTGCCCCATCCCAGCACCCGAGGTAAAGGCGCCAATCTCCCGACCCTTGAACGGAACTAAAAGCAAGGAAACCGCGTCCACCGCCCGGAGACGGGACACGAGTGATGAAGGCAGATCCCTGGAACTATAGAGACGGCGATCTCGAGCTCTGGGGCGAGGTCTACCGCCCATCAACTGAAGCGAATGGGGCGGCCGTTCTCGTCGTGCATGAGGCAGATGGCATCGGCGGCAAAGTTCGCGAGCATTGCGCGCGGCTGGCGAAAATGGGCTACATTGCGGCCGCGGCGGACATGCATGGCCAGGGACGAATACTCGAAGGTGAAGAGATGCATGCAGCTCTTGCGAGGTTTCGGGCTGACCCTGCCCTTCTTCGCCGGCGGGTGCGTGCCGGTTTTGATGCGCTCTGCAAGCTGGAGGGAGTACGGGCCAACCGGGTCGCAGCAATCGGGTTCTGCTTCGGCGGTCTGACAGTGCTCGAGCTTGCGCGGAGCGGCGCGCCGGTAACGGCAGTGGCCAGCTTCCACGGCCTCCTGACGACAAACGCGCCCCGCCAGGCCCGGTGAGGTAGGTGCGCGCGTGCTCGCGGCAACCGGTGCGCTGGACCCTCTGGTGCCAGCGGCGGACATTGAGGCATTCCAGCGAGAGATGAGGACCGCAGGCGCTGACTGGCATTTGGTGGTCCACGGGCGCGCGCTCCACAGCTACACGAACCATGCAGTTGACGATCTCGGTGACGCCAGGATGGCCTACGATCCAGTTGCGCATCAGCTGTCGTGGGTGACGCTCGCCGCATTTCTGGCTATCTCACTCTCTGCCCACTAGTCGCGCAGAGCTGAGGCTGACTCTGGGAACCGCTGCGCGCGGACTTTCGCCCTGAGTCAGCTTAGGATGCATTGCGGCCATCCGGACTGGGTGTCGGATGTCCTGTGTGGTGACGTCCTCCCGCCGGAAGAACAGTCCGTGACGTGCAAGTTCACGGTTCGATATCCGAGATCATACGACTATGGCGTCGCCAAACTGGTGAAGCGCGAGCGTTGGCAAATTGCACAGGCAATGGAAGTCAGTCGGGAGCGGGTCAGAGACTAGCCCCAACGAACGGCCTTCAGTGACTTCTGCTTCGAGTGCGTAGCGGCATTAGTCGCGACATGGTCGCGAGTGGTTCTTCGGGTAGCTTGCGTCATGCGCAACAGCCCACAGTCAGGAGTGGGTGAGGTGCCGCAGGCCGGCTATAGCTTCGGACGGTGTTAGGCCAAAACTCCCCCTGAAGGTGCGCGTGAGGTGGGCTGCGTCCGCGAAGCCGCCATCCAGCGCCGCGGTCCTGACCAGCTCGCCCGCGACGATCCGGCTCGCGGCGTGCTTCAGCCCTGTCCAACGTTTGAACTGGCGAAATGTCATTCCGGTCTTGGTCTTGAACAGCCGCAGGGCAGCCGTGCGTTCCAGGGACATAAGGCGCGACAGCTCGACTTGGGTCATCCTGGCCATCGGGTCGTCTGAAAGCGCCCTCAAGAGGTCCGGCACATACTTCTCGGGACCTCCGCTGTCACGGTCGAGGCGGGCTCGCAGCTCCGACTGCGCGTCCGTGTTCCGAAGCATCCCGATCTCGGCAAGCTCGGCGCTCCGCTCGTCCAGTCGTTTGGCGACTACGTCGGCTCCGGGAAAAGGCAGGCCGTCCAGGTACATGGCCTTGATACCGCCCTTGCACTCGACGCGATGCTCCACGCCAGGTCGGATGATCAGCACCTCACCCTCGACGCGCTCGCTTGCCGTGCTCACGGCCAGGGAACCACGCAAGCCCATTACGATGCAGGTCACGGGGTTGGGATGTGACTGCAGGCGGTCAACCTCTACGGAAAAGACCGACGTTGAGACGGTCACTGCACTCGATCGCATAACTCCTCCAATGGCCGCACGTTTGTTCTACGTCACTCCGCTGACGAGACGATAGGTCATGGTGAATGGTTCAACACGGCCACTCAACCGCCCGCTCGCCTGCCGCTCATTCATGGTCGGCCAGGCTATGGCTGCTCCGCGCTGCCTTGTCCGGGCGACTGAACTCAGAGCGTGCCCCCGAAACGCTCCGACGCGACCTTTTTCTTCAAAGCCCGGAGGTGGAGCACGCCGCACGCAACAAGCGGCACTACCTGGAAGCGAAGGAGGCCTTCAACGCTGGCGACCTTGATGCTTGCATTGCCTTTTACGCCGAGGACCATCGGATCCGCTCCCAAGACGTGGCCCCGGGGCGACATCACATACGCGACTTCCTGGCCGGGATGCGCGAGGCTTGGGGCGACCTTCAGATCATAGTCGAGCACGCGGTCGCGGAAGGAGACTGGGTCATGGGCCACTGTCGCTCAACCGCTGTGCACAGCCGTGCAGTGATGGGCATCGAGCCGACCGGCCGTCGCATCAAGGCCACGTTCTGGGACCTGCACCTCTTCGACTCGAACGGCCTGATCGCCGAAACCTGGAACATCAGCGACCGTGCCGCGATCATGAGCCAGCTGTCGGCGCTCGAAGAGACGGGCGTTTGATCCACGTCTCAACTTGGTTGCCCGGTTGGACTGGCGCTCCCTGGCTCAGGCTGGCAGCAGGGCGCGATGCCCAAAGGTGACGGAGGAAGCGGGCCGGCCCTGCTACGGCGCCTGCTGCGCGCGAAAGACAGGATGGACGCCGCTTCGCACGAGGAATGGCCGGTGCGGCGGCTTGCTGCGGCAAGCGGCGTGTCGGAGTCGCACTTCGCGCGATCTTTCAAGGCCGCATTCGGCCTGCCGCCTCACCGATACCTGCTGACCCGTCGCATCGAGCGCGCCAAGGCGCTGCTGCGCGACACCGAGTTGCCCATCATTGAGATAGCGCTCCAGACAGGGTGGGAGAGCCTTGGGACGTTTGGCCGCGTCTTCCGCGACATTACGGGCGAGAGCCCCACCGAGCTGAGGAGCCGCGAAAAAGCGACCTCGCCGATGCTCGAGCAGGTTCCTCACTGCTTTGTCAGCGCGGCCTACCGCCCCGATCTCACAATCGCAGTTTCGGAGAAGCGGCGGCGACGGGCCGCCGATAAATAGGTGGCACGAAAGGAGGCCATTATGAGCCAGAGTATAGGAGTTGCAGGGATCTATGTTCGCGACCAGGAGGAGGCACTGGAGTTTTACGTCGGCAAGCTGGGCTTTCAGGTCCATACCGACGCTGGCAACGGCGGCTATCGCTGGCTGACGGTGCACCACCCGGACCAGCCCGATTTGCAGCTAGGCCTGTTCAGGCCGCAGCCGCCAACCGTAGACCACGCAACAGCCGCAACCGTCGACGAGGTGGTCGCTAAAGGCGCGATGCCGCCGCTGGTGATGGTCGTTGGCGATTGCCGGGCAGCGCACGATCGGTTCAGGGCGGCTGGCGTGGAGTTCACGCAAGACCCTGTCGCCCGCTTCGGCAGTGTCGACGCCAGCTTCCGTGACCCGTCGGGCAACGGCTGGAAGTTGATCGAGGCACGGTCGTGAACGCCGCGTTCTTCTCGCGCTCGCCCAGCGCCTCGCCGGCCGCGGCGGGCCGGGTCGACACGACCAAGGGCCAGCGCGCCCGGAGCATTCACCGCTGGGTTGCCACGATCTTCACACTGACTGTGGCGGCCAATTTCGCGGCCATGCCATGGGGACCCCCACCGGCCTGGATAACTTTTGCGCCGCTGCCGCCGCTGCTGTTTCTGATGATCACGGGTCTCACCATGCTCGTACGGCCGTGGATCGTCGCGGCCCGCGATCGGAAAGCGCGAGCAGCGCGATGAGCGATCCCGTCACCATCAAGATCGAGAGCCTGGATGACTGGCGAGGTGCTCTGCTCGCGCGGATCCGACAGGTGATCAACGAGGCTGATCCGCGTGTCGTGGAGGAGGTGAAATGGCGCAAGGCGACCAACCCTCTGGGTGTCCCGACCTGGTCCTGTGCTGGGATCATCTGCACGGGCGAAAGCTACAAGGACAAGGTCAAGCTCACCTTCATACGGGGTGGCGCTCTCAACGCCAGGACAACGCTGTTCAATGTGCCCGCAGATGGCCTCCGCCGGGCGATCGACTTCCGGGAGGCGGATCAACTCGACGCCCCTGCCCTGGCTGCCCTCGTCAAGCATGCCATCGAGCTTAACCTAGCCGCTTCCGAGCGGCCGTAGGCGGAAAGGCCATCGGAGGAACGAGGAATGCCGCGAAAGCCCAACTCGAGCAGCACGGACCGCCGCTTTGTCTTGGGCGGGCTGGCTGCCACGATTGCCGTCCCATCCACCCATGCCTTCGGACGGTTTGCTCCGACGCCGCACGTCGGTGGCGCGGCATTGCCCGGACCGTCGGCATGGTCCGCCCTCCGCGAGGAGGTCGGTGGTCGATTGGCGCCCGTGACGCTGCCGAACTTGGACCCCGCAGAGGCGGCGAGGCTGCTTCGCAACCCCTACTATATCCGAGATCAGGCGGGGCTCACCCAGTCGTCTGGGCGGATCGACGGGTGGGTCTCCACGCCGAGCGCGTATGTCGTTCGCGCACGTGACGCCCACGATATCGCTGCGGCCGTCAGCTTCGCCGCAAGGCACAATGTCAGGCTGGTCGTGAAGGGCGGCGGCCACAGCTATCATGGCGGCTCCAACGCGCCGGACTCGCTGCTCGTCTGGACGCGCGACCTCGAAGGGATCGAGCTACACAAAGCGTTTGTGCCGCAAGGCAGCAGCGCAATCCCAGTACCCGCCGTATCGGTCGGTGCCGGATGCGTGTGGCACGACGTCTATGAGGCGGTAACCACGCAGGGGGGGCGATACGTCCAGGGCGGCGGCTGCACCACCGTCGGGGTAGCTGGTCTCGTGCAAGGCGGCGGCTTCGGCAGCTTGTCCAAGGCCTATGGTCTCGCCGCCGCCGGCCTCCTGGAGGCCGAGATCGTGACAGCAGACGGACGCACGCGGGTCGTCAACGCAGCGCGTCACCCGGACCTGTTCTGGGCGTTGAAGGGAGGTGGTGGGGGCACGTGGGGCGTCGTCACGCGCCTGACCCTACGCACCCATTGGCTGCCCTCCACAGTCGGCGAGGTGCGATGGCAGGTCACCGCCACTTCGGATGATGCGTTCCAACGACTCCTCGACCGGTTCCTAGACCTCTACGCCAACAGGCTCATGAACCAGCATTGGGGAGAGCAGGCGAGCGCCCGACCTGGCAACCGGTTCGAGGCCGCTATGGTATTTCAGGGACTGGACGAGACCCAGGCCGGAGCCGCCTGGCGTCCGCTGGTCGAATATGTTGCCGCGCGTCCCTCCGACTACCGCACGGAGGCGCCGCTTGCTATCGCCGCTCTGCCCGCGCGGAGGCTCTGGGACGGCGCATACCTCAAGGCGCAAATGCCCGACCTTATCCGGTGGGACGAACGCGCCGGTGTTCCTGCCCGGTGGTGGTGGGGCGGCAACTCGGATGAGGTGGGCGCCTTCTGGCACGGTTATGAGTCGGCCTGGCTGCCCGCAAGTCTGCTCACTCCAGGCGATCGCGACCGCCTGACTACAGCCTGGTTTGAGGCTAGCCGACACTGGTCCACGACCTTCCACTTCAACAAGGGTCTAGCAGGTGCTCCGGCCGAGGTGATCGCGGCCTCACGCGATACGGCCATGAACCCGCAAGTGCTCGACGCCTTCGCGCTAGCGATCATCGCGATGGACGGCCATCCCGCCTTTGCGGGCCTGCCCCAGGCGAACCTGGCGGAAGCACGCGAGCACATGTCGCACATCCGCCGCGCCATGGCGGCCCTTCGGGAGGCGGCACCAGAAGCCGGCAGCTATCTGTCCGAGTGCGATTACGATCTGATCGATTGGCAGACTGCCTGCTGGGGAGAGCACTATCCACGACTGCAGACCATCAAGGCGAGATATGATCCGAGAGGGCTCTTCTTTGTACATCATGGTATCGGCAGCGACTCTTCGAGATGATCGACGCCTCATGCGCTCGTCGCTCAACAAGCCCGCCATAAAGGACCTGCTCCGACATGCCAGTTGACCACGAGGACTACATAGCTGCGGCTCCTGAGCAGCTTCGCACTCTTCTGGTTCGACTGCGCGCTCAGATCGCCCGCGCCTTGCCTGATGCAGAAGAGGTCATCGCGTATGGAATGCCCGGGTTCAGGATTGGACGGTCCATCGTCGCCGGCTACGCAGCGTTCAGCAAGCAATGTGGGCTTTATTTGTCCCATTCCGCCGTCGCCTCGCACGCCGAGGACATCGCCGCTGCCGGACTGAAGCACACCAAAACCGGCATCACCTTCTCACCCAGCCACCCGCTCCCTGACGAGCTCATTAAGAAGCTTGTCCTGGCTTCTCGAGGTGAGCCAAGTCCCTGAGGTTGAGGAACCGACACTCCACGGTGAGCTATGTCGCGGCAAGGAGCTGCCTTATGGCGAGCCAGGCAAGACATGGAATAACTCGCCCAAACCTCACAGCTGATGGCGTCTGACTGCATGTCTGCAATGACTCAGCAGATCGCAGGGATTGAAGAGGCTCAGGCAGCCCTCCGCGATAGCATCGAGCAGACCAAGCAGCTTGCCGGCAACGCTAAAGTCCTGCTCCAGAAGCATAAGAAGACGCTGGAAGCAGATGAGCCTGCTGCCTGACGCATAACGGACCGGACGTCCCAGGGGGTGGGAAGGCGCCCGGCCCGGCGACCCATGTTTGGATGCCAAGGCGGAGTATCACATTGGGCGGCCTAGTAAATCCAGATTAGATAGATCCGTGGCCGCGTGCTCACCTCTGTTAGCGCGACTGGGCAGTCCCAGCCATAAAGGTTGGGCATGAGTGACACCCGCGACTTCCAGTATCTGGAACGACGAGCCGAGGCCGAACTGGACGCAGCTCAAGAGGCCGTTCATCCTGCAGCTGTTCGAGCTCACTACCAGCTCGCTGCCCTTTACCTGGACGCTCTCTACCGGCCGGCCGACGCTCTTTGCGCAGCTAATACCAGCCCGCTCGAGGGAACAACCGGCTGTCCGCGATGGGTCGAAAACGGACTTTAGCCGTAGTGCCGCGGTAGGACGACTTCACCAGTCTCCACATCCTCGGACCCGGTGAATCTCGTTCGAATAGAGGAAGTATCGGCCTTCGTCTGCAGAAAGAGGAATGCCCACGCGTGCGACGTAGTAGGCGTATTCGTCATCCGCGCTGGCAGAGGCAGCGGCCTGAACGATCACCTGCGCTTCCATTGGTTCCCCATCCGTGGCAATCGCGCGCCTGGCGCGACCGGACCGCGGCCGCAGAAGATCCACGACTTCAGCTTCAGTCATGCGATCAACTGAACACAGAACCGGGATGTCTCTAATGGGTGAAAAGCGGACCTATGAGCGTCTGGTGCGTTCTACGGCCGCCGGCCGCCGCTGGCCTGCGCTCGCATTGCTCGACCCGCGCTTCCGACCAACACCTCCACAGCAACGTCTTCCATGCGCTTTGACATCTCGAGCGCCGCAGCCGGGGTAAGATTGAAGTCCACTGCGGCGGGACCAGTGACGTGAACCGACTTGCCTTCTGCCTCGATGCCGCTGGGTTCATCGTACACCGGCGGCCGCAATGTTGAAGCTCGACTGGTTACCCAATCACGAGCCAAAACGGTCGATGTAAAGACTTGAGTGTCGTAATGTCCAAACTGCGCAGCCTCGAGCTTCGTCACGCCCGAGGAGGAAACGATTGCGATTCGATCAGCCCGAAGGTCTCCAAGATTATCGACCACCTCCCGCAAAGCTATAGCAACGTCCCGAGGAGTGGGCTCGGTGGAGCGAATATCGATGATAAAAGACGTCGGTCGGCCAGATTCACGGAGCTTGCGGAGCTCTCGCTTAAGAGCGGACTCGTACGATTTGACCGTAGCTAAGGTCCAGATGCCAGTTCGAGTGACTGTCATCAGCGACAAATCGGGCTCAACGCTTATTTCGAACATGCAAGCCACTCCAGTGCAGCGGGAGCACTCCAGTGCAGCGGGAGCACTCCAGTGCAGCGGGAGCACTCCAGTGTCTCTCAGTCGCTCCGTGCCGGAACGGTGGTCACCATGGCTCAGACTACGCTAAATCCTTCACTTAGCAACTTTTCGGCGATTCCTTTGTCGGTTAACGCGATTGGTAGTGTATCGCCTCAACAGGCTGGAAAGCAATTTCAACATGCGCGTTGCCAGCAGCTTGGATCCCTGAAGCTGTCTGAGCGGCAGCCACGCTACGCTGCTCGAGCCGCTGCGAGGCGGTGCGCAGCTGAGGCGGGCTTGCCCAGAAGGTAGCCCTGCACTTGTGTGCAGCCCTTCTGCCGCAGCCGCTGCAGCTGGGCTTCCGTCTCAACCCCCTCTGCGGTGCTCGTCATGTTTAGCCGACTGGCGAGGGTAATCACTGCCTGGACTATAGCCCGTGCTTCGAAAGACTCGTCCAACTCATGAATGAATGACTTGTCGATTTTAACCTTGTCGAACCTGAACATTCGCAGATAACTGAGGCTGGAGTAACCAGTCCCAAAGTCATCCAGCGCCACGCGGACGCCGAGCTCTTTCAACTGGTTCAGTGTGGCAAGTGTCGCCGCGGTTCCTTTGAGCAGGACGCTTTCAGTGATCTCGAGCTCGAGCCGCTGCGGAGAAAGGCCCGAGCGCGCTAGGGCCATCATTACGCTCGAGGTCAGACCGGCGCTCCGAAACTGTACAGGCGATAGGTTCACGGCCACTCCAATGGACTCCGGCCATGTCGCCGCCTCGCGACAAGCTTGCTGAAGTGCCCACTCGCCAATCGACCGGATTACGCCAATGTCCTCGGCCAGTGGAATAAACTCGTCAGGCGAGAGGGTGCCGCGATCAGAGCTGTGCCACCGCAGCAGCGCCTCGAAGCAAACGACCTCGTTGGATTTGAGATCAACGATGGGCTGGTAAAGCATCTCAAACTCGCCATTGGCGAGCGCCTGCCGCAAGCCCGTTTCTAGAACCCTCCGCTCTTGGACGTCCAGATCCATATCGGGGGTGAAGATGCGGTACTGTCCGCGGCCGCGATTCTTCGCCGCGTAGAGCGCGAGATCCGCCTCACGCAGCAAAGAAGAGGGATCCAGGGTGCGGGAACATCGCAAGGAAATGCCGAGGCTGCCGCCGAGCACGAACGTGTGATCCGCGAGATCAAATGGTTGCTGAAGCGTCGCCAAGACCATCTCGGCCAGCTCCAAAACTTCCTTTCGTCCCGCGGACCGGCCCTTCCTCACAATCGCAAACTCGTCGCCGCCGAGCCTCGCAAGGACATCATTCGGCCCGATGCACGCTGTCAATCTGCCCGCTACTTGACGTAGGACCTCATCGCCAACCGGGTGACCCAAGGTGTCGTTCACGTCCTTGAAGCGGTCGAGATCGATTAGCAGAACGGCCGCGCGGCTTTTAGGAAGCGGCATCTGAAACGCCGCTTCGAGTGCCTCGCTCATCAGAATTCGATTGGAAAGACCGGTAACCAGATCGTGCTTGGCTATGTACTCGATCCGAGCCTCGGCGGCGCGCTGCTCGGTGATGTCTGCGTGGACTGCCACCCAGCCGCCCCCTGGTAGCCGTTTATGCGACACTAGGAGAACGCGGCCGTCGGACAGTCGATGATCGAATGTCTCCTGCGTACCGGGCGGAATGCTTCTTGCCAGATAGCGATAGATCCCGTCGGCATCAGCTAGCCGGTGGTTACCCAGAGAACAGCTGTAATCGACGACATCGCGCAAAGTGATGCCTGGGCGGACAATGTCGGGCGAAAAGCCATATGTTTCGAGGTACCGCGCGTTGCAGACGACGAGATGCTCGTCACGATCAAACATGCAAAGGCCGTGCGACATATTATCCAGCGCAACATCGAGCCTTCCCGTTTGCTCTTGGATCTGCTCGCGGCTTACCAAGAGCGCAATCGCATCCGAGTAGAGCGAGAGCGTTATGCCGACAACGTTGTGAGCCAGGCCAAGCGTCCCGAGCGCGACGATCCAGTAGATCGGCTGACCCTGACTCGCCTGCGCTACGGCGGTTGGGATTAGCAGCAAAGCGAGCTGTGAGAGCACCAGTATGGGCCGAAAGTAGTTGCGGAGTATCGTGGTAACGGCACCTAGAACCAGAGATACTGTCAGCATGTGAACCAGTGTGTCCGAGCTCGCTTGGAACGACCTCGCGCAAAGCAAGCCAACACCCGCCGAGAGCAGCAGAGAGGGACCAAACAAGCGTTTTTCCCACGCGATGGCACCGGCAAAGTCGACATCGGCAGAGCGGCGGAACAGTAGAACGAGAGGCAAAATGGAGAGGGTAGCGAGGAAAGTGAGCACCACCAGCCAGCCCATCGTCTCGTCACCGCAACGGACCGCGGCCGCGCCGCCCACCAGGGCGGCCCCGAACGCGGAGACGAGCACCACTACGGGCCTTGTTTCGAACACCTTCTGAATCAGGTGCACGCGGATTTGTGGCTGTTGCTCCTGCCTCATTGCTGCGCGCGCATTCCGCCAGGGCGACGCTGCGGGACGCGGGAGCGCGCAAGTACGATTATCCACATGATGCGGTAAGCTGCTCAAGGCGATCCCCTCCGAACCGAGGATAGATCATGGCGATTGCCAAACACTTAAGTGATCGCCGCTCGGAACCTGCGTGTCTCCTCGGGCAAGCTCAAGTACGATTCGATTCACCGGATCAACGAGGATTGAAACTCACGCAGTCTGCTGGGCAAGAATGGTGGTCAGCACGTGCGCGTTAAACGAGATTACATTCGAACATCAGCATCGGTGTCTCTTGCATACCTCGGCTGGAGTAGAGTACCCGCGCGGGCGCGTTGTTCGGCTCGGTACCCAGCCAGGCGTAGCGGCAGCCGCGCTCGCGACCCCAGCGAAGCAGTTCGTCGCACAGCAGGCCGCCTATACCGCGCAACTGAAACGATGGGGTGACTCCGAAGTTGTCCAGGTACAGCTCGTCGGGTTGATCCGGGCTGAGGTGTATGATCGCGCGCGCCTGGCCGACGATCCTCTGAGCATCAGTCGCCACAACCATCAAGTGCCGCGCCTCGGCGAGGAACGCCAGCAGGCGCTGCTGGTCGATGGGCGCGTCGAAAACATCGTCCATAACCACGTCGAACAGGTCGGCGTCGGCAACGCATACCCGCCGGATCTCGATCGAAGGCTCCATCATCGTGACCTTGAGGCGTGCCCTGCGTGGCAGCCTATCATCATGACCTCATTGTTCGGCAGGGGGCAAGCAAAGATCCGGAGCCGAGGTACCTGCCGGCAGGCAATGGTCATGCAAAAACCCGCCAAGGCTGCCATTGTTTAGGCGGATGAGCATGTCATACCGCTCCCCGACATCGAGCGGCTTAAGCGGCCCTCTTTGTGCCAAAGCCTTGCACGCCCGCAGCAATGATCAGGGCGATTGCTTTAGTGCCGGACGAGCGAACACTGATAAACTAACGTAACCGGGCCCGCCGTGCTCGTCTTTAACGCAGTTGAGTGAGATGGGTTAGCAGATCACAAGCGTCTGCTATCTCTGCTCGTAGAACTTCCTGCTCACTTTTCGACAGAACTACAGCTCGCTCCCGCCATGCTTGAGAGACCTCATCTCGCAAGGAGCGCACCAGAGTGACCGCTGAGTCCACCTCACTCGGTCTGAGCTTGTAAACATTGTTGTCTTGCATCTGGAGCCCCCCGGCTCGCCCGATCGAATTGAGCACGCCCGGCAAGCATACAGAAGGGAGGGCTTTAATCTAGCTGAATCGGGATGCTAGCGTCCGAAGAGACGGCTGCGGACGTTCCATTCAGGCGCTCCTCTGAATGACCGCGACGGGTCGTTAGGGAACGTTCGGGGGAGGGTTCTAATCTGCTCAGCGCGCGGTGTTTGCCGGTTTAATGCCGATGCGGGGCGCCGGGCTGGCTGGGGTGAGATCCGCCGCCGACGCGACCGCTGATCTCACCCGGGTTAAACGCATCGGTGTGGATGTTGAGCACTATGATACCGTCGCGCATCGCGGCGACGAAGTCCTCAAACAACAGGCCAGATTTCAACAAAGCGGCCCCGACGGCATAGTCATGATCCTTTGCCGTCAACCGCATGCCATTTCCGGCCGCTTCATAGTGCGGGCCAAAGGGAAAGGGTACGACCAGCACTGAATCCCCGCCGGCCGCCTTGGCATATTTGTGAAGATGGACAGGACCGATGGGCGCTGCCACGAGCTTGTCCCATAAGGCATCGGGAGTGATGCCATCCACGGTTAGGTCGAGCGAGATCGTGCGACGCTCGGTATCGACCCTGATCTGCGCCTTTCCGGTGGCAGCTGAGCCAGTCGGCGCGGACCCATATTTCCCGTCGAGAGCGACATCGAAGCTAAGTGTTTCAGCCTGCGCCGGTGCGGCACTGACGACGCCTGCCATCGCGAGCACAATTATCGACAAGACCTTGGACATGCGGACTAACCCCCGGTTGCTTAGGCGAGACTGGCCGGGCGAGGGAGCCATGTAAAGCGCCAGGTCATGCCGCCGCGTCGAATGTCCGCAATGGGTGATGGGGTGGACGCCCCCCGACGGCATCGATGTGCCAAGGTGAGGTGTCAGACTTCACTTGAGGGAGGCGTCCATGGAGCAGGTTACTACAATCGGGTTGGATATCGCCAAG
>JAESFL010000345.1_pt1 | contig 37033 bp, 37 predicted proteins | sample 9269401 | NCBI WGS metagenome assembly JAESFL01 (sample SAMN14506025, study PRJNA617098) | algae metagenome | isolation source: Gloeocapsa sp. UFS-A4-WI-NPMV-4B04 and co-occurring heterotrophs from desert... | place: USA: Utah | collected 2006-10-01 | reverse complement strand
CACTCCGATCTTAAGGAGGCTTCGAGCGCAGGATCGTCGATTTTCGGATCGTGGGTGAGCGCCACGACAGCCGTATAGGCGTCGATGCCGATCTCAGGCAGGACCGCATCGGGCCATTCCGCCAGCAGCGGCACATCGGGGAAGCGCTCGGGCGTCGCAAAGGCCGTGCGCGGGTCGATGATGATGACATCGAGGTCGAGGCCCTTGGCCATGGGCGCAAGCGCCTGGCTGATATGGACGGCGCCTACGATCACCACCCTGACCGGCGGCGTCTGCACGGTCAGGAAGTACTGGCGGCCGTCGCGCTCGACAAGGCCGCTCTTGCCCCGGCGCAGGCTGTTCCGAAGCTCCTGTACCAGAGAGTCGCCTTCGACCTCCGCCTCACGAAGGAGGCGTTGCTCGCCCGATGCCACGTCGGTCACAAGGACCGCAGCGCGCCGGGCGGCGCGTTCCTCATTAAGATCGGACAGGAAGCTCAGGCGCATGCGGTTTAATCCACCCGCTCGACGTAAACCCTGATCCGCCCGCCGCAGGACAATCCAACCTGCCAGGCAGTCTCGTCGGCGACCCCGAACTCGATCATGCGCGGTTTCCCATCGGCGATCACATCCAGGGCCTCCGTGATCACCGCACCTTCGACGCAACCGCCTGAGACGGAGCCGAGAAAGTTCGTGTCTTCGTCGATCACCAGGTGGCTGCCCACAGGGCGGGGGGCGGATCCCCAGGTCTCGACCACTGTCGCGATGGCGACACCCCTGCCCTCGCGCCTCCAGGCTTCTGCCGTCTTCAGGATGTCGGTGTCGGTCGAGAGCATGAGATTTCCCGGCGAGTGGAGCGCGTTCAAGAGACCGCCCGCTGCTCGATAGTGCCACCACCTTGCCTTGAACTGCAACCAAGACGCATGCCTCCTCAGGCCGACGCGTCCGCGAGACCGTTAAGAGACAGGCTGCTCCAGATCCCGGCACCTGAGCACCGCGACCGTGCGTGCGTTGCAGCAATGGCAGACAGGTGACGCGCCGCACGATTTGCCCTTACTCTGCTGTCGGGCTGTTCATACGAGGAGAACGCAGCATGGCGATGACGATGCAGGGCGAAGTCGCCCTTCCGGCCGACCGGGCGACGGTATGGGCGGCCCTCAACGACCCCGAGGTCCTGAAGGCGGCGATCCCCGGCTGCCAGGAACTGGAGAAGGTCAGCGATACGGAATTCCAGGCGGTTGCCAAGGTCTCGGTCGGGCCCGTGAAGGCAACCTTCAAGGGTAATGTCGCCCTCACCGATCTTGACCCGCCCAACGGCTATACGATCAGTGGCGAAGGGCAAGGCGGCGTCGCCGGCTGGGCCAAAGGCGGCGCGAAGGTGCGGCTCGAAGACATCGAGGGCGGCACCAGGCTGATCTATGACGTCGAGGCCAATATAGGCGGCAAGATCGCCCAGCTCGGCGGGCGCCTCATCAACGGCGTCGCCAAGAAATATGCCGACGAGTTCTTCACGAACTTCGCGAAAACCCTCTCGCCTGCCGAAACGGCCGCATGACCTGATCTTCAGTCACCGACCTTTGAACCATTCCAATGCTTGACCGCTCCACCGGGGCGGGCCACACTCGGCTTCGATGGATCGCATCCGTGCGGCCGTCCAACAATACCTGCCGGTGTCTGAGACCACCTGAAGGTTGGCCCGACTCCCGGCGCTTGAGGAGGAAGCCACGCATGTCAACCGTCTCCCTGACGGTGAACGGTCAATCCGTCACCGCAGACGTCGATCCCCGCACCTTGCTCGTTCACTTTCTGCGCGACAACCTGAGGCTCACCGGAACCCATGTGGGCTGCGACACCAGCCAGTGCGGCGCCTGCGTCGTTCACCTGAACGGGCAGGCCGTGAAGTCCTGCACCACCCTCGCCGTCCAAGCCAGTGCCAGCGTCGTCACCACCATCGAGGGCATCGCCCAAGGCGGCGAGCTGCACCCGATGCAGGCGGCCTTCCGCGAGCACCATGGCCTTCAATGCGGGTACTGCACGCCCGGCATGATCATGTCGGCCATCGATATCGTGAACCGCAAGGGGAACGCCCTCGACGAGCAGACCATCCGGGCCGAACTCGAAGGCAACCTGTGCCGCTGCACGGGCTATCACAACATCGTCAAGGCCGTGGCCGCCGGAGCCCAAGGAATGGCCCAGGCGCCTCTGCAGCAGGCGGCGGAGTAAGACGATACACCCGTAAGGCATGCTGCCCTTCCGACATGGTGGAAGTTGCAGGCGAGGCTCGGAGCAGACGCTTATTCCAAGGTCTCTTTCGAGGCTCCCGCTTCGCTTCCGCCCCGGTGAGGGCCAACGAGGACAAGGGAGGATTTCATGACCGCTACAGGGATCGGCGCACCCGTCCGCCGGAAAGAGGATCAGCGTTTCGTCACCGGCCAGGGACGCTACGTCGACGATTTCAACCGGCCTGGCCAGGCCCACGCCTATTTCCTCCGCTCGCCGCATGCCCACGCGGCGATCCGGTCCATCGACACGGGACCGGCGATGATCATGCCGGGCGTGATCGCCGTCTTCACGGGCGACGACCTCGCAGCCGACAAGATCGGCGGGCTCATCTGCGGCTGGATGATCCACTCCAAGGACGGCTCCCCGATGAAGGCCGGGCCTCATCCGGCGCTCGCCCAGGGCAAGGTGCGCTACGTCGGCGACCACGTGGCGGTGGTGATCGCCGAAACGCTCGCGCAGGCCAAGGACGCGGCAGAGGCCATCGTGGTCGATTACGACGTTCTCCCGGCCGTTGTCGACACCGCCCAGGCCACGAAGGCGCCCGTCCAGGTGCATGACGTCTCGCCGGACAATACCGTGTTCAACTGGCATCTCGGCAACAAGGACGAGACGGAAGCGGCCTTCGCGCGGGCGAAGCACGTGACCAAGATCGACCTCGTGAACAACCGCCTGGTGCCGAACCCCATCGAGCCCCGCGCGGCGGTCGGCGAATACGATTTCGGAACCGACAACTACACGCTCTACACCACAAGCCAGAACCCGCACGTGGCCCGACTCGTGCTCTCCGCCTTCATCGGCGTCGCACCCGAGCACAAGCTGCGCGTCATCGCGCCGGACGTCGGCGGCGGGTTCGGATCCAAGATCTTCATCTATGCAGAGGAGACGGTCTGCGTCTGGGCGGCCAAGAAGGTCAAGCGTCCGGTGAAGTGGACCTCTGACCGCTCGGAGGCCTTCCTGTCCGACGCCCATGGCCGCGACCACGTCACCCATGCGGAGATGGCCACCGACGAGACCGGCAAGATCATCGGCCTTCGGGTCCACACCACGGCCAATCTCGGGGCCTATCTCTCCACCTTCTCCTCCTCCGTGCCGACCTATCTCTACGCTCCGCTCCTGTCGGGCCAGTACGACATTCCGGCGATCTATTGCGAGGTCGATGCGGTCTATACGAACACGGCACCGGTCGATGCGTATCGCGGCGCGGGACGGCCAGAGGCCACCTTCGTGGTCGAACGCCTCGTCGAGAAGACGGCCCGCGAACTCGGGCAGGATCCGGCTGAGTTCCGTCGAAGGAACTACATCACGCAGTTCCCGCACGCGACCCCGGTCATCATGACCTACGACACGGGCGATTATGCCGCCTCGCTCGACAAGGCGCTGGAGATTGCCGACTACAAGAACTTCCCTCAGCGCAAGCAGGAGAGCGCCCGCCGCGGCAAGCTGCGGGGCATCGGCTTCTCGAGCTATATCGAGGCCTGCGGCATCGCACCGTCGCAGGCGGTCGGCTCGCTCGGCGCCGGCGTGGGCCTGTGGGAATCGGCCGAGGTGCGGGTCAACCCGACCGGTTCCGTCGAGGTGCTCACCGGTTCGCACAGCCATGGCCAGGGTCACGAGACCACCTTCGCGCAGCTCGTGTCGGACCGGCTCGGCATCTCCATCGATCAGGTCAGCATCGTTCACGGCGACACCGACAAGGTGCAGTTCGGCATGGGCACCTACGGCTCACGCTCCGGCGCGGTGGGCATGTCGGCCATCGCAAAAGCCATCGACAAGGTGATCGCCAAGGGCAAGAAGGTGGCGGCCCATGTGCTCGAAGCATCCGAGGGCGACATCGAGTTCAAGGATGGACGCTTCGGCGTCGCCGGCACCGACCGCTCCATGGCCTTCGGCGAAATCGCCCTGCAAGCCTACATCGCCCACAAGTTCTCGGGCCAGGATCTGGAGCCCGGCCTGAAGGAGGGAGCTTTCTACGATCCCACGAACTTCACCTTCCCGGCCGGCGTCCACATCTGCGAGGTGGAGATCGACCCGGACACCGGGGTGACCAAGATCGAGCGGTGGACGGCGGTGGACGATTTCGGGGTGATCATCAACCCGATGATCGTCGAAGGCCAGGTGCATGGCGGCATCGCGCAGGGCGTCGGTCAGGCGCTCCTCGAAGGCGCCTTCTACGACGAAAGCGGTCAGCTCATTACGGCGAGCTTCAACGATTACTGCATGCCGCGGGCCATCGACCTGCCGTCGTTCCAGGTCGGCATCACGGTGACCCCCTGCCCGTCGAACCCGCTCGGGATCAAGGGCTGCGGCGAGGCCGGCGCCATCGCGGCTCCGCCGGCCGTCATCAACGCGATCACCGATGCGCTGGGACACGAGGACATCGCCATGCCGGCAACCCCTCAGGCGGTGTGGCGGGCTGCCCAGAAGGCACACATGCCCATGGCGGCGGAATAAGGGAGAACAGCAATGTACGCTTTCGAATACCACCGCCCCACGAGCGTCAAGGAGGCCGCAGGCCTCGCCGGTCAGGCCGAGGACACCAAGTTCCTCGCCGGCGGGCACACGCTGCTGCCCACCATGAAGCTGCGGCTCGCAGGCCCCGCCAACCTGATCGATCTCGGTCAGATTGCGGAGCTTCGCGGCATCGAGCGCTCCGGTGACACGATCACCATTGGGGCCATGATGAAGCATGCGGAGGTCGCCAATTCCGCCGAGGTGAAGGAGGCCATTCCGGCTCTTGCCGAGATGGCCGAACTCATCGGCGATCCGCATGTGCGTAACCGCGGCACCATCGGCGGCTCCGTCGCCAACAACGACCCCTCGGCCGATTACCCGGCCGCGTGTCTGGCGCTCAACGCAACGATCATCACCAACCAGCGCAAGATCGCCGCGGACGACTTCTTCCAGGGCATCTTCACCACCGCGCTAGAGGAAGGCGAAATCATCACCGGGGTGTCGTTCCAGGTCCCGTCCCAGGCGGCCTACACCAAGTTCCGCAACCCGGCTTCGCGCTATGCCCTCGTCGGCGTGTTCGTGGCGCAGCACGCGGACGGCGTGCGCGTGGCTGTGACGGGAGCCGGCTCGAACGGCGTGTTCCGCGTGCCGGCAATGGAGCAGGCGCTGAGCGGGAACTTCGCGCCTGAGGCCCTCGACGGCGTGGCTGTTGATGAGAGCGAGATGAACAGCGACATCCATGCGGATGCCGCCTATCGGGCTCACCTGGTCGGCGTCATGGCCCGTAGGGCCGTACAGGCTGCTGCGCGGAGCTGAACAGCCACGCCAGAACGACGTTGTCTCGATGCCCGGGCCTCGCCCGGGCATCATGCCCTTGGGAGCAGCACAGCCCGTGGCCGACCAACCCGGTTCCATCGACAGCACTTTGGCTCTTCTGCAAAGCGCCGGCTATGTGGCCGATCGCTCGCTCGCGACGGTGCTGTTTCTCGCCCTCCGGCTCGGACGTCCGCTTTTCCTCGAAGGCGAAGCCGGCGTCGGCAAGACGGAGATCGCCAAGGTGCTCTCGTCCGCGCTTGGGCGGCGTCTTATCCGCCTTCAATGCTATGAGGGCCTCGACATCGCCTCGGCGGTCTATGAGTGGAACTATGCCGGGCAGATGATGGCAATCCGGCTGGCCGAGGCCGGCGCGGCGGTGGACAGGGATACGCTCGAGAGCGACCTGTTCTCGGAACGCTATCTGGTGAAGCGCCCGCTCCTGCAGGCCCTGGAACCCGACACCTCCGGCGCCCCGGTTCTGCTCATCGACGAACTCGACCGCACTGATGAAGCCTTCGAGGCGTTCCTTCTGGAGGTGCTCTCGGATTTCCAGGTCACCATCCCGGAGCTCGGGACCGTCAAGGCGGAGCATCCTCCCATCGTGATCATCACGTCGAACCGCACCCGCGAGATTCACGACGCGCTCAAGCGCCGCTGCCTCTATCATTGGGTGGATTATCCGGACGCGGAGCGGGAACTCGCTATCCTTTCAAGCCGTGTCCCGCGAGCTGCCGAGCGCCTCTCGCAGGAGATCGTCGCCTTCGTCCAGGCGATCCGCAAGGAGGATCTGTTCAAGGCACCCGGCGTGGCCGAAACCCTCGACTGGGCCTCGGCCCTCGTGGAGCTCGATGCGGTGGCGCTCGATCCGGCCTTGGTGTCGGATACCCTCGGCGTTCTGCTGAAATATCAGGACGACATCCAGAAGATGCAGGGCAGCCGGGCGAAGGACATGCTCGATCAGGTGCAGAGCGTTCTGAGGGCACCCGCGTGACCGACGAGACCGCCCATCAGGGTGAAGGTCGCCTCGCCGACAACATCGCCTATTTCGCACGCGCCTTGCGAACCGCCGGACTGCCGGTCGGCCCCGGAGCGGTTCTCGATGCCATCGCGGCGGTCGAGGCGGCACGGATCGGCACGCGCGAGGATTTTTACTGGACGCTCCATGCCGTGTTCGTGAAGCGGCATGAGCACAGCATCCTGTTCGACCAAGCTTTCAGGATCTTCTGGCGGCGGCGCGCGCTGATCGAGAAGCTGATCGCCCAGATGTCGCCCATCGCTCCCGGCGGAGCCAAGGAGGAGAAGAAGCCGCAGGCCGGCGCCCTGCGCGTCGCCGAGGCCCTCGCCACGCCCCGGCAGGAGAAGCCGGAGCCGATCGAGAAGACCGAGTTCTCCGCCCGCCTCACCGTGTCGGATCGCGAGGTCCTGAAGGCGAAGGATTTCGCCCAGATGTCGGCCGCCGAGATCGCAGTGGCCAAGCGCCTGATCGCCGACATGTCCCTGCCGGACGACGAGGTGACCACACGCCGCTTCCTGTCCGATCCGCGAGGCCGTCGGATCGATCCACGAAAAACCTTCCGGCGGTCGCTGCGCGGCGGCGGGGCAGCCATCGACTTGGCCTATCGCTCGCCTGCGGTGCGCCATGCGCCGGTGGTGGCGCTCATGGACATCTCGGGCTCCATGGCGGATTACTCACGCCTCTTCCTGCATTTCCTGCATGCCATCGCGGAAAAGAGACGACGGGTTCACTCCTTCGTCTTCGCCACACGGCTGACCAACATCAGCCGCGAGCTGACGAGCCGCGACCCGGACGAGGCGCTGGCCCGTGCCTCGAAGCGCGTGCAGGACTGGGAAGGCGGAACGCGCATTGCTCATGCGCTCCACGACTTCAACCGCCACTGGTCCCGCCGGGTGCTCGGCCAAGGCGCGGTTGTCCTGCTGTTCACGGATGGGCTTGAGCGGGAGGTGACCAGGGATCTGACCTTCGAAATGGATCGTCTCAAGCGTTCTTGCCGCCGCCTAATCTGGCTCAACCCGCTCCTGCGCTTCGATGCCTTCGAGGCCCGCGCCTCCGGCATCCGGGCGATGCTGCCCTATGTCGATGAATTCCGGCCCATCCACAATCTGGCGTCGATGGGAGAGCTCTGCCGCGCCCTCTCCGGCGAGCCGACCGAGCGAAACAACCCGCGCCAGTGGCTACGGGCATCGTGAGCGAAAGCAGAAGGCCGGACTCGCAGCAAGCTTCGAACCTGCGACAGGAGAACCGCCCTTCTGGGAGGCTGCGCCTGATGACAAGTCAGGCGCAAGAACGCCTTAAACTCATTCAGGACATTGATTTTTCAAGAATGAAGGTAATGTGGCGCGCCCTAGGGGAGTCGAACCCCTCTCTCCAGCGTGAAAGGCTGGCGTCCTAACCGATAGACGAAGGGCGCAGGTCATTCGGGGCGGTGCCGCCGAAGTGGGCGAACCTATAGATGGGTTCGTGACGCATCGCAAGCGCCCGATTTCAATTATTCGGGCCTTGAGGCATCCGCGATACGAAGCTCGGCTTTTTCACCGCCGCCCCACCGGTCGATGGAGAGCGTGCCCGCCACATGGAGCGGATTTCCGATAGCCTGGGACAGCACGTTGCCCAGCGGTTGGCCTGCGGCGCGGAAGGCGATTCCGCCGATGAAGCTGCCGTCGCCGCCGCGAAGCTTGACGCGCAGATGCCCGCCGCTGCCGACTTCCCTCGCCTCGACCACCCGATGCTGCGGAAACACGAACATGGGCTCGGGCTGGCCCTGGCCGAACGGTCCTGCCCTTTCGAGCGCCGTCACCACGGCAGGCTGCGCGCCGCCGGCGGTCAGTGTCGCGTCGATGGCGAAACTGTCACGCAGCCGCATGGCGCTCACGGGTTCGGAAAGCCTCTCAGTGATGAAGTCGAGGAAGCGCTGGAGATCGGTTGCCTGGATCGTCACGCCGGCCGCCATGGTGTGGCCGCCACCCTTCATGGCAAGCCCGGCATCCACGGCTGCCCGTACAGCGTAGCCCAGATCAACGCCGGGAACGGAACGACCGGAGCCGGTGGCCGTCCCGTCCTGGTTGAGGGTGAACGCGAAGGCCGGGCGGCGGAAGCGCTCCTTGGTGCGGGCGGAGATCAGCCCGACCACGCCGGGATGCCACTCGGCCGAGGCTGTAACGAGGACTGGCAGGTCCGGGATGCGCTCAAGCGCCATCAGTGCCTGAGCCTCGGCCTCGGCAACGGCTACCACTTCGATAGCCTGCCGGTCGCGGTTGAGCCGGTCCAGTTCGACGGCCAGCCTGCCGGCCTGAACCGGATCCTCGGTCAGGAGAAGCTTCGAGCCCAGGGCGGCATCGCCGATGCGCCCGCCGGCATTGATGCGTGGCCCGACGAGATAGCCGAGATGCCAGCTTTCCGGCGCTCCCGTGAGGCCTGCCGTGTCGAAGAGCGCCGCGAGTCCCACCCGGCGGCGGCTCCTCATGATCGCAAGACCTTGACGCACGAAGGCGCGGTTGAGGCCAAGCAGCGGCACCACGTCGGCGACCGTCGCCAGAGCCACGAGGTCGAGACTGCCCATCAGGTCGGGTTCAGGCCGGCCATCGAAGTACCCGCGCGCGCGCAGAGTACGGTTGAGGGCAACGAGGAAAAGGAACACCACGCCCGCCGCGCAGAGGTGGCCGAGGCCCGACAGGTCGTCCTGCCGGTTCGGGTTCACGATGGCGAGCGCCTCGGGCAGCTGCTCGGGGGCTTGGTGATGGTCGAGGACGAGCGGATCGAGCCCGAGACGGCGGGCCTCGGCCAGGGGCTCGATGCTGGCGGTGCCGCAATCGACCGTAACCAGGATATCGGCGCCCTGCTCCTTCAAGGCCCGGATCGCATCCACGTTCGGGCCGTAGCCTTCCGTGATCCGGTCGGGGATGTGGATCGCGTACTCCACCCCGCAGGCGCGCAGATATTCGGCGAGCAGGGCTGCGCTACAAGCACCGTCCACGTCATAATCGCCGAAGATCGCCACCTTCTGACCCCGCATCACCGCATCGGCAAGGCGGGAGGCTGCTGCCTCCATGTCGGTGAGATTGTGCGGGTCGGGCATGAGGTCCCGCAGGCGCGGATTCAGGAAGCCGTCCGTGTCATGGATGCCCACCCCGCGGCCTGCGAGCACACGGGCGAGAACATCGGGCAGGCCGTGGGTCTGAGCGATGGCGAGCGCAATCGTGCTCTGGGCGGCATCGCAGCGCTCGACCCAGGTGCGCCCGAGGGCGGAATTGGCGACGCCCAGGAAAGGCTTGGGCAGGTGGAGAGGTGATGATTCGGTCACAGCGGGAGTCTTAACCCCGAATTGTGGTCAAAGCATCCTGGTCTGATGATCGCATCTTCGACGCATAGTCATGGCTTGGCTTGTCCCGGCCGTCTCGATCAGAAAAGCACTTTGCTTATCGAGATCACCGGCACAAGGCCGGTGATGACTCAGTAACGAAGGTATATCAGCCCAGCATATGCCGATACTGGATGAAGCCGGTTCGGGAGGCGACCTTCTCATAGAGTGCCTGGGCTGCCGTGTTGGTCTCGTGAGTCAGCCAATAGACCCGGCTCGCCCCATCCGCTCGCGCCCTCTCGTAGACTGCCTCGATCAAGGCGCGGCCGACACCGTGCCCGCGAGCTTCTTCTGCCGTGAACAGGTCCTGAAGGTAGCAGTAATCGCCCGTCGTCCAGGTGGAGCGGTGATAAATATAATGCACGATACCGACGATCCCGCCGTCGAGGACGGCGGCAAGCCCGTGCATGGGCTCCGCCGGATCGTTGAGCCGTCTCCACGTCTCCTCCGTCACCTCTGCGGCCAGGGAGGATTTGTAGAAGGTGAGATAGCCCTGCCAGAGTGGCTCCCAGGCTTGCCGGTCGTCGGGGCGAAAGGGGCGGATTTGAATCATGGATTTCTCCTAACCTGCTCCATCGTCATCCCCGGACTGGCTCCAGGGATCCAGGTCTTAAGCCATTCAAAACGTGGATGGCCGGGACGAGCCCGGCCATGACGCAGTATGGATCGTGGTCTGTGCCTGGAGCGACTTAATCCAGGTGGAACTTCGCCAGCTCCCGGTGCTCGCCGTAGATACGGCGGACAGTGCCGGTGGCGGAACGGTACACCACCGTCTCGGTGGTGATCACGTCCCTCCCGAAGTGAACGCCCTTGATCAGGGCGCCGTCGGTCACGCCGGTGGCAGCCACGATCACGTCGCCGCGGGCAAGGTCGCTCATGTCGTATTTCTTGTTGGGATCCGTCACGCCCATCTGGAGAGCGCGGGAGCGCTTCTCTTCCGTGTCGAGGATCAGGCGGGCCTGCATCTGGCCGCCGATGCAGCGGAGCGCACCGGCCGCCAGCACGCCCTCGGGGGCAGCGCCGATACCGAGATAGATATCAATGCCCGTCTCTTCCGGCTTGGTGGTGAAGATCACGCCGGCCACGTCGCCGTCGGAGATCAGGCGGATGCCGGCGCCGGTCTTGCGGATGGCGGCGATGAGATCAGCATGGCGCGGACGGTCGAGCACAAGGGCCGTCAGCTCGTTCACCTTCACGCCCTTCGCCTTGGCGAGGTTGTGAAGGTTCTCCTCCGCGCTGGCATCCAGGTCGACCACGCCGGCAGGATAGCCCGGACCGACCGCGATCTTGTGCATGTAGACGTCAGGCGCGGCGAGCAGGGTGCCGGCTTCGGCCATGGCCATGACGGCAATGGAGCCCGGCATGTCCTTGGCGCAGAGCGTCGTGCCTTCGAGCGGATCGACGGCGATGTCGACCTTCGGGCCCTGCTTGTTGCCGACCCGCTCGCCGATGAACAGCATCGGGGCCTCGTCGCGCTCGCCCTCGCCGATCACCACGGTGCCGTCGATGGGCAGCTTGTTGAGCTCACGGCGCATGGCATCCACGGCGGCCTGGTCGGCGGCCTTCTCATTGCCGCGGCCGCGCAGCCTGGCGGAGGCCACCGCCGCGCGCTCCGTGACGCGGACGAGCTCCAAGGTCAGGATGCGCTCGATGATTTGGCCCGGTTGGACGGTAATGCCTTGCGACATGGACGTGTCGTCTCCCTTTGTGATCGTCGCCGGGCCGCGGGGCCCGACGTTAGGTTACTCGCGTTCGATGCGAATGACTTGGGGCGGCTCGGCAATAAGACCATCCCCCGTAATTTTTTCCAGGGCGGAGCGGATCGAAGCCTCGGTGGCCGCATAGGTGATCAGCACCAGCGGAACCGGGGCGCCCGAGCGGCCATGCGGATCCTTGGTCGCGGCGGTTTCGGAGCGCTTCTGCAGGATGCTCTCGAGCGAAATGTCGGCTTCGGCCATGCGGGTCGCCACGCCGGCGGCAACGCCGGGGCGGTCGTGGACCGTCAGGCGGATGTAATAGCCGCCCTCGTGGCGCTGCATGGGTGCTCGAGGTGCCTTTTCCAGCTGGTCGATGGGGGCGCCAAAGAGCGGCTGCACACTGCCGGTTGCCACATCGGCAAGGTCCGCCACGACGGCGGACGCCGTGGCATCGCCCCCTGCCCCCGGGCCGATCAGGGTCAGCTCGCGGACCGCATCGGCATCGATGGTCACGGCGTTCGTGACGCCCATCACCTGGGCGATGGAGGACGTGCGGGGCACCATGGTCGGATGGACGCGCTGCTCGATGCCGGTCTTGGTGCGCTCGGCGACTCCCAGAAGCTTGATTCGGAAGCCCAGCTCCTTCGCCATGGCGAGATCGAGCGGCGCGATCGACGAGATGCCCTCCACATAGATCGCCTCCGCGTCGATCTGGGTGCCGAAGGCGAGGCTGGTGAGGATGGCGAGCTTATGGGCCGTGTCGAAGCCTTCGACATCGAATGTCGGATCGGCTTCCGCATAGCCGAGGCGCTGGGCGTCCTTCAGGCATTCCTGGAAGGTCAGACCCTCCAGTTCCATCCGGGAGAGGATGTAGTTGCAGGTGCCGTTGAGGATGCCGTAGAGGCGCGAGATCCGGTTGGCCGGCATGGCCTCGCGCAGGGTCTTGATGATCGGGATGCCGCCGGCGACGGAGGCTTCGAAGGCGAGCGATACGCCCTTGTCCTCGGCGAGCCTCGCCAGCTCGAGACCGTGCTTGGCGAGCAGCGCCTTGTTGGCCGTCACCACATGCTTGCCGTGGGAGAGCGCCGTGCGCACCGTCTCCAAAGCCGCCCCGTCTGCGCCGCCCACGAGCTCGACGACGCAATCCACATCGACGGCACCGGCCAACTCCACGGGATTGTCGAACCACGTGAAGCGCGCGAGATCGAAGCCGCGGTCCTTGGACCTGTCACGGGCCGAAATGGCAGAAACCTGAACGGGCTTCCCGCCGCGCTGGGCGATGGCCTCGTTCTGACGGTCGAGGATGCGAATGACCGATGCGCCGACGGTGCCGAGGCCGGCAATACCGACCCGAAGGGGACGTGTCACGAACAGCAGCTCCTTGAAAATCTCGGGCTGCTTTTACGACCGCCAGGGTTCCATGTCCATGCGAACCGGAACCCCGGTCACAGGGATCGGCATCAATTCCTGCGGGAAAGATCAGACCCGGCGAACCATCGGCACCACATTGTGGAGTGTCTGGTCCGCTTGATCGAAGAATTTTCGGATGTTGCGGGCGGCCTGGCGGATGCGCTGTTCGTTTTCCACGAGGGCGATGCGCACGAAATCGTCGCCGTGTTCACCGAAGCCAATGCCGGGCGCCACCGCCACATCGGCCTTCTCCACCAGGAGCTTGGAGAATTCGAGGCTCCCCAAGGACCGGAATTTTTCGGGGATTTGCACCCAGGCGAACATGGAGGCTGTGGGCACTGGGACGTTCCAGCCGGCCTTGGCGAAGGATTCGACCATCACATCCCGGCGGCGCCTGTAGGTCGCCCGCATGTCGCGGATGCAGTCGTCCGGCCCGTTCAAGGCCGCGGTCGCTGCCACCTGCACCGGCGTGAACGCTCCGTAATCGAGATAGGACTTCACACGAGCCAGAGCCGCCAGAAGCCGCTCGTTGCCCACAGCGAAGCCGATGCGCCAGCCGGCCATGGAGAAGGTCTTGGACATGGAGGTGAATTCAACCGCCACATCCATGGCGCCGGGCACCTGGAGGATCGAGGGCGGCGGGTTCGCCTCGTCGAAATAGACTTCCGAGTAGGCGAGGTCCGACAGCAGGATCAGCTCGTGCTTCTTCGCGAAGGCCACGAGATCCCGATAGAAGTCGAGGGAGGCCACATAGGCGGTCGGGTTCGACGGGTAGCAGACCACGAGCGCCACGGGCTTCGGGATCGAGTGCGCCACGGCCCGCTCGGCGGCGACGAAGAACTCGGGAGTAGGCTCGGCCGGAACGGAGCGGATCACGCCGCCCGCCATCAGGAAGCCGAAGGCGTGGATCGGATAGCTCGGGTTCGGCACGAGGATGACATCGCCCGGCTCCGTGATCGCCTGGGCCATGTTGGCGAAGCCCTCCTTGGAACCGAGGGTCGCCACCACCTGGGTGTCCGGATTGAGCTTCACGCCGAAGCGGCGCTCATAATAGCCCGCCTGCGCACGGCGCAGGCCGCCGATGCCCTTGGAGGCCGAGTACCGGTCGGTCCGGGGCTTACCCACTGTCTCGACGAGCTTGTCGATGACGTGCTGCGGGGCCTGGAGGTCGGGATTGCCCATTCCGAGATCGATGATGTCGGCCCCGTTGGCCCGGGCGGCCGCCTTGATCCGGTTGACCTGCTCGAAGACGTAAGGCGGAAGGCGCTTGATCCGGTAGAAATCAGACATGGTTCTCGTCCCCGAGCGGAATCACATCATTCCGTATAGGCACTAAGGCCTTCTGTTGGAATTCGTCTTCTGGCGCGTCGGCTGCGACGTGTTGGCCGGGAGCCTAACAGGTTCGGGCGGCGGGGTTTTGCCTGCTTCCGCAGCCGCAGTCCCCGCAGCCTCATTCCGGGTCCGCAGGGCGTCGAGCTCGGCTTCGGCCGCCTTGATCTCATCCGCCGTACGCGCGGGAGTCGGGCGGTCGGGAACGGACGTGCCGATCGGCATGTAGTCGAGAGTGGCAGGCCGCGAGCGTGCCACGAAATCAGGCGTCGGCGCTACTTGAGGACCAGCCCCAAGGGATGTGGCCACGTCGCGCACGGGATTGCTGTTGCAGCCGGCCACGCCGGCGGCCGCCACCATGATCATTGCAAATGCCGGGGCGCGAGGGATCGAAAGGAGCTTCATACGCATTTCTGATACCTAAGGATGGCAACATGACTCTGGCAAACCCAGCGCGTCGAACGCTAGAGCATCGGACCCAAAAGTGGAATCCACTTTTGGGATCGATCCGATGCTTCTTCTCCTATTTGCGCATCGTTGAGCGCGGAAAACCGGATCCACTTTTCCGCACGATGCGCTAGGATGTCGGAAGTGCAGCCTGAGGGCAATGATGCTGCGATAGAGGGAGATCGCCTTATGGACAAGCCATATGGTGAAGAGAAGACCCAAGGCCCTACCCCGGATTTCGAGCAACTTTCCCAAAACGTCGCCCTGTTCATCGAGGGCGCAGGCAAGGCGGCGGCCGCCTACCTCAAGCCCGTCCAGGAAGGCAAGACCCTGTCGGAGTCTCCGAGCGACGCGTCGGAGGCGATCAAGTCCCTGACCCGGGTGGCCGAGGCGTGGATGACCGACCCGCAGAAGAGCCTGGAGGCCCAGACCCGCCTCGGCACCCAGTTCCTGAGCCTCTGGGCCTCGACCCTGAAGCGGGCCCAGGGCGAGCCCGCAGAGCCGATCGCCGAGCCCGAGCCCAAGGACAACCGCTTCAAGGATCCCGAATGGTCCGAGAACCCGGTCTTCGATTTCCTCAAGCAGGCCTATCTCATTTCGTCCCGCTGGGCGGACGATCTGGTGGAGAATGCGGACGGCCTCGACGAGCGCACGCGCCACAAGGCGCAGTTCTACCTCAAGCAGCTCTCCAGCGCGCTCTCGCCCTCCAATTTCCTCCTGACGAACCCCGAACTCATCCGCGAGACCCTGCGTGAGAACGGCGCCAACCTCGTGCGCGGCATCAGCATGCTGGCGGAGGACATCGAAGCCGGCGGCGGCGAGCTGAAAATCCGCCAATCGGACCCGAGCAACTTCAGGATCGGCGTCAACATCGCCAACACCCCCGGCAAGGTGATCTTCCGCAATGAACTCATCGAGCTGATCCAGTACGCGCCGACCACCGAGAAGGTGCTGAAGCGCCCCCTGCTGATCGTGCCGCCCTGGATCAACAAGTTCTACATCCTCGATCTCAACCCGGAGAAGAGCTTCATCCGCTGGGCGGTCGCTCAGGGCCTCACCGTCTTCTGCATCTCGTGGGTCAACCCGGCTGAGCAGCATGCGGAAAAGGGCTTCGAGCATTACATGCGCGACGGCATTTTCGCCGCGTTAGACGCCATCGAGCAGGCCACGGGCGAGAAGAAGGTGACGACGATCGGCTATTGCGTTGGCGGCACGCTGCTCGCCACGACGCTGGCCTACATGGCCGCCAAGCGCGACAAGCGCATCGAGAGCGCGACGCTGTTCACGGCGCAGGTGGACTTCACCCATGCGGGCGACTTGAAGGTGTTCGCCGAGGAGCAGGAGGTCCAGAGCCTGGAGGCCTCCATGAAGAAGCGCGGGTATCTCGAAGGCTCGCGCATGGCCAATGCCTTCAACATGCTGCGGCCCACCGATCTGATCTGGCCCTACGTGGTCAATGTCTACATGAAGGGCAAGGCACCGCTTCCCTTCGACCTTCTCTATTGGAACGCCGACTCAACCCGCATGCCGGCGGCCAACCACGCCTTCTATCTGCGCAATTGCTACCTGGAGAACAGGCTCGCACAAGGCGAGATGGAGCTTGCGGGTGTGAAGCTCGATCTGAAGAAGGTGAAGGTGCCGATCTTCAACCTCGCCACCAAGGAAGACCACATCGCCCCTGCCCGCTCGGTCTTCGTCGGCTCGAAGGCCTTTGGCGGGCCGGTCCACTACGTGCTCGCCGGGTCGGGACACATCGCCGGCGTGGTCAATCCGCCCGGCAAGCCGAAATACCAGTTCTGGACCGGCGGACCGGTCGAGGGCGAATTGGAGGACTGGACAAAGCAGGCGGTCGAGACGCCCGGCTCCTGGTGGCCATACTGGTTCGAATGGATCAAGGCTCAAGGACCCAAGATGGTGCCGGCGCGGGAGCCAGGCGGCGGCAAGCTGGAGCCCCTGTGCGATGCGCCGGGAACCTACGTTCTGGCGAAATCCTAAGACTCGACAGATTTTCCATCGGCTCAAAAAGGAAAGGCCGGCTTTCGCCGGCCTTTCGATTTGGTTGCTGACTGAAGAGATCAGTACTTGCGGACGATCGGAGCAGCCGGGATGGCAACGGCCGGGTTGTCCCAGCGGTAGCGCAGGCCAACCGACACGATATCGACGCTTGCGTCCACATCGGCCACGAAGGGCAGGCCTTCTACGTAATCCTGATGGCCCGGAAGGATGCGGATATCCGTCTCCTTCGCGAAGATGTGCGTGTAGGCGACGTCGAAGGACAGCTTGTCGTTCCACTGGTAGGTGGCGCCCACCGATGCCCAGATGCGGTCGTTGTCGGGCAGACGGGTGGAGCGGACGTCCGTGTCGATCGGCGACTCCTCGTAGGCCACACCGGCGCGCAGGGTCAGCTGGTTGTTGAGCCTGTAGTCGAAGCCGAGGGAGTAGAAGTAGCCGTCGTCGTAGTTGAGCGGAAGATCGGTCACGACCACGCCGCCAGGACCGGTGACGAGGGGCGTCTCGAGCACGCTCCAGTTCGTCCACTCGAAGCCGGCATGCACGGTCAGGGCCGGCGTGATGGCCTGCGAGATGCCGATGGTAAGCTGGTCTGGCGTAGTCAGGTCGGAGGTGATCGGAATGCGGCCTGCGGGGGACGTGACCGTTCCCTCGAGCTCATGGTCGATCCGCGAGCGATAGCCGATGCCGATCGTGGAGCCGGCGAACGGCGTCAGGGTCACACCGGCCGTGAAGCCGAAGCCGATATCGTCACCGTCGAGGATAACGCTCGGAGCGCCGGGCGTGGGGAGAGCCGCCCGCTTGAGACGAATGTCGAAGTACTGGAGCGACGGACCGGCCGCAACAGACAGCCAGTTGTTGATCTTGACGCCGAGAACCGGGTTGGCGTTCAGGGAGAAGACCTTGGACGAGCGCGAATAGACCTGACCGGCCCAGTTGTCGCGCGGATCGGTAACAAGCCCGTAGGGCGAGGTGGTGGAGAGGCCGACCCAGAGCATGTCGTTGATCTGGTAGGAATTGTAGCTCGCCGGAACGATGGCATCCTGACCGATGTCGCCGGAATCGCCGAACGCGAAGGTCGGAACGGACGGCAGCGGGTTGATCTCGACCTGCGGAATGATCAGCGACAGGCTCGCCTCGGTGTTCCAGCCCGGCATCATGGTGATGACGGCCGGGTTCCAGAACATGGAGGACAGGTAGCCCGAGCCGGACGCGGCACCGGCGAACGAAAGTCCCTGAGCGGCGGCGCTCTGCTCGCGGATCGCGAAGGCACCGGCATGAGCACCGCCCTGCGCGGCGACGAGGGCTGCAAGAGAGACCGCAGCCAGGGTCAAAGAACGAGAGAGATGACTCATGGAGTTTTCCTGCCCATTTGCTTCTTGTGCGGGCGAATCCCGCCTTGGGCACAATCTGCCAATGCTTAAATTCTGCCGCAATCTGATTATGCGGCCTCAGCAGGCTGTTAAGAGTTCATAAATGTTATGTATAGGCGCCAATGATTACTTCACTTTACATTGTAGGACTAATAATAAATGAAAGTATGGAACAATGGTTCACATATAAACAGATGTATTGAGGGCTCATCCTCGGCCGTTTTCTACCACCTTCGAGAACGGGGACATCGCGCAGTTTGTAGGCCCTCGTGGCAAAACGGCAACATATTTGCTACAGGAAAATGCATTGTTGCGGAGCGCATCCGCGCCAATTATGCACATGCCGCAACGAGAGGAGCGTTTGATGAAGCTGGTGAGATTTGGGGAAGCGGGACGCGAGAAGCCCGGGTTGGTGGATGCCCAGGGACAGATCCGCGACCTGTCGGGCCTCGTTCCCGACATCACCGGAGCGACTTTGTCGGCGGAGACCTTGAACCGCATCCGTCAGGCCGACCCGTCCACCCTCCCGGTTGCGCCCTCAGGCCAGCGCCTGGGCGCCTGCGTGGGCCAGGTCCGCAACTTCATCGCCATCGGGTTGAACTATGCCGACCATGCCGCCGAGACCGGCGCGGCGATCCCGGCGGAGCCCATCGTCTTCAACAAGGCGCCGTCCTGCATCGTCGGTCCCAACGACGACGTCATCATCCCGCGCGGATCGCAGAAGACCGACTGGGAGGTCGAGCTGGCCATCGTGATCGGCGAGCGCGCATCCTATATCGGCGCCAACGAGGCACTCGATTTCGTGGCCGGCTATTGCGTCTGCAACGACGTCTCCGAGCGCGAGTTTCAGATCGAGCGCGGCGGCACCTGGACCAAGGGCAAAGGCTGCCCGACCTTCGGCCCCCTCGGCCCCTGGCTGGTGACCAAGGACGAGATCCCGGACCCGCAGAACCTCTCCATGTGGCTCGACGTAAACGGCGAGCGCATGCAGAACGGCTCGACCAAGACCATGATCTTCAACGTGGCGCAGATCGTCTCTTACGTCTCGCACTTCATGATCCTGGAGCCCGGCGACGTGATCACCACCGGCACCCCTCCCGGGGTCGGCATGGCCTTGAAGCCCCCGCGCTTTCTCAAGTCGGGCGATGAGGTGGCGCTCGGGATCGAAGGGCTCGGCGAACAGCGCCAGCGCGTCGTCGCCTTCGAGGGCAATGCCCTGGACACCAGCAAGAGCTGGAAGGGGCATTAGCCCCACCAAAACAAGCGTCTCACCTCATGGCCGGGCTTGTCCCGGCCATCTCGCTTTCATGAGGCTCACGGCTTCCTGGATCGAGATCACCGGCACAAGGCCGGTGATGACAATCGGAGCGGCGCTGCTCTTCAAATCAGCCCAAGCATGAGCTGAATGTTCTGCACCGCAGCGCCAGATGCTCCCTTGCCGAGATTGTCGAGACGGGCAACCAGGAGAGCATGATTGTAGCTGTCGTGCTGGAAGACGAAGAGCTCCAGCCGGTCCGTGTCGTTCAGGGCTTCGGGCTCGATGCGCTCGATCTTCTTAGCCCCCACGATCGTCGGCACCACGCTGACCAGAACGCCGCCTTGATAGTGCTCCATGAGAGCCGCCTCGAGATCGGCAGCCTTCGGCTTGCCCGGCAGCATGTCGAGGTGGAGCGGCACGCTCACCAGCATGCCCTGCCGAAAGTTGCCCACTGAAGGAATGAAGATCGGACGCCGGGTCAGGCCGGTGTATTTCTGCAGCTCGGGCACGTGCTTGTGCTCGAAGCCGAGGCCGTAGAGCTCGAAGGATGGCGCCGTGCCAGCCTCGTAAGATTCGATCATCGAGCGCCCGCCGCCGCTGTAGCCGCTCACCGCATTGACGCTGATTGGGTAATCGGCCGGAACGAGGCCCGCATCCACGAGGGGCCGGATGAGCGCGATGGCGCCGGTCGGATAGCAACCGGGGTTGGCGACCCGGTCGGCCTTGGCAACCGCCTCCCGCTGGGCAGGATCGAGTTCCGCAAAACCATATTCCCAGCCGGGGCTGACCCGGTGGGCCGTGCTGGCGTCGAGAATGCGGGGCTTATGGCCGCCCAAGCCGTCCACGAGGCTCACGGTCTCGCGGGCAGCATCGTCATGGAGGCACAGCACCACGAGGTCGACCCCTGCCAGGATCTCGCGCTTGGCAGCTGGGTCCTTGCGCCGCTCCGGATCGATGCTGCGGATGGCAACGCCCGGAACGCTCTGGAGACGGTCGCGGATGCCGAGGCCGGTGGTGCCCGCCTCCCCGTCGATGAAGACGGTCTTCGTCTTGAGGCCGAGATCCGCCGAACTTTGGGTCATGGTCGTCATGGTCGTTCCGTTTTCACCTGTGGCCGCCCGTTCTTAGGCAAAGCCGATAGTCCCGATATGGTTCTTGGAAAACAAAAAAGCCGCGCATCGGCGCGGCTTGCGGTCAGGCTTCAGGCAGCCTTCATCGCACGCGCGCCGGGGCGGCGGTCATTCGGCGTCGGATGCTGAAAAAGCTCACGTTCATGGGATCTGTATGGGGTTGAAGCCCCACCCTGTCAACAAGCGGGACCTTAAGGCTAAATAAAAAGGGCGGCCCGAGAGCCGCCCTTTCGAATGTCTTGGCTGAAGGAGCCTTAGCGCTTCGAGAACTGGAAGCTGCGGCGGGCCTTCTTCTTGCCGTACTTCTTGCGCTCGACGACGCGCGGATCGCGGGTCAGGAAGCCTTCCTTCTTGAGCGGGCCGCGAAGCTCCGGCTCATAGTAGGTCAGCGCCTTGGCGAGGCCGTGACGGACCGCGCCGGCCTGGCCGGAGAGACCGCCGCCGTCGACGTTGACGGTGATGTCGTACTGGCCTTCGCGCTGGGCGATCTGCAGGGGCTGAGCGAGGATCATGCGCAGCACGGGACGGGCGAAGTAAACTTCTGCCGTACGGCCGTTGATCACGATCTTGCCGGAGCCGGGCTTGATCCACACGCGGGCGACCGCGTCCTTGCGCTTGCCAGTGGCGTAGGCGCGGCCGAGCGAGTCGAGCTTCTGGACGTGCTTCGGAGCTTCAGGGGCAGCCGTCTGGGGATTGGTGCCGAGATCGGCGAGAGACTGGAGGGTCGCCATGATTATGCTCTCACGTTCTTGCTGTTGAGGGCACCAACATCCAGCGTCTCCGGCTGCTGAGCCGTATGCGGATGCTCAGCGCCCTTGTAGACGCGCAGGTTGCCCAGGATCTGACGGAAGAGCGGGCCGCGGGGAAGCATGCGCTCCACAGCCTTCTCAACGACGCGCTCAGGGAAGCGGCCGTCGAGAATGAACTTGGCGGTGCGCTCCTTGATGCCACCCGGATAGCCGGTGTGATGGTAGTACACCTTCTGCTCGCGCTTGCGGCCGGTGAACACCACCTTGTCGGCGTTGATGACGATAACATTGTCGCCGCAGTCGACGTGGGGCGTGTAGCTGGCCTTGTGCTTGCCGCGCAGGCGCATGGCAACGACCGAAGCGAGACGGCCTACAACGAGGCCTTTCGCGTCGATCACAACCCACTTCTTCTCGACATCGGCGGGCTTCAGCGAAGTCGTAGTCTTCATTGCGCTGTTTCCCGTTGGAGCCAGATGGCTCAGGTTCTGAAAACGACAAACCGCCGCGAGGTGCGGCGGCGAGTGAGGGCTGTTTAGTGTCTTCATGTACGGAAGTCAACAGAATGTTGACAAACAAAAGGTCTATAAAAACCCATAAATAACAATCGCTTGCTTCATAAAGGTATCATAGAACCACATATATGGTACTTCAGCACCACACAAAACTTCATCCAAATCGGCCTAGGCTATGCTTGGCCTTAAGTCTGAGGCACAATCAGCCTACAACGATAACGAGGGGGCCTCCATGGCTGATGAACTGATCTTCTTCACGAATCCCATGTCGCGTGGCCGCATTGTGCGCTGGATGCTGGAGGAAACGGGCTGCGCCTACCGGACGGAGATTCTCGGCTTCGGGCCGGAGATGAAGGCTTCCGGCTACCGGGCCATCAACCCCATGGGCAAGGTTCCGGCGATCCTCCACGAGGGAACCGTCGTCACCGAAGCGGCGGCGATCTGCGCCTATCTGGCCGACGCCTTCCCCGGCGCCAGGCTGGCGCCCCCGCCGGGCGATCCCCGCCGCGGCACCTATTACCGCTGGATGTTCTTCGCCGCCGGCCCGGTGGAAGCGGCCGTGAGCAACAAGTCCCTTGGCTTCGAGGTGCCGCCCGAGCGTCAGGGCATGGTCGGCTACGGCTCCCTGGAGGATGTGCTGAACGCTCTGGAATACGCCGTTTCGCAGTCCGAGTACATCGCAGGCGACCAGTTCACCGCCGCCGACGTCTATGTGGGCGCTCAGCTCGGTTGGGGCATGATGTTCGGCACGATCGAGAAGCGGCCGGCCCTCGAGGCCTATTGGAGCCGGATCGGCAATCGTCCGGCCTCGTTGCGTGCCCGCGAGATCGACGACGCGCTCCTGCCGCCGAAAGCTTGAGCCAGGTTCCGACCCGTCAGCGGCGATCCGGGATCGAATAGGTCCCGGTCGCGTGGCAGACCACCTCCGGGCTGCCCTCGGATAAAATCGAGACCTCGCCCACCGCCAGCCGTTTGCCCAGCTTGAGCAGGCGACAATCGGCGATCAGGCCTCGCTGCTCGGGCTTGCGTAGGAAGTTGAAGTTCAGGCTCGTGGTGACGGCAAGCGCCACCGGGCCGATATGCGCCAGGATCGCCACATAGAGAGCCAGATCCGCCAAGGCCATCATGGCCGGTCCTGAGATCGTTCCTCCGGGACGGATATGGCGCTCGTGGTAGGCCATCCGCATTCGCGCCGAGAGAGGCCCGACCTCGTCCACGAAGTAGGTTTGCCCGCCCATGTGGATCTGCGGGAACTCCCGATCGAGGAAGGCCGCGAGTTCGTCTCGGGTCATGATGGGATGGTGCGATGCCATAACTATGCGATGCTCATTGAACTGCCCTTCCCTATCCCATACGTTCCCTTCATGAATCACGACAATTATCCGAACGATTACATCCGCGGCATCCTCAACAGCGTGAAGACCATCGCGCTGGTCGGGGCATCGCAAAACCCGGCGCGCCCGAGCTGGATCGTGACCAAATACCTGCTGGAGCGGGGTTACGATGTGATCCCGATCAATCCGGGGCTCGCTGGCACCGAGCTTCTGGGCAAGCCTGTCTACGCCTCCCTCAAGGATGTGCCCGTTCCGATCGACATGGTCGAGGTCTTCCGCAACTCGGAGGCCGCCGGACCCATCACGGATGAGGCGCTGGCCCTCGAGCCGTTGCCGAAGGTTCTCTGGATGCAGCTCTCCGTCCGCAATGAGGAGGCGGCTGCCAAGGCCGAGGCGAAGGGCCTGCAGGTGGTGATGGATCGCTGCCCGAAGATCGAGTTCGGCCGCCTCTCCGGCGAGATCTCCTGGCAGGGCGTCAACTCGCGGATGATTAGTTCCAGGAAGCCGGTTCTGTCCGGCAAAGGTTTCCAGAAGCTCAGCCTTAATCGGCCCTAGGTCTTAGCGGCAGATCCTCAACCACCGCCTTGACCGGAAGAACGTTTCGTTCTTTATAGAGAACAGAACGTCGTCTTGTGAGAAGAGGCTGCTGCCATGTCCGACCGTCTGCCAGGTTTCAACACGCTCGCCATTCATGCCGGCGCCGCGCCCGATGCAGCCACCGGCGCGCGCGCCACGCCGATCTATCAGACGACCTCCTTCGTCTTCGACGACGTGGATCACGCCGCCTCGCTGTTCGGGCTGCAGGCCTTCGGCAACATCTATTCCCGTATCGGAAACCCGACCTGCGCCGTTCTGGAAGAGCGTGTGGCGGCCCTGGAAGGCGGCACGGCGGCTCTGGCCGTGGCCTCAGGCCATGCGGCCGAGTTCCTCACCTTCCACACCCTGCTTCAGCCCGGCGACGAGTTCGTGGCGGCCCGCAAGCTTTATGGCGGTTCGATCAACCAATTCAATCATGCCTACAAGAACTTCGGCTGGAACGTGGTCTGGGCCGATTCGGACGATCCGTCCTCCTTCGAGGCCGCCATCACCCCGAAGACCAAGGCGATCTTCGTGGAATCCATTGCCAATCCCGGCGGCGTGATCGTCGACCTCAAGGCCATAGCGGCCGTTGCCAAGAAGCACCGCATCCCGTTCATCGTCGACAACACGATGGCTTCCCCCTACTTGATCCGCCCGTTCGAGCATGGCGCCGACATCATCGTGCACTCGGCCACCAAGTTCCTCGGCGGCCACGGCAACTCCGTCGGCGGCCTCATCGTGGATGGTGGCACGTTCAACTTCGCCGGCGACGACCGCTATCCGATGCTCTCCAAGCCACGGCCGGAATATGGCGGCATGGTGCTGGGCGAGACCTTTGGGAACTTCGGCTTCGCCATCGCGTGCCGGGTGCTCGGCCTGCGCGATCTCGGCCCGGCGCTTTCGCCGTTCAACGCCTTCCTGATCCTCAACGGCATCGAGACCTTGCCGCTGCGCATGCAGCGCCATTCGGACAATGCGCTCACGGTCGCCGAGCATCTGGCCAACCACAGCAAGATTTCGTGGGTCAGCTATCCGGGCCTTCGTTCGGACCGCTACCACAATCTTGCCAAGCAGTACTGCCCAAAGGGCGCGGGCGCCGTGTTCACCTTCGGACTCAAGGGCGGCTACGAGGCCGGCGTGACGCTGGTGTCGAACCTCAAGCTGTTTTCTCACCTGGCCAATATCGGCGACACCCGCTCCCTGGTGATCCACCCAGCCTCGACCACGCACCGCCAGCTCACGGACGAGCAGAAGACCCAGGCCGGCGCCGGCCCCGAGGTGGTGCGCCTGTCCATCGGACTCGAGGATACTCAGGACTTGATCGACGACCTCGATCAGGCGCTGGATGCCGCGTAGGCGGCTCGTGAATTATCTCCATTGTCATTCCGGGGCCCCAAAGGCGAGCCCGGAATCCATACCCGCTGACGGTGCAGGAAGAAGCGCAACGCTACTCGCACTCCTTGAAACGACGTGTTTGCGGATTCCGGGCTCTCGCTAACGCGCGCCCCGGAATGACAGCCTGGCGAAACCAAAAAGGGCGGCTCAATAGCCGCCCTTTTCATGCGTCGAGGCCTAGGCCTTATGCAGCGCGGGAGCCCGCCTTCTTGTAGGTGTTGTGGATCGCGGCGAGCGAGCGCTCGAGCGCCGTCCAGAGACGGCCGATCTCGTCGGCGCCCTGCGAATCCGCGTCATACTCGCGGGCGCCCTCGCCCGTGGAGAGCGAGAGCGTCAGCTCGGGACGGTGGGTGATCTGGCCTGCCCATACGGGAACCTGAAGTGCGTTCAATGCGCCGCGGGCATCGGCGACCACCGGGGCTTCCGTATCGCCGCGCTTCTGCGGAGCGGCATTGATTACCGCTGCGTAAGGCTTGCGGTGCTCCCGGGCGAGGGCCACCGTGTCCTGCAGGGCTGCGATATCGAACAGGCTCGCACGGGTCGGGATTATCACAAGCGTGGCGTGCTTGATGGCATCCGAGACGATGGAGGACTTGTTCGGCGGCGTATCGACCAGCACCCACTCGTAACCTTGACGCTTCGCCTCTTTGATCGCCTCGTCGATGTTACGCACGTTATGCTTCAGGCCAAGGTATTCCTGATCGCGGATCTTGTGCCACAAGGACAAGGACCCCTGCGGGTCGTTGTCGATCAGCAATGTGGGGCGTGAAGGGTTGGCGATATAACTCGCGAGATGAGCAGCGAGCGTGCTCTTACCAGAGCCGCCTTTTCGCGAAGCAAAGACCAGCACGTTCATGCCTGACTCCTTATCAGCCTATTCCTGCAGCACTGCGCTTGAGGGTTAAGGCCATCTTAATATTGTTCACCTGTACCAGAGCAAGACCTGATTTCCTAATTCCCCCCTTGTTCCCACTGTGATTTTACCGTTTCTCGATCAAAGCTGCTCGGATCAGGTTGCCAAGCGGCCGCAGACCCAAGCTGAACGGAGCTTTGCAGGCCTCGGCAGAGATCGATCTGCCTTCGGGTCCGTCATTCAATTTCCGCTCCGAAGGGCTTTACCGCGAGGCGAAGACCGGGCCGGCATAGGGAGAGCCAAGTCTCCGAGCTCTCATTTCATTCGCGAGAGCAAAGCTCCAAAGTTTTGCGCGCCAAATGGTGCGGCGGCATAAGAAGCCAACTCCACTTATTCACAATTCGTGTTCCAAACAGCTTTCAAGACTCGGAACCACCCTTGTGCTTGGCCGTTAAGCTCCAGACTTCACTAGTTAGGAGCTGACACATGTCAAAGAAAATCTTGTTTGCAGGCGCCGTTCTCGTGGCCCTTGCTCCGGTTAGCGCTTTCGCTCAGTCGGGCGGCGCTGCAGCCGGTGCAACCACTGGCGCCGTGGGCGGCGCCATCGTCGGCGGTCCGGTTGGCGCAGCCATTGGCGGCGTGACGGGCGCGATCGTGGGCGGCCTCGCCGAGCAGCAGCAGCCGCAGTTCCGCCAGTACGTGGTGACCCAGGGCGTTCCGTCCTACCGTTACCAGGAAGAGGTTCGTGTCGGTGCGACCCTCCCGGCCTCGGGCGTGCAGTACTATGAGGTTCCGCAGCAGTACGGCGTCTCCAACTACCGCTACACTGTGGTCAACGAGACCCCGGTTCTGGTCGATCCCGGCACACGCCGCATCGTCCAGGTCATCCGCTAATTATCAAAGCGGCTGAAGATCAGGGCGGCCGAGAGGCCGCCCTTTTTCATGTCAGGCGGCGCTCACACGGGCGTGGACCACGGCCATGGCCAGAACGGCCATGGCGAAGACCTGATGGGCAAGCCCCGCCCAGAGAGGTACGACAAGCACCAGGGTCACGATGCCGAGCACCATCTGAGCCAGGGTCAGGCCGGCCATGGCGGTGGCCCGGCCGGCAGCCTTGGATTCCGGTGCCGTCCGCCGCAGAGTCCACGCATGCCACAGGGCGAAGGCCACGATGGCATAAGCGGCTAGACGGTGGTTGAACTGAACCAGCACGACATTGTCGACGAAGTTTTCCATCCAGGGCGAGACCGAGAACAGGGCCGAGGCGGACGGAACAAGCGCGCCGTCCATCAGAGGCCAAGTGTTGTAGGTCAACCCGGCCTTTGAGCCGGCGACAAGGCCGCCGAGAGCGATCTGGACCAGGATCAGCCCCATGAGAATGCGGGGCGCATAACCGGCGGGCACCTCAGGAGCGGCGGAAGACCGGTCCTTCAGCCCGGCCGCCACCCAGACGAGACAGGCCAGAATGATGCTGGCCACCGTCAGGTGCAGGGCTAGCTTGATGGGAGCAACGGCAGTCATGCCCGGCTCAAGGCCCGAGGCCACCATGATCCAGCCGATGGCGCCCTGCAGCCCGCCCAGGGCCCCGATGCCCAGCAAGGTCAGGGCGAGCCTGCCGTGGATCACGCCCCTGGCCCAGAACCAGACCAGCGGCAGGAAGAACACGAGGCCGAGTAGGCGGCCGAGCTGCCGATGCCCCCATTCCCAGCCATAGATGAACTTGAACTCGGACAGGGTCATGCCCTTGTTCACGAGTTCGTATTGCGAGATCTGCTTGTACTTCCCGAACTCGACCAGCCAAGCCTGCTCGGTGAGGGGCGGGATGGCGCCGGTGACCGGCCGCCACTCGGTGATCGACAGGCCGGAGCCGGTCAGACGCGTGGCGCCGCCGACGGTGACCATCAGCACCACAAGGGCAGCGAGAAGATAGATCCAGGCACGGACCGCGGACAGAGATCGGGTTTGGGGCACGACGCTCGTCTGCGGCATGCCCTCGGTGGAGGCTGCGACAGCCATGCTCACTCTCATCATCGATTAGGGCTTGAACCCAGGATACGGACGTCACATAGAGGCTGCGCCTCCAAGAGGCAATTCATGCCGGTGACGCACCGCAGTGATGCGATTTCACGAAGTTGAGGGTTTGGCCATGGGCACGCGCGCGCGCAAGCTGATCGGGACAGTGGTGATGCTGGCCTTCATCTTCTTCTATGCGCTGTTCGCGATGGCGGTCGCGGAGGGCCGGATCTCCGAGGCGCCTAAGCTCATCCAGACGCTGGCCTACATCGTTCTCGGCCTGATCTGGGTTGTCCCGCTCATGCCTCTCATCCGCTGGATGGCGAAGCCGGACAAGCCTTGAGGCTCAAGCGCCGCCAACCCCTTCGATGATCGTGCCGGTGCCGCCGCAGGTCTGGCATGCCGCCGCACCGATGCGGCCGCTACCCTTGCATTCCGGGCACACGTTCTCGCCGGTTCCGGGAGTGCCCGGTTCAGCCTGATCGCCGGGATTCAGCTTCGTCTGATCGGAACCGGCCTGATCTTTCGGTGTGCTGGTCATGGCATATCTCGCATGGTTCTCATGCGATCAACGCGGCAGCAAAACCCCGGTTCTCCAATGGGCCAAAGAAAAGGCCCGCTCGGAGGCGGGCCTTCTCGAGTGTGTCAGTGGCACACCCTGCGAGAGCGGTGCTCCCAGCCCCAGCCGGGAACCCATTCCCGATAGCGCTCGGTCGTGCATTGCTCCACATAAACCCGCTCGCGGACCGGACGCTCGTAATAGACCGGCACCCGACGCTCCTCCACATAGACCGGCGGCGGCGGAGGCGGAGCCCGGTAGACGATGGGCGGCTGAGGCTGAGCAACGGCAGCGCCGACGGCGGCACCTACGGCAAGGCCGCCCAGAGCGCCGAGAGCCACAGCGGCACCAGGCGACAGGCGATCACGCGCTGCAGCAGGTTCCGCAACAGCAAGGCCGGAGACCAGCGCCAGAGCAGCGGCCGTGCCGGAAACAAGACGGAAGATCCTCATGATCAACACCCCCGACAGAAGGGAGGCCCCATGTCTCCCTCTTCATGTCACGAGATATACTGTTCGAAACCTCTCTGAAAGCTGAACAGATTGTGGCAAAGCTTGGTCTGTGGCCGATCTTGCTGGAATGATGAACAAGTCCTTAACGCGATTTGCGCGACTGGCTCAGTCCGCTGCGGTCCGCAACGGCACCGAGAGAAGCACGCGCACCAGATCCGCCTGCCGGTTGGTGTCCGTCTTGCGGAACAGATTCTTGAGGTGGAAGACGACGGTGGTCTGAGCCACCTCGAGTTCCTCCGCAATTTGATCCAGGCGCTTGCCGTCGATCAGCATCAGCGCGACACGTGTCTCCGACGGGGTCAGGTTGTAGAGCCGGACCAGCGTGTCGCCGGAAACCTTGGCGCGCTGCTCCGTGTCGATGACGAGCACCACCACGGCCTCGGGCCGCTCCTCGGGCGAGAAGCGTTGACCTGGTATGAGCACGAGATAGGGCCGTCCGCCCGAGACGCGCGGAAAAGAGATGATCTCGTCGAGGGTTTCCTCCTCGAAGGCTTTTTCGATAGCTGAATAGAGCTTGCTGTTCTGCTTGGCGACGGTGCCTTTCAGGATACCCTGCGATGCGCTCAAGCCATCGTCTTCGGCGAGAATGCGCTGCGCCTCCTTGTTCATCACCCTGACCTCTCCGGCCTCGTTGACGATCGCGACCCCCACAAGGAAGCGGTCAAAAGCGAAGGTGGCCTTGTAGAGGGCATCAACGGTGCGCCCCTGGGAAGCCTTGAGAATTTCCTGCCAGGATTCCTCCGCACGATGAACGGCACTCGTCTGTACCCTGGCGACCTGATCGAGACGGGCAGCGACCGTCGCGAGCAGGATCTCGTAATCGATGGGCTTGACCAGGTAGTCGTCCGCTCCTGCCTGCTTTCCGGTCAGGACGTCGTTGCGCTCGGCCAGTGCCGTGAGGAAGATGAAAGGAACGTCGATCATGCCCCCCTGCTCGCGCAGGGCCTTGAGAACATCATAGCCGCCAAGACCTGGCATGGTGATGTCGCAGAGGACCAGATCCGGACGATGCTTTTCCAGAAGCGCCAACGCCTCGCTGCCGTTGGCTGCCTGCAGCACGCGATAGTTTGCAGCTTCCAGTTCCTCGGCGATATCGCTCCGGAGATCGTCTTCGTCTTCAACGCAGAGAATTGTTTTTTGTGTTGTCATGGTCATGGTCACTCATGCCGCCTGCTGCGCTTGATCCGCATTGGCGATCGGTAGGTCGAAGGTGAAGAGGGAGCCCGCCGCTTCATAGCTTTCTACGTGGATATCACCGCCATGGAGGTGAATGATCCGCTGGGCGAAGTTCAACCCGATGCCCGTGCCGGCAATCCCGGAGGCTGTGCTGGCGCGGTAGAAACGCTCAAAGATCTTCGGCAACTCGTTTGCAGGAATTCCGATGCCCCAGTCGCGGACCGAACAATAGGCGCGTGAGCCGTCCATCCAAATCTTGAACTCGACGACCGGGGAAGGGCCAGAATATTTGATGGCATTCGACAGGAGATTGACGACCACCTGCTCGATGAGCATGCCGTCGCAGAACACACGCACGGGAACATCCGGCACGTCGAAGCGGATATCAGCCTGCGCACTGACCTCCCGCTGCCGTTCGCAAATATCCATGACCAAATCGACAAGGTTGTAAGACGCCGGATTGAGTTCGATCGTCCCTGCATCGAGTTTGGCCGCATTCAGAACACTGTCTACCAGGCGGGTGAGCCTCGTTCCAGCATTGCGGATCTTCTGGATCCGGGTGACGAGCTCTTCCTGCGTGAGAGCCGGACCCCGCCGAATAATACGTTGTGCGCTCGAGTCCAGGATGGCGAGCGGCGTCCGAAACTGGTGCGATACCATCGAAACGAAGCTGCGGTACGCGTTCGTCGTTTCGCGCTCGCGCTCGAGTGCCGACTCAAGAGCCTTCGCGGCCTGTTTATAGCCGCTAATATCCGTCAAGCGGACGAAAATCGTTGCTCCATCGGCCTTTGCAAGGGAGAGCCGGTGCCAGGTATCTCTCTTTACCAGGAGATCGTATTCGATCTCCTCGAAAGGCGACTGTGCGCTCAGAAGCCGCGAATCGGCTCCCTCGCACATAGCAAAGCACCTCAGGAACACGGGCAGGCTCATGTCTTCGTTGCACCACAGAGACACGGGAACAGACGCCCAGATCTGCTCGTTGGCAAAAAGCAACTTTCCCGTCCAGTCGAAAGCCGCAAAGCCCTCCGATGCTGAGTTGATTGCAGCGATCAAGCGGCGCTCGGCCTGACGCAGGGCGGCCGTCCTTTGGAGAACCTTGATCTCGAGATCGAAGTTCTGCCGCTCCGCCTGCTTACGCGCAAGCCATTGCTCCGTGATGTCGCGAATGAAGGCAATGCCGAGCTTACGCTCGGCCATGTAGACAGGGAAGCTGTTGATCTCCAGGCAACGCTCATGGCCCTCAGCGGAGACGCTCTCATCCTCCAGTATGGAGCTAGCCCCTTCGGTCGCCCGCGTCAGGGCATTGACGATCTCGGCCTTTCGGAACAGCTGATCCATGTTCTCCATCCTCTGACCGATTGCGTGGTCCGGCTTGACGTTCAGCAAATCCTCCATGCCTGGGTTCCACAGCAGGCAGCGAAGCTGGCTGTCGAACATGATGATGCCCTGGTTGCTGATGTTATTGATCACCAGATCGGACAACTCCTGCTCCTGTTTGAGCAACTGCTTGGCTTGGCTAGCCTCCTGAACGCCTTTGAAGAGGCGCAGCAGAAGGAACGCGGCACTCAGGACAATGCCCAAGATAAAGGCCAAGCCTTCGAACATCACCTGCAGATAACCGGAGCGCTCCAAAGCAATCTGATCGTGGCTCGAGGTTACAAGCTGATTGGCAGCGTCCCGAAGCCTGTAGGCGAGGTGCTTCATCTGCTCGCGAAGCGCCACCGCAGCTTGAGCATCGATCCCCTGTCGAAGAAGCGGCTCCACCGTTGTGAGCTGAGCATGAGCCTGTTTGATGTCTGCCGTAACGCCGACATTGTCCATCAGCTTGCGTTGGCGTCCTTCAAGTAGAACCGACAATCGACTGACTAGGATATTGCTTCGAAAGCTCGGCTGCTGCTCCGGGGTACCAAAACTCTCGTTTGCGGCAACACGGGCTAAGGTTTCAGCGAAGACGGCCGCTTCGAATTGAGCTTGGGTGACAAACCAAACCGTTGTGAAGGAGCCATCGTTTCGAAACTTATGCTCCATCTCGAACAAACGCGCGACGGTGAAGCCAAGGCACACAATCAGGCTAGCAGTCGCAAGAAGTATGACCAGCGCCGTTTTGTATTTATGCAAGCCGAACCGCATGGCTACTCGATGTGAAGCTTGTTGAGCTGCCAAACCCAGCGATAATCATACTTGGCATCTTGAAGAACTTTGTAGGAATCTCTCGGATAAGCGACCCACAAAGGCCCCTTGTCGCGGATCGTCAGCACACGACCATCCACTTTCGTCGCCAGGACCGGCTCGAACTTAAGATCCTCCATTGGAATGACAGCGACATAATCATTCAGAGCAGACGCTCTCAGGCTCCTGCCCTGAGCACCTATCCTTTCCAGCAAAGAGCGAAGTGGAACCCCTTCGAACAACTGCGGCATCTCGGACACCTCCGACCGCGTGGCAAAGGATGCCTTGCCCAACACCTCCAGCATTTCCATGTCGAACAGAGCAACGCCGCTGCCGTTGGTCCGCTCGATCTTGCCCGACACGGTCAGCACGACAGGCCCCTTGGGCAGCGGCAACGGCTCTGCCCCGTAGGACAGGCCGCTCATGCCCATGGCTATTGCAAAAGAAAGAAGCCCGATGAAAGGACGCATCATTTCCGTTTGGCGACAGATTATAATAGAACGATGGCATCTTCTCCGATTTCGCCCCAAAAATCCAGAAGATTGAGGGAGAAAAGATATCAAGCATGGCATTGACGAAAATTGCCTTACCATTACTTAAGTTTCACTGTTTATACTGTTATTTATTTATAAATTCTATGCCTAAAGTCAAATATTCGAAGTATTTTATAGCACTCAACAAACTTTATAAGCAATCATCCACTTTCCAAACTATCGGAAGTTCAGCCTTGCTGATTGATCGAAGCCTTCTCGGCAGCGAGCCTATCCGTATTTGCAAGCTTGGCTGCGGAGGCTATAATGCGGTCAAATCAATACAGGATTGCTGTCGGCCTATCTGGCCCAACAGGAGATGATTATGCGTAAGTTCATAGCGGCCTTGCTTGGCGTGGTCTTGGTAGCCATCGCCCTCCCGGCCAGCGCAAACCCCGTTCAGACCCGCTCTTTGCCCCAGGTGGACAAGGCGTATCCGAACGAGAGCTACGCACAGTACTACCGCCGCGGCTATCGCCCCTATTACCGTGATCGGTACTATTATCGCCGCGACAACGGCGCTGCGGTCGCGGCAGGCGTAGCAGGCCTTGCGGCCGGCGCCCTGATCGCAGGCGCAATCGCCAGCCAGGCTCAGCCGGCCGCTCCTCAGCCCCCAGGCATCGTCGATCCGCAGGTTGCGGCCTACTGCACCCGCAAGTACCGTTCCTATGACCCCGGAACCGGAACCTTCCTTGCGTCCAACGGGATGCGGTACGTCTGCACCTATCCGTAGTTCCTTGCCGGGCCACTTCTCAAGCCCTGCGGCAACCCTGCCGCAGGGCTTATGCTTGCATGGACCTCTTCCCAACTCCATGCAGCCTTTACCTTGAATGAGTAAGCCTTAGAACATCACACAAGGCCGTAAGGCCTGCCCAGGACGCCCATTAGCGAATGGAAGGCTCAGGAACTTCTCCATGGCTCAAGATAACAACAACGGCGGAACCGTCATTCCTCCTACCGAGGCCGCCATCCTGACTTCCGGCAATATGACGGATCTCGAGTTGATCCTTCCCGACATGGGCGACAGCGACCTGCCGGAAATCGCGATCTTCCTGGTGGCCTGCGCCATGCGCTTTCACAGCGATCCCAATTTCGTCCAGGAGCAGCTGGAGTGGCTTGTTCAAGCACACGATTCCGAAGTGGACGAAGGCATGAAGCCGGACCAACTGAACTCCGCCAACGACGATTGATGCTCCTGCGCCTCAAGATACCGGGCTAGTCGACGAACTCCACTGGGGTGCCCTTCTCGACCATCTGGGCAAGCTCCTGCACATCCCAGTTCGTCAGCCTCACGCAGCCGTGGGAATAGGCCTTGCCGACCTTCTCCGGTTCGGGCGTTCCGTGGATGCCGAAGGACTCGATGGACAGGTCGATCCAAGTGCTACCGACGGGATTGTTCGGTCCCGGCTTGATCTCGAACTTCTCCTTGGCCTTCACACCCTTGAAACCGTAATCCGGGTTGTAGGTGTAGTTCGGGTTCGGTGCGACGGCCCGGACCGTGTGGGACCCTTTGGGGGCAGGCTTTTCCTCGCTGCCGATGGAAGCCGGGTAAACCGCCATCACGGCACCGTCCTTGGCCAGGGCGCGCAGGACCTTCTCGCTTTTGACGATCTGGATCTTGGCTACCTTCTCCTTCTTCCCGGGATCGGCCTTCGCGTCCACATTAGCCACGACGATGGCCGTGCCGGCCTTGTCAAAAGGCTTGTCGGGGTTCAAGGCCTTGAGCAGGTCCAAGTCCATGTGGAACCTCTCGGCCAGAAGCTCATCTGGGCTTGAATAGCCAAGCCGGTCGAGTTCTGCCTGATCCTCCATCTTGTCGGGGATCTTGACGAAGGGGCCTTTCACGTCCTCGTCCGTGATCGTGTATTCGGTCAGCACCGGCTCGGCCGATGTTTCCGCGAGCTTTCGCCAGACCTCCTCGTCGAGCGCTCCGTCGGGCTTGAGTTCGTTGGTCTTCTCGAAGATCTTGAGCGCGTTCTGAAGGTTCTCGCCGTTGTGGCCGTCGATCACGCCCGGCGAGAACCGGGCTCGGTCGAGCAGGACCTGGGCCTTGATGAGAGCCGGGTCGATCTCCTTGCCCTTGCCGCCTTTAGCTGTCCATTCGGCACGGTTCACCGCTTCCAGATCGAGCCCTTGAGGAGCGGCTACAGCAGGTCCAAGCACGCTCAACAATCCAAAAGCAGCATACGCAATCGACTTCATGAGAAACTCCACAGATTATGTCATGAACGACAAAGCCCGGATCGCCTCCCTGTTCCCGCAATCTACTGGCAGATGCGGTAGTCGCCCTTGCGCGCGCGCAGGTCGAGGTGAAGGTGATCGCCATGGGCTGCGTCGGAACCGGGACCCAGCACCGTGTTGAAGATCGGACACGCGGCCTTCTGGATCGCGGACTGAAAAGTCGCTTCCGACGAACTATCGGGATGCGCGGCAATCGTCAGCGGGGAGCGCTTGGCGAATTCGAAACCCATGACATCGACCCCGTTGCCGAGAGCATGTTCGCTGAGCTTGGCTCCGTTGCGCTGGTCACGGCATTGATAGGAGGTTCCGATCAGGAGCTTGGTCGGAGCGCTCTGGAACTGACGCTCGGCCTCGGGAGCAACCACCTCGCTCATCCAGCGCGCGAGGCTCTCTGCTACCGGACACGCCATGAGGGACGCGGGCGCAATCTCGACGCCGTTGGACAGGGATGACAGGAGAACGGGGTTCTCGATGCTGCACCGCCCCTCCTGCACGGGAGGCCGCGTCTCGAAGCGCAGTCCCAGCTTGGAGAGCCTGTCGAGACATGCGGCATGGACGCTGTTGTTCTCGGAAGCCTTGCTGTCAGTAGGCTCCTCGTTTGAGGACGGGGTTTCAGCTTGGGGTTCCGGCTCCGGACTTGCCGGGCGATCGGGTCGCGGCGGCGGCAGCGGTGCTGTTGGGACTTGAGCCCAGGCAGCAGGCGCCAGCATCAGCAGCAGAGCCGCAGCCCTTCCAATCCACCCTGCCCTGCGGCTCTGAGGGTTCATGAGAACTCCAATTCTCCAGCTTCCCAGTCATATAACCCTCATGCGCCGAGCTTGGGTTCCCGCTCAGCCTTCTGGGCGTCTTGCTCTGATAGCGAGGCGCACCAAAATCTAAGGAGGAATGGAGGCCCACATGAGGGCATTTCCGGTGACGGATATCGCTTCGGACAAGAGCCTGACGCTGGTCTCAGTATTGAGCCAGGAGCATGAAAGCGCCTGCACGAAGCGCGTGGCGGAACTCGAAGCGCGGATCGCCCGGCTCCAGGCAGAACTTCAGCAGGCGGAGGCCGAACTCGAACGCGAGAAGGTACGCCTGCCCGCCCCCGGCGATTTTGTCCGCTGTCCGCTGACGAACTTCTTCGGGCGCGTCACGAAGATCACGCCTCGACCGCATGGGCGTCCCTGGATCGAGATTGTCCCTTATCTCGGCCCTGACCTGCCCGGCCACTCGACCATGGATCTCTTCGACAGCTGGGAACTGATCGATCCTCCGTCGAACAAGGCAACCACGCAGGGCGGCGATGGATCTCCGAGGCTGCCCACCATTGCTCCCTTCATGCCTGCCGGCATCGCTTCACGCATCGCGACGTCCGAGGAGGATGAAATCGAACTGTCGCTTCAAAGGCTTTGGACGCCCACCAGGGATGCTTCGTCGTAGCCCTGAAGCCTTCAGTTAGACCTGCAACAATTCCACGCATGTCGCGTTTGACCTCCGGTTTCGCTGCCTGAAATGCCAGGGAAGCCCCGACGCATGGCACTCGGAAGATTTGAGCTCCGGCCTCTTCCCAGCATATGCCAGTGCATGAGCGACCACTCGAACGATGGGGAGAGAGCCATGGCAGAGGATGGGCAGAATGTACGGCTCCAGGTCGCGAATGCCCGGCCGGCCGATTCAGGGCGAGGCATCGCCCGCATGAGCCGGCAGGCCTTGGCTGAGATCGGCGTTCAGGAAGGCCAGGCTGTCGAGATCATCGGAAAGCGCCACACCACGGCCATTGCAGTCACCCCCTATGCCGAGGACGAGGGCCTCACCATCGTGCGCCTCGACGGTCTTCAGCGCGTCAACGCCGGTGTCGGCAGCGGCGACCA
>JAESFL010000344.1_pt1 | contig 37208 bp, 32 predicted proteins | sample 9269401 | NCBI WGS metagenome assembly JAESFL01 (sample SAMN14506025, study PRJNA617098) | algae metagenome | isolation source: Gloeocapsa sp. UFS-A4-WI-NPMV-4B04 and co-occurring heterotrophs from desert... | place: USA: Utah | collected 2006-10-01 | reverse complement strand
CACCGTCCGAGCGGTCGGTCAGCACCCGCATCCGGCCGTCGCCCATGGCCGCCTGGATCTCTTGCTCGCCGGCGCCGGCATAGGTCTTCATCAGCAGGTCGGATTGAGGAGGGACGATCCATCTGCCGGCGTTCGAAAGGAGCATCACCCGCCCGCCTTCGAAGGGGCGCAGCGCCGCGACCATGTCGGACATCTTCTGCAGGCTGATATCGACACCTGCGGCACCGACGATTGCGCCCTTGGTTTTGAGCGGCACCGTGACCGAGGTCACGACATCACCCTTGCCGGTTACATAGGGCTCGATGAGCAAACTGATGCCGGATGTGATCGACGCTGCATACCATTGCTTGGTTGGGTCGATGGAGAACGTCGATAGCTCCAAGTTTCCTGTGTCCGTTCGGGTCCAGTACGGGGTGAAGAGACCTTTGTCGTTATTGTTGTCCGTTCCGGAAAACCGCTTTCCGGCGTGACCATCGACGGTGTCGGAGATCCAGGCCCCGAACAAATTGGGATAGTCAGCGAGGAGCGCCTTGGTCGCCACGACGACATCGGACCTTTTGGCGTTGCCGCCTTCTGCATAACCCGCGAGCGTGGCTGCCAGCGATCGGCCGGCCGACATCGCCTCGGTGAGGTGGACCGAAACCTGCCCGGCTGTACTTGCGGCCTTCTCGCTCGCGAGCGTCAAGATTTCCGTGTTCGTGCGTTCAGCTGCTTTCCATCCGGCGAAGCCTGTAAAGCCGATGAGCGTCAGACTGACGGCAGATCCTGCGATCGTCATAAGTTTGTTGGATAGGCGGCGAGTTATAATATTCGGCATCACCAAATTTGCCCTAGGAGCGAAATTCACATCTGGAAATTTGACGATTGAGATTAAGTTTGTGTAAAAGCGCAGTGGGCTGGGAAATTATTAAGTCGAGCCGATAGTTGCTTTTTGCGCAAAAAAGGTCGTTTTTGGACAAGCGTGCCGGTTTCGGAGTGTCGTTCGCGGGACGCGCGGCACTCCATTGACCGGTTAAGCCTACGGCTTTCGGCACGAGAAGTCGCGGTATCAGCGAAGACGGCGGCCGTGCGCGGGACTCTGATGGGTCGAAGACCGAACGTCCGTTTTGGAATGAGCACCGAAGTTCTGTCGCCGACCCTTCGCCGAGTTCCCCAGGGTCGAGCCGACGGGGTCGGGTCCGTCGAGACCTGCCCGGCCTGAACGATCAGGTCGGGTAGGGCTCTACCCCGCGACCGTCCAGGTGGTGCTGCCGTCCTTGTTGTCCTTCACGATCACGCCCATGGCCGAGAGTGCATCGCGCACCCGGTCGGAGGCGGCCCAGTCCTTGGCGGCTCGGGCCGCCTTGCGCTCGGCGATCAGCGTCTCGACCCGCGCCACGTCGATGCCCGCCGCGCCGACCCGCTCCGCTTCGCGCTGCGCCCTCGTCGCCGGAAGAAAGCCCATCAGCCCCGCGCCGGCCTTGAGCGCACCCGCGTCCGTGCCAGCCAGACGGTGCAGCTCGCCGATGGCGGCCGGCGTGTTCAGGTCGTCGCTGAGCGCCTCGACCACGCCTGCAGGCGCCTGCGCATCGGGCGCAGCCTCGCCGGCCGCCTCGTACCAGCGGTCCAGCATCCGGCTCGATTCCTCCAGCCCGCGCAGGGTCCAGTCGATCGGCTGGCGATAGTGGGTCTTCAGCATGTTGAGGCGCACGACCTCGCCCGGCCAGTCGTCGAGCACCTGGCGGATGGTGATGAAGTTGCCGAGCGACTTCGACATCTTCTCTCCCTCCACTTGCAGGAAGCCGTTGTGGAGCCAGACATTGGCCATCACGTCGGTGCCGAAGCAGCAGCGGGACTGCGCCACCTCGTTCTCGTGGTGGGGGAAGATCAGGTCGATGCCGCCGGCATGGATGTCGAAGGTCTGTCCCAGGTGCTTCCACGACATGGCCGAGCACTCGATGTGCCAGCCGGGCCGGCCGGGTGCATCGATCCCGCAAGGAGAAGGCCAGGAGGGCTCGCCCGCTTTCGAGGGCTTCCACAGCACGAAGTCGAGCGGCGAGCGCTTGTAGGGCGCGACCTCGACGCGCGCACCCGCCTCCATCTCATCGAGAGGACGCTTCGAGAGCGCGCCATAATCGGGCATGGAGGGTACGTCGAACAGCACGTGCCCTTCCGCCACATAGGCATGGCCGGCCGCGACCAGACCCTCGATCAGCCGGTGCATCTCGGCGATATGGTCGGTCGCCCGTGGCTCGATGAAGCGCGCCGGCGCGCCCACCCGGTTCACATCCTCGGCCATCAGCACGCCGAGGTCGCGGATATCCCGGTGGAACTGCGCCAGCGTGCCGTCGGTGAGGTCGCGGATGGAGATGCCGCGTTCCAGCGCGCGGGCATTGATCTTGTCGTCCACGTCCGTGACGTTGCGGGCGTAGGTGACATGCGCCTCGCCGTAGAGATGGCGCAGCAGCCGGAACAGCAGGTCGAAGACGATGATCGGTCGGGCGTTGCCGATATGCGCCGCGTCGTAGACCGTCGGTCCGCAGGCGTACATCCGCACGTTCGCCGGATCGATCGGCGCGAAGGCCGCCTTCTGGCGGGTCAGCGTGTTGTAGAGGCGCAACATCGGCGTCATCGACTGCGTTCCCGCCGGGTTCACCCGGCCTCCCCTGCGGCGCTTGCCGCCCTCGTCATTTGTCGTTGCGGCGCAGCACTTTCCACCGGCCGGTCTGCGGCCGCGAACGGTGGCGCTGCCACAGTCTCGTCCAAGCCGCCGGTCACCGCTGTTGCGCCGCCGCGACGGCCGCCGCCACGAGGTTGAGCTACCCCAAAACGGTGATGAATTCGAGAAGAACGGCCGCCCTGCCGCTTCTCGACCGACTGTGACCGGACCGGCAAGAGTTTGTTTACCGCGCCGTCCGAACACTCCGCACTCGAACGAACCCGTTCACAAGGTCTTCACCATGCGCCGACCGGTCGCCGTCCTTCTCGCCCTCATTGTCGCCACCGCTGCCCTGCCCGCGCGCGCCGGTGCCGAAGCGGCCGCGCGCAAATCCGTCGAGAAGACGTTCCTGATCCCGGCCGAGGACGGCTACGGCGTCGGCGAGTGCCTGAGCGGCGGTCCGAGCGAGTGCGGACAGGTCGTCGCCAACGCGTGGTGCGAGTCGCAGGGCTTCGCCAGCGCCGCCAATTACGGTGTCGCCGCACAGGACGAGTATACCGGCGCCATCGGCGACGCCGCCCCGGTGAAGAGCGCGCCGCGCCCGCTGCGCATCACCTGCCAGGACTGAGGTCACTTCATCAGCGTCGCACGCCGCTTGTCGCTGGTTCGCCGGATCGCTATTCAAGCGTACAGGAAACGGTACAGGCGTGGCGCGCGTCACATGGGCTATGTCGGTTACACGGAGTTGCGACGTAACCTGGCCGAGCATCTCGATCGGGTCGAGAGCGATCGGGCGGAGCTCGTCGTGTCGCGTCGCAATCGCGAGGATCTCGCGATCATTCCTCTCGCCGAGTTGGAGAGCCTGCGCGAGACCCTGCACCTGCTCGGTACGCCGGCCAATGCGGCCCGTCTGATCGCGGGCGTGCGTCAACTCGATGCGGGCGGAGGAGCGGAGCATTCTCTGATCGAAGAGTGAGGCTGCTCTGGTCCGATCAAGCCTGGGAGGACTACCTTTACTGGCAAACGACCGAGCCGGGCACTTTGAGGCGCCTCAACGAGCTCATCAAGGATGCTTCCCGTTCGCCCTTCACCGGGCTCGGCAAGCCGGAGCCCTTGAAGGGGAACCTGAAGGGATGGTGGTCGCGCCGGATCACTGGTTCGCACCGTCTTGTGTATCGCGTTGGCGGGATGGGCACCGAGCAGACCCTCGAGATCGCCCAGTGCCGCTGGCACTACGAGTGAGACAAGAGGGTCGCGTCTTCCCTTACTTCACGAAATCCGCGCATTTCGCCGGCGGCTCGGTACCCCACGGGGCGAGTGGGACGGCGGAGGTGGAGTTCTTGGGCGAGCCCTGGATCACCTTGTCGGAATAGACCATGTAGATCAGCGTGTTGCGCTTGACGTCGCAGCCGCGCACGATCTGCATCGACTTGAAGATCAGCGAGCGGCGCTCGCTGAACACCACCTCGCCCTGCTTGAACTTGTCCTTGAACTGGACCGGGCCGACCTGCCGGCAGGCGAGCGAGATGTCCGAGACATCTTCCGCCATCCCGAGCGTGCCCTTGATGCCGCCCTTCTCGGGCTGTGTGTACCAGCAGGCGATTCCGGCCACCGCCGGGTCGTCGATGCCGTAGACCACGAGCTTGTCGTTGGGGGTCAGCGGCCGCCACACCGTGGACTTGTCGAAGATCCGGTCGGGCTCCTGGGCTAGGACCGGCGCGGCCGAGCCGAGGCAGAGGATGATGCCTGCCGCCAATCCGGCCGCCGCCTTCCGACCGCGATCCCCATTGGTGCCCGTGAGCCACATCATCGACGCAATCCCCTCAAAGCTTGGCCGCAGAGACATGGTGTCTCTGTCCCGAAAGGGCGAGGGGCTTTAACACATGTCGACGATCGCTTGTGCCGCAACGCGCGGCCCGGCATCCTCTCCGTCATCCCCCCGCGACCTCCTGCCCGAGATCCCCAGCATCCGCACCATGCCGATGATCGGAACGCAGTTTCGCCGCGTGCTCGCGCTCGCTGCGCTCAGTCTGGCTACGGCGTCCCCGACCCTGGCCGCGCCCGATGTGTGGGCCTGCCAGCGCTATCGCACGGAGCTCGCGAACCTCAACGCGAGCGCCTCGACCGCCTCCGCACTGCAGAGCGAGGTCGCGCGGCTGCAGACCTACTATCGCAGCCTCAACTGCGAGGGCGGCAAGTTCCTGTTCTTCGACACGCGCCCCCCGCAATGCGGGGCCGTCGAAGCGCGGATCCGCTCGCTCAACGCCACCTATGGCGGGGGCGATGGCGAGGTGGTGGCTGCCCGCCGGCGGCAGCTCATTGCAGCGGTGTCGAGCGCCTGCACCGGCCTGATCCCCGGCGAGGGCCAGGAGGGACAGGTCGCCGGCAGCCAGACCGCCCGCGGCGGCGCGCAGGTGATCTGCGTGAAGACCTGCGACGGATCCTACTTCCCGATGGCGAACCTGCCCGACGGTCGCGGGGGAGCCGACGAGATGTGCCAGGCGCTCTGCCCCGGCACCGAGGCGGTGGCCTACTCGATGCCGCACGGCGACGAGGCGCTGAAATACGCCGCCACGATCAAGGGCAACCGCGCCTACACGGCGTTGCCGGCCGCCTTCAAGTTCCGCAAGAGCTTCACGGCGGACTGCTCCTGCAAGCGGGAGGGCCAGAGCTGGGCGCAATCGCTCGCCAAGGCCGAGAGCATGCTGGTGCGGCACAAGGGCGACATCTTCGTCACGCCGATGACGGCCGAGAGGCTCTCGCGGGCGCCGAAGGTACGCCTCACTCTGGTCGGGCGGGCCGACCGGACGGCGGCGGGCCTCGCGGCCGACGCGGCCAACCGTGAGGGCGCGGTGCAGCTTTCGAAAGAGCCCGACGAGCAGGCCGGCTCGACCAGCGAGACGCGCAGCGGCATCCGCGTCATCGTCCCGAGCCTCCTCCCGCCCCCGGCGCTGACGCCCGTCCCGTAGGCAGCGCCGCTGCGGCCCGGCGCGCTCACCGACCGAGAAAAAGCGCAGAAGATCCCTCTGTCTCGATCCGTCTCCGTCGATCTTCGGCGCGGGCGCATAGGGAACCAATCCGGTCCGGTTGTGTTCGGAACCGCCGATTGCGTTTCACGAGGCTGACTTCATGCGGATAACCCGCTCGCTGCTCTTGGCCGGCACGATCTTGCCGGCGCTCGTCCTGTCCGATCTGTCCCTAGCACGGTCGCTCGGCGATGGCGGGCGGGTCGAGCTGGCACAGCGCGAGGATGCCGGCGAGGGACCGCGCGGCGGCGGGCGCGGCCCCGGCGGTCCGGGTGCGCCCGGCGGCGCTGGTCCGGCCGAGCGGGGGGGCGCGGAGCGCGGCGGACCGCCGGCACGCGAGCGGCCGGATCGACCCGAGCGTCCAGATAGACCTGAGCGGCCGGAGAGGCCGGAGCCGCGTCAGGCGCCCGCCGGCCGCGAGCGACCGGAGCCCGCGGAACGTCCGGCCCGTCCCGAGCGGCCGGCCCCTCAAGAGCGTCCCGAGCGTCAGGAGCGTCCCGAGCGCCCGCCGACCCCCGCTCAGAGGCCGGATCGATCCGACGAGCGCCCGACCCCGCCCGCCGCCCGCGAGCGCGCCCCGGATCGTGAGGCGCCCGCCCGCCGCGAAGCGCCCGAACGCGAGGCACCGGCCCGTCGCGATGCGCCGGATCGGCCGGACCGCGATGGCGCCGACCGTCCGGCCCGCCCCGCCGGTCGCGATCGCGACACCGACCGCCCCGACGCCGCGCCGAGCCAACGCCGAGCCCCGGAGGCGCCGACGCCGCCTTCGTCGGAGCGTCCGACCCGTCCGACGCCGCCTTCCGTTCCGAATCCGTCCGCGCCCGAGACGGCGCCGAACCAGCGGCCCGGCGTTCCGGGACGCCCGGTGGCGCCGAACGCGCAGCAGCCTGCCCGCCCGGATCAGCCGACGCCGCCGACGGCGGGTCAGCCCGATGCCGCCCGCGAGGCTCCCGGCGGGCGCACGGCGCCGAACCAGCAGCCGGGCGTGCCCGGCAGACCGGTGGCGCCGAACCAGCAGCCTGGCGTACCGGGCCGTCCGGTTCAGCCCCCTGGCACCCCCGCCGATTCGACAGCGCCGACCCAGCTCGACAGAGGCTCGGATCAGCGCGGCCTCGATGATCGCCGTGACGGTGATCGGCGTGACGACGACCGGCGTGGTGACCGGTTCGATCGCCGTGACGACGATCGCCGCGACGACCGGCGGACCGATCGCCGCGACCGCTTCAACGTTCCCGGCACACCCGCCTACGTGCCCGGCGGCTTCCGCACCGACGACGATCGCGTGCGCGACTACGACACGATCCGCCGCGATCGCCGTGAGTACGACATCGATGGCCGCACCTACTACCGCGAGCCCGGCCGCATCATCGTGCGCGACCGCGACACGACCTATATCCGCCACGACGAGAACGAGCGCTTCCGCACGATCTACGGTGAGCGCGGCTACCGCAGCGAACGCCGCGGCGGCGAGATCTACAGCTACGTCGATAGCCCGGCGGGCGGCCAGATCATCACCGTCGTGGACGACGACGGCCGGCTGCTGCGCCGGTCCCGTCGCTACCGCGACGGGCGGGAGGTGATCCTCATCAACAACGCCTATGGCGGCGCGCCGCGGCCGATCTACGAGGACGTGGTGGACCTGCCGCCGCCGGATATTCGCATTCCGCGCGAGCGCTATGTGGTCGATTACGATGGGGCCGACGAGCGCACCGTCTACGAGGCGCTCTCCGCCCCGCCCGTGCAGAAGCTCGACCGGCGCTACACCCTGGATCAGGTGCGCTACAGCCCGCAGCTGCGCGCGCGCATGCCCTCGGTGGACATCAACACGATCACCTTCGACACCGGCTCGTTCACGGTCACGCCCGATCAGGCCAAACGCCTCTCGACCATCGCGGAGGCGATCAACCGGACGATCAAGGACAACCCGCAGGAGGTCTTCCTGATCGAGGGCTACACCGACGCGGTCGGCTCGGACATCGACAACCTCTCGCTGTCCGATCGCCGCGCGCAGTCGGTGGCCGCGGTGCTCACGCAGAACTTCCAGGTGCCGCCGGAGAACCTCACCACCCAGGGCTACGGCGAGCAATATCTGAAGGTGAACACGCAGGAAGCGAACCGCGAGAACCGCCGCGTCACCGTCCGCCGCATCACCCCGCTGCTCCAGCAGGCAGAGGGACAACCGCCCGCGGCGCCGCGTTAACGGACGCTCTTGACCCTCCCCCACCTGCGGCGCAGGTGGGGGATGTGACGCGTGGGCTTGAGAGCACGGGACGGCGATGGCGGACGACAGCGACCGGTTCATCGAGGCCGGGACGCCGACCTTCCGCCGAGCGACGCTCGCCCTGTTCGCGGCCGGGTTTTCCACCTTCGCCGTGCTCTACGGCGTCCAGCCGTTACTGCCGGTCTTTCACGATACCTTCGACGTCTCACCGGCCGAGAGCAGCCTCGCGCTGTCGCTGCCCTGCGCCACGCTCGCGGTCTCGCTGCTGATCGTCAGCCCGCTCTCCGAGGTCTGGGGGCGCAAGCGGGTGATGGCGGCCTCGCTGTTCGCCTCGGCGCTTCTCACCATCGGCGCCGTCCTGATGCCGAGCTGGCACGGATTCCTTGTGCTGCGGGCACTCACCGGCATCGCCGCGAGCGGCCTGCCGGCCGTGGCCATGGCCTATCTCAGCGAGGAGATGCACGGGCGCGCCATCGGCCTGTCGATGGGGCTCCTTATCGGCGGCAACGCGCTCGGCGGCATGGTCGGGCGGCTGCTCGCGGGCGTGATCGCCGACCATGCCTCCTGGCGCTGGGGCCTCGGGATCATCGGCGTGCTGGCGCTGTTCGCCGCGCTCGCCTTTCAGTTCGCCCTGCCCGCCTCCCGCCACTTCCTCGCCCACCGCATGCGCTGGCGCGAGGTGCCCGGCACCTTCACCCACCATTTCCGCGATGCCGGCCTGCCCTGGCTGTTCGTCGAGCCGTTTCTGCTGATGGGCGGCTTCGTCTGCGTCTACAACTATATCGGCTTCCGCCTGCTCGATCCCCCCTTCTCGCTGAGCCAGACGGTGATCGGCCTGATCTTCGTCGTCTACCTCGCGGGTACGGCGAGTTCGGCCATCACCGGCCATGTCGCCGGGGTGCTGGGGCGGCGCAAGGTGCTGTGGCTGGCGATCCTGTTCGGCATCGGCGGGATCGCGCTCACGCTCGCCGACAACCTCGTCCTCATCATCGGCGGCATCGTCGTCGTCACGGTCAGCTTCTTCGGCGCGCATTCGGTGGCGTCGAGCTGGGTCGGGCGGCGGGCCTCCCGCGACCGGGCGCAGGCCTCGGCGATCTATCTCTGCATGTACTATCTCGGCTCGTCCCTGCTCGGCACGGCGGGCGGCTGGTTCTTCCTGCATTACGGCTGGCCCGGCGTCGCGGGGTTCTTCGGCAGCCTCTACGTGGCGGCGCTCCTCATCGCGCTGCGCCTGACGCGGCTCGCGCCGCTCCCGCCCGCCGGCGGGTCGGCCCTGTGATCCGGCTTCCGGCGGAGCGATCGGTTCAATCCTGCCTCCGGCATTTCGGACATCGGTAAGCGAACCGGAAGGGCGGCGAGAAGGGACCGGCCGCGTGCGGAGCCCCGCGAACATGCAGGCCGCCGATTGAGTTCCGGCGGCCGCAGCCGTTATCCTGCCGGCGGAGAGGGAGAGCGCGCCATGGCCAACGTCAGCACCTGCCTCTGGTACGCCAAGGATGCGGAGGCGGCTGTGCGCCTTTATGTGTCCCTCGTGCCCGATTCGCGCATCGTTCACGTCCAGTCTGCGCCGGGGCCCTGGCCAGGCGGCGAAGCCGGTGAGCCGATTCTGATCGTCTTCACCCTCGGCGGTCAGAGTTTCCAGGCGCTGAACGGCGGCGCGCCGGCTGATTACGGGACCGCGGCGTCGATCTCGGTCACCTGCCGGGATCAGGCCGAGGTCGATCGCCTGTGGTCGGCGCTCACCGCCGAGGGCGGTGCCGAGATCGCCTGCGGCTGGCTGCGCGACCGCTGGGGCGTGCCCTGGCAAATCGTGCCGGAGAGGCTGCCGCGCCTCCTCGCCGATCCCGATCCGAATGTGGCGGCCCGCGTCTTCACGGCCATGCAGGGCATGGTGAAGCTCGATGTTGCGGCCCTCGAACGCGCCGCCGAGGGAGAAGCGTCGCCGTGACCGCCACTTTGAGCCACGACGCTCACACGGAAAGTCAGTTCGGCGCCCGCGCCGCCGATTATGTCGCGAGCGCGGTCCATGCGGCGGGCGAGGACCTCGCGGCGTTGGCCCGCTTCGGTGTCGTCCCCCACTCCGCCGTGCTCGATCTCGGCTGCGGCGGCGGCCACGTCACCTACGCGGTGGCCCCGCATGTTCGTTCCGTCACCGCCCTGGACCTGTCGCAGTCCATGCTCGACGCCGTCTCGGCCGAGGCGCGGCGGCGCGGATTGACAAACGTCACCACCCGGCAGGCCAGCGTCGAGGCGCTGCCCTTCGCGGATGCGAGTTTCGACTGCGTCCTCTCGCGCTACAGCGCCCACCATTGGGCCGACGTGCCCGCCGCCCTTCGGGAGGCGCACCGGGTGCTCGCACCCGGCGGACGCTTTGGCCTCGTCGATGTGGTGCATCCGGGCCCTCCGCTGCTCGATACCCATCTCCAAGCCTGGGAACTGCTGCGCGATCCCTCCCACGTGCGCGATTATGGCGAGGCGGAGTGGCGCGCGATGCTGGCGGAGGCCGGCTTCGTGCCCGGCGCCGCCCAACGCTGGCGGGTGCGCATGGACTTTCCGTCCTGGGTCGCGCGGATGGGTACGCCCGAGCCAAGCGTCGCGGCGATCCGCACACTTCAGTCCGGCGCCCCCGAGCCGGTGCAGTCGCATTTCGCAATCGAGGCCGACGGCAGTTTCACCCTCGACGTGTTGATGATCGAGGCCGAGCCCGATGGCGTCTTGGATTAAGCGGTCTCGCCGCCCAGCCGTCGCACCGCTCGCGCCCGCCCGATCAGCGGAAGCAATCCGGCGAGATCCGGCCCGTGGTCGAGGCCGGTCAGCGCGAGGCGCAGCGGCATGAACAGGGCGCGGCCCTTGGCGCCGGTCGCTGCCTTCACGGCGTTGGTCCAGGCCTTCCACGTGTCGGCACCGAACGGCGCATCCGGCAGCAGGCGCGCAGCCGTCGCGATGAAGTCGGGCTCGGCGATCACGGGCGTGACCGGTCCGTTCACCACCTGCCACCATTCGGCGGCGTCCGAGACGCGGCCGAGATTGGCCCGCACGGCGAGCCAGAACGCTTCGGCCTGATCCGTCGGGACACCGAGGGCAGCGAGCCGGTCGCTGACGTTGTCGTACGACATATCGTGGACGAGGCGGGCATTCATCCCGTCGAGTTCGGCCGGGTCGAACCGGGCCGGGGCGCGCGAGAGGTGGGCGAGATCGACGAGGCTCGCCAACTCGTCGAGGGAGGCGACCGGGCGCACGGCCTCGGCCGAGCCGGTGAGCACCGCGAGCGAGCGCACGGCGGCGGCCTCGTAGCCGGCCTCGCGCAGGGAGCGCAGGGAGAGGTGGCCGAGGCGCTTCGACAGCCCCTCTCCGTCGGCGGTGGTCAGCAGGTTATGGTGGCCGAAGGCGGGCGCCGGCGCGCCGAGTGCCTCGAAGAGCTGCACCTGCACGCCGGTATTCGTGACGTGATCCTCGCCGCGGATCACGTGGGTGACGCCGACCTCCGCATCGTCCACGACGGAGGGGAGTGTGTAGAGATAGCTGCCGTCGGCGCGCACCAGAACGGGATCGGAGAGCGACGCGCAATCGACGTGGCTCTCGCCGCGAACGAGGTCGTTCCAGGCGACGACGCGGTGATCGAGCTTGAACCGCCAGTGCGGGCGCCGGCCCTCGGCCTCCAGGGCGGCGCGCTCGGCCTCGCTCAGGGCAAGCGCCGCGCGGTCGTAGAGCGGCGGCAGACCGCGGCCGAGCTGGCGCTTGCGGCGGCGGTCCAGCTCCTCCGGCGTCTCGTAGCAGGGGTAGAGCCGGCCCGCCGCCTTCAGCCGCTCCGCTGCCGCATCGTAGAGGGCGGTGCGATCGCTCTGGCGGAAGAACAGGTCCGGTTCGATGCCGAGCCAGCCGAGATCCTCGGACGCCGCAGTCGCGAATTCCTCGGTCGAGCGCTCCCGGTCGGTGTCGTCGAGCCGCAGCAGGAAGCGGCCGCCCTCGCGGCGAGCGAACAGCGCATTCAGCAGCGCCGGCCGGGCATTGCCGATATGCAGGAAGCCGGTCGGGGAGGGGGCGAAGCGGACGAGAGGAGCAGTGGCCATGCCGCCGCCTTACCCAATTTTCGTGGGCATCGCACCGTCCGCGCGTCGCTGCGGCATCAGTTCTTGCCCGCGTTATCCGGCTGCGTCCCATCCGGCCGGCCGAAGAGCCAGCCGCGCAGCGACGCGACCCAGAGCGGTTGGCCCTCGCGCCCGTCGCCGACGACGACGGTTGCCGTCATGCCTGCGACCAGGATCACTTCCGGCGGCACGTGGTCGATGCGGATGCGCACCGGCACCCGCTGGGCGAGCCGTACCCAGGTATAGACCGGATCGACGTTCGGCAGCCCCTGCGTGCTCGTCGCGGCATTGGCGGTCGAGATGCCGAGCGTCAGGCTCTCCACCGTGCCCCGCAGCGGCACGCCGTAGCCCATCAGCGCCATCTCGGCGGGGGCGCCGGGGCGGATATGGGCCATCTTGGTCTCTTCGAAATAGCCATCGATCCAGAAGGAGTCGGTGTCGATCACCCGGATGTTGGCGGTGCCGGTCTGTGCGTAGTCGCCGACCCGCAGGAGCAGGTTGGTCACGCGGCCGTTGACCGTCGAGCGCACCTGCGTGCGCTCCAGGTTCTTCCTTGCCTGCGAGAGCTGCGACCGGGCCGTCTCCAGGGCGGCTTCAGCGATCTTGGCGGTGCCGGCAAATTGCTGCTTCTCCTCGACCGAGGTCGAGACGGTGGAGAGCGCCGCGCGCCGCGCCGATTGCGCCTGCTTCACCGAAAGGTCGGCCTCGCGGTTCTTGATCTCGGCCTCGGCCGAGACCACGGCCTCCTGATAGTCGAACGGATCGATGACGTAGAGGACGTCGCCCTTCTTGACCTCCTGGTTGTCCGCGACCCGCAGCTCGACGACGGTGCCGGCCACCTGCGGCGCGAGATTGACCACCTGCACGCGCACCCGCCCGTCACGGGTCCAGGGGGCGGTCACGTAGAACTGCCACACCACGTAAGCCGCCACTGCGGCGAAGGCGAGGATGAGGCCGGTTACGGCCAGCCGCAGCAGGCGGCCCCAGTGGCGGCGTCGGACGGAAACGCGCTTGGCGCCGGCCCCTGGCCCGCGCCGCGGCTCGTCGGAGAAGACGTCGTCGGGCGGGGACTGATCCCGGTTCCGGTCGTCGGCGCCTGCGTCGTCCGCGCGCTTCACAGCAGCACCACCACGATCGCGAGGAGGCAGACATAGATCCCGGCTTCCGCCAAAGGCGCGTTGGCGACGTAGCGTCCGAACCGGATCCGGCGAAACACGACCCGCAGCCCCACGAGCAGCGCGAAGGCGATCAGCGCGTAGGCGACGAAGGGCGAGACCAGGATCCCGCCGATGGTGAGGTCGTGTTGCATGGCTGCGGTCAGGAATCGGGAAGGAAGAGGCGGCGGAAGAAGCGTCCGTGCCGCCGCATAACGCGCGAGGCGGTCGCGAGGTCGGTTACGGCGCGGGCGAGTTGCAGGCGTACATGGCGGTTATGGCGCTTCGCCTCGCCGATCAGGGCGTGCGCCGTGCGGTCGAGGTCCGCCGGGTTGGCCGAGGCGAGCGCCTCTCGTGCCTCAGCGACCAGAGGGGCGAGGCCGCCGATCTCGCTCAAGCTCTGCAGGTGCGCGTGGGCCCGCGCCGCGGCAGCTTCCAACTGCGCCACGGCGAAGGCGTGGTGCAGGCTCGCCCGGCGCACCGCACCGCTGCCGGAATTCCAGGCCGAGAATTGGAACAGCCGGTCGGCATTGAGGCTGGTGCGCGTGGTGGCGTCGCCGCCCTCCCCCGCAAGCGCCCCGGCGAGGTCGCGACGGGCTTCCTCAAGGGCGAAGGCGCGGTGCTGCGAGGCCGAGATCGGCAGGACGAGCCGGATCGTCAGGAACAGGATCACCGCCGCGGCGACGACCAGCAGCGCGTTCATGAGAAAGGCTTGCGGATCGTAGGATTGCGGGTTGTCCGGCGCCATCAGGACCGGCGTGAACACCAGAGTGATGAAGCCGATGGTGAAGCTCGGTGGGTGCAGAGAGACGAGGCAGCCGAAGAAGACGACCGGGGCCATGGCGATCGCGAGCAGCGGAAAGCCCTGATTGCCGTTGAGCATCACGAACAGGACGAACCCGGCACAGAGGGCGGCGAGGGGCATCCCGATCAGCACCCCGAGCGCGAACTTGCGCGGATCGGGCGTCACCGAGGACAGGGCGCAGGTCGCCGCCACTTGGACGAGCGCGAAGGTGGCTTGCGGCAGCCCGAGCAGGATGAAGAGCCCCGCCGTGAGGCCGAAGGCGATCATCACCCGCAACGCCGCCCGTAGGGCGACCTGGAAGTCGCGGTGGGTCGGCAGGGCGATATCGCGCAGAGGCGCGTGGCCGTCGGCCAGTGCCCGCGCACCGTCTTCGGCGAAGGTCGCGGCCTCAACGACGTCCAGCGCGCGCTGAAGCGCCATAATCTCGTTGAGCGACGCGCCGGGATCGCGCATCGCCTCATCCACGAGATCGCGCAGCCTGCCGCCGTCGCGGGCGAGCGCCTCGGCACGAGGCTCCTCGCCTTCCGAGACCGAGCGTAGAGCCAGCGCGTGTGCCTCGCGCACCCGCGGGCCGGTCTCGTCGACACGCGTCAGCGCCGCCGCCAGCGCGCGGCTGGCCGCGGCCAGGACGTAGAGCGCGGCGATGGCGCTGCGGGCCCCCGCGGCGCGGTGGATGCCGTCGTCCAGTTCGCCGGCGATGGCGCTCGCATCCGCCCGCATCGGCGCAACCCGCCGGATCAGATCGGCGGTGCGTTCGGGGCCGGGATCGCCCTGGGTCAGGCTCTCGCGGGCGAAGGCTCTGGCCGCCGCGTGGGCGTAGGCGAGGCGCGGCAGCAGGGCCTGCCACGTGCTCGGCGAGGCGAGCGCATCGTTGATGAAGGTGATCGCGACGATGCCGACGGCGATCGCGGCGACGCGACCGATGGCAGCATCGAACACCGTCTGCGGCGCGTCGATATGGGCGATCGCGACGATCGCCACGGTGTAGCCGGCGAGCATCGCCCCGTAGGCGCGGGTATCCTGCAGGAACTGCGCGACGAAGACGCAGAGGCCGAGCCAACAGGCGAAGCCGAGGAGCAGGAGCACCCGATCCTGCCCGAACAGACCCATCAGGCCGATGCCGACGATGCCGCCGACGACGGTGCCGAGGAAGCGGTAGCCGGCCTTCGAGAGCGCTTGGCCGCGCTTCGGCTGGGCCAGGATCGCCACGCAGACGGCCGCCGAGGAAGCGCTGTCGAGCTGGAGCCAGAAGGCGGCATAGAGCGCCAGCATCATGGCCAGCCAGATCCGGACGGCGAAGGCCAAGGCCGCGGGCTTCGGCACCCAGCGCTCCAGGGTATCGAGCAGGCGCTCGCCCGGACCCGCCTCGCCGGCGCGCTGCGCCGCCCCCCTCACCCGACGACCTCGGTGCCCGTCACCAGAGCCTGCCTCTGATCCCGGGCGAGGCGCGCGACCCGCAACTGCCACAGGCAGAGCAGCGGCGTGACGACGAGTTCGAGGGCGAGAGCCGCCAGCATGGTCAATGACGGCACGCCCGTGAGGGCGAGGCCGAGCAGCCGCGCCAGCCCGCCGAGCACCACGACGAGGGTGAGGAAGCGGAACAACCTCGACTTGTCCTCGATCCCCGGCACGCAGGTGAAGAACAGGATGCCGATGCCGGTCAGCAGGCCCGACAGGTAGCGGAAGTGGCTGTCGGCCGAGACGTTGACCGGTGTGCCGCCACCGATGCCGTCGATGCCGAACAGCACGCCGTAGAGGCCCGCCAGGACCGGCACGACCGCGGCAAACGCCACCGTGCGCTGCAGGATGCGGCGTTCACGCTCCATGTCGGTGAGGCCTTCGAGTCCACGCTTCGATGCGCTCCCGTGCGGAACCGGCCTCCGCTTCGGCTCGGGAGCGTTTCAGAACTGATCGGCGGGGCAACACGCCCGCCGCCGTTCGGTTCACGGGCGCCAGCGATGCGAGCGGGCGTTTGAATGCCTCTCACAAAACTCCCGCTGCGCTGTCGTCTCCAGAGCGAGAACGGCTGGGGATCAGGAGTTTTGAGAGGCCCTCTGAGCCCGTCAGGCCTTCTGCTCCTTCAGGCGCTTGACGCACTTGCTGTAATATTGCGGCCATTTCGGCCCCTGGGCCGCCTTCTCGGTGGCCGAGAGCGCGCGCCATTCGGCACCGCACTTCTTCTGCCGCTCGCGCGCGGCGGATTGGGCCACGCTCGGCTCCTTGGCCGTCTGCTCCTTCGTCGTCTCCTTGGCGCTCGGCGCGCTCCATGCCTCTCGGGCCGACGCGGCCTGAGCCAGAAGGAGCGGCGCAACCAGCACGGCGGCGGCGAGGAGACGAGAGAGCATCAGGCAACTCCGGTGAATCGGATTCGGCAGCGTCGCCGTGGGCCGCATCACAGCCGCATCGGCAGCCAAAGAGCAAGCTCTCTCTGCAACTTGCGCACGATTGCAGACAAGCTTGGCCCTCGGCTTGAGCCTTCGGGCCGTTCCGCGCTACCTCCATAGCCGAGGATGGGCGCGGGCCCGCTTTCCCGGGATGCCAGCATGGCGGTCACGACGGCGCAGCCGATCGAACTCTACACCTGGAGCACGCCGAACGGGTGGAAGATCCCGATCATGCTCGAAGAGTGCGGGCTGCCCTACCGGGTCGTTCCGGTGAATATCGGCAAGGGCGAGCAGATGGCGCCCGACTTCCTGGCGATCTCGCCCAACAACAAGATTCCAGCCATCGTTGATCCGGACGGGCCGGGCGGCACGCCGATCTCGGTGTTCGAGTCGGGCGCGATCCTGCAATATCTCGGGCGCAAGACCGGTTGCCTCTATCCGAGCGACGAACGCGCCCGCACCGCGGTGGACGAGTGGCTGTTCTGGCAGGTCGGCGGGCTCGGCCCGATGCTCGGGCAGGCCCACCATTTTCGCATCTACGCGCAGGACAAGATCCCCTACGCCATCGACCGGTTCACGGAGGAGGCCAAGCGCCTCTACGGCGTCCTCGACCGCCGGCTCTCGGCGCATGAATATCTCGCCGACACGTACTCGATCGCCGACATCGCTGCTCTGACCTGGGCCAAGTTCCACGGCAAGCAGGGCATCGAACTCGACGGGCACCCGAACGTGCGGCGCTGGCTCGAAACGCTCCTCGCCCGTCCGGCGGTGCAGCGCGGCCTCGCCGCGATCTGATCCGAACGCGCCGGGACCGGAACGGGTCCTACCGCGGGCCGGCGCGTCTGCCGGGGGGATCAGCAGCGAGGGCGTGGCTCACCGTTTCCCCCGACGAACCATGCTGCTTTGTGCCTGGGCCCCTGCCCTTCTGCTGCTCGGGGCATCGTCCGGCTCCGCCGCGAAGACGTGCGTTGAGACACTCCCGCTTCGGCACGGCCTGTTTCCTGCACGATGCGCACGGGACTTTTGCCATCGCCCGACGTAAGCCGTTGCCGGCGAACGATTTTGCCATTCAAGCATTCGTGCCGACAAAAAACAGTCGGCTTGGCAGCAGATTTCCGCTTGACGACCTGCCAATACGGACGCAGTCTCTCTGCGTGCTTCGCATTCGCAAGCACATCGGCCAAGAAACCGCTGGTCCGCGCACGGTTTGTTGGCGAAAGCTGGAGGAGACAGGGATGACTCCACCGCAGCGTCAAGCCGCAACGATAGCCTGAGAACCCGTTCGGTCTCGGACTTAGCGGCCCGCCACGAACACCGGACGGAAGCGGATCCCCAGGGGCGCAGAAGCGGCCTATACGGCGCGACTTCGAACACGCATCAGCCCCACCTTTGGACCGCTTCCGCCGCGGTTTTTATTGCAAGCGGGAAGACCTTCACCGTGCTGGCCGTTGAGGCTCGCGCGAATTTCGCCATGGGTGATCGGGCGATCGTGCTGGCGAAGAGATATCGGGGCGTGCCGGCCGACCTGTTGCGGCTTTCACAACGCTCCTCGTGCTGAGGTGCTGCGGCGGCAGCCTCGAAGCACGCCGCGACGCTTCCCCGAGCGATCGATATCACGAGATCGCCGTTCCGGCGTGTTTCGAGGCCGAGCTTGCGCTTGGCACCTCAGCATTTTGCACCTCAGCCTGCGGAGGGACGGACCGTCCGTAGCAGCCTGGTCGAAAGAGGCCTGGAGCGGATGCGCATTCAGGGTCGCCGGCGCCGGCGTCATCCGTCGACGGGTTTCGCGGCCGGCCTCGTGGGGATGAGCCCGGCCGCTTCGGGTCGGATCACTTGCCCGAGAGAAGCGGCGACCAGGTCGGGTCAGAGGCGAAGGACGGGGTCGGCACCGGCTGCTCCACCTTGCCGGTGATGTCGACCATGTAGAGCTTGCCGCCGCCCTGCCCGCCCGGATCGCGGAAGAACATCACGTACTGGCCGTTCGGCGCAAAGGTCGGGCTCTCGTTGTGGAAACCCTCCGTCAGCACCCGCTCACCCGAGCCGTCGGGCTTCATCACGCAGATGGCGAAGCCGCCCTTGCGCTGCCGGGTAAAGGCGATGAGGTCGCCGCGCGGCGACCAGGCCGGCTGCGAGGCCGAGCCTTCGCCGAAGGAGAGCCGGCGCGGGTTCGAGCCGTCGGCGCCCATCACGTAGATCTGCTGCGAACCGCCGCGGTCGGATTCGAACACGATCTGGCTGCCGTCGGGCGAATAGCTCGGCGAGGTATCGATCGCGAGCCCCTGGGTCACCGGCGTCTGCGCCTTTGAAGCGAGATCGACGGTGACGATGTCGGCATTGCCGCCCTGCTGCACGCTCATCACGAGGCGGCGCCCGTCCGGCGAGAAGCGCGGGCTGGCGCTCATCGAAGCGAAGTTGCCGACCGTCTGGCGCTTGCCGGTTTCCAGGTCTATCATCTGCACCTTGGGCTGCTGGCCCTGCGCCTGGGTCATGAAGGCGATCTCCTGCCCCGCCGGCGAGTAGCGCGGCGCCACCACCGAAACGTCGCCGCCGCCGGTCAGTGCACGCACGTTGGCCCCGTCCTGATCCATCACCATCAGGCGCTTGCGGCGGTTCTCCTTCGGGCCGGATTCATCGACATAGGCGACGCGGCTGTCGAACCAGGGCCCGAGGCCGGTGACCTTGGTGTAGACCGCGTCTGACACGAGGTGGCCGGTGCGGCGAGCATTCGCGACGTCGGTGCCGTATTGCTGTCCGGTGATCTGCTGGCCCGAGGCTACGTCCCACAGGCGGAAGGCGACGGTCAGCCGGCCCGAGGCGTCGCGTCCGACCCGGCCGGTCACCAGCGCCTGGACGCCCGCGCCCTTCCAGGCCTCGAAATTCGGCGCCGCGTCGAAGCTCGGATTCTCAGGGAAACGCCCCTTCTCCAGCGGCGTGAAGTAGCCGGAGCGGCGCAGGTTGTTGGTGATGACGTTGGCCACCAGCGTGCCGAGGCTGGCGTCACCGGCGAAATCGGCGATCGCGATCGGCATCGGCTGGAAGGCGCCGCTGCCGATGCGGAGCTGGAGCTGCGCCTGCGCCGGAGTCGCAGCGGGAAGCGCCAGGGCGAGGACGCCGAGCGCGGCCGTGAGCGCCGGCAGGAGGGTGCGCCGGGTGAAGGCTGTTCCAGGCATGGGACAAGTCCAGGTCGGTCAGGGAATGCGGAAGGGGAAGGCCGCGATGACGCGGTGTGATCGGCGCGGGCGGATCACACGGGCGAGAACTCGAACTCGGCGTTGATAGCCTTCCAGTCGTTGTAATAGGGCGCGTACTGGGCCGGGATCTTGTAGGGCGCGCAGCGCCGCACCGCCCGCAGCGCGGCCTGGGCGATTGACTGATCGACCGAGTTGTTTCCGGCGCGCATCACCCGCGGCTCGGCCGTGAGCGAACCGTCCGGGTTGAGGCGGATGTCGAGCATCGGCAGCACCACGCCCTGCGTCGCGCCGGGCGGCGCCGAGTAGCACCGCTCGATCTGCTGCTGCAGCATGCCGACCAGGGCGTCGCGCAAAGAGGGCGAGAGCTTCTGCGCGGTACCGGTCGACGTGCCGAGCGAGGCCGTGCGCTGCACTTCGCGGCCGGTGGAGCCGGTCGATTGCGAGGCCGTACGGGTATGGGTCTCGCGGCTGTCGCCGGGGCTGGTCCTGTTGGCGAGTTCGGCCTGCTGGCGCGCCTTGGCCTCGGCATCGGCCTTCGCTTTGGCTTCGGCCATTGCCTTCGCCTTGGCTTTCGCGGCGGCCTCGGCCTTGGCCTTCGCCTCGGCTTCCGCCTTGGCCTTGGCCTCGGCGACCTGCTTGCGGTGCTCAGCTTCCGCCGCGGCTTTCGCCGCCGCTTCAGCCTTCGCCTTCGCTTCGGCTTCCGCCTTGGCCTGCGCCTCTGCCTCCGCTTTGGCCTCGGCCTTGGCCTTGGCGTCCGCCTTCGCCTTGGCTTCCGCGCGCGCCTTGGCCTTCGCCTCGGCGGCCTTCTCCGCAGCCTTGGCGGCGGCCTCGGCCTCCGCCTGCTCGCGCTCGACCAGCTTCTGCAGTTCCTCGCGCTTCTCGGCCTCCGCCTTCGCGGCGGCGGCCTTGGCTTCGGCCGCCTTTGCCTCGGCCGCCTTAGCAGCGTCGGCCTTGGCCGCGGCCTCCGCTTTCGCCTTGGCCTCCGCCTTGGCCTTCGTCTCGGCGGCCTTGGCGGCAGCGGCCTTCTCCGCCTCGGCTTTGGCGGCTTCCGCCTTGGCGGCGGCGGCCTCGGCCTCCTCCTTCACCGGGTCCGCGGTGTCGGCGCGCAGCGGCATCGCATCGACGGCGGCGAGCTTGGTCTCGGCGGTGCGGGTGGGCGCGGCCGGCGCGTCGGTCTTCGCGTTCTCGGGCTCACGCTCCTCCATCTTTTCGGAGACACGGTCGGCCCGGTTCGGATTCTTCTGCGGCTTCTCGGCATTGCGCTCGCCGCGGGTCATCTCCGAGAATTGCTGCTCGGTCAGCACTTCGACCGGCACACCCTCCTGCGCGTCGGGCAGCGCCGGGGCTGCGACCGCGAACAGCGCGAGGCCCAGCACGGCCGCGTGTGCCCCGGCGGAGATCCAGACGCCCGGCTCACGGTTCCGGAGAGACTCTGAGAGAGAGTTGGGCCAGCGCAGAGCCACTTCTGCCTTGCTCCGCTAATTCGATTCCGGCTCGGTGACGAGGGCGACCTTCTTGAAGCCGCCGCCTGTCACGATCGCCATCACCTGAGCCACGCGCCCGTAATCGACGCGCTTGTCGCCGCGCACGAACACGCGCTCCTCGGTGCCGGTCTTGGCCGTCTGCATGAGCTGGGGCACGATGTCGTCATCCTTCAGCTCGACCTCGCCGAGATAGACCTCGCCGGTGCGGCGGATCGAGAGCGTGATCGGCTTGACGTCGGAGTTGAGCGGGCTCGCCTTCGATTGCGGCAGATCGAGGGGCACGCCCACCGTCATCATCGGCGCGGCCACCATGAACACGATGAGGAGCACCAGCACGACGTCGATGAACGGCGTCATGTTGATCTCGTTGATGGCGCCGTGCCCGCGCCGTCCGCGGCGGCGGCGCTTGCCGCCGCCCTGCGCCGCGCCGTGCGTCATGCCCATAGTCTCGGCTCCCGCTTCAGCAACGATCGATCAGGCGGCGACCGAGAGGCGCTCGTCGATCTGGCGCGAGAGGATCGCCGAGAACTCGTCGGCGAACCCCTCGAGCCGCGACTGCGACTTGGCGACGGAGGCCTGGAGCTTGTTGTAGGCGAGCACGGCCGGGATCGCGGCGAACAGGCCGATGGCGGTGGCGAACAGCGCTTCCGCGATGCCCGGCGCGACGACGGCGAGCGAGGTGTTCTTCGAGGCCGCGATCGAGGTGAAGGCGGTCATGATACCCCAGACCGTGCCGAACAGGCCGATATAAGGGCCGGCCGAGCCGATCGAGGCGAGAAACAGCAGGCGCGAGTCGAGCCGCTCGACCTCGCGCTGGATCGTGACGTCGAGCACCTTGTCGATGCGCTGCGACAGCGAGTGGATCTGCCGGCCCGAGCCCTCGAAGGAGCGCTTCCACTCCCGCATGGCGGCGACGAACAGGGCGCCGAGCCCGGTCGGCTGGCGGTCGTTGAAGGAGCGGTAGAGTTCCTCCAGCGAGCGGCCGGACCAGAACGCCTCCTCGAAGGCATCCATCTCGGCTTCCACGCGGCGGAACAGCAGTGTCTTGTCGACGATGATCGACCAGCACCAGACCGAGGCACCGAGCAGGCCCACCATCACGATCTTCACGACGAAGTGGGCCTGCCAGAACAGGCCGAACAGGCTCATGTCTGCGACGGGCGCGGCCTGCATGGCATCGGCTGGAGTCATCGAACGATCCTCGCGTCGTCAGGGCCGCGCTGGGGCGCACCGGACTGCCGACTGATCCTTTGAGCGATGAGACCTGAGATCACTCGCGAATCTGTCGAAAGTAAGGGTCGGAGCCCAGGCTCGAACGGCCTGACGCGGCGACGCCCTCGCACGAGTCTAAGCGTGCGATAGGGTTAAGAAATCGTTTGGGCGCCGATCTCCAGCCCCTGGGAGGCGCAGCATGCCGAGGCAGCGATGCGGCAATACGGCATAGTGTTGAGCGACAATCGAAGACCCTGATGTTCGATAACTTTGCAATTTTGAGTACGCAGGACCGCCCGAGTGCTGAGCGTGTTTACCGCTCATAAATATACATATGTTGTTTTTTGACGCGGTGGCGAATGCCTCCTCAACCGTTTTATCGGCGAGTATGCTCCCTTGATCTTCCGTCGCAGCCTCCGGTCCGCGTCAGCGCAGGTCCCCGCTTCCATCATGCCCTTCGCGGCACCCACGCAATCGACCGCCGTCGATTTCGAGGCGATCCTCGATTCCCTCCCGGTCAACGTTTTGGTTCTTCACCCGACCGAGGCGACGATCACCTTCGCCAATCGCCGAAGCGTCGAGACGCTGCGCAGCCTGCGCGAGCACCTGCCGGCCTCCGTGAACCCGGATGCCATGGTCGGCCTCTCCATGGATGTGTTTCACAAGAACCCGGCCCACCAGCGCAGCATCGTCGCCGATCCGTCCCGTCTGCCCTGGCGCACCAAGATCAAACTCGGACCGAAGACGCTCGACCTCCACGTTTCTCCGGTTCGCGACGCGGATGGCCGCTACGTCGCAGCCGTCCTGTCCTGGGCCGACGTCACGCCGTTCACCGAGTCGATCGCCAGTTTCGACGCCCTGATCCGCACCGCGCTCGGCGAGACCGCCGAGGCTACGACGGCGATGCGCGGGGCGGCCGAGCGCGTTCTGTCCGCCACCGGCGCGGCCTCGACCGCGGCCGAGACCGCCGCGACCGGCGCGTCGGACACGGCGGCGAACGTCCAGTCCGTCGCCGCCGCCGTCGAGGAACTGACGGCCTCGAATGCCGAGATCACCCGGCAGGTCACGCGCTCCAGCGCTGCGACCGGCGAGGCGGTGACCGAGGCCGGGGCGGCGATGGAGAGCGTCAGGGCGCTGGTCGAGACCTCGCAGCGCATCGGCGAGGTCGTTGGTCTGATCTCGTCGATCGCCAACCAGACCAACCTGCTGGCCCTCAACGCCACGATCGAGGCGGCACGGGCGGGCGCAGCGGGCCGCGGTTTCGCGGTCGTCGCCACCGAGGTCAAGGCGTTGGCGGGGCAGACCGCGAAGGCCACGAGCGAGATCGCGCAACAGATCGGCATGATCCAGGCCGCGACCTCGCAGACGGTCGGCGCCATCGAGCGGATCGCCGGCGTGATCCGCGGGCTCGACGAGGGCGCCACCACCATCGCCGCCGCGGTCGAGAAGCAGGCGGCCACGGCGGACGAGATCAGCCGCAGCGCCCGTGAGGCGGCGCAGCGCACCGGCCGCGTGAGCGGCAGCATCGGTGCGGTGGCCACCACCGCCGAGACCTCCGCGGCCTCGGCTCAGGCGGTCCTGTCGGCGACGACGATCCTCGACCAGCAGACGGCGCAGGTGACGCGGGCGGTACAGGACTTCCTGGTCGAGGTCAGGCGGATCTGAGTTCCGTCGGCGTCAGCGCCCGGCGCAGGGCATCGGGCAGGCGGATCGCCCGCCCGTTGCGGACGCAGGCCACCACGACCTCGGCGCGCACCAGCACCTCCTCGCCGCGGCGGACCTCTTGAGCCAGATGCATGGAGGCGCCGCGCAATTCGCTCGACCGCGTGTGCACCTCGATCAGATCATCCATGCGGGCGGGCTTGAGGAAGTCGAGGTTCATCTTGCGCACGACGAAGACGAGGCCAGTCCCCTCGGCGTGCAGATCCGACTGATCGCCCGCCAGGGTTCGCAGCAACTCGGTGCGCCCGCGCTCCATGAAGCGCAGATAGCTCGCGTGATAGACGAAGCCCGAGAAATCGGTGTCCTCGTAATAGACGCGCAGCGGGAGGCGATGCGCGTCGGCGCCTGTCATCGGATCCATGGGCATCCGGATATGGAGAGGGTGCCGGTTCTTACCGGCTCCCGCCCGAGGTGGCGAGGGGCAGGCCCTGAAACGGCGAGGGCCGCCCCTTGGGAGGGCACCCCTGCCGGCGCATCATGGTCGGATCGATCAGCCGCCGATGCGGTTGGCGAGCGTCGCGGAATGGGCGTGCTCGTCGGCGATGTAGGGCAGCGCTTGGTTGGCGAAGGTGCGGCCGGCGGCGCTGTCGCCGTTGCGGGCATAGCTGCTGTAGAGCGCGAGCGTGCGCGCGTCCGAGCGGGCCTGCCCGTTGACGTAGGCACGGTCGAACTCGCGGGCGGAGCGGGCTGAGCGCAGGCGCTCAAGGCGCTGCTGGCCGTTCGGGCCGAGGGCGACGCGGCGCCCAGGCTCGCCGGGGCTGTTGTCGATCAGGCCGACGCCGCCGAGCACGCCGCCGACGATGCCGGTGCCGATGTTGGCCGCAATCGTCACCGGGGCGAGCACGACGCCGACCGGGTTGTCGAGGCGGGTCGGAATGCCTTGGCTGTCGGAGACGACGCGGCCGGAGGCGGTGAGCGAGGTGCCCTCGGGCAGCAGCGCCCGGGTGGTGGCCTCACGCTCGACCAGCACGCGGTTGGCGTAGTTGCGCACCCGCGGGTTACGGGAGCGTTCGAGGGCGATGCGGCTCGCCTCGATGCTGGATGCGTCCGAGCGCAGGGCCTCGGCGCGGAACTCCCGCGTGTCGGTCGCGGCCGCGCCGATCGGCGCGTCGGCACCGATGCGCAGCGGCAATGCGTCCTGAGCCAAAGCGGGCGCGGCAAGGGTGACGGACAGGCCGAGGGCGGCCAGGACGGTCGACTTCATGGCGGATATTTCCTTGAAGGACGTTCGAAGATCGTTGTCGGAGGCCGACGCTCCCGAGGAGCAGGCTCGCGGCTCCAACTTGTGCGATCCATGCATGTTCCGCCGCCGCACAATCCTGTGATCACAGGTTCCAAGCTGCGCCGCGTGTGCCTTCGAGAGGTGTGCGATGTGGAGAAAACCCTGACGGATCAGGGATGAACGACATCCAGCGCGGCCGTCGCGAACATCGCGGCGTCGGGCTCGACCAACCGCTTTGCTGATTCTCGCGTCGGGCCGATATGTTTCGAGTGCATATCTAGGCGGCGGGGTTTGGGTCGTCACCGAGATCGATCACGACGATCTCCGGCGGTATGCCGAGCCGTACCGGGGCGATGCTCATGCCGAGACCGCCGGAGACGATCAGATCCGCCTGCTCGCGCACATGGCCGTAGGCGAAGCGGTTCTTGTAGCGGGACGGGACGACCGGCGCGTAGCCGAACACACGCACCTGCCCGCCATGGGTGTGCCCCGAGAGCGTGAGGGCGATCCGCGGCGGCACTTCGGGGAAGATGTCGGGCTCGTGCGCCAGCAGGATCGCGGGCGCGCCCTCGGGGATCTGGGCGAGCGTCCCCGGCAGGTCATCGACGCCGATCCGGGCGAGACCGCTCGTCTTCCGGCTCGGAAGGAAGGCGAGCTGGTCGCCGAGGCTGGCGAGCCAGACCTCATGTCCGCGCACCGAGAGCGGCAGCGCCTCGTTCTGCAGCACCCGAATCCCATTGCGCCGCAGGGCTTCGCCCGCGATCGTCGGTCCGCTGCCGCGCGCCTGGGCCGCACGGTCCTCCCACCAGTCGTGATTGCCGAGGATGGCGTAGGTGCCGAGCGGCGCCCGCAGCCCGCCGAGAACCAGTCCCCACTCGGCGGCATCGACGTACCGGGTGACGAGGTTCATGCCGGAGACGTAGTCGCCGAGCAGCACCGTCACGTCGCCGTTCAGGGCGTTCGCGGCGGCGACGATGCCCTCGATGCGCGCCGCCGACATCCACGGCTCGCAGGCATGGATGTCGAACAGCGCGACGATCCGCAGGCGCAAGCCCTCCGGCCAGGGCCCCTTTGGCCGGAGCCGGTAGCGGGTGATCGTGAGGCGCATCGGCTCGATGCCGACCGCGTAGGCGCCCGTGCCAGCGCCGGTCAGCGCCGTCACGCCGAGGCCGAGCAGCACCGTACGGCGGGTGACGGAGACGGGCGACCTTCTCCGCGCAGGAGCGCGGTCGTCCGATTCAGGCATCCGGGTCGTCGCTGCCGCTGAATAGGCCGAACTGGGTGCTCGGGTCGCGCCGAGGCTCGGCGAAGCCCATATGGCGGAAGGCGTGCGGCGTCAGCACCCGGCCGCGTGGGGTACGCTGCACGAAGCCCTTCTGGATCAGATAGGGCTCGATGATGTCCTCGATCGCGTCGCGCGGCTCGGAGAGTGCGGCGGCGATGGTCTCGATGCCGACCGGGCCGCCGCCGAACGAGGCGGCGATCAGGGTGAGATACTTGCGGTCCATCACGTCGAGGCCGACGGGATCGACGTCGAGCATCTGCAGCGCCCGGTCGGCGATGGCGCGGCTCACCGTCTGCGCGTCCTCGACGATGGCGAAGTCGCGCACCCGGCGCAGCAGGCGTCCGGCAATGCGCGGCGTGCCGCGGGCGCGCTTGGCGATCTCGTTGGCGCCCTCCTCCGACATGCCGAGGCCGAGCACCCGCGCGCCGCGCCGGACGATGAGTTCGAGCTCGTCGATCTCGTAGAATTCGAGCCGGATCGGGATGCCGAAGCGGTCGCGTAGCGGCGTGGTGAGGAGACCCGCGCGGGTGGTGGCGCCGACGAGGGTGAATTTCGGCAGCTCGATCTTCACCGAGCGGGCGGCCGGCCCTTCGCCGATGATGAGGTCGAGCTGGTAATCCTCCATCGCCGGGTAGAGGATCTCCTCCACCGCCGGGTTGAGGCGGTGGATCTCGTCGATGAACAGGACGTCGCGCTCCTCCAGATTGGTGAGCTGAGCCGCCAAGTCTCCGGCCTTGGCGATGACCGGACCGGAGGTCGAGCGGAAGTTCACGCCGAGTTCGCGGGCGACGATCTGCGCCAGCGTCGTCTTGCCTAGCCCCGGCGGGCCGACGAACAGGACGTGGTCGAGGGCCTGGCCGGTCTTCTTGGCCGCCTCGATGAAGATGTTCATGTTGGCGCGCGCCGCCCGCTGGCCGATGAACTCGCCGAGGCTCAAGGGGCGGATCGACTGATCGACGTCGTCCGCCCTGCGCTCGGGGTTCAACAGGGTCTTGCCGGGCTTCGAGGGTCTGTCTTCGCTCACGGGGGTCTCGCGGGGCGGCGTCTGCCCTCGCGTTTTGCACATCCCGCGCGCCGGGGCCACCGCGGTTGATCGGCTCCGGAGAGCGGGGACGACGTGCCGCGGCACACGCCACGCGGGAGGGTGTCAGCGAGTTGGTAACCAACACCGCCGATGATCGCCGCGTGCTCCCGTCGAGAACCGCGATGCCGAACGTTTCCCTCGCCCCGCGCGGGCCCCGCCGTGCCCGGCTCCTGGGCGGGACCGGCGCGGCGTTGGCCCTTCTGCTCGCCGCCCCGCTCCGGGCCGAGCCGACCCCCGTGCCCGATGCGCAGCCCGATTCCCGCATCAACCTGCGGATCGAGCCGAAGGCCGAGAAGGCGGCCGAGCCGAAGCGCGAGCTGAGGGCCGACCCCAAGGCGGAGCCGCGCGCGGAGAAGGCGGAGAAGGCGGACGCCAAACCCGACCCCAAAGCCGATCCGAAGCTGGAGCGCCCGACCGCCGACACGGTGGCCGTCCCGATCGAGGCGCCGCCGCCGAAGAAGGCCTCGCGCGAATTGCCGCCGGTGGTCTACGCCCGCGTCTCCGAGGATCCCCTGCCGACCTACACGGCGCAGACCGTTATGGACACGATGCGCGCCGCCGAGCGCTATCAGATCTATGCCGAGGCCGGCGGCTGGAAGACCCTGCCCGCCGACTTCGCGCCGAAGCCCGGCGACAGCCACCCCGCCATTCCCTCGCTTCGTCACCACCTGACGCTGACGGGCGACCTCCCCGCCGACGCGCCGCCCTCCGACCGCTACGATCCGCCGTTGGTGGCCGCGGTGAAGGCGTTCCAGGCCCGGCACGGCCTGCCGGATGCCGGCATCCTCGGCCGCCTGACGCTGAACGCCCTCAACGTGCCGGCCGATGTGCGCCAGCGGCAGCTGCGCGCCTCGGCGCAGCGGCTGATGGGCTCTAATTTCGGCTTCGGCGAGCGCTACGTCACTGTAAATATCCCCTCCGCCACCGTGGAGGCGGTGGAGAACGGCACCGTCACGCGCCGCTTCGTCGCGGTGGTCGGCTCGCCCGACAAGCAGACCCCCGCGGTCGAGACCCGCATCACCGACGTCAATCTCAACCCGACCTGGACCGTGCCCGTCTCCGTGATCCGGAACGAGATCATCCCGACGATGCGCAAGAATCCCGGATACCTCGCCAAGAACCGCATCCGCATCCTCGGCCCCGGCGGCGTCGAGGTCGACCCGGCCACGATCGATTGGACCACGCAGAAGGCGGTGAACTACACGCTGCGCCAGGATTCCGGCCTCGACAACTCGCTCGGGCAGATCCGCATCGACATGCCGAACCGGCACGCGATCTACATGCACGACACCCCTTCGAAGTCGCTGTTCGCGGGCTCGGTGCGCTTCCACTCGCACGGCTGCGTCCGCGTGGGCCAAGTGAAGGAGTTCGCCGCGTGGCTGCTCCAGGGCACCGAGGGACCGAACGGCGCCGGTTCGACCTGGGGGCCGATCGAGATCGAGACCGCCATCGCCGGGGGCGAGCGGCGCGACGTCAAGCTGGTGAAGCCGACGCCGGTCGCCTTCGTCTATCTCACCGGCTACGCCACCCCGGACGGACGCGTGCATTTCCGCGACGACATCTACGGCCTCGACACGCCGGCGGCCCCGGCGGCCGCGACGCCTCCGGCGCAGGACGTCACCACCACGGGCGCGATCACGCCGCGCGCGCCGCTGCCACGCTCCCCGGCTCCAAGCACGGTGCCGGTGCCTGCTGCAGCGCAGGGCGGATCCGCCAAGCCGACCTCCACCAAGCCCGCTCCGTCGAGGCCGGCGGCGGCCCGGGATGTTCCCGCGCCCGCTGCGCTGCCGCCGGCTACCGCCCAGCAGAAGCCGCAGGCCCGCAGGACCGCGCCGCCGGTGCGCAGCCCGGAGGCTGAACCGGCACTCCTGCCGCCCGGCCTCGTCGGCGGGCGCGGCTGACGGTGCTTCGGCTGTTCGGCATCCCATCCACAGCAGCGCTGCCATGCGGAGCGGAACAAAGCCTCCCGCTTCCTCATTCTGCCGATCGAGTGCCGGCACGGTTGTCGCCGGCTGAAATCCGGTTGCAGAACGTTAGGAACACCCCATGGCCAAGGCTAAGCTGCGCGTCGCCAGCGATCGGCTCAACACCCCGACCGACCTCGATCCGAACGACGTCAAGAAGATCTCCGAGGGCCTGACCGTCCTCCTCTCGGATCTCTTCGCGCTCTACATTAAGACCAAGAACTTCCACTGGCACGTCAGCGGACCGAATTTCCGCGATTATCACCTGCTGCTCGACGAGCAGTCCGAGCAGATCTTCGGCATCATCGATGCGGTGGGCGAGCGCGCCCGCAAGATCGGCGGCACCACCCTGCGCTCGCTCGGCCAGGCCGACCAGATGAAGCGCGTGCCCGACAACAACGCGGATTACGTCAGCCCGCTCGAGATGCTCAAGGAGCTGCGCGACGACAACAAGGCGCTGACCGCCAACATGCGCGAGCTGCACGCCGTCACCGACGAGGCCAACGACGTCTCGACCACGAGCCTTCTCGAGGAGTGGATCGACCAGTCCGAGGAGCGCACATGGTTCCTGTACGAGTCGACCCGCGAGGCGACCGAGAGCGGCCACTGATCCACCATCCGGCGCTTGTCTGCCGAAAAGCCGCCGGCCCGCGAGGGCCGGCGGCTTTCTTCGATGTAAGAGGAGGCGGCGCGTTGCGGTATTCGCGGCTTCCGGTCGATTGCCTCCGGCTTCGCTCCCCTCCGTTCTCGCCGCGCTGACGCTCGTGTCGACGGGGAAAGAACCGAAGCCGTCATACCAAGGGACGGGAGAGACCCCTGGCTATCCCCCGACCTTCAGGATTGCCGTCACCAAGCTCGGGTCGTCCGGCATCGGCCTCTCCTCGAAGCCGAGGTGGCGGCAGACCGCGCGCATCGCACGGTTCTCGGCGAGCACGCTCCCCTCGACGCAGCCGATGCCTTCGGCTCGTGCCCAGTCGATCATCATCCGCATCAGCGCGACGCCGAGACCGGTGCCTTTGATATCGGAGCGCACGAGGATGGCGAATTCGCCGGTATCGTGATTGGCGTTGGCGTGCAGGCGCACCGCGCCGAGCATGCGCCGACCCTCCTCCGCCGCCTCGTCGATGGCGACGAAGGCGATGGCGCGGGAATAGTCGAGCTGCGTCAGCCGCGCGAGGAAGACGTGGCTGAAGTCGCGCACCGGGGCGAAGAAGCGCAGGCGCACGTCCTCCGGGTCCACCTGCGCGAAGAAGCTGCGGAACATGTCCTCGTCGTCGGGCCGCACCGGCCGGACGTGGACGCACCGCTCCCCGACATCGAGCCGCCTCTCCCAGTCGGACGGATAGGGCCGGATCGCGAACCGCGGGTGCCAGTTGCCGCGGCGGCGCTCCGAGGGGGGCGGCTCCGGCGCGATGCGCACGCGCGCATCGAGGGCGACGGCGCCGTCGGCATCCGCGAGCAGGGGGTTGATGTCGAGTTCGCGCACCGCCGGCAGGTCGGCGGCGAGCTGGGCGAGCTTCACCAGCAGCAGCGCAATGGCCGGCAGGTCCGCCGCGGGAACGTCGCGATAGGCTTCGAGCCGCCGGGCGACGCGAGTGCGGCCGATCAGCTCGCTCGCGAGCGCAAGGTCGAGGGGCGGCAGCGCGAGAGCGCGGTCGTCGATCACCTCCACCGCCGTGCCGCCGCGGCCGAACACGACCACGGGACCGAAGACGGGGTCTTCGGCGAGGCCGGCGATCAACTCCCGTCCCTGCGGCCGCCGCATCATCGGCTGCACGGCGAAACCCGCTACCCGGGCGTCGGGCCGCAATTCCCGGACTCGCGCGATCATCGCATGCGCCGCCTCGCGCACGTCGGCCTCCGAAGTGAGGCCGAGGCGCACGCCACCGACCTCCGACTTGTGCACCACGTCCGGCGAGACGAGCTTGAGCACCACCGTGCTGCCGCCGGCGATCAGCGGCCACGCGGCCGCCGCGGCCCCGTCGGGATCGGGGGCGAGCGTCACCGGCACCGAGACGATCCGGTAGGCCGTCAGCAACTCGGTCACGGCGTGCGGGTCGAGCCAGGTGCGCCCTTCGGCGAGAGCCCCGTCCACGATCCGGCGCGCGGCCGCGACGTCCGGCGAGAAGTCGCGCGGCAGGGCGTCCGGCGTGCGCATCAGGTCATTTTGCGCCTCGCGGTAGCGCACGAGATGCAGGAAGCCTTCGACTGCGTCGGCATCGGTGGCGAAGAGTGGGATGTTGGCATCAGCGTAGATCGACCGGATCGCCTCGTCCTCGCCGATCGACACGGCGAAGACCGGCTTGCGGCGCCCGGCCTTGCGGGCCTTGGAGACAGTCCCGGCCACGGTCTGTGCCACATCGCGGCTGCCCGCCCGCGCGGTCGGCACGTGGACCGCGACGATGGCGTCGCTGTCGCGGCCCGCCAGCAGCGGTTCGAGGGCGCGGACGTAATCCTCCGGCACCGCGTCGATGCCGAGATCGAGGGGGTTGGCGTGCCGTCCGTGCCGCACGGAGGCGAGCGCCTCCAGCGTCGCCTCCGCCGGCGCTGCCAGCGTGCCGCCGCGGTCGGTGAGATGATCGGCGGCGAGCGCCCCGATGCCGCGCCCGTTGGAGACGATCATCAGCCGGTTGCCGGGGAAAGGCCGCTGGCGCCCCAGGGTCTCCACGGCGGAGAACATGGCGTCGAGCCCGTCCACGGCCAGCAGTCCCGCCCGGCGGAAGGCGGCCTCGTAGACGGCGCCGGGTCGGGCGAGCGCGCCCGTATGGGTCTCCGGCTGGCGGCCCGGTGCCTCGTGGCGGCCGGTGCGCAGCACCACCACCGGCTTGGCGCGGGCCGCCGCCCGCGCGGCCGTCAGGAACTTCCGCGCATCCGCGACATGGTGCAGGGACAGGATGATCGCGCGGGTGTGATAGTCCTCGGCGAAGTAGTCGAGGCAGTCGGCGATATCGATGTCGGCCGAGCGCCCCAGCGTCATCACCGCCGAGAAGCCGACGCCATGTCGCCAGCCCCACTCCGCGATGGCCGAGGCGACGGTGCCGGATTGCGAGATGAGGGCGAGGTCCCCCGGCTTCGGCGGCCGTGCGAGCAGACTCGCGTTCAGGCCGCGGGCGGGCACGCTCAGTCCGACGCTGTCGGGGCCGATCAGCCGCAGGCCGTGCTGCCGCGCCGCCGCCTGGGCCGCGCCGACGGGAGCCGCCTCGCCGTGGCCGAGATGGGCGGACAGGATCACCGCCGCTGCGGCGCCGATCCGGCCCGCCTCTTCGACGATCGCCGGCACCGCGTCCGGGGGCGTCGCGACCATGACGAGATCGGGCGGCTGGGGCATGTCGGCGAGGCGGGGGCTGCATGGCAGCCCGTCGACGCTGGCCTCGCGCGGATGAACGGGGACGATCTCGCCGGTGAAGCCGCCGGCGCGCAGGCCGTCGATGATCGCCCGGCCGACGGAGCCGGGCCGGTCGCCCGCTCCCACCACGGCGATGCGGCGCGGCGCGAGCAGAGCCTCGAATCGATAGGTGCTCATGGGCCGCCTATAGCATCCCGAGGCGAGAGACCGAGCGTCAAACGGTTGATAACGGTCTCAACCGGCCCTGCGGGCGGGTGATGTCGATGAATCGGCGCGCGGCGGGAGGACAAAGGTCGCGCATTGCTTGAACACCATCGGCCAGTGCTCGCGCTCGGCGAGCAGACGGGCAGCGGCGAACGTCAGGTGCTCCATCCGGGCGACCTCGGCGAGGGTGACCCATCCCTGTTTCACCGGCAGGCTCCTGGGGTTAGTGTCGCACGGCGGTCTGCCCGGACCTGTCGGTCCAACCGCGCCCGACAGAGCCCGTTCCGGGCTCTCGTCAGGTCCGCTTTCAATCCGAGGAGTTGTCCGTGCCGTCTTTTGCGACCCGCCAAGCGATGGTCGAGGCGATGTGCCGGATGCTCGATCTCGGCCTCAGCCAGGGGACCTCGGGCAATCTCTCGGTTCGATCCGGTGCGGGCATGCTCGTGACCCCGTCCGGGATCCCCGCCGAGCAGCTTAGTCCCGACGACCTCGTCGAGATGGATTTCGACGGGCGTTGGAACCATCCGCTCGCCCCCTCCTCCGAATGGCGGTTCCATCGCGACATCCTCGCGGCACGGCCCGAAATCGGCGCCGTGGTCCATGCGCATCCACCCTACGCCACGGGCTTTGCGATCTGCGGCCGTGAGATCCCGGCGGTGCATTACATGATCGCCATGGCAGGCGGGCCGACGATCCGGTGCGCGCCCTATGCGCCCTACGGCACGCAACCACTTTCAGACTTTGCCCTCGAAGCCCTCGAAGGCCGCAGTGCCTGTCTGCTTGCCAATCACGGAATGATCGCCACCGGACCCAATCTGTCGAAGGCCATGTGGCTCGCCGTCGAAGTCGAGGCCCTGTGCCGCCAATACGCCATCGCGCTGCAGGTCGGCACGCCATTGATTCTGTCCGATGCCGAAATCGCCGAGACGGTGGAGCGTTTCCGCTCCTACGGCCCCCGAGAGAAATCGAACCACTGAGATCGGCCGGCGCCGTTTGCCGGCTGCGATCCGAATACATGCGATGGCATCGCCGATTATTATCGTTCTAATCTGACGGCCGAGCCTAGAATCGATTGCCGCATCGAGCGTCTACAATCAGACATTTGCCCAAGCGACGATGGGCTCGTCGCTTCGGCGGCCTGCAGATTGAGGTGCGGCGTCGGAGAGAGGTGCAGAAATATAATTTTGGCGAATAAAGAACTAGGCATTATAGCGCAGCAGCCTGTCGGTGTCCTGATACTTGTTCTCAAAAGCGAAAATTTCGATAGATTACAAATATATACAGATTTTTACCTGCCGCGTGTCGGGTGCTGTTTCTGCCGTTTTGGTGCAGCGTGAGCCAAAATGCTCCTCGTTCTGCGGTTGTCGGCAGGATTTCGGTGCAGCCAAGGAGGGAGAAAAGGCTTGCTCAGTTCTACGGGCCGATCTGCGTACTCTTCCCGGCTTGAAGTGCCAAGTTGCATCAGGTTTTCCGACGGTATTGTGGAGTTCTCTATACGACTTTTGGCGAAAATGGGTTTTTAGCCTGAACAAAAGTTCAATTGATTCTCGCAAGTCCGTGAAATGCGTCTTGCGGCCGAACCGATCAAAGGTTAAGTCCGGCGTCATTCAGCGCAGTCGCTCCGTGCTCCGCAATGATGGTGTCGCCCCTGCGGTGCGTATTGTGACAGTGGCTTGCACATACCGGAAGGGATATTGATGATGTCGCTTGAGGACGACTCCGCTGGCGATTACGTGACCCTGGCTGTCGACATCGTCTCAGCCTATGTGGGGAACAACTCGCTGGCCGTGGGTGAATTGCCCGGGCTGATCACTTCGGTTCATGGCGCTCTTGCGCAGTTGTCGAACAAGGCTGTTGAGCCTGAGCAGCCGGCTTTGACGCCGGCGGTGCCGATCCGCCGCTCGATTCAGCAAGATTTCCTCATCTGCCTTGAGGATGGAAAGAAATTCAAGTCGCTCAAGCGGCATCTGCGGACGCGCTACAACCTCTCGCCCGACGAGTATCGCGCGCGCTGGAACCTGCCCGACGACTACCCGATGGTCGCCCCGAGCTACGCCGCCACACGTTCGGAACTCGCCCGGACTATGGGACTCGGCCAGCAACGCCGGAAGTGGCCTGCGAAGGCTGCGCCCGAGGTCACCGCGGAATCGGCTCAGGACGTCGCCCCGGCGCCGCGCCGCCGCGGCCGTGCCCGTGCGGAAGACGCCGCCTGAGCGCAGCCGTCGCAGGGGCGGGACTGCGACTGCTCTTGAGCGATCGAGTTCAATCGCGGCGGCTTATCCACACGCGATCCGCCGTCCTCGCCTCGAAGATCCTCGCACGCGGCGGCGACGTTAGAAGTCAGGCAACGCGTTGAGCGGAACAGTTCCGGCGGAAACCGGGCCGGGGCCCGGCCTCTCGCAGGAATTGTGATGTCCGGCCGGTCGCCCACTGCCACGCGCCTGTTCTGGACGGTCGTCCTCGGAGGATGTGCCGTGCTTCGCTATGGGGTACCGGCTCTTGCCGCCACGGCGGCGGCCTGTCTCGCGATCCTGCTTCATCGCCTCGACCGCCCGCGCCGGTTTCGCTCACTCGTGCGCCGCAGCGCTCGGCGTCACGCCGCGACGCTGGCGCTGAGACGCCGGCAGGAATGCTTCGTCGACGCCTACGGCAACACCATCGAGGATGGGTGGCTGCGCGAGCGCGCCTACTTCGTGGAGCGCACCATTCTCCCGATCATCGAGGAGCGTGGTTTCGCCGACTACGTCGAGCCGCATTTCGACGCGATGGAGGCGATCGTCGAGCGGGTCGCCTGCGCGCACGCGCTGCCCGACGAGATCGATACGCCGGAGGACGGGGTCGCCTACGAGCGATACTGCGCCGAACGCCTTGGCGAGGCGGGCTGGGATGCCCGGCCAACCGGGGCGAGCGGCGACCAGGGTTGCGATGTCATCGCCGAGAAGGCGGGCGTGCGCCTTGTCGTGCAATGCAAGCGCTACACGCGTCCGGTCGGCAACGCGGCGGTGCAGGAGGTCGCGGCGGCGGCCCTGCACTGGTCCGGTGACATGGCGGCGGTCGTCTCGAATGCCGGCTTCACACCCGCCGCCCGCAAGCTCGCCGGCACGACCGGTGTCATGCTCCTGCACCACGACGACCTCTCGACGCTGGCGCCGACTCGCCGGGCCAGTCGCCGCGTGATGACGGCGGGACGCTGAGGCGAGAGCATCGTCCCGAAAGGCGGTCTCCGGCTTTCGGGAAAAGACGATGCAAAAACAATCATATCGAGCCTCGTCCCGAACGGTGGCCGCCGTTCGGGACGAGGCTCGGAAAGGCTACTCCGCCGGCACCGGCCGGCCGGAGGGCGGCACCACCGTCTTGCGGCGCACGGAGAGCCGCGCGGCGCGCTTGCGCCACCAGATCACGACGCCGGTCACCGAGAGCATCGCCACGACGAGCCCCATCAGCGAGATCAGGATGCGGCCCGGAAGGCCGAGGATGCGGCCGGAATGGACCGGAAACTGCGCCTGCACGAAAATGTCCGCGGCGGTGCCGACCCAGGGCTGGCGGTCGCCGATCACCCGGCCATCCGCCCCGTCGAAGTAGATCGCCGCCGGCCCGACGCCCGCGGCGCCGTGATCGTCGCCGGGCTCGAAGTAGCGCGCGGTGTAGAAGCCCTGCATCGGCGTGTAGGCCAGCGCGCCGACAGGCTCCTTCCAGCCGCGGCGCTGGCCTTCGGCCTGCGCCGCCTCCAGAACCTGAGCGTAACTCACCCTCGGCTCGATCGGTTCGAGGGCTGAGACGAAGGAGCGGGTGTTCGACGGATCGGGCGTGACCTGCGAGACGCTCGACATCAGCGGCAGGAACACTTCCCGGTAGAGGTTGAGCGAGAAGGCCGTGAAGGCGAGCAGGAACAGGAGCGCGAAGGTCCAGAGGCTGAAGGCGCGGTGCAGGTCGAAGGTCACCCGGTAGGCGCTGCCCGACGTCTTCACCTTCCAGGCCGGCTTCCAGCGCGACCACCAGCCCCGGCCGAGCTGCCGCTCGACGGAGGCGGGACGCGCTGGGTTGGCGGGCTTGCGCACCGGCAGCGTCAGGGTGAAGCCGACGAAGGAATCGAGGGTCCACACCACGGCGACGATGCCGAGGAGCCAGACACCCCAGCGCTCCTCCCCCCACATCTCCGGCAGGTGCAGGGAGAAGTG
>JAESFL010000343.1_pt1 | contig 37337 bp, 25 predicted proteins | sample 9269401 | NCBI WGS metagenome assembly JAESFL01 (sample SAMN14506025, study PRJNA617098) | algae metagenome | isolation source: Gloeocapsa sp. UFS-A4-WI-NPMV-4B04 and co-occurring heterotrophs from desert... | place: USA: Utah | collected 2006-10-01 | reverse complement strand
TAGGTCAGCTTCACCTCACCCGGCACGAAGAGCGTCTCGATCAGGAAGTGGCGGCGCAGTTCGGCCGCACTGAAATGACGAACGGCCTCGGGATGGCATACCTGCCGGATTTCGATGGTCATGATGGTCTCTTTCAGTAAATGGATCAGCGGAACAGGGCCGGCAGCCAAAGTGACAGCCCAGGAATATAGGTGACGAGGAGCAGCACCAGGACGCTCGCGCCCAGGAACGGCCAGATGGTTTTCATGGCCTCACCGATGGAGATCTTGCCGACCGCGCAGCCGACGAAGAGAACGGAGCCGACAGGCGGCGTGTTGAGGCCGATGCCGGCGTTCAGGATCAGGATCACGCCGAAATGCACCGGATCGATGCCGAAGGCCTTGATTACGGGCAGGAAGATCGGCGTGCAGATGATGATCATCGGCGCCATGTCCATGAAGGTGCCGAGCACCAGCAGGATGACGTTGATCAGAAGCAGAACCACAATCGGGTTGTCCGAGAGGGCCTGCATCAACGCGATCGTCGCCTGCGGCACCTGCAGGAAGGCCATGAGCCAGCCGAAGGCGCTCGCCGTGCCGATGACGAGGAGAACCATCGCAGTGGTGCGCACCGCCCCGAGGGTCGCCTCGACGAAGTTCTCCCAGTTCATCTCGCGATAGACGAAGAGGGTGACGAGCAGGGCATACACCACTGCGATGCACGAGCTCTCCGTTGCGGTGAAGACACCGGACCGCACGCCGCCGAAGATAATGAAGATCAGCAGGATGCCCGGCACGGCCGAGACGAAGAAGTAGGCGAGCATCCGAAAGCCAGGGAACGGATCGGAGGGATATCCCCGGCGGACAGCCACGATATAGGCCGTGATCATCAGGGCGGCGGCCAGGAGGAAGCCGGGAACGACGCCGGCGGTGAAGAGATCCGCCACCGAGATCGTGCCGCCGGCGGCAATCGAGTAGATGATCATGTTGTGCGACGGCGGGATCAGGAGCGCGATGATCGCGGCGTTCACCGTCACGTTGACGCTGTAATCCTTGGCATATCCGCGCTTTTCCATCTGCGGGATCATGATGCCGCCGATGGCCGACGCATCCGCGATGGCGGAACCGGAGATGCCGCCGAAGAGTGTCGAGGCCACGACATTGACCTGACCGAGGCCGCCGCGCAGGTGGCCGACAAGACCGGCGGCAAGGCGGATCAGGCGGTCGGCGATGCCGCCCCGCATCATGAGGTCGCCGGCATAGATGAAGAACGGAATCGCCATCATAGCGAAGGCGTTCATGCCGGAATTGATCTGCTGGAACACCACCACGGGCGGCAATCCCATATAGAGAATGGTCGCGAGCGACGCGATGCCGAGGCAGAACGCAACCGGCGTGCCGATGAGAAGCAGCAGCGTGAAGACGCCGAACAGAACCCACATCTCCATGGCGTCAATCCTTCACGGCAACAAGATGAGGCTCGTCCACGCGCACCAACGGTACGTCCTCTCCCAGGGAGATCAGGCGAACGAATTTTTCCAATGAGAAAAGGGCGATCAGCGCTCCGCCAACGGCGAGAGGGACATAGTCGAACCCTTGCGGAATCGGCAGGCCGGGCATGTCCGCCGACCATGTCTCAACGGCAAGCTCGGTGCCGTACCACGACATGGCTGCACCGAAGGCGATCACCAGAACTTCGGTGATGCCGAGCATGAGGCGCCGCAGGCCCTGAGGTGCATAGTGGAGACCAATTTCGAAGCCGAGATGATTGCCCTCCCGTACTCCGACGGCGGAGCCGAGGAGAATGAACCAGCTCATGAGCAGGAGGGAGGCCGGCTCGGTCCAGCTCGGGGACTGGTTCAGCACATATCGTCCGAACACCTGCCACCCGACGAAGACCGTCATCAGAATGAGCCCGACCCCGGAAATCCAAAGCGCCGCTCGGTTTATAACGGCAAGAATCCGGGACAGCGCGGCAAGACCATCGCGCATCGATCACTATCTCCAGCGGAAAAAGGGGCCGGCCGGAGCCGGCCCAGGTTGGTTCGGGAGGAACCGAACTCAGTTCATCGCCTGGATGCGGGAAACGAGGTCTTTCACCTTCGCGTCCTTGGCGTACTTCTCGTAGACAGGCTTCATCGCGTCGATGAAGGGCTGCTTGTCCACATCGTTGATCTGGCTGCCGCTCGCCCGGATCTTCTTCTCGGCGTCCTTCTCGCGGGCCTCCCACAGCTCACGCATCTTCGCTACGGATTCCTTGGCGGTTTCGCGCACGGCCTTCTGGTCCTCGGGCGAGAGCTTGTCGAAGGACCGCTTCGACATGACCAGCACCTCCGGCGACATGGAATGCTGAGTCAGGGAATAATACTTCGCCACCTCGAAGTGACGGAAGGAATCGTAGCTCGGCCAGTTGTTCTCGGCTCCGTCGACCACGCCGGTCTGGAGCGCCGAATAGACCTCTCCCGGAGGCATCGGGGTCGCGTTGGCGCCCAGAGCGTTGACCATGTCGAGGAAGAGGTCGGACTGAATCACGCGAACCTTCATGCCCTTCAGGTCGGCCGGCGTATTGATGGCACGCTTGGAGTTGTAGAAGGACCGAGCACCCGAGTCGTAGAAAGCCAGCGCCACGAGACCATGCGGCTCGAAAGCCTTCAGGATCTGTTCGCCAATCGGTCCGTCCATGGTCTTGCGCATATGGTCGACAGACCGGAAGATGAAGGGCAGACCGGGCACCAGGGTCTCGGGGATCAGGTTGTTGAACGGACCCATATTGATCCGGTTCAGGTCGATGACGCCGAAGCGGGTCTGTTCTATGGTATCCTTCTCCTGGCCCAACTGAGCGGAGTGGAAGACCTGCACCTTGTACCGGCCGTTGGTTTTCTTCTCCAGCAGAGAGCCGAAGTGCTTGACTGCCTCGACTGTCGGGTATCCATCCGGATGGATGTCGGCCGACCGCAGCGTGGTCTGGGCGCTGGCCGTGCCGCTCAGCAGCGCGGTGCACAGACCAAGCGCAGCGGCGGCGAATGTCCTTTTCGTCAGCATCGTCTTCTCCTTGAGCGTCCTCTGATGATTTCTTGTTCTCAGACCCGGCTTTCAGCCGGATCGTCGCCCACCCCAGGAGCCCTCAAGCCCATGGGATGGAGCCGGAAGCTGTCTCATGCAGCCCCTCTGGTCGACGATTGTATGGTAGTATACACTCATATACGGCGCAACCCGCCAAAAGGATGAGACTCGTTGTGAACAGCCCCTTCTCTACCGGTCACGGCTCTGCGGCCCAGCGCATCGAAAGCGAGCTGCGCCGGCTCATCATCGCTCTGGAGCTCCCGCCTGGCAGCCGGCTCTCCGAGCAGGACATCGCCGAGCGCCACGGCGTTTCCCGCCAGCCCGTTCGAGAGGCCCTGATCGGCTTGGCCAGGACCCGGCTGGTTGAGATCCAACCCCAACGCGGCACCACGGTCGTGAAGATATCGGTGCGGAAGATGATGGAATCGCGCTTCGTCCGGGAGGCGATCGAGACCGCCGTCGTGCGCCGGGCCTGCTCGTCGTTCGACACGCAGAGCCGGGAAAGGATCGACGACCTTTTGGAACTCCAGGATCAGGCTGCGCGCCGGGACGATCACGCGGCCTTCCAGCGCTACGACGAACTCTTCCACATCGCTCTTGCGGAGGGGGCAGGCTGCCCCCTGGCCTGGGAGGCGGTTCAGGACATCAAGGCGCATATGGACCGGGTGTGCCAGCTCACCCTCCCCGGCCCGGAAGCGATGCTGCCTCTGATCGACCAGCACCGCGTCATCATGGCGGCGATCGATGCCCGCAACGAGGATGCCGCTTCGGATGCAATGCGGCGCCATCTCACGGAGATCCTGCGGGCCCTGCCGCAGGTCGAGGCGGAGCACCCGGAACTCTTCAGCGCCTGAGCGAGCAGATCCAGGGGCGGATGCGTTCGATCTCCTCCTTGTGATTGTTCAAGCTCCAGCCAAGCCGTAAGCTCCCGTCACCCTCGCATGCCCGCTGGAGCAGACAGTGCTGTCGCGCAGACAAGTCGTCCACCTGATCGGATCCCTCCCGTTCATCGGCGCCGCCTCGGGAGCAAGGGCCCAGGCGGGCGGCTTCTACTACAGCGGCCCGCCGAGCGATCACTTCGACGGCCAGCGCTTCTTCAACCCCGGCGGCGATCCCTCCCGGGGCTTCGGCGACTTCCTGCGCTGGCGGCTCACCAAGAGCGCGGCGCCATGGCCCGAGCCTTACCCGAGCCCGTTCCAGGACGCGCCTCCGGCCCGTGTGGGACAACGCGACCTGCGCATCAGCTTCGCCGGGCACGCCTCCTTCCTGATCCAGATCGCCGGCCACAACATTCTCACGGATCCCATCTGGTCCGAGCGCGCCAGCCCCGTGCCCTTCGCCGGCCCGCGACGCTACAACCCACCAGGCATCCCTTTCGATCGGCTGCCGCGGATCGATGCGGTGCTCGTCTCGCACAATCATTACGACCACATGGACCTGCCGACCCTTGCGCGCCTGTGGCAGCGCGACCGTCCACAGATCGTGGCGCCGCTCGGCAACGACACCATCATCCGCACCCATGATCCAAGCATCGCCGTCACGGTCATGGATTGGGGCGACCGCCTCTCGCTAGCACCCGATCTTCAGCTGTTCGCCGAGCCGGCGCATCATTGGTCCGCCCGCGCCACGAACGACCGCAACCATGCGCTCTGGGCCTCCTTCATGCTGCGCGGCGGCGGCCGTTCGGTCTATTTCGGCGGCGATACGGGCTTTGGCGGCGGCAGGCACTTCCAGAGCATCGCGTCGCGCCATACCGGCCCGGACGTGGCCCTTCTGCCCATCGGCGCCTATGAGCCGCGCTGGTTCATGGCGCCCAACCACATGAACCCCGAGGACGCGGTCCGTGCCTTCGGCATTCTCAGAGCCAAATCGGGTCTAGGATATCACTGGGGCACCTTCAGACTCACCGACGAGGGCGCCGACCAGCCGCCTCGGGATCTTGCCGTTGCGCTGCAGACGAAGCGGATTCCCGCAAGACGCTTCACGGCCATGCGGCCGGGACAGGTCTGGACGGCCTGATCTTCCCTATAGGCGGGAACGCATCGGGCGCCTGTGCTTTCCCATGGGAGCAACCCAATGGATGGAGCTCCCATGTCCGATTCGCCAAAGCCTTCCGAGCAGCCGCTCGACGTTCCGGGTCCCTTGCCCGAGTTGCCCTCGCTGGATCCAATTGAGCCTGCGGAGAACGAAGCGCCCGCCGACGAGCCCTCCCGTCCCGTGGATGTGCCTCTCGTGCAGCCAGGCACCCAATAAAATTCCTTCGCAGGGCGGATCCTGTGAGGGCTCCGTCCTGCCGTGCAATCGTCAGGACCAGTGCATCCGGGATGCGTCCGCCTGGAGATCGTCGATCGCCTGGATGTTGTCTGCTGTCGGCTGGTCGAACGCGGCCGCGGAGTTCGAAGGGATCGACGATTGATCGCCGTCGATCTGCTCCGTCCATGAGCCGGTCGCACCGTGGCTCATCTCAGCCTCCTCATCGGCCATCAGAAGGATGATGTCCGATCCGGCGCCGTTCTGAGCTGCATCGACTCCTGGTCCTTGTGGTGCCACAGGTTCAGTCTGATCGACGATCACGTCCACAGACTGCCGCGTCGAGGCCGCACCGTCGCTGTCGATCAACACGACCCCGATGCTGCGGGTGCCGGCGGCCAATCCTGACTGATCGCCGCTCTCGAGCATCAGGGACTGCAGCACCGCGGCGTAGGTTTCGGGCGAGGCATGGCCGCTGAGGGTCAGCGTCCCCGTCTCGCCGGCATAGGCTCCCCCGACCAGCTCGATGCCGGTGTCGCCGATCATCGTGTGCCCGTTCTCGTTGTGCAGGGTGAAGCCGTCGAGATCGAGCCTGTCGCCCGGCTGCGCGCTTGAAAGCGTGATGACGGCGCCGCCGAGTTGCGCACTGTCGATATCGTCCGCCTGCACTATGCCAATGGCATCCGCTTGGTGGTCACCGGACTCCGCATGCTCCGCAGCGATCAGGGTCAGCTCGGGCGCATCGTTGACCGGGTCGATTGTCACCGTGAACGACTTGCTGCTCGTGGCGGAGCCTCCCGAACTCGTCTCGGTGCTGGTAGCCTGAACCGTCAGGTTCAACGTGCCGTTCCAATCCGCCGGTGGCATCAGTTTAAGACCCTGCAGATCCGCAGCGGGCACGCGCCACTCGCCTCCGCCGCGCGCAGCGCCGGCGGACAGCGTGAAGCCGTCCGGAATGTCGAGGATGCTCACGACCATGGTTTCCGATCCGTCTGCATCGGCGAGGGCGGCCGAGAGATCGAGCGGGATGGCGGTGTCTTCCTGGCCTGTCACGTGCCTGGCCGTCACCTGCGGGGCGTCGGCCACGGCCGTGACGCTCACCGCCTGCGTGCCCGTCACCGCCCGGCTCACGCTCGTGCCGTTGCCGCTGTCGATCAGCGTCGCCCGGATGGTGAGGGTGAAGTCCGCATCCGAATGCGCGGCCGGCTGCAGGGCCACCCGCCCCGCCTGCAGATCGGCGGTGGCCACCTGCCACACGCCGGGGCTCAGCTCAGTGCCATGGCTCAAGCGAGCACCCAGCGGCACCCCCGACACCTGAGCAAACTCGCCCCAGGTCTCCGACGGATCGGGCGTGGCAAAGCTCGGGCGGATCACGATGGCCGTGTCCTCGGCGCCTGTGCTGGAACCTGCAATCGTGCCGGCATCCGCCACCGGATCGAACCCCACCGTGAAGCTCGCCGAGGTGCTCGCCCGCGAGCCGTTGCTGCTCTCGGTGGCGATCGCCGTCAGGGTCAGCGCGTAGCTGCCGGAGAAGTGCGCCGGCGGCCTCAGCGTCAGGCCTGCCAGGTCAGCCGAGGTGAGCTTCCAGGTGCCGTCCGGCTGGCGCGTGCCGGCGCTCAAGCTCGCATCACCGGGCACGCCGCCGAGCACGAAGCTGAGACTCTCGGAGCCGTCGCCGTCGCGCAGGGCTCCGCCCAGGCCGGCGAGGCTCACGGGTGCGTCCTCGGAGCCGCGGGCGTCCATCACCACGACAGAGGGCGCATCCGCCACCGCCTGCACCTGCACCCGGAACGGGATCTCGACCCCGGACGTGCTGCCGCCCTGGCTCTCGAGGGAGGTGGCGCGCAGGGTGAGATCGATGGGGCCGGAGAAGTGCTCGGGCGGGGTCAGGCTGAGCTGCGCCAGATCGGCGGCCGGCACGCTCCACGAGCCGTCGGGCTGGCGGGTGCCGTGGGAGAGCACCGCGCCGGCAGGCACGCCCAGGATGCTGATGGTGAGCGCCTCCGAGCCGTCGCGGTCCACCAGCGCCGCCGACAGGTCAAGCCGGATCGAAGCGTCCTCCAACCCAACAACATCGCGAGAGCCGATCACAGGCGAATCGGCCACTGCCTCGACCACCACCTTCAGCGTCGCCTCGGTCGTGGCGACCTTGCCGTTGGAGGTTTCGCGCGCATGGGCGAGCACGGACAGGTTGGCGGTGCCGCTCCAATTCGCGGGCGGGATCAGACTGAGATTGGCCAGCTGGCCGGGCGTGAGAGTCCAGGTACCGTCGCCGTTGTTGAGGCCGGCCGAAAGGCGGGCACCCTCAGGCAGGTTGCCGATCACCACCGAGAGCACCTCGGAGCCATCGGCATCCACCAGCGCGGCCGAGACGTCGAGCGGAATTGTTGCGTCCTCCCGGCCCGACGCATCTGCGACTGTGAGAGCTGGTGCATCCGCAACAGCCTCGATCCTGATCGAGACATTCTGAGACGTGGTACGCGTATCTCCGTTGCTCGCTTCCTTCGTCGTTGCGGTGACCGTCAGCTTCAGGTCACCGATCCAGTTGGCGGGCGGGATCACGCGCACGCTGTCGAGACGAGCAGGATCGACCGACCACGTGCCGTCTCGGTTGTCGGTGACGCCCGGCCCTTCGATCCGAGCGCCAGTCTCCAGCTTTGAGATCATCACAGACGTGACGGTCTCGCTGCCATCACCGTCGCGGAGGCTGATCGTCAGATCGAGCGGGATCTCGACATCCTCGGCTCCAGAAGCAGGAGCCACGCCGATCGACGCGCCGTCGGCCACCGCTTCCAGCGTGATGTTCAATGTGGCAGGGCTCTCCGCCTCCGATCCCGTCTTCTCCGTCGAGATCGCGGTGACCTTCAGGGAAATCGTCCCGGCGAAATTCGCCGGAGGAATCAGCTCCAGGCCGGCGAGTTGATCGGCCCGCAGCACCCAGGACCCCGTCTTGGGATCGCTCACGCCGGCCGAGAGTCGCGCGCCTTCGGGCACGTTGTCGATGCGGATCCCTAAGGTTTCGGAGCCGTTGTCCGTATCGAGCGTCTTGGCGCTGATCGACAGAGAAACCCTGTTGTCCTCCAAGGTCGGTGCGCTCGAAACGGTCAACTCGGGAGCCTGAGCCACCGGGGCCGCACCCGGGACGCCGCCGGGATCTCCTCCGGATCCATCGCCCGGATCTCCGCCGCCTGGAGGAGGTGTGACGGTCACCGAGACGGATTCGGTGCGGATGGCCTGGTCGCCTTCACGTTCGGTGACGACAACCCATACATCCAGCGTGATGGCGCTGTTGTCGCCGGCCTTTGGGCGGATGGCGAGTGAGGGGAGATCCGCTACCGGCACGAGCCAGACGCCGTCACCGGCCGGAATTCCGTGCGAGAGCGATGCTCCCTTGGGTACACCCCGCACCCAGATCGTCAGCGACTCGGATCCATCCGTATCGGTGGGAAGAGCAGCGATGCTCAGCTGGATCCATCCGGCGCCGGCGCTTGTGCTGTTGTGTCCGGTGCCGGTCGACGGCTCGGTTGTGACAGCCGGATTGTCGGCGTCGCCTCGCGGGTCCACCACCATGTGCCCGCTGATTTCCTTCGTGACCGTCTTGCTTCCATCCGTGTCCTGGATCGTCATGCGAACGGTGAGGGTCTCGGCCACGTCGCTGTTGCGCGGCATCGTGAGGGTGACGCCGGCCATCTTCTCGGCAGCGATCCGGAAAAAGCCATCAGAATCCGCAGTGACGATGCTGTTGTCGGCCAGCCGCAGCGTAGCGCCGGACGGGATACCGCCGATGACGATGTCGCCGACAACCTTCTCCGATCCGTCGCGATCCCTCAGGCCGGGATCGAGGTTGAGCTTGATGGGCTCGTCTTCCGTGCCGCTCATGGTGCCCCAGTGTGCGGAGCTGCCGTCGAGCCCGCCCACGGCAGGCGCATCCACCACTGCACCCACATGGACCGGGAAGGTCACGCGGGTCGAAGCCTGGTCGCCACCGTCCTTCTCCTGCGTGACGGCCGTGACGGTCAGATTGATGGTGCCGGCGAAATCGGCCGGAGGCCGCAGCGTCACGATCTTGGCCTCATCGGCCGTCAGCGACCATGTGCCGGGGCCGCGATAGGTTCCGACGGACAGAAGGGCGCCGTTCGGGATTCCTGAGACGACGAAGCTCAACGTCTCCGATCCGTCGTTGTCCGGCAGGGTTGCCGTGAGGTTGAGCGGAATGTCGTTGTCCTCGGAACCGCTGGCACTCGTGACGTCGGGGACGGGCGCATCGGCATCGGCGCGCACCGTCACCACAAGCTCCTTCGGCAGGCTCCTGGCCGTGCTGCCATTGGGCTCCGCCGAGATGGCGAAGACCTTCAGGTGCATGTCCTTGTCGGAATGGGGCGGCGGCGTGATGGTCAGGCTGCCGACCGCGCCGGCCGGCACGCTGATGCTGTTGTCGGCGTCCCTCGTCAGAACGAGGCTGCCTGCGCGCACGATGGCGCCGTCCGGCACATCCTCCAGCCGATAGGCCACAATGGTTTCGGAATTGTCGATATCGGTGGTCCGGGCCGTGAGATGCAGCGGGATCGCCGTATCCTCATCCCCGTACGCTGCGCTCACGCGCAGTTCGGGTGCATCGGCCACCGCGTCGACCTGAACCTTGAAAGGAACGGTGGTGGAGCTCTCCGCACCACCGTTGGCTTCCTTGGATGTCACCTTCAAGCTGAGCGCGATGGATCCTGCAAAATCCCGCGGTGGCGTGAAGGTCAGGTTCGCCAGATCCGACGGCTTGACGCTCCAGCTGCCGTTTGACAGGCGCTCGCCGGGGATCAGGGCTGCGCCATTCGGAACCCCCAGGATGATGATCGACAGCGTCTCCGAACCATCCAGATCCGTCAGTTTGGCGGACAGGTTGAGCGGGATCGCCGTATCCTCGTTGCCTTTCGCATCGTGGGCCGTGGCTGTCGGCGCATCCGCAACCGCGTTCACCGTCACGGCGTACGTTCCGGTGACGGTGCGGCTGACGCTCGTTCCGTTGCCGCTATCCGTCTGGGTCGCGGTGAAGGTCAGCTTGATGTCGTCGTCGCTGTTCAGCGGCGGCTTGATTTTTACTTTTCCGGAAGTCAGATCAGTCGTCGAAACCTGCCAGACACCCGGCGAGATTTCCTTTGTTCCGCTGCCGCCACTGAGGGTTGCTCCCAAAGGCACTCCGGTGACTTCAGTGAATGTCGACCACGTCTCCGAGTTGTCATTGTCATCCAGTTTGAAGTCAGGCTTCAGCGTGATGTTCGTATCCTCGGAGCCGGAGGTGCCGCCGCTGATGGTGGCCTTGTCGAGAACGGGATCGATGCCGACGGTGAAACTGGCCGAGCTGCTCGCCGTCGGCCCGCCATCGCGGGCTTCCGTAGCAATGGCGGTGAGCTTGAGGGAAAGGCTTCCTGAGAAGTTTGAGGGTGGATTGAGAGTGAGACCCGTGAGTTGGGCTGGCGTGAGCTTCCAGCTGCCGTCGGTCTGCTTGATTCCTGCGCTCAGGCTGGCTGTGCTCGGCACCCCGGTGAGCACGAAGCTTAAGGACTCCGATCCGTCCACGTCGCGCAGCGCACCGCCCAGGCCGGCGAGGCTCACCGGCATATCCTCATGGCCGTGCGCATCGGCGACCGTGACGGTGGGCGCATCGGCGAAGGCGGTCACTGTCACCGTGTACGTTCCCGTCACGTCCTGGCTCACGGTCTCGCCGTTGCCGGCATCCGTGAGCGTTGTCCGGATCGTCAGCGCAACATCCGCATCCGAGTTCTCCACTGGATGCAGCAGCACCCGACCGGCCTGCAGGTCGGCAGTCGATACCTGCCACACCCCAGGCGACAGCTCGGTTCCATGGCTCAGGCGGGCACCCGGCGGCACCCCCGATACCTGAGAGAACTCCGCCCAAGTCTCCGAGCCGTCTTTGTCGCCCAGGCTGAAGGACGGCTTCAGCGCGATGCCCGTGTCTTCCAACCCGGAGGTGCTGCCGCCAATCGCGGCATGATCCGCCACCGGATTGATCCCGACGGTGAAACTGGTCGAGGTGCGGGCCTGCGCATGATTGCTGGTCTCGGTGGAGATCGCCGTCACGGTCAGCGTATAGCTGCCGGAAAAGTTCTCGACCGGAATCAGCTTGAGGTCTTGGAACTGGGTGGGCGTGAGCGTCCAACTGCCATTGCCGCTATCGAGACCGGCGGAGAGGCGCACGCCTTCAGGTATCCCTGAAATGATGAGCGACAGGATTTCCGAGCCGTCTGTGTCTATGAGGCTTGCGGAGAGATCGAGCGGGATGGCGGTGTCCTCCTGACCTGTCACATCCCTCGCGCTCACCTGCGGCGCATCGGCCACGGCCGTGACACTCACCGCATGCGTGCCCGTCACCTCCCGGCTGACGCTCGTGCCGTTGCCGGCGTCCGTCAGCGTTGCCCGGATGGTGAGGGTGAAGTCCGCGTCCGAATGCGCGGCCGGATGCAGGGCCACACGTCCGGCCTGCAAGTCAGCCGTCGACACCTGCCACACGCCGGGGCTCAGTTCAGTGCCATGGCTCAAGCGAGCACCCAGCGGCACCCCGGACACCTGGCTGAACTCCGACCAGGATTCAGAACCGTCCTTGTCGCTCAAGGCAAAGAGCGGCTCCAGCGTGATGGGGGAATCCTCAAGACCCGAGGCAGTGCCGCTGATGGTAGCACTGTCCACTACCGGATCGAACCCCACCGTGAAGCCTGCCGAGGTGCGGGCGCTCGAACCATTGCTGCTCTCGGTGGCGATGGCCGTCAGAGTGAGATTGTAGCTGCCGGAGAAATTGGCTGGCGGCGTCAGCGTCAGGGCCGCCAGATCGGCGTGCGTGAGCCTCCAGGTGCCGTCAGGCTGGCGCATTCCGGCATTCAACGTCGCATCGCCGGGCACGCCGCCGAGGATGAAGCTCAAAGCTTCCGAGCCGTCGCCGTCCCGCAGGACGCCGCCAAGGCCGGCGAGGCTCACCGGGGTGTCCTCGGAGCCGCGGGCATCCGCTACAGTGACGATGGGCGCATCCGCCACGGCCTCGACCTGCACCCGGAATGACGCCCCGGTGGTTGCCGTCGAGTCGTTCGAGCTGCGCGATGTGGCTTCCACCGTAAGATTGATCGTGCCGGAATAGTGCTCCGGCGGACGAAGGGAGAGATCATCGAGATCGGAGGGCGCCAGGAGCCAGCTGCCATCAGGCTGGCGCACGCCATGCGAGAGAGATCCATCCGCCGGAACACCGAGGATGCTGATCGAGAGCACCTCGGACTTATCCGTATCCGCCAGGTTTGCCGACAGGTCGAGTGGGATGGCCGTGTCTTCCAAACCCGAGGCGTCAGGGGCTATCAGAAGCGGCGTGTCGGAGACATCCGTGACCCTGACCTGGAACGGAAGGTCCGTCGTCGCGGTGCTGCCGTTAGAACTCTCACGTGCCATCGCACGTAAGGTGAGATCGATGGTGCCGGAAAAGTCGTGCGGCGGTGTCAGCGTCAGTTGCGCCAGATCTGCAACGGGAACGCTCCAGCTCCCGTCTGCCTGACGGGTGCCCTGAGAGAGAGATGCACCGGAAGGCACGTTGAGGATGCTGACCGAGAGCAGTTCCGATCCGTCTGTGTCTGTGAGGCTTGCGGAGAGATCGAGCGGGATGGCGGTGTCTTCCTGGCCTGTCACGTGCCTGGCCGTCACCTGCGGGGCGTCGGCCACGGCCGTGACGCTCACCGCCTGCGTGCCCGTCACCGCCCGGCTCACGCTCGTGCCGTTGCCGCTGTCGATCAGCGTCGCCCGGATGGTGAGGGTGAAGTCCGCATCCGAATGCGCGGCCGGCTGCAGGGCCACCCGCCCCGCCTGCAGATCGGCGGTGGCCACCTGCCACACGCCGGGGCTCAGCTCAGTGCCATGGCTCAAGCGAGCACCCAGCGGCACCCCCGACACCTGAGCAAACTCGCCCCAGGTCTCCGACGGATCGGGCGTGGCAAAGCTCGGGCGGATCACGATGGCCGTGTCCTCGGCGCCTGTGCTGGAACCTGCAATCGTGCCGGCATCCGCCACCGGATCGAACCCCACCGTGAAGCTCGCCGAGGTGCTCGCCCGCGAGCCGTTGCTGCTCTCGGTGGCGATCGCCGTCAGGGTCAGCGCGTAGCTGCCGGAGAAGTGCGCCGGCGGCCTCAGCGTCAGGCCTGCCAGGTCAGCCGAGGTGAGCTTCCAGGTGCCGTCCGGCTGGCGCGTGCCGGCGCTCAAGCTCGCATCACCGGGCACGCCGCCGAGCACGAAGCTGAGACTCTCGGAGCCGTCGCCGTCGCGCAGGGCTCCGCCCAGGCCGGCGAGGCTCACGGGTGCGTCCTCGGAGCCGCGGGCGTCCATCACCACGACAGAGGGCGCATCCGCCACCGCCTGCACCTGCACCCGGAACGGGATCTCGACCCCGGACGTGCTGCCGCCCTGGCTCTCGAGGGAGGTGGCGCGCAGGGTGAGATCGATGGGGCCGGAGAAGTGCTCGGGCGGGGTCAGGCTGAGCTGCGCCAGATCGGCGGCCGGCACGCTCCACGAGCCGTCGGGCTGGCGGGTGCCGTGGGAGAGCACCGCGCCGGCAGGCACGCCCAGGATGCTGATGGTGAGCGCCTCCGAGCCGTCGCGGTCCACCAGCGCCGCCGACAGGTCAAGCCGGATCGAAGCGTCCTCCAGGCCAACAACATCGCGAGCCTCCGCTATAGGTGGATTGGCGACGATGTCGGTGGGTTCCTGCGGCTCCGGCTCCGAGGTGGTGGGTGGTGTCGCGATAACAGGATCGCCAGAACTATCGGCAAAGACCAGAGACGTTACCTGCGCCGATGGGTCGCCCGTTTCAGGCGCGACGTAGCTCGACGAGGATCGTGCAAGGTTAGCTCTGGGTCCGATCATCGGCGCCGGCGCTGCGGACGTCGAGAGCGCAAGATCGGACGGCGCCTCATCCAGTTTGATCGCGGGATTGGCAGGCGGCGCGAGATCCAGGGGCTTCAGCGCCTCGTCCTGTGGCGCCGGCGCCAGGTTCCAATCCAGAGGGTCGATCTCATGGGGCCTGACGGCGATGCCGCCGGAAGGCCCGCCTCTCACCATGCCGAACGCCGCAACCGCCTCCGTTCCGCCCACCAGATTGCCACTGGCGCCTCCGTCGCCCATCGGGAGGCTTCGCTGCACCGCCCGCAGGGCGCGCAGGGCCTCCTCGTCAACCACGCTGGCGTCGAATGGGATGGTCGGATCAGGTTGCTGGCTCATGCGATCAGCGTCCTCAACGCTCGTGGAATGATGCCGCCATGGCGGAGTAAATCGGCTTCAGCAGGTATTGCAGCACGGTCTTGTTGCCGGTTGTGATATCGGCCTGGACCGTCATGCCGGGCACGAGTTGTGCCTTGCCGGGATCGCGTCCTACATGCTGCTGCTTGAGCGCGACCCGCACGCGGTAATGCGGCTGCCGCTGCTCGTCGAGGAACGTGCCGGCCGAGACGCGCTCCACAATGCCGTCCACGGCACCGTAGCGCGCATAATCGAAGGCCTGTACCTTGACGTGCACGGGCTGACCGACCTCGATGAATCCGATGTCGCGCGGCATGATCCGCACATCCGCCACGAGCGGTGCGTCCTGCGGCATGACCTCGGCAATCAGTCCGCCGGGTGGCAGTACAGTGCCAGGACGGTGGACAGCCAGCCCGCGCAGGACGCCAGGAGCTGGGGCACGCAGCAGCGTCCGTTCTGCACGATCCTCCAGCTTGCGGACGGCCTCCGCCGTCTCGGCGATGTCCAGCGCCACACGGGCGGCCTCCTGGCGGGCCTCGTCCACAGCGGCCGACTGCATCTCTGAAATGCGGGCCTCGGCCTCAGCGAGGCTGCGAAGAGCTGTGGCATGTTGGCCGTTCAGCCGCTCGTGCTCGGCTTTCGAACTCATCAGCAGACGCTGCGCTTCGAGAACTGCGAGCCGCGTGGTCAGGCCGTTGCGGGCGAGCTCTTCGCGGATGCCGAGCTCCTTGGCATGCAGCGCCATCTGCTCCTGTACGGCGGAGATTTGCCCGGACAAGGTCGCCAATTCGCTGCGCCGCTGCGCCACCTGTTCGTGAAGCACCGCGATGCGGTCGCTCAAGGACCGCAGGCGGGCATCCAGCGCAGCGCGCTGTGGCCCGATGAAGAGGCTGGCTCTCAGGGATGGCAGGGCGCTGCCCTCCCCGCTTGCATCGGCGACCGCAATGCTGGCCGTTCCTTCGCGACCCCGCAGCTCCATCGCCGTGATATTGCCTTCCGCGGCAGCGGTCAGGCGCTGCGACTGCAATTGCAGGGATTCAAGGCGAAGCCGGACTTGCGACAGCTCGGACTGCGCAACTGCATCATTCATGCGCAGCAGGGGCTGACCGGCTTCGACCACGTCGCCTTCGTGGACCAGCACCTCCGTGACGATGCCGCCTTCGAAGTGCTGAACGGGCGCCGGTGCAACCGTCGGCGCGAGATCGCCCGTGCCGATGGCCACCTCCGGCACGTGGGTGAGCGCAGCCCAGGCGAGGGTTGCGGCCACCAGCAGTCCGGTGCCCAGAACGACGGCGCGTTCCAGGCTGTGGATGCGCAGTTCCTCCAACGCAAGCACATGGCTGTCGGGTCGCGGTTGGCGGCTGGCGCGGGGCAGAGGAGCCGTGCTGTGCTGATTGGCGGCCAGCGGCAGGTTCTCGACCGTGGAGGCGGATGTTGCGGCGGTGCTCATCAACCAACTCTGGGATTGTTAGCGGCGGAAAGATTGGCGAAAGCCGCGTTCGCCAGCGGCACGCCCACCGGCGTGCGTGTCGGACGTGGGCCGGTGGGAGCAGGCTGATCCACCTCCTCGACCTGCCCATCCCGCAGGCGCAGGACACGGTCGGCCAAACGGATGTGGCTAGGCCTGTGCGTGGCCATGAGAATCGTGCAGTGCCCCCTGCGGGAGGCGATCACATCCGTGAAAGCCTTGGCACAGGCATCGTCGAGGCCGGCGACAGGCTCGTCGAGAAGCAGGATGGGCGCATCGCGCAGCAATGCGCTGGCGAGCGCAATCCGCTGCAGGATGCTGCGCGGCAGACGGCCGCTGTGGTTGTCGCCGACCCGTGTGTCGAAGCCACGCGGCAGCGCCTCGATCGCCTCCAGCACGCCGGCCTCAGCGGCAGCGGCGCGCAGTTGCGCATCGGAGGCACTGGGCCGGGCGAGACGCAGGTTCTGTGCAATCGTGCCGTAGAGCAGCCCTGGCGATTGCGGCACCCAGCCGATGCTGCGCCGGAGAACGGCCGGATTGAAGGAGCGCACGTCATGGCCGTCGATCCGCACAAGGCCGCCCTGCGGCCGGTACAAGCCTGCGGTGAGCAGCAGCAGTGTCGACTTGCCCGTGCCCTCCGAACCGGTGACGGCCACGACCTGGCCGGGCTGGATGGCGAAACTGGCGCCGGCCAGCACGGGCTCGGATTGCGGCAGATAGCGCAGGGTGACGCGGTGGAACACGATGGCGCCCTGCTCCGGCGGCGCCATGCGTGCCTCGAGCGGCGGAGGCCGCTCCGTTTCGAGCGCCATCAATCCGTCCACCTGCCGGATCGACGCCTGGGTCTGCTCCCAGCGCGAGAGCATCACGAAGCATGTCTGCATGGGGCCCAGGACGCGCCAGATCAGCATCATGCCGGCAATCAGGGCGCCTGCGGTCATCGCACCGGAGAGAACCGAGAGCACGCCCAGGACCACCGCAGCCAGACCCGACAGGGTGACGAGCGCCTGGCTTGCGGCGAGAACCGAGCCCGTCAGGGTGCCGACCCGGGCCGAGGCGACGGCTGCGGCCGCGGCAGAAGCGGCATAGCGGTCGATCCAGCGCTCCTCGGCTCCTCCGAGCTTCAGGGTGCGCACGGTTTCCAGCGCCTCGACGGCGAGGGCCTCCCGCGCTTGGTTGGCACGAGCGGCCTGATCGATGGCCAGGCGCATGGGCCCGCGGGAGATCCAGAACAGAAGCACGAAGCCGATGGCGGTGCCCACCGGCACAAGTGCGATCCATCCGCCGAGAACCACCATCAGCAGCACGACGAGGATCGTGAACGGCAAGTCCAGGAGGGCCACCGCAAAACTGCCGGTGAGAAACTCGCGGATCGCCGCAAAGTCGCGCAGGCGGGACACCTGGGATGCAGTACCGGCTCGCTCCACGAGGGCTGTCGGCAGCGAAAGCAACTGAGTGAAGACGGCGCTCGGAACCAGTCGATCCAGGCGCTCCGCGATGCGCAGCAGAGCGCGCTGGCGGATGATTCGGAAAAGAACCTCCAGCACGACCGCGGCGGCAACGCCGATGATCAGCATGGGCAGCGTTTCCGGGCTGTAGCCGGCGACCACCGTGTCGAAAACCGCCATGGTGAAGATCGGAACCGCGAGCCCGAGCACGGCCATGAGCCCGCTGATCGCGAGCAATGGCGGCAGAGATCCCCGAAACCGTCGTGCGATGCCGTTGAACCAGTTCTGACGGGACGATCCGACATTCGTCTCAGCGGCGAGAATCAACGTCCCACGCAGCTTCTCCGGCGCGCAGGGCTTCACTTCTCCTGTGGCGCCATCGAACACCAGAACCTGTCCGGACTCGTCGCGATAGACGACAGCGGCGGCTTTTCCGGGCGGCAGCAGGATGGCCGGCAGGCACCGCAGGTCGAGACCTCCGCGCTTGAGGCCCTGCATCCTGGTCGGATACCCGAGAACGGCCAGCGTGTTGCGCAGATCGGTGAGGTCGATGTCGGGCTTTGCGTGCGGAAGTGCCGAGAGCAGATCGTCCGCGCTGCCCGACCACTCCATCAGCCACAGCCAAACCGGCAGGCAGCGGGCAAGGTCGGAAGGCGCCAAAAGGTCATCCGACACATGAACCGGAGCCTTGGGAGCGCAGTCGATGACGAGGCTCATGACACGCGCTCCAGCGAGCCGTCACGGATGGCAAACACCCGATCGGCGATGCCGAGCGTGGAGGGACGGTGCGTGACGATGATCACCGTAACCTTGCCGCGCAGCCCGGCCAGGAGCTGGGCGAGCCGCGCATCGCTGTCGCCGTCGATCTGGGATGTGATGTCGTCGAGCAGAAGGATCCGCGGATCCTCGATCAAGGCACGCACGACACCGATGCGCTGGGCTGCGCCGCGCGGCAACGGCGTGGCCGAAACGCCGACGGGGGTATGCCAGTCACCCGGCAAGGCGCTGGCCACCTGGTCCAAGCCCAGTCTCGTCGCCAAGCGCAGAGCCGCCGTCTCCAGGTGCGGCTGGTGCATCGTCAGGTTCTGCAGGAGCGTGCCGCGCACCAGGGCCGGATCGGGCGGCACCAGGGCAACCTGCCGCCGCGCCGGCCCGATCTCGACCTGTGCGAGGTCCTGCCCGTCGATGGTGACGCGGCCTTCGGTCGGTTGCAGGTCGCCAGCGATTAGACGCAGCAAGGCCGAGCGGCCGGAGCCGTTGGCGCCGGTAATCCCGATGATCTCGCCGGGCTTGGCCTTGAGGGTCAGACCATCGAACAGACAATCCTTGTGAGGAGGATTGCACAGCCGAATGTTGTCGAGAACCACATGGCCATTCGAAACATCGAGCGCCGGCCGGTCGAGATGCCGCTCCTGCGGGAGCAGGGTAATTTCCGCGACACGCCTGCGGCTCTCCGCAAGCGATTGAAGACGGGACCAGAGGGCGACGCCGCCGAGCAGGGGCTGCATCGTGCGGCCCACCAACATGGTGCATGCACCGAGCCCACCGACGCTGAGCTGCCCATTCAGCACCATGTGACAGCCGAAGGCTGCCACGCCGATGGTGGCGGCCTGAGCGAGCAGTTGCCCGCCCTCCTGCCCGGCCGAGATGGCTTGCGCGAGCGTCCGGCGCATCTGTGCGGAGCCGCCCTGCAGGCGCTCGTAGCGACGCTCGAGCAGGGGCTCGGCGCCGAGAACCTTCATCGGGTGGATGCAGCTCAGCGTGTCGAACAGAAAATTGAAGCGGCGTTCCTCGGCGAGTGCGAGGTTCTGCGCCGCGCGGCGCACGCGCCGGCCCGTCAAGGCCGCGAGCAGAGCGACACCAATCAATAATGCCAGGGGCACCAGCACGAGCGGACCGGCGAGATACCAGATCCCGACGAGATAAAGCAGCGCGAAAGGCAGATCGAGCATCGCCTGCAGGGCCGGACCCGACCACGCCTCACGCAGGGTGCCGATGGCGGAAAGACGCTCCGCGTAATAGCCGTTGCCGTTGGCTTCCAGGGCCGAGAGAGGAGCATGGAGCAGGCACTCCATGGCCTGACGATGCGCCTGCACCTCGGAGGTCGCCGCCATGCGGGCCAGAAGCCTGCCACGTACGTGCCGGAGCAGCGCCTCCAGCACAATGGCCAGAGCCACCGTGATGGCGAGAACGACCAGCGTGCCGGTCGCTTTGTTCGGCAGAATTCTGTCGTAGACCTGCAGCAGGGCGGCGGGCAGCGCCAGAGCCAGAAGCGTGATCAGCAGCGTCGCCTCGAGCACCGGCATGAAAAAGGCAACGCCGAAGCGGCCGATCAGCCCCCTGAAGGGACGTGTCAGCCATGGGCCCGAGGATGCCGCCAAGGCCTCGGATGCGGCAGCAGACCTGTTCATAGCGCTACCTTTGGCCATTCGGCCGTGGGGATGCAAAAGCTTGGGATTTTGGGGGGAGCATACCGGGCTTGCACCGGTATGGCGGGGCGGCATCATGCCTTTGGACGCGCATCGCTTAAGGTGCGCCGGCCAACCCGCCATGGATATGGCTTATCGCTTATGTTGAACTTTCATAATATGGCTGGGAAAGTCAATAAATGCCTGCGTTCGGCCCGACTTGCCCTTAGGTAAAGTTAACAGAATATGTGTTTCATCAACGAACGGACCTCATGCAATACTATAAACGACGCAACCCGCGCGCCACCGGATGCCAGCCTGCTTCTTCAGGAATGGTGAGATCGCGATCCTTGTAGCAAGCCCTCCCGATCTGGAATAATCCTTCGTGAGGTGCAGGCATGGTGAACCTGCTTTCCTTTTGAGGATCTGTCTTGGACTGGGACAAAATCAGATTGTTCTACGAGGTGGTCGATGCCGGGAACTTCACCCGCGCCGGCGAGAAGCTCGGGGTCAACCAGTCATCGGTGAGCCGGCAGATCAGCGCCCTCGAACATGATCTGAAGGTCCCGCTTTTCCATCGCCATCCCCGGGGTCTCATCCTGACCGAGCATGGAGAGGTGCTGTTTCGCGCAGCCCAGGACATCCGCCTTCGCCTGGACGAAACCCGTCAGCGCCTCACGGAAACCAGTGAGCGACCGGCCGGCGACCTCAGGGTGACCGCAACGGTCGGCATCGGGGGGATCTGGCTGGCGCGGCGCATCAAGGAATTCCTCGATCTTTATCCCGACGTGCGCGTCCAGCTGATCCTAACGAGCGAAGAGCTGGATCTCGCCATGCGTGAAGCCGACATCGCCATCCGCCTTCGTCTGCCGGCGCAGCCGGATCTGATCCAGCGCCGCCTCTTCACGATCCAGTATCACGCCTATGCAGCTCATTCCTATCTTGAGCGCTTCGGGGAGCCGGAGCGGATTGAGGATCTCGACAATCACTCCCTCCTCTGCCTGGGAGGCGACCAGCCAGCTTTCATTCGGGACCTGCACCGGCTGAACAGCCTGGGGCGTGATCCCAAAGACCCTCGCCCCAGCCGTCTCGTGGTGAACGACAGCCTCGCTCTCCGCACAGCCATCGAGAACGGAGCCGGAATCGGCATGGCGCCGGATTACGCCATGAGCGGCAACCCAAGGGTGAAGCAGGTTCTCCGCGACGTGCAGATGCCGGTTCTCGACAGCTATCTGGTTTACCCGGAGGAGATGCGCTCCGTCGCACGGGTTCAGGTTTTTCGCGACTTCCTCGTTGCGAAGGCGCAGCGGTGGGATTTCTAATCCGGAAACTCTTTTGGGTTACATTCACCGGTGAGCCTTCAGAGAGGCCGAGCCGAAGCGCAATCTCATTTTCTCCACGTTTTGAAGGCTATTGAAATCTAAAAATATTGCTCTCACGAATGAAGAGGACCCGCCCTATGCCGCGGCCATTTCTAGCCGTTCTCGCCATTACCCTTGGACTGCCCTTTCTGATCCTGCTGGCGATCATCTCATCGGCTTCAGGAGTCAGCGCGAGCGTTCTCACAAGCGCGCTTGGGCTTGTGGTCATGTCGGTTTTTCTGATGCTGGTTGTTTATGAGATCAAGCGCATCGCCGATCTGCCGCCGGACGCCCATTGATCACCGGCGCTCCTGGGCCTAGCGAGTTTGAGTGCCGGGCATGCTTGAGACTCCCGCCCTTGGCGAAAATCTCAAGTGCTTGATCGGAAGGCGATTATTTAGGCTGCAGCCCTGGACCGCTCAGGATTTCCCTCAACCGTGGCGCGCTGAAGGGCCATCAGAAGAACGCCGATGTCTTCGTCAAGGAGCTTGATGGCGTTGCGGGCATATTCGCGGAACTCGTCCCTGACCAATTCCGCTTCCCCATCCCATGAAAAATCCTCGTGCTCCGCCTCAAAGAATGCACGAGCCACCAATTCCACCTGATAATCCATATTTGCCCCACCGCGTCGTTTAAGTGTTTGTTCTAGTTTCAACCTGGGGCGTCAGTACGCTCTTACTGGGATCTTTATCCGGCGCACCATCAGGGTGCTGTCAGGCTTAGCCTTGGTACCGACTGATCCGCAACTCGTCACTTGGGCTACCTCAAAAGAGGTAGAGCACGCGGGACTCTCCCGCGTGCTCTACTTCCTGATAGAATCGTACTGCCTGAAGCCTTTTTGGCTTCCGGAGCAAACCTTACTCTCCTGGGACCAGGGGTCTGCTCTCCTGCATCGTGGCGAAGTGACCGGCAGCCCACATGGCCGCCTGGGTCCTGTTCACTGCCTTCACCTTCCGCAGAATTGCCTTGATATGAACCTTGACCGTGGCTTCTGCCACCCCGAGTTCGCGGGCGATCAGCTTGTTCGAAGCTCCTTGAGTCAGGCAGCGCAAAATCTGCGCTTCACGCTCCGAAAGCTTATTCAGGAGGAGAGCCGGATCAGTGGCAGACGTCAGGGAAGTTGTTTGGCCCAGAGCGCCGGCCTGATTGCCGCGCAGCTGATCAAGCAGGCTCAGACCAACCGATCCTGGAATGAAGATTTCCCCGAGCATCACGAGTTCCAGAGCCTTGATGATGGCATGACGGTCCATCTTCGTCGCGCAGAACCCATCGAGACCCTCTTTGCAGATCTGGACGAGATCCTGAGGGTCCATACTGTCCGCAAGAACGACGGCACGGGAATGGGGGTACTGCGCCTTCAGGTCCTTGATCATCTGGATATATTCGAGAGTCGAATGCCCGTCGCAGATGAGGAAGAGTACGGGTACCCCTTCGGGGAGGGTGGACAGGGAGGCGGGGTCTCCGGATTGCTCCGTGATGTCGAAGCGGGTGCCCGAAAGGATATGGCTGATCCCAGTCCGGAGTAGGATGTTCTGGCAGATCAGAACCGTGGTGACATTCTGGAAAGGATCATGAGCGATGGGGAGGATTTGCTCTTTGTAGACAACGTTATGGCCCATGCTGGCTCTAGCCCCCTGGTGTTGTTCATCGAAGAAATCGAGGATCATGACGCCGCCTACCCAAAATACGCAGGCTAGAACAAAAGAGGCGGGAACCATGTCCAGGAAGCCGATCCGATTGGATCAGGCGTGGCGATAACAACCGTCAAAAGATTTAGTTCCTCTTCCTGAACGTCACCTTGGAGGTAATCCCTCGTGTCATGAGGTTACTGTGACACTGTCTCAACCCGAAAGGCATGATCTCCAGTGAAGCTTGGCCATACCGTTGATTATATGCTTAAGCTTTACTTAGTGCCGACACGACATTCACCTGATGTTGCACCTGATTAGCCAATGCTCGGCCGAGCAGTCGCATGATTTGTTCTTCCGAAACGGCCTTGGAGAACAGAAAGCCCTGCATTTCATTACATCCTGCCATATCCAGAAAACTTCGTTGTGTTTCCGTCTCGACCCCTTCGGCCGTCACCGTGACCGACATGGCATGTCCAAGGGCCACGATGGCCTTGATGACGGTGGCGGCTTTGTTGCCCTGGCCCAGGCTTTGGGTGAATGACCGGTCGATCTTGATCTTGTCGACCTCGAAGCGGTGAAGGTAGCCCAGGCTTGAATAGCCGGTGCCGAAATCATCCAGGGCAATTCGGAAGCCCGCTTCCCGCAGTTTCCGAAGGGCGTCCGTCGTCCGGCCATCCTCCTCCAGGAGCACTCCTTCCGTGACTTCGAGTTCGATCCGCTGAGGATGCCCGCCGCACTCCCGGACAATGGCGATGACACGGCTGGCGAAGTTGTTCGACCTGAACTGAACAGGCGAGAGATTGACGGAAACGAAGAGATCGGGCCAGCGCCTGGAGGCCGTACAGGCTTGGCGCAGGATCCATTCTCCAAGCGGGATGATCAGGCCGGTCTGCTCCGCCACAGGGATAAACTGGCTGGGTTGAATATAGCCGCGCGTCGGATGATGCCAGCGGGCAAGTGCCTCCACGCCGACGACTGAGCCGCTCTGGGCAATCTGCGGCTGATAGGCGACCTCGAGCCCCTCTCCTGTGGCAAGCGCCGCCCGTAGATCCTCTTCGATGAGTCTTGAGACGGCGATGGTTTCATCCATCTCCGGCGTGAACAGGCAGTAGCAGTTCCGTCCCTCGCCCTTGGCGCGGTAAAGGGCAATGTCGGCCTTGCGCAGGAGCTCGATCCGATCCGACCCTGCCTCTGGAGCCAGCACGAGTCCGATGCTGACGCCGACGAAGACCTGATTGCCAAGAATGTCATATGGCTGGTTGGTTGCCGCAAGTATGCTCTCGCATAAGGCGTGCGGCGCATCGCTTCCTGATTTGTAGGTCTGTACGATGGCGAATTCGTCTCCGCCCAATCGGGTGATGGTGACCTCACTGCCCACAAGCTTGGACAGGCGAACGGCAAACTCCTGAATCAGACTGTCGCCTGCATGGTGACCGAGAGTGTCGTTCACATGCTTGAAACGATCCAGGTCGAGCATCATGACGGCAACCTGCTCGCCATCCTGCATCCGAGCAATCGCATGGTTGAGCCGGTCTCCGAACAGGGCGCGATTGGGAAGGCCTGTCAGCACATCATGGAACGCGAGATGATGGGCCTGCGCTTCGCTGGCTTTCAATTCAAGAACGGTTCTCTCCAGTGCCCTCGTGGATTGCCTCAAACGGCGGACCAAAGCACCGAGCAGGAGAAGAACCATGGCGGCGGCAGCGGCCATCACAGGACCCACCGACCTGAGGACGCGATCTCCCGGCAGCTCGGGATTCCAGATGAAGTAGCCGATGAGACGGCCGACGTCCGATTTCACCGGCACCGAAATCTCACCCCGTTCGGGAGTGTCGGTGGCGGAGAACCGCAGGCCCTCGATCAGGTTCTGCTCGGACAGCTGTGCGATGAAGCTCCCATCGAGGAAGCGAATGCTGAGCAGAAGGAACTCCCTTCCATGAGGATAGGGAATGTCTTCGGATTCAGGAATGATCTTCATGACGCTGACAGCCGCAGGTCGGCCATTGAGTTCGAGCAGATGCGCGTCGTGAACGGCCTGACCGGTCTTCAAGTAGGATGCAGTCGCGAGGTCCGCGACATGCGCCCGGTGCGGGGATTCCGGAACTCCCCGTATGCCTGCGACGAGGTCGCTGACGCTGGCTCTGACCCGCTCGTATTCTTCAGCAGCCACGCGGGTGGACCCGATGGTCGCGACGAGCGGCTCATTGCGGTTATCCAGGATATAGATCTCATCCTGTCCGAAGGTCTTGTTGAGCCAGACGCCGAAATTGGCATCGATCCACTTGAGGTCCAGGGAACGCTTGGTGAGCTCCACCACGGCGTCGTCCCAGATGGCCACCATTTCCTGCTGCTGCGCGAGTTCCTGAACGGCGGCCCGTATGCTGGCCTCCGTTGTCCGGAGCTGACGTTCGGCGGAGATGTCGTTGCTCCTGTCGACAGCCCAGAGGATCGCGCCCGCCCCCATCGACAGGGTCGTGAAGGCGACCAGGACAACAGGCAACAGAACGCCACGAATAAAGGGCCGTTCTGCGCGGTCGAACGACAGAAAAAGACTCAACATGGCCGCACCGGAACGCCTCCGGACCTCGACCGGACGGCGGCATGCCGAATGATCGACCTCGGGCAAAATGGATTTTGGGAACGAACCTGCCGGACTTTCACCGGCCTGACAGGAGGGCATCATGCCTTTGAGGGGCGCATGGACTGGCGCGCTCACTCAACCTGCCACAGGTGCTATGGTAACGATGATGATTTCTATAGTGGGACGAAAAAATCAATAAAAGAGTTTGTAGGACTGCATGCTTCGGGATCTAGAGTTAACAGTTGCTTTCGAAGCTTTCACTCCGCAAATATTGTATTTTTGCAGACGACACCCTCTTCGAACTGAAAGCAGATTCTCGACAGGTCGGTTAGGCTCCTGCACGTGAGAAATCATTCCGGCTGCGCATGATCCTCCAATGCCTGGATCAGCTCCAGGCACTTCTCGGCCACGATGGCGGGAACCTTGGGGTCCCCATGATGGTGGCGCATGGCAACTGCGTTGGCCTGCTCGAACAGATCCGTGAGATTGCCGGAGATGAAGGGGCGGGAACTCGGAAAATCGAAGGTCCTGTTCTCGGAGCGGGATTGAGGCTTCGCAGAGCGCTTCGGTTCGAAAAGGCTCAGCACCTCGCACCTGTCGGCGATCTTCTTGAGATCCTTAAAGGCGATGATCTCAGCCATGTCCAAACTCCTACGCAACGAACTTGCCCGTTCTCTTAACGCTTTTCCCGCGCAAAGGTCATGCGCCGTCACCTGAAATTATGTGGTTAACGGCAGCCATTCCACTTCATAGTCATAGGACTTAGGCTTCCTGCCCAACTCTTCCGAGGTAGCGGAAGAAGCTGCACTTCGGAACCATCCGCTAAGGGAGCGAACGCTCCGGGCCAATGTGAGGGTTTCGGGAGCCTTCCCGATCAGCGCTCCCAGGAATGCCGAGGGCCGGCAGGCCGTCTTGCTCCGTCGATGCTCAAGGCGCCCGGGCCGGTGAAGACGAGCAGGAGAAACACGAAGCAGAACAGAATGGACGCATCGCCGCCGTTCAGAACGGGATAGAAGCTCCGGGGAGCGTGGAACATCCAGTACGCCGCGGCCATCTCGCCGGCGAGCACGAAGGCAACGGGTCTGGTGAACAACCCCACCAGGATCAGCAGGCCGCCGACGAATTCCAGGATGGCCCCGATGCCGAACAGGGACATCAGGGGTGGTGTGCCGCTCTCCGGAGGCGCCGGAAAGCCGAACAGCTTCTGCGTTCCATGCTCCATGAAGAGCAGCGCCGTGACGATCCTCAGGGCGGCCAAGGCATACGGTGACCAGCGATCAAGAGTGGACGACATCTGCGGGAGTTCCTTCTGAGCACCGCCTGCCACGGCGGATCCAGGCATCATTCCGCCGATATAAAGCCCAGGGCTGGGAAGGAAAGTCCGTTCGGCGCGATGTTCCGATCCAAGTCTTGGATCAAAATTTGGCACAGGCGTTTCACAGGGGAATCACGTTAAATTGACGGCCATCGGACAGCTTCCATGGGCATCAAACCTTGTCTGCCGGAGGTTTCCTGTCAGCTTCTTGCGTCTGGCAAACGGAGGCGAGGATGAATCGCAGGCTTCTTGGCGCTCTCGCGGCTGTCGTATCGGGCCTCTGGCTGTGCGCCTCCGGTGCTCGGGCGGAAACCGAGGTCGACGTCGCGCTGGTGCTGGCCGTGGATGTGTCGCGCTCCATGGATCCCGACGAGCAGGAACTCCAGCGCCAGGGCTTCATGGAGGCCTTCCGCTCGCCGCAGGTGCATGAAGCCATCCGCAACGGCATGGTAGGGCGGATCATCGTCACCTATGTGGAATGGTCAGGCGTGGAGTATCAGAACGTCATCGTGCCCTGGACGATCATCGACGGCCCTGAAGGCGCCCTGAAATTCGCCGACGGCCTGAGCAGCACCCCGATCGGCCGCATCCGCAGGACATCGATCTCAGGCGCCATCGATTTCGGCGTGAAGCTCCTGGAGCAGACAGGCGTCGAGCCCATCCGCAAGGTCATCGACATCTCCGGGGATGGGCCCAACAGCAGCGGGCGCGGCGTCGTCGCGGCGCGGGACGAGGCCGTCGCCAAGGGCATCACCATCAACGGGCTTCCGATCATGCTCAAGCGGCCGAGCGGCTTCGGCGACATGGAGCATCTCGATCTCTACTACAAGAACTGCGTCATCGGCGGCGAGGGCTCGTTCATCGTGCCGGTGCGGGAGAGCCAGCACTTCGCCGATGCGATCCGGACCAAGATCATCCGCGAGATTGCGGCACTGCCGGCCCGGCCCATGATACAGAGGGTTCAGGCCGAGCCGTCGGTGAGTTGTGCCGAGGGCGAGCAGCGCATGTATCGCTGGGACCGCAACTGAGGCGGTCCCGCGGCTTTCATCGGCATCACTCCAGGGTGATGTTGGCTGTTCTGATCACCTTCTCCCATTTGGCGCCTTCCTCCTGCATGTAGGAGGCCATCTCGGACGGCGAACTCTGAAGCACGTCGATTCCGGCGCCGGTGAGCTTGTCGCGAATGTCCTGCCGCGCCACAATCTGCCGGTACGTGTCGGTGAGCTTGGCGACGATCTCGGGCGACAGGCGCGCCGGGCCGACGAAGCCCTGCCAGGCCCAGGCTTCGAAGCCTGGAAAATCGGCCGCCACGGGAGGCACTCCCGGCAGGCCGGCGAATTCCTTCGGAGAAGCCACCGCGATGGCCTTGATGGGGCCGGAGAGTTGCGACCGGGCGGTGGCGAAGTCGATGAACATCATGTCCACCTGCCCCGCCACCAGATCCTGCACGGCGGGAGCGGCGCCCCGATAGGGTACATGGGTGAGCTTGATCCCCGCGCCTTGCGAGAGAAGTTCCGTCGCCAGATGGAACGGGCTGCCCAAACCGGGGGTGGCATAATTGATCCGTCCCGGTGTCTTCTTCGCCTCGGCCACAAGTTCCTGAACGGAGTTCACCGGCAGCTTGTTCGTGTTGACGAGCAGCACCAGCGCGAAGCGGCCCGTCAGGGAGATCGGGCTGAAGTCCTTGTAAGGATCGAAGGAGAGCTTGCGATAGAGGGAGCGGTTCGTCGCGAAGGTCGCCGAATCGCCCAAGAGCAGCGTGTAGCCGTCAGGCTCCGCACGGGCGACGGCCTCTGCCCCGATGTTGGTGCCGGCCCCCGGCTTGTTCTCGATGACGAACTGCTGCCCCAGCTGCTCTCCCATGGCGCCGAAGACGAGCCGCGCGAAGAAGTCCGTCCCGCCGCCCGCCGCATAAGGGACGGTGACCCGGACCGGCCTTGTCGGATAACCCGCCTGGGCGAGGGCCCGCAAAGGCGAAAGCGCCGAGGCTGCGGAAGCGGCGGCCATCGTCACGAGGAGGCTGCGGCGAGTCTGGTTCATGGCGTTCTCCCGGATTGTCTTTGGGTTCGATGCATGCCTGGAGATAGGGGGAGCGCTTGCGGCGACCAGAGCCACGTCAGGCGAGGGTCGGCACAAGCTCTTTCCCGCTTCTAGAATATTTCCCGCCACGCCTGAACATGCGGAGATTCCGGGCATTCCCTTGTGGAGATCCGTGCATCGACAGAGCGGGAGATGAGCGATGGGCGCGAAGAAGGAAGAGGACGATCTGGTCGACGCCGGCTCGGAATACTCCTTCCCGGCCAGCGATCCACCTTCCTATATGGGCGGGTCGGCCGTCGCGGGTCCGCCGCCGCATCAGGAGCAGGCACGGGAGCCGGTCACTCGAGCCGTGACGAATCCCGACGAGGTGAAGCCGGCCGGAGACGCTCCGCAAGGAACCGATCCTGCACAGACAGGCGACGCACCGAAGAAACACTCCGGCGGGAATAATCCTTAGCCGGAACTCAGCTGGCGACCTGCGCTTCGATGGCATGGCTCTTCTGCACGTCCGGCACTTCGGCAGGGCGGCGCCTTGCCAAGTCGAACGCATCGCCGGAACTCAGCACATGCATGCGGATGTCGTACATGGACAGGGAGCGTTCCGGTTCGGCCTCGGCGATGTTGGAATGGGTGACGCCGGCCCCATCGACCACATAGACGCAACCGCTGCCGATCACCTGGAAGCGCTCGTCTTCGAGAACCAGCGCCGTGTCTTCGTCGATGCCGATCCCAAGCTCGCGCGGATTATGCGCCACAGCGCCGAACAGGCGTCCGAACCGGCCACGTTCCGCGAAATGCTGGTCGATGATCACGTTGCGCACGAGGCCGAGGCCCGGCGCCATGTGAAGATCCCCGATCTTGTAGGATTCCCCGCTCGTTCCCTTCACCAGCATGGTCTCGCTCATCACTGATGCGCCGGCCGACGTTCCCGCCAGCAATCCGCCGCGGTCATGAATCTCCCGCACCCGTTGCTCGATGGGCGTATCGCCGATCTGGCTCGAGATGCGCAGCTGGTCGCCGCCAGAGAAAAACACGCCGGCGGCTCCGTCGAAGAGCCGCAGCTTTTCAGGATCGAGGGTTTCGGCACGATCCTTCACGTAGATCTCCACGAGATCCGTGACGCCGAGATCGGCAAAGGCTTTCTGGTAAGCTTCGAAATAGCCTTCCGGCTCATGGGACGCGACGGTCGCGAGGACGAGCTTGCCGCCATCCATATGCCGGGCAACCTCACGCAGGATGGTGCGCTCGCCTTCCTTGTCCTCACCACCGCCGATGATGATGAGCGGCCCCTTCGACTTCTTTCTCGCGCAGTCCTGCATGATCCCGACCCGCCTCCCTTTCAGCAGCAACCCGCCCCAGACAAGGGACGGGCCGCATCGAAGTTCCTTTGATCCCGCTCAAGCGGTGCGGCGCCACCCTTGGGCCGGCTCCTCCACCCGGTCGATCTCCACATCGAAGGATGTGGAGATCGACGCCCGGAAGTTGAGCACCTGCTGCCACATGGCCTCGACATCCGTGGGCGTGAGCACCACGAGATCGCCCGGCTGCGCGCGGCTGAGACACACGTCCGCAGCTTCGTCCTCGTCCAGAATCCTTATGATTTTCTCTTCCGGGAAACCGGCCGCCAGCGCGCCCTCTGACAGCAAAGCCACAATCTCTCCGGGCTTGCGTCCACGACGGGCTGGATCCTCCCGGAAGATGATCTCGTCGAAGTAGCGCGTGGCCAGCGCTCCCATCTCCCGCATGTCCTCGTCGCGGCGATCGCCCGGGATGTTGATCATGCCGATGATGCGCCGATGGCGGGGCCGCATCTTGAGGATCAGGTCGCCAAGGGCCTGAAGGCCTGCCGGGTTGTGGGCATAATCCAGGATGACCCTGAAGCCATGGCCGTCGAAGACGTTGAGGCGTCCGGGGCTCTGCTCGAACGACGTGGTGAAGGTCGACAGAGCGTTACGAATCACGTTGACCGGAATGCCCTGGGCATAGGCCATGGCGACCGCCCCCAGAGCGTTCTGCACGTTGAACTCGGCCAACCCATCGAGAGTTGCCGGGATTTCCGCAGCGCGCATCAGGTGGATGCTGTCGCCGTCATCGTGGATCACGATCTCGCCGCCATCAATGGCGCCCGGTTCGCGCACCACCGCGAAGCCGCCATCGTCGATATGCTCGCGCAGGAAATCCGGCATGTCGGCTCCTCCGCGCAGCGAGAAGTAGCCGAGCCGTCCACCCGCGCGGCGGCGCATGCTCACGCACATCGGATCGTCGGCATTGAGAATGCTGGTGCCGTTGCGATGCACGGCCTCCACGACCACCGACTTGACCCAGGCCAAATCCTCGATGGTGTTGATGCCTTTGAGCCCGAGATGGTCCGGCTGGATGTTGGTGACGAGACCGACATCGCATTCCGAGAAGCCCATCCCCTCGCGCAGGATGCCGCCGCGGGCGGTTTCGAGAACGGCCACGTCCACCGTCGGTTCCTTGAGCACCACACGGGCACTCCAGGGACCGGAGGCATCCGCGTCCACCACCCGGCGGCCATTCATGTAGATGCCGGTCGTCGAGGTCAGGCCGACGCAGAGCCCGTTGGCGCGCAGAATGTGGCCCACCATGCGTGATGTGGTGGATTTGCCGTTGGTGCCCGTAATAGCGAGGATCGGGATGCGGGTCGGCGTGCCGCGCGGGAACAGCATGTCCATGACGGGCCGCGCCACGTTGCGGGCCCGGCCTTCTGAAGGTTGGAGGTGCATGCGAAAGCCCGGCGCGGCATTGACCTCGATGATGCCGCCGCCGGTTTCATGAACCGAGCGGGTGATGTCCGGTGCGATGAAGTCGATGCCCGCAACGTCGAGACCGATGGTGCGTGCAGCCCGCCGGGCGATCATGGCATTGTCGGGATGGATGTCGTCCGTGCGGTCGATGGCGGTGCCGCCGGTCGAGAGATTGGCCGTATCACACAGATACACCACCTGCCCGAGATCCGGAACGCTCTCTGGGCTCAGGCCCGACTTCGCCAGCACGGCGCGTGCATGATCGCCGATGGTTATCCGGGTCATGACGTTCTCATGACCGTCGCCGCGGCGCGGATCCTTGTTCACCTCCTCGACCAGGGCCGCGATGCTGCGCTCACCGTCGCCGATGACATGGGCCGGCAGGCGCTCCGCCACCGCCACGACTTCTCCGTTGACCACCAGGATGCGGTGGTCGCGCCCTTTGAAGCAGTTTTCGACGATGACACGCCGGCTGTGGCTCACAGCCTCTCCGAAGGCACGGGTGACTTCTTCCGGCGTGGAGAGGTCGATGCTGACGCCGCGTCCATGGTTGCCGTCGAGGGGCTTGACCACGACCGGATAGCCGATCCGCTCGGCTGCCCGCACGGCATCCTCGGCCCTGCGGACGACTTCGCCTCGGGGAACCGGCAGCCCGGCATCGGCAAGAAGGGTTTTCGTCAGGTCCTTGTCACCCGCCGCATCCGTTGCGATCGACGAGGTCATGCTGGTGATGCTGGCGCGGATGCGCTTCTGGTAGCGCCCGGTGCCAAGCTGCACGAGGCTCTGGTCGTCGAGGCGCAGGACCGGGATGCCGCGTCGCTCGGCTTCCTGCACGAGCGACATGGTCGTCGGACCGAGCGCCGTGCGGCGATGCACGTAGCGGAGAGCCTTGAGGGCGACGTCAAGGTCGAAGGCACCCTGGAAGGCGGGCTCGTCCTCGTCCTTGTAGATGCGGTCAAGCCCCATGATGCCCTGAAGCTCCGGAGGAAGCAGGGAATCCACGAGCTGGAGCGCCAGGCGCCCGGCCACGAGGCCCACATCCTCCTCCCGGTAGGCATACATCACATTGTAGACCCCGAACTCTCCTTTCGCAGAGCGGGTCTTGCCCCGGGTCACGCGCGAGCCGATGAGGGTCTGAAGCTCGAGGGCAATGTGCTCGGCCACGTGCCCGAGCCAGGTTCCCTCTTCGAGACGCCGGACGAAGCCGCCCCGCTCGTGAAAGCTGCAGCCATGCTCGTGCAGGCCTGGCAAAAGCGCCAGGAGGCGCTCGGTGAAGCCCGGCAGGCGATGGGACGGCCATTCCTCCAATGTGCCGAGATCGAGCTTGATCCGGATCATCGGTGTGAGGCTGTAGAGATGCGGCCCGCGATAGACCCCGCGCTCGATCACGCGCATGGGGCTCGTCGCCATCACTTGGGCTCCCTGAACGCCGGCCTTGTTCGATGAACCCGACAGCAGGTTCACAGTCTCTCCAGAGCCGGCCCGCGCTTGACGATCATCGCCCATTCTCAGGAACTCCTCACAACAGAAAATAAAACGGCACGCCTTCCCGCAGACGGCATCCGTCCACGTCCCTGCCGATGCTTGAATGATGAAAGAGCGTGCAGAATGCACTTAGGTGCTGTTCAATCTCCAGGCAGGTTGCTTGGTTCCACTGTATAGTGGCTCGCTGTGATAATATTTGGCGAGCAATAACATATGTTATGAGGATCTATACTCTGGAGATCGGCCGCTGTTGCTTGTGCGTTTCGTGCAGCGAGGCATCCTTGGGGTATCTTTCGCTAAGCTCGTTTGATCGGCCTTGTGGCTCAATGGGAAAGAATGGTCAGGGGCAAAGAAAACCTTCTTCATCTTACCTTCATCTCGGCAGTGGCATGTGGCGGGCATAACCCTAAAATGGTCGCAAGCCCGTCCCAGGGCAGGGTTCAAGACTCGGTCCATGATGGGCCACGCAAGGAAGTGATCAGCCGCGATGGTGACGACCCGTATCCCGACAACGCCGTTTTCCGATCAGCGCCCCGGCACATCCGGCCTTCGCAAGAAGGTCACGGTCTTCCAGCAGCCCCGGTATGTGGAAAACTTCATCCAGTCGATCTTCGACAATGTGGAAGGGGCTGAGGGCGCGACCTTGGTGATCGGCGGCGACGGGCGCTACTTCAACGATGCCGTGGTTCAGACCGCCATCAAGATGGCGGCGGCCCATGGCTTCAGCCGGGTGCTCGTCGGGCAGCGGGGGCTTCTGTCGACCCCGGCGGCCTCCTGCGTGATCCGCAAGCACAAGGCCATCGGCGGGCTCGTTCTCTCCGCCAGCCATAATCCGGGCGGCCCGGACGGCGACTTTGGCATCAAGTTCAACATGGCCCATGGCGGGCCGGCGCCGGAATCCTTCACGGAGGCCGTGTTCAAGCGGGCAAGCGCCATCACTGAATACAGGATCGTCGACGCGCCCGACATCGATCTCGGCCGCATCGGTCCGACCAAGGTGGGCGAGATGAATGTCGAGGTCATCGACCCGGTGGCCGATTACGCGGAGCTGATGGAGCAGCTGGTCGACTTCGAAAAGATCGCCGATCTGTTCCGCTCTGGCTTCCGCATGCGCTTCGACGCCCTGAGCGCCATTACCGGCCCATATGCAAAGGCGATTCTCGAAGGCCGTCTCGGCGCACCGGAAGGCACCGTTGTGAACGGGGAGCCGAAGCCCGATTTCGGCGGCCATCATCCCGATCCGAACCCGGTTCATGCCCATGACCTGATGGACCTGATGCTCGGCTCCGACGCGCCTGATTTCGGCGCAGCATCCGACGGCGACGGCGACCGCAACATGATCGTGGCCCGTGGGCTGTTCGTGACGCCGAGCGACAGCCTCGCAATCCTCACGAGCCATGCGCATCTTGCACCCGGCTACGCGGGGGGCCTCGCCGGCGTCGCGCGCTCCATGCCGACGAGCCGCGCCGCCGACCGGGTGGCCGAGAAGCTCGGCATCAATTGTTTCGAGACGCCAACGGGCTGGAAGTTCTTCGCCAATCTTCTGGATGCGGGGCTCATCACCCTGTGCGGCGAGGAGAGCGCGGGCACGGGCTCCAACCACATCCGCGAGAAGGACGGGCTCTGGGCCGTGCTGCTCTGGCTCAACATCCTGGCCGTCACGAGGAAGCCGGCAGACCAGATCGTGCGCGAGCACTGGGCCATGTTCGGCCGCGACTACTACACGCGCCACGACTACGAGGAGCTTGAGACTGGGCCTGCCAACGAGTTGATGGACGCACTGCGCGCGAAGCTGCCGACGCTCCCCGGTCAGCGCTTCGGCGGCCTCACGGTCGAGGCTTGCGACGACTTCGCCTATACCGATCCGGTCGATGGGTCCGTGACGCCCAAGCAGGGCATCCGCATCCTGTTCAAGGAGGATGCCCGCGCCGTGTTCCGCCTGTCGGGAACCGGCACCTCTGGCGCGACGCTGCGGGTCTATCTGGAACGCTTCGAGCCAGATGCCGACCGGCACGACCTGCCGACAGCAGAAGTGTTGGCCCCCGTCGTGCATGCGGCGAACGAGATTGCGGAGATCGCGTCCCGCACCGGGCGGGATGAGCCCAGCGTCGTCACCTGATCCCGACCTGCCCAGGCTTTGGCGCTCAATAGGTGGCCCAGAGCCCGGGTGTGGCCAGTTCGAGAACGTGCCCGTCCGGATCGCGGAAATACACGCTGGTGCCGCCTCGCGGCCAGGTCATCCGGCTCTCGATGGGGATTCCGCGCTCCTCCAGCCTCTGCTCCCATCCGGCAAGCTCGTCGGCCGCCACCGCAAAGCCGATGTGCAGGGGTCCGTGTCCGTCATGGCCGGGGATCGTGCCGCCGGGCGTCGTCATGTCCCTGCTCGAACCGCCTCGGAGGAAGACGAGGAGCACGCTCCTGCCGCCCACATCGAACGCACACATGCGCTGGTTGGCCAACAGGAGCGGCAAACCGAGGCTGCTCTCATAGAACTCCCTGGCACGGGACAGATCGTCGACATAGAGAGCGGATTCGAGCACGGCGTTCAGCTTCGGCATCGCGGGCCTCATGACATCCTGATCCCGCCCATTTGGCTTCCATCGCCGTCCTGTCCAGGTTCCCCTGTAGCTCAGAGGCGGCAGAGAGGTGAAAAATTGGGCAACGATGCTGACCTTTTAACCTTGAAACCTGCCGAGGCGTCTTTTACTTATTGCAGTGCAACACGGCGATTGGCGTCGCAGCGTTGCAGCCCTTCTAGGGCGTTTCCTCCCTAAACTTCGGGCCGTTGGCAACAACGGCCTTTTTTTCTTGCCTGCGCAACGGCTTCCGGCCTGCCCGAGCAGCTCAGGAACCTCGCACTCCTCCGGCGGTTTCCCCATCAGCGGATCCCGGGAGAGCTTTGATGACCACCCGTTCAGACAACCCCAACCAGACCGATATCCCTCGGACGCACACGATCAAGCCGATGGATCCTCCTCCCATGAACGAGGGCTCGACCACGGCGCAGTTGAAGGGCGATATCAACAGCGGCCGCACCGGGGACAAGAACGAGGTGTTCGACCCCGGCCTATCTCCTCTGGGCACCGATGAGGAAGCCGGCGGCAGCCCGCTGACACCGGAACAGGTCGACGTTGCCCGGCACCAGGAATCGTCGGCACGCTGGCAGGATGGCAACGCCAAGGACAGCTATGCCCATCGGCACTCACGGAAGGCGCTTGCCGGCTATGTCGGGTTCATCGCCCTCGTGCTGGTGCTGTTCGTCGGCGCTTTCTCGATGTTTTAGGAATGTCGCGGCGGCTTGACGCTGTCCCGAATCACAAGTTCCGTCTCAAGCCGGATTTGCTTGAGCGACGGACGCCCCTGCAGCAGATCGATGAGAACCGTCGCAGCCGCCTGTCCGAGTTCCCGGCGCGGCTGGTGGATCGTGGTCAGCGACGGCTCGGCCACGGCGGCGAATTCGATGTCGTCGAAGCCGGCTACCGAGATGTCCTCAGGCACCCTCAGACCCGCAGAGAGAAGGGTGCGCATGAGCCCGATCGCCATCTCGTCGCTGGTGCAGAAGACAGCGGTCGGGCGTTCGGGTTGGGCGACCAGTCCCTGGCCGGCCGCCACACCGGATTCGATCGTATAGTCACCAGGGATCACGAGCCCCGGATCGAAAGGCAGGCCTGCGGCCTCCAGTCCGTCCTTGAAGCCTAGGAAGCGTTCGCGCTCCAGGATGTTGTAGGCCGGTCCGCTCACGTAGGCGATACGCCGGTGTCCCAGCGAGGCGAGATGCTGCGTCATGCGTGAGGCGGCGGCGCGGTTGTCGATCTCGATCTGCGGAATGTCGGCACCGGGGATCGCCTCGCACAATGCCACGAGCGGGATCGAAATCCGGGCAGGCTGCCCCTCCCCTTCCCGGGTCTGCCCGAACAGGTGACCGTTAAGCAGAATGGCGCCGTCCACGCGTCCTGCGGCAGTGAAGGCTGCGAAATGCGCCTCCTTCTCGGGCGAGCCGTCGAGATCGCTGATGATCATCCCGTATCCGGCCTCGAAGAGCGTCTCCTCGATGCCGCGCAGGATCTTGGAAAAGAAGGTGTTCGACAGGTCCGGCAGGACGACCAGCACCATGAAGGTCTTCTGCGAGCGCAGGGATCGGGCGGCTGGGTTGGGCACGTAACCCGTCTTGGCGATGGCCTCCAGGACCCGTGCGCGGGCCTCGGGTGATACCCGCTCCGGCGTCGCGAGCGCCCGGCTCACCGTGGCGGTCGAGACGTCGGCGAGCC
>JAESFL010000342.1_pt1 | contig 37416 bp, 30 predicted proteins | sample 9269401 | NCBI WGS metagenome assembly JAESFL01 (sample SAMN14506025, study PRJNA617098) | algae metagenome | isolation source: Gloeocapsa sp. UFS-A4-WI-NPMV-4B04 and co-occurring heterotrophs from desert... | place: USA: Utah | collected 2006-10-01 | reverse complement strand
GTCGAAACCCCCGGCCAAACCGGCAGATCCAACAATCCTGTCAAAGGAAACCAGCAACAAGGCACAACGCCACCGAAGCCAGTGACAGCCATATAAAAACCAACCCGAAGACTGTCAACCACCAGACTCACATCTTTGAACAGGCTGGGGAAAACGCGCTTCCGCAGCCGACCAAATGGCCTGGATTGACTTGCCGGGATACCGCTGGCACGTCTCGCATGGAGCCGCCCACAATGCGCGGCAACGTGGCCGGCAGCCGGCGGGGCGAACGGGAACGGTTTGACAGCTCTTCAGAGACATCGCGGCGGCAAGCCGGTGATCGATCTTGGCGACGAGGATCCCCTCTACACGCGCAACCTGTCGAGCGGCCCGCCCGATCGCCGCAGAGTCAGCCTGCGCTGGCTGTGCGGCTCGGTGCTGACCGGCATCTTATCCGCCGCCCTGGTCGGCGGCGCGCTGCAGGCCGCCATCGGCCTTGGCCACAACCCGATCGTCCGCCCGGCGCTCGCCCGCAGCTCCGGCGCCGGCACCGAGACGCAGGTGGCCAAGGGCGACCGCTTCCGCCCGGTGCCGGAACCGAAGGTCACACGCCGGGTCATCCAGATCTCCACGGTGACGCGCACCGGAGACCGCGATATCGTCCGCGTCAGGCCGTTCGCGCATGTGCGCACCAACCTGGCGGCGCCGGTCGAGCCGGATGTGGCGGCCCGCGTGCCCCCGTTCAGGCCGGCCGACCTGTTCGCCGACGCCAACGAGGCGCCGGTGGAGATGGCCGCCAGCGATTCGATCTACGGCGCGGAAGTGGATGGCGAGGTGGCCATCAAGGTGTCGGACTTGCCGCCATCGGGTCTTCCCTATGACGAGGCGGCGACGCTGTCAGTGACTGAGGTCGAGCAGTCCGTGCGGGAAACGGCGCCGTTCCTGGCCGGCGGCGCGGTGGAGGTCTCCTCCCTGCCCTATGTCGACCCGGCCCGTTTCGAGATCGACAGTTCGGATCCGACGGCGCTTTCGTCATTGGCGATCGCGATCGCCGCGGAAAACGTGTCGCTCATCGAGAAGTCGGACGATCAGCTCGAGGATTTCGGCATCGAGGACAAGATCGTGCCGGTGGCGGAAGGCGCATCAATGAAGAAGATGCTGCTGGACCAGGGCGCCACGCCGGAAATGGCCGCCTCCATCCAGGCCGCCCTGGTCGCCAATTTCTCCTTTGATTTCCGGGCCGGCCAGAAGCTGCGGTTCGGCCTCACCCCCGGCGATGGCGGCGGGCTCAAGCCGGTGCGCGTCAGCCTTTATGACCGTGACCGGCACCTGGCCACCGTGGCGCTGTCCGACACCGGCACCTTTGTCGCCGCCTCCGAGCCGGCGGCCGGCGCCGAGCCCTTCATGGTCGCCGAGGAGGAAGAAGCGCCCAAGGCCAAGGGCACGCTGCCCAATGTCTACGCCGGCCTGTGGGGCACGGGCCTGTCGCTCGACATGTCGGAAGAGATCATCGGCAATTTGGTGCGCATCTTCTCCTTCGACGCCGACTACCAGAGCCGGCTGAGCCCCACGGACCAACTGGAGGTCATCTATTCGGCGGAAGCGGAGGGCGAGGCGGAATCGGCGGAGATTCTCTACGCGGCAATGACGCTCGGCAGCGCCACCCACCGCTTCTACCGGTTCCGTTCCCCGGCCGACGGCACGGTCGATTATTATGACGACGCGGGAAAGAGCGCCCAGAAATTCCTGCTCAGGAAGCCGGTGGCGCAAGCGCGCTTCACTTCCCCGTTCGGCATGCGCCGCCACCCCATCCTGCGGCGCTACCGCCTCCATTCCGGCGCCGACTGGGCCGCTCCGAGCGGCACGCCGATCATGGCCGCCGGCAACGGCGAGGTCCAGAAGATCGGCAACCGCGGCGGCTACGGCCGCTCCATCGTGCTCAAGCACACCAACGGTTATGAGACGACCTACAACCACATGAGCGGCTACGCCAAGGGGTTGAAGCCCGGCTCGCGCGTGCGTCAGGGCCAGGTAATCGGTTTCGTCGGCTCGACCGGGCTTTCAACCGGTCCGCACCTGCACTTCGAGGTGATGGTGAACGGCCGCTTCGTCGACCCGATGAAGATCAAGCTGCCGCGCGGCCGCGAGCTGGGCGGCGCCGAACTCGCGCTTTTCGAGCAGGAGCGCAGCCGTATCGATGGGCTCCTGGCGCGCGACGGCGAGGCAATAGCTGCCGCGAACTAGCGGCATGTTCGCCTCCCCTGCGATCGTCGCCCGGCGATCAGCCGGCCCGCCGCTCGCCGGCGTCGGGATAAAGCTGCCAACGGCGCGGCTTTATGGCGATCGGCCCCGACAGGTTGCGCAAGTCATCGGGGGAAAGCTCCACCTCGAGGCGGTCCCCGCGGCCGTCGAGTTCCACTTCGACCCGCTTGCCGGTCCGGTTGCGGCGGACAAAGGAAACCACGCCGGGGATCGAACCTGCCGACGGATTGACCACTTCGAGGTCGCGCGGCCGGAACAGTAGCCGGGCAGGCCCGTCGGCCATGACGGTCCCGGGCAGATCGAGCTGGCGGTCGCCGAGATAAACCCGGCCGCCATTCACCCGGACCGGCAGCGCATTGGCTTCGCCGATAAAGGAAAACACGAAGGGCGAGGCAGGCTCCTCGTAGATCTGGTCGGGCGTGCCGACCTGCTCGATGCGGCCTTGGCTCATGACGACGACGCGGTCGGCAAGCTCCAGCGCTTCCTCCTGGTCGTGCGTGACGAAAACCGTCGTGTGTCCGGTCTTGTCGTGCAGGTCGCGCAGCCAGCGGCGCAGCTCGCGGCGCACTTTGGCGTCGAGGGCGCCGAACGGCTCGTCCAGCAGCAGCACCCGCGGTTCGATGGCGAGCGCGCGGGCGAGCGCCACCCGCTGCCGCTGGCCGCCGGAAAGCTGCGCCGGGAAGCGGCTCTCCAACCCCGACAGCTGGACGAGGTCGAGCAGCTCGGAGACCCGCCGGCGGATCTCGCCGCCGCTCGGCCGCCAGCGGCGCGGTCGCACCCGCAGGCCGAACCCGATATTATCGGCGACGCTCATGTGCTTGAACAACGCATAGTGCTGGAAAACGAAGCCGACATTGCGCTCCTGCACGCTTCGCTGCGAGGCGTCGTCCTCGCCGAAGAAGATCGCCCCCGCCGCGGGGCTCTCCAGCCCGGCGATGAGGCGCAGGAGCGTCGTCTTGCCGGAGCCGGAAGGGCCGAGCAGCGCGATCAGCTCGCCGGAGCGGATCTCCAGCGAGACATCGTGCAGGGCGACGAACCCGTCGAAGTTCTTGCGGATGTCTTTGACGCCGATGTCCATGGCTGGTCCTTTCAGCGGGCGCGCGCGGCAATGCCGTGGGCGAAGCGCCATTCCAGGAAAGTCTTGATGGCAAGCGTCACCAGCGCCAGCAACGCCAGAAGCGAGGCCACAGCGAAGGCGGCGGAGAAAGCGTATTCGTTGTAAAGAATCTCGACGTGCAACGGCATCGTGTTGGTGAAGCCGCGGATGTGGCCGGACACGACGGATACGGCGCCGAACTCGCCCATGGCGCGGGCATTGCAGAGTAGCACGCCGTAGAGCAGCGCCCATTTGATGTTGGGCAGCGTCACATACCAGAAGGTTTTCAGGCCGCTGGCGCCGAGCGACAGCGCCGCTTCCTCGTCGCCGGTGCCCTGCTCCTGCATCAGCGGGATGAGTTCGCGGGCGACAAACGGGAAGGTGACGAACATGGTCGCCAGCACGATGCCGGGCACGGCGAAGATGATCTCGATCCCGTTCGCCTTGAGCCATGGGCCCAAAAAACCTTGCGCCCCGAATAGGAGCACGAAGACCAGGCCGGAGATCACCGGAGAAACCGAGAACGGCAGGTCGATGAGGGTGATCAGGAACGTCTTGCCGCGGAAATGGAATTTTGTGATCGCCCAAGCGGCGGCGACGCCGAAAACGAGGTTGGCGGGAACGGCGATGGCTGCGACCAGCAGGGTCAGCCGGATGGCCGCCAGCGCGTCAGGGTCGGTCAGCGATTCGAGGAACACGCCGAAGCCGGCCCGCAAAGCCTCCACGAACACCGCAACCAGGGGCAGGACGAGGAAAAAGGCGAGGAATGCCAGGGCAGTCCCGATCAGGATGACACGGACCGCCGGGCGCTCGGAGGTGACCGGGCGCGGCGCGGCGGCGGGGCGGAAGCCCGGGGCGGTCAGGGTTGCGTCAAGAGCCATGGCCGAACCTCCTGCGGCTCCAGGCCTGGATCAGGTTGATGAGGAACAGCATGGCGAAGGAGATCGCCAGCATCAGCGCCGCGACGGCGGTGGCGCCGGCATAATTGAATTCCTCAAGCCGGATGACGATCAAGAGCGGCGCGATCTCCGACACGTAGGGGATGTTGCCGGCGATGAAGATGACCGAGCCGTATTCGCCGACGGCGCGCGCCAGGGCGAGCGCAACGCCGGTCAGCAGGGCCGGGAAGATCGTCGGCAGCAGGACGCGGCTGACGGTCTGGAAACGGTTGGCGCCGAGCGTCGCAGCGGCTTCCTCCAGCTCCTTCTCCAGTTCCTCCAGCACGGGTTGGACGGTGCGGACCACGAACGGGAGGCTGACGAAGGTGAGGGCGACGACGACGCCAAGCGGCGTGTAGGCGACCTTGAGGCCGAGCGGGTTGAGGATCTGGCCGATCCAGCCGTTCGGCGCGTAAAGGGATGCGAGCGCGATGCCGGCAACCGCGGTCGGCAAGGCGAAGGGCAGGTCGATTGCCGCGTCGATCAGCCGGCGGCCGGGGAAGCGGTAGCGGACCAGTACCCAGGCGAGCAGCAGCCCGAACACCGCATTGATCAGCGCCGCGACAATCGCGGCGCCGAAGCTCAGGCGCAGCGCGGCGAGCGTGCGCGGGTCGGTGGCGAGCGACCAGAACTCCCCGACACCGAGGCCGGCGCTGCGCACCAGGAGGGCGGCGAGCGGGATCAGGACAAGGAGGCTCAGATAGGTCAGGGTAAAGCCTAGCGTCACCCCAAAGCCGGGAATGACGCTCGGCGTCCTGAACCCCGCCACGGCGGCGGCGGCCATCGGGACGATCAGCCTTGCGGCTTGTAGATCTGGTCGAAGATGCCGCCGTCGCCAAAATGCTCGGGCTGCGCCTTCGCCCACCCGCCGAACAGCGGATCGTCGATGGTCACGAGCTTCACGTCGGGAAAGCGCTCCAGCAGCGCCGGATCGACAAGGTCGGGCTTGGACGGCCGGTAGAAGTGGCCGGCGACGATCTTCTGACCCGCCTCGCTGTAGAGGTAGTTCAGGTAGGCTTCGGCAACCGCGCGGGTGCCTTTCGCGTCGACATTGCCGTCGACCAGAGCGACAGGCGGCTCAGCCTTGATCGAGATCGACGGGACGACGATCTCGAAGTCGTCGGGGCCGAGTTCCTCCTGCGCCAGGAAGGCCTCGTTTTCCCAGGCGAGCAGCACGTCGCCGATGCCGCGCTGGGCAAACGTGGTGGTCGCCCCGCGGGCCCCGGTGTCGAGAACCGGGACGTGGCGGAAGAGCTCCGTCATATAGGCGATGACCTTCTGCCGGTCGCCGCCAAACGCCTGCTCCGCATGCGCCCAGGCGGCCAGGTAGTTCCAGCGCGCGCCGCCCGACGTCTTGGGGTTGGGCGTGATCACCTGGACGTCCGCCTTCACCAGGTCGCCCCAGTCCTTGATCCCCTTCGGGTTGCCCTTGCGCACCAGGAAGACGATGGTTGACGTATAGGGCGAGCTGTTGTCCGGCAGGCGCGACCGCCAGTCGGCCGGTATCTTGCCGGTCGCCTCGGCAATGGCGTTGATGTCAGCCTCGAGCGCCAGCGTGACAATGTCGGCATCGAGGCCGTCAATCACTGCCCGAGCCTGCTTGCCCGATCCGCCATGCGACATCTGGACGGCAACCGCATCGCCGCCCTGAGCTTCCCAATGCTCGGCGAAGGCTGCGTTGAACTCCTTGTAGAGTTCCCGGGTCGGATCGTACGAGACGTTGAGGAGCGTCGTCTGCGCCAATGCCGGAGTCGCCCAGATCAGGGACGCCGCGAGCGCTGCAAAGAGGGTCCGTCGGTGCTTCATGAGGAATGCGCCTCCATTCCTACCGGGTAAGTAGGATTTACAAACCCTACTCAGCCGGTCGGCTTTGTCAACGGGGTTTGTGGACGGACCTCGGTCGGCGTGGCGCGGGCGCTACACCGCCTCGCTCAGCTCGTCGACGAATCGACGCGATCTAGCCTGGTCCAGGGCGTCCGCGATGGTCGTCTCGTCGAGCACGGCGCGGGCCGATTGCGCCCACCGCGCAAAAACACGGCGGATCTCGCAGTTTTCCTCATTCAGGCAGTCCTTGCAGCGCCGGTAGGCGACGCGGCTCAGGCAGGGCACCGGAGCGAGCGGGCCATCTATGAGGCGCAGCACCTGGCCGAAGGTGATTGTGTCGGCCGGCTTCAGCAGCGCGTAACCGCCGGCCTTGCCGCGCCGGCTCTGCACAATGCCGTCGCGCTTCAGTTCCAGCAGGATCTGCTCCAGAAACTTCCGCGGGATGCGTTCCCGCTCCGCGATGTCCGATGTGACAAGTGATTCGCTGCCGGCCCGCGCCAGCGCGACCAGAGCCCGCAACGCGTATTTCGCTTTCTGGGAAATCATCCTGGGTACCCTACTCGTCGAGTCGAGTATGGCACGCCGTTAGCGAATTGCCGAGTCCCGCGGCCGGTTACTCGGCGGCTTCGGCAAGCGATATTCCGCCTGCGTTGTGGAAGGCCTGAAGAAGATTTTCGCGTTCAGTGATCGCCGGGGCGGCCTGTGCTTGCTTGACGTGTCCAAACCCGCGGATCCTTTGCGGGTAGCTCGCGAGCGCGACGGCCGTGGCGTGGTTGCCAGGCGCAAGTTTCTCCTCGATCGCGTCAAGCACGGCCTCGTAGTCAGCCAGCAGTTTTCGCTCCCAGCGGCGCTCGGCCGTGTAGCCGAACGGATCGAGCGGCGTGCCGCGCAGGACCTTGAGACGGGCGAGCAGGCGGAAGGCGGCGAGCATCCACGGCCCAAAACTCTGTTTCCGGAGATGGCCAGTGCGCTTGTGGCGGGGGGCGAGCAGCGGCGGCGCTAGGTGGAATTCCAGGCGCTCGAAGGACTCGAACTCCGCATTGAGCTGCCGCTCGAAAGAGCCATCCGTGTAGAGCCGCGCCACCTCGTATTCGTCCTTGACCGCCATCAGCTTGAACAGCGAATGGGCGACGGCCAGCGTCAGCGCGTTCTCGCCGGGAGCGGCACGCTCCTGCGCCGCCGCGATCTTCTGGACTCGCGATCGGTAGCGCGCCGCGGTGCCGGCGTCCTGATAAGCTTGCAGAAATGCGGCGCGGCGCTCGATGATCGTCTCGGCAGTCGTGAGCTCGGCCGGCCTGGCCCCAAGGCCGGCGGCGCGCTCGGTGGCGGCCGTATCGTGCGCGGCTCGGCGGCCCCAGTCGAACGCGGCCTGGTTCATCACCACGTCGACGCCGTTCATCTCGATGGCGGCAAGGATGGAGGCGCGTGCGATCGGCAACCCGCCCAGCTGCCAGGCATAGCCGACCATGAACATGTTGGCGGCGATGGCCTCGCCCAGCAGCGCCGTCGCCAGTTCCTGCGCCTCGACGAAATGCGCCCGCCCTGCCCCGGCGCGCTCTTCCAGCGCCCGCCTCAGCCGCCGCGTCGGCAGCGAAAAGTCGGGATCGCGGGCAAAATCGCCCGGATAGGTTTCGTGCAGGTTGGCGAAGACCCGGCTCTCGCCCGGCTTGATGGCCGTCAGCGCTTTCTTCGAGCCCGCCACCACCATGTCGCAGGCCAAAACCGTGTCGGCCTCCTCCGCGGCGATGCGGATGGAGTGGATGTCCTCCCGGCGCGGCGCGATCTTCATGTGCGTGGTGACCGCGCCACCCTTCTGCGCCAGCCCCGCCATGTCGATGACGCCGACGCCCAGCCCGTCGAGATGCGCCGCCATGGCGAGCACCGCGCCGACCGTCACCACGCCGGTGCCGCCCACCCCGGTGATCAGGATGCCGGTTACCCGCTCCGGCGGCGCGATGGGACGCTCAGGGATGGCAGGAAGATCGGCCACCGGCGCCACGGCCGGCGGCTTCTTCAGCTTCGCCCCATGCACGGTCACGAACGATGGGCAGAAGCCTTCTAGGCACGAAAAGTCCTTATTGCAGCTGGCCTGGTCGATCCGGCGCTTCCGGCCGAACTCGGTTTCGAGCGGCTGCACCGACACGCAGTTCGATTTGACGCTGCAATCGCCGCAGCCTTCGCAGACCAGTGGATTGATGACGACCCGCTTGTCGGGATCGGCAGCCAGGCCGCGCTTGCGGCGCCGGCGCTTCTCCGCCGCGCAGGTCTGGTCGTAGATCAGCACCGACAGACCTTTGGCCCCGCGCATGTCCTCCTGCACCTGGTCCAGTTCGGAGCGGTGGTGGATCGTCATGCCGGCCGGCCATTGGACGCCCGTCGGGTACCGGTGCGGGTCGTCGCTCACCAGCGCGATCTTTTCGGCGCCTTCCGCTGCGACCTGGCGGGCGATGGCCTCCACGCTCAGCCCGCCCTCGACCGGCTGGCCGCCGGTCATCGCCACGGCGTCGTTGTAGAGGATCTTGTAGGTGATGTTGACGCCGGCCGCCTTGGCCGCCCGCATCGCCAGCACGCCGGAATGGTTGTAGGTGCCGTCGCCAAGGTTCTGGATGACGTGATCGCGGGTCGAGAACGGCGCCTCGCCGATCCAGTTGGCCCCCTCCCCGCCCATCTGGGTGAATCCCTCCGTGCCGCGGTCCATCCACAGCGCCATGTAGTGGCAGCCGATGCCGGCATAGGCGCGGCTTCCCTCCGGCACGCGGGTCGAGGTGTTGTGCGGGCAGCCGGAGCAGAAATGCGGCGTGCGAACGCCCACGTCCTCCGTTGTCCGCAGCACGGCGAGCACATGCTCCAGGTGCTTCAGGCGCGCCGCCACCTCCGAGTCCTCCGCATATCTCAAGATGCGGCGGGCAATGATCACCGCGATCCCGTTGGCCTCAAGCGCCCCCCAGGCCGGCAAAAGTACGCGGTTTTCCTCGTCTTTCTTGCCAATCACCAGCGGCGCATTGGCGCGGCCGTAGAGTTGCTCTTTGATCTGCGTCTCGACCAGCGAGCGCTTTTCCTCAACGACCAGAATGGTTTGCAACCCATCCGCAAAGCGGCTGACCCCCTCCGGCTCCAGCGGCCAGGGCGCCGCTACCTTGTAGAGCCGCAGGCCGAGATCGGCGGCGCGCCGCTCGTCGATGCCGAGCAGGTCCAAGGCCTCCAGCGTATCGAGCCAGCTCTTGCCCAGCGAGACGATGCCGAGCCGCGCCTTTCGGCCGCCGCCCGCCACGATGCGGTCGAGCCCGTTCTCGCGGATAAAGCTGAGCGCCGCCGGCTTCTTCCAGCGGTGCAGCAGCTCCTCCTTCTCCACCGCCGTGCGGGTACGGATATTCAGACCGCCCGGCGGGGTGGCAAAGTCGGGCGCAACGAGCCGCACGCGATCGACCGAGCCGTCCACCACAGCCGTCGACTCGACCGAATCCTTGATGCACTTCAGCCCCACCCACAGGCCGGAAAAGCGCGACAGCGCCCAGCCGACCTGGCCGTAATCCAGAATCTCCTGCACGCCTGCCGGATTGAGGATCGGCATCATTGCGTCAACGAACGCGAACTCCGACTGGTGCGCGGTGGTGGAACTTTCGCAGGTGTGGTCGTCGCCCATAAGCGCCACCACGCCGCCATGCCTGGACGAGCCGTCGAAATTGGCATGGCGGAACACGTCCCCGGTGCGATCGACGCCTGGGCCCTTGCCGTACCAAAGCCCGAACACGCCGTCGTAGCGCCCCTCCCCCCGCATCTCCGCTTGCTGCGATCCCCATACGGCTGTGGCCGCCAGATCTTCGTTCAGGCCGGGCGTGAAGGTGACGTCGCTCGCAGCCAACTCTGCCTCCGCGCGCCAGAACTGCTGGTCGAGCCCGCCGAGCGGCGAACCGCGGTAGCCGGAGATGAAGCCAGCGGTGTTCAAGCCGGCGCGGCGGTCGCGCTCCTTTTGGGTCAGAGCCAGCCGGACAACCGCCTGCGCGCCGGACAAGAGGACCCGGTCCTTCGCAAGGTCGAATTTGTCCGCAAGCGTCACTCCGGTGCGGGCCATAAAACCTCGCGCGCGAGCCAGTTCGGCGACCATCCGCCGATTTTCTTAAATCTGAGCTTGCAGGTGCGGAAATTCTATCCTGATTTGCTGGCGCACCTGGAAGAAATCACCGGGTTGGCTGCGGCGGCGCCGCACCGACTGATGGCGGATAGGCTGTCGTGCTCTCGTCGACGTTCTTCTGGTATCCCGGTCCGATCGCCAGCGGCCGTTCCGGCAGGGCGGATTGGTCGAGCTCCGACGCGTAGGTTTTCTCGATCCGCTGCAGGACGGCGCCCTCCCCGTCCCTAAGCACAACACTGACCTTGTAGGGCCGCTTCGCCGCGACCCCCTGCAGCGGCGGCGTCTGCAGGGCGATGCGGGTCGGGTTGAACGGCCCCAGCTCGCGCACCACGATCGGTTCGCCGCCCGCCGGGTTCTCGAAGGTCCCCTCGATGACCCCATCAGCGGGCAGTTCACGCATCGGCTTGAGCGCCACCCCATAGGCCGCCTCGGCGATCCGGTAGTTGAACACGAACCCACCGCCGGCCACCGCCAGGTAATCGCCGCTCGCCTCACATGAGCCGAGGAGAATCCCGGCGCAGAGGGTCAGGGCAGCTAGGGTCGGTTTGCGCATAGGCGGAAGCCTACGGGCGGAGGTCGCATTGCAGGACCGCCGCCCCGCTCGGACTTGGAAGGCCCTTCTGGGGACAAGGCGACTGGGTTGATGGTAGCTGCCGATCGCCCCTCCAGAGGCATTGTCCGTGACCGGCGCCGTATCTGACGGAACTGGTCAAGGTGTATAGTGAGTACGGCCGACACTGTTTGCCCAAACTCGGCAGCTGCACTACCGCCACTATTGCTAGTCATTCAGTCGGCCTAGCCCAGGCCCGAACTTCGGGGCACACTGGGCACCGCGGAGCGTGACATATCCGTGATCCAACTTACCACGATTCAGGTCGGGGCTCTATGCGTAAACCACCTCGGGCCCACGCCCTAAGCACCTTCCTTCTTGCATTCGGGCTTGCGCTGCTGGTTCCCGTGCTCAGCGTCGGGACATTTGCGATCGTGGAGTTCACAGCACGGGAGCGGGCTTCTCTTGAAAATCACACGAAAACCCTCAACGATCATACGGCTTACACGATTGAGCAGAAGCTTCAATCAACTGTTCTCATGTTGCAGGCTGTAGCCGCGGACCCGAATTTTTCGACATCTGACCCGGGCCTGATAGCGCGCCACTTACCGGCTCTGGTTCAGATGTACGGGATCGATGTGTTCCTCCATAGCCGATCAGGGGAGAGCATTGTAGGTGCGGGCTATCCGGTCATGATGAAGGCTGCGATGGCAGAGCCCGAGTTTGTACGACTGGTTCTGGCCGAGCGGACACCATTCATCAGTGACCCGACGTTTGAGCAGCAATCAAACACTTGGCGCGTTTTCATCCATGTTCCTGTGATTGGCGAAAACGGCGAAACAGCCCTTGTTCTGACTGCAGCGCTGGATCCAGAGACTTTTGCCCAAGCTCTTGCCAAACGAGGCGGAGCGGGCCCCTTCAGCTCAACGATAGTCACCCGGAGCGGACTTGTTGTGGCGCGATCGGCCGAGCATCAGGAATTCGTTGGCAGGCCCTTTTTGGGCGGCGCTGACAATGGCGCCGGCTCGGGATCCTTAACTGGACTTGAAATGAGCACCAAGGCACCAATTGTCGGGTTCTGGCAGAGAATCGAGCCATCCAGTTGGCGCGTCGTGACGGCGGTCGAGCGAGCTGCCCTAGAGGCCCCACTTTGGCAATCCCTGAGATACCTTGCGCTGAGTGCCGTTGCGATGCTGATCGCAGCAGCAGCAGGCGCCCTGGTTACAGGGCGTGCGCTGACGCGGGCTAGTCAGAGTTTGGTAACAGCGGCTCGGAGTTTGGGCCAGCGCCGCGCAGTCGAAGCTCCGGTCACGCGGCTCCGCGAGGCCAATGTCGTGGGCCAAACCCTTGCAGCCGCTTCGATCAAGCTCGAGCAGGATGCCCAAGAAATAGAGCAGGCGCGCCAGAAGCTGGAAGAGCGCGTCCAGGAGCGAACCCGTGAGCTATCAGAGAAGACAGCGCTGCTTGAAGCCACTCTCGACAGCATGGATCAGGGGCTTCTCTATACCGACAATAAAGGCCGGGTCCGTTTATGGAACCGCCGCTACGACGAGATTCTGTATGGAGCTGCAGATCGCGCCAAACCAGTCCAGGGGGAGACAAATGAGCTCGAACGCATTCAACTCAACGGCTTGGTCGTCGACACCCGGACCGTTAAGTTAGCCGATGGTTCCGTCGTTAGAACCTTCTCCGATGTTAGTGAGCAGGTCCGCCGCGATGGTGAGCTTAGTTCGGCGAAGGAAGCGGCTGAGGCGGCCAGCAGGGCGAAGAGCGAGTTCTTGGCAAACATGAGCCACGAAGTGCGTACGCCGCTGAATGGTGTAATCGGCTACGCTGATCTCCTCCTCGCTGATCCGACTCTCGCACCCGTACAACGTGTGAAGGTCGAGCGGATACAAAGCTCGGGAGCCGCCCTGCTTGCGATCGTAGACGACATTCTTGATTTTGCGAAGATCGAGGCCGGCACCCTGCGGCTGCGCTCCGCTCCGTTCCGGCTCAGGACACTCATCGGCGAATGCCTAGCGATCGTAAGGGCCTCGGCCCATGCAAAAGGGCTTACTCTAGACCAGATAATCGGGCCAAACGTTCCGGGATGCGTTGTAGGCGACCAGAACCGTCTTCGTCAAGTAGTTCTCAACCTGCTAAATAACGCCATTAAGTTCACAATCGAAGGAAGCGTCACCCTTTCTGTCCATCAGCTTGGCAACGAGGCTGAGAATACTCGGTTGAGGGTCACAGTCTCGGACACCGGAATAGGTATTGCTGAAGCGGAACACGTCAACTTGTTCAACCGCTTCTATCAAGTCGATGCTTCCAGCGAACGGCGCTTCGGTGGAGCTGGACTTGGCCTTGCTATCTGCAAGCAGATCGTCGACCAGATGGGCGGATCCATTTCACTGACCAGTCAGCCAGGGGCTGGATCGACGTTTGTCGTAACGCTGTCCCTGCCAGTTATAGCTGACATTAGTCTCGATTCCGAAGCCGTTGAAGTGGCTGCCGCGCTTTCCAGACGCGCGCGGATTCTTCTTGCTGAGGACAACCCACTTAACCGAGATCTTGCACGGGAAATTCTCGAACTGGACGGTCACGCCGTCGATGTCGCGGCAAACGGAGCCGAAGTCATCGATGCCGTTCAAAGACGTGAATACGACCTCGTGCTCATGGACATTCATATGCCCGTTGTCGACGGCCTGGCCGCGACGCGAACTATCCGTAAGTTAGGCCATCCCAAAGCAGACATCCCCATTATCGCCTGTACCGCTAACTTGTTGCCGGCTCAGTTGAAGGAGTTTCGTCGTGCTGGTCTAGACGGGCACATCGGCAAACCGTTACGCTCAGAGGCGTTGCAGGCCGTGATCAACACCGCCCTTTCCGGACCGGGGCGTACATCGTTTGAGCGGGCCGACCCAACTTCGGCAGCGGCGCAACTAGCGGATCAGCTTTCCTTCGACGCGGCGGTTGGATTGCTTGGAGCTGAGCGCATCACTGATGCCCTGGCCGACTTGAAAGAAGACTTAAAGCAGCTCCCGTCCCACGCGATTTCCGACAGCGCCGGTCGGCGCACAGCAGCGGAGAAAGCACATTCAATAATATCTACCGCTGCCCTGCTTGGAATGTCCTCGCTTGCCGAGGCCTGTCGCCTGCTCGAGGACGCCTGCGCCGACGTTGTCTCCATGGAGGCAGCTTTGCGAATAATGCGGCCGATTGTCGTCGCCACGATGATCGAAATCGAGCAGTATCAGGTCACCCTAGAATCCCAACCCACTTCCCGGGCTAACGCACTCGCGAACTAGGAAGGACATGTTAATCAAATCACTCAAATTTTAGGTGTGGCCCGCGCTGATAGCGGCTATAATCGGCATCTATGATGATGTTTTAGGTGCGTGACTCATGTCGAGCGGCAAAGCGCGCGCGTTGGTCGCGGATGACCACGAACTATTCCGGATCGCGCTCGCGACAATGCTCAAGCGCGATCTGGGATTCGGCGAGGTAATCGAGGCCGAGACGGTTGATGCTGGCGTTGAGAAACTCCGCCACGAACCGCGAGTTTCCCTTGCCACCTTTGATTTGATCATGCCGGGAATGAACGACACCACGCTTTCCGGACTACGCGAATCGTTTCCGGGCCTCCGAGTAGTAGTAGTCACGAGCTCCCTTCGGCGTGAGGACATTTTACGAGCGTTGTCAGCCGGAGTTCACGGGTATATCCCTAAGACGATGCGCATCGGGGACATCGCTGCTGCGCTCCGCTCAGTGCTGGATGGACACCTCTTCGTCCCCTCGGTCTTGGCCGATGGCGTGGAAGCTTCCCAAGTGCTTCCCCCAAGCCTCCCACAGCCGGCCCCGGACAACACTGGCCAGAAAGGGCTTACCGCTAGACAGCAGGAGGTCCTGCGCCTTTTGGCGCAAGGCCGGTCGAACAAGGAGATTGCGCGAGGACTCAATCTTTCAGAAGGCACCGTAAAGGCTCATGTGAACTCGTTGTTCCGCGCCCTTGGCGTTCACAACCGCATCGGAGCTGCAGCTGCCCTTGCGCGAATGGATAAGACGTCCGGAGTGTGACCTGGATTCCTAGATCCGGCTCCCTGCCGTCCGCCACCCAACGAAGTCGACGGCGAGCTTGTCGTAGCCGGTGGCGGCGCGACGGACGCCTGTTGCGTAAGAAGCGGCACTGCTGTGCGAGCGGTCCGTGTACTGATTTCCGGTCGGCATTACCGCGCATCTGATCAGCAGATCAGGCCCGCCATCGTCTTCTCCAGCTACTCAGCGCGAGAGCATGCACCCGGAACGGAGCCAGACCTACCTGAGAACCGTACGCTGAACGGCAAAGCTGAGCATTGGAGGGCCGCACCCTTTAACGTACCACCCCAAGGGAGCTCTATTCAGCTTTGGAATGTTTACTTAACCCAGCAAGCCGCCCATATAAGCCCGTGCAAACAGGGCAGCTCGGCGGTGAGGGAGATTATACCGTTAGCTGGTGGGATCTGGGGGGACTCAGCTGGTGCCTACCCAAAAATAAATTGGACCAGAACAATGGTTCCAACCAACCAGGCGAACATGAAAACGCACAGCGCGACTGCCCAGTTCGTGACGGGCTCGGGTTCGTCTTTTGCGACAGTGAACATAACCACCCACACTCGTCCGGTGTGCTCAGTTGACGAAAGGCAGCGGCTTCCGCAACCTAACAGTAAACTTTTAGTTAACCGCCCGGGTGAGCATAGCTTAGCGGAAGCGCGAGAATGGCGGGTGCCCCCTGCCCCATGGCGCTGACCATGAAATCGAAGCCGCAACAGAAACTTGGCGGCAACGCTGCGCAACGGAATGCTTACGTACGGTATGCGAACTGTCCACACATCAAGCCTACACAGCGGGAGGTTGATGTCGCGAGAAGCACCCAGCTGTCCGCCGTTGCACCGGCTACCGCTGTGTGTCGGGTGCCTCTCCATTCATGGCCGAAGAACCAGCTGGTCCTGCCGCTTCGCCCGGTTCAGGATTGCCATCGACCCGTGGTTCTAGCCGTATCGTCACGAAATCTGGGGCCTCAAGACCTCCTGGCCCGTACTTGCCAATCGCTTGGTCGCAAATTCCTCCCGTGAGCCGATCCCGCATTGCGTCGGCCACTAAGGCGCTAATAGCGTCCAGTGCTGCCGTGGTAGCCTCTTCATCGGCATTGATGCCCGCCCCTTTAATCGCGTCCGACATCGTCGGCCAGTTCGGCTCGACAAGTGGGCAACGTTCAGCCCAAGTGACTGCTTCTGCGACTCGTATGAGCAGACTCTGCTGCACCGGGCCGTATTCCTTTAGTTCCCAGAGCAGCCGGGGCTCAGCTGCTGCATTCGGAGCAGCGCTCGGAGGCTCGGGAAATGAGGTATTCGCGGCACCGGCTAGCCGCGCGCTATCGGACTGGCACGCCGCGCTACTCATGCAGAGAACGGGGCCAACAAATATAAAGGCTAGAATGGCCAATCTTTGTGGCACACCGCAGGTTCTCCGCCCAGCAAGAGACCGGGTAGGAACGGCGAGAGCTGGTGTGAGTTCCCTACCCCATAGCTCGCAGCCATCGTGAGGCTCCTCTGAGGCTCCATCGCTGCGCTTGGCCAGGCCGGAGAGCGAAACGGGTCAGCAAATCTATCCCGCCAGAGTAGTCATATCGCGTCGGGTATTCGTACATTCCTCCGCAACCGTAAGGCTGAATCCGTGGGATGCATACTCTCGTCTGATAAGGTACCTCGCTGCTGCGGCGGTCAGGCAGGGCGTCCCGTCTATCAGAGACATCGCACGATTACCTGCAGAAGCACCGGCCGCGACTGAGAGCGAGATGGTCGGCACTTGCCGCGGAAGACTGGAACCAGCCCGAGCCCTGGGGACTCGGGTATCCCCGCGCATCGGAGCCGACTTAAGACGCGGCCCCGTCGATAGAACCCCTGGCTCAGCAAACCGTGGCTCTGCGATCCTGCCGCCATGGCCCGGAAAGCTGGCTGGGACGCCCCAGTTGCCTTTCCCGCGGGGTTTGGCGTTAGAAGGCGAACGCCGCATTGACGATGTAGAACCGGGACTGACATCTGATAGCAGGCGCGCCCGCCGACCTTGCAGCGATGGTGCGCCACGTCGAGGCGAGCCGCTGGCCAGCGACAGTCCTGAAATGGTCTACTGTGAATGCGCCATCGTGGCTGCTAGTCTTCTCCAGATACTTTGAACTTTCGCGAAATGGGCGAACGAGAATGAACCCTCTGATTGCAGGAGCCGGTCTAGATCGTCACGGTCACGATCAATAAGCAAATTTCGATGTACGTTCATCGCTTCGGCGATGTTGATGCAGGCGACTTTAAAATGATCTCTCGCAGCACTGTTAGATGTGGAGACGTTCGCATTTAGGTTGTTATCGTCGCCTGAGTGCCGTTGATGCGTAGCTGGCGTTCGCTCCCGATGGCGAATATTTGGCTTGCTTAGAGGCATGGCTCCTCCTTCGGACGGCGATCACCGCCACCCTGCCGAATCGTCCAAGAGCAGGTTACTTTAGGATCCTAAAGACGAGAAGGTGGCTATGCTGATCAGATGGGGATATGCCGTGATAAGCGGCACGGCAGCCGCGGAACTTACGCTTGGTCCGCCCCGGTCATCCTACAGCCAGACAACCGGGGCGGTGCGTCGCGAGAGAGGAGCGCGCGACTGGGGAAACGTGCAAGGTGAATGGTTAATCGGAGGTTAAGTGGCCCGCCGAACTTCAGCGGCGACCAAAAACGGTGCCGCAACTGGTTGCTCCAGACCGCGATGCAGCAGGGCGGATGTTGGGCCAAGCCTGCCGACGTGGCGTAAGCAGTGGGAGGGCGCCCTGCTCGTTAGTGTAGGCGCAATTATCAATGGATTGCCTGACCCATCACTCGACCCTCTGCTACTCGCTGCCATCGGGAGCTTGGCGTTTCAAAATCCGGAGCACCTCTATGGTCGCACTGATGGCCTCACAGGGCGCGAGCGTCTGCGTCTGGACACTCGACATACTGGGAGCGAACGACCGCGGCCCTACAACGTGGATTTGAAACCGGGGGCGTGTGGGCCGAGTCCGCTGCCCGGGCAAATCTCGTTCTGAGCACATATTGCAAGCAGCCCGGCCCACTTTTCTCTAGGGCTGAATCCGCCGCTCTGTCGCCGTGTCGGGATCCAACGGCTTGGTGGAACCCTGATCTGAAGCTTCATCTGCACGACCAATGGCAACGATCGACATCGCAGATCCGATTTTCGCCGGGGGAATAGGCGGCGGCGTATGAATCACCTGTTTGAGCGCCATTTCCAGCAGAGCCAACGCATCAACCTTATCCATACTTACGAACTCGAAGGAGGTGTGACGGGCGGCGAAGGGCTAAACAGGTCTTTGGAGACGCGCAGCACACGGCCACAGCAATATCGACGGCCTCGCCTTACGGAACGATCGGCGTCCGCTTCCAGACTGATCCTCGGTGGTGCAGATTTCCATGGATGTAGCCAATCACATATCAGTGCTGGTCAGCGGACGCAGGTTCTCGGCGACCAGATCGCTCGTGCGCATAACTTCAGTGATTTGTTAGCCCTTTTCTCGTTTACGAAAAACTCAGCCTGACGGTTTATATCGTCCGGGGTAATCCATTCACCGGCCGAATTACACAGTATCCGAACGAGAGCGCGAAGGGAGCCCGCGCATGCCTTAAAGGCCGGATGCATGACAACGAGAGGCAATCCTGCCCCGGGAACCGCGGCAAAGCTTTGGTCTCAGTTGAATATGAACACAGCCAGCGCCGATGTCGCGATCACCCATACCAAATAGGCGACGAGGATGGTGAATATTGGTCCCGATTTTACCGGTTCGGGCTCGTTCCTGGCGGACATAGTAGATCCCGTTGCTGGCGCCGCGCGTAAACATCACCGCTCGTTGCGGGCTGCCGCAACTACATTCTGAAAAAAGAGTTAACATGAGAGGCGTGCCGCAGCTACCAGGACTTCGCCGCGAACACAGAAAGCAATGGCCACCAATGCCCAGCGTGCATCACCCGAATGTTTATGGCAGCTAAGTGACGGCAAGTTGGCCATTCTAGGTGAAGCCGACCATGAGCGTAGATCGTTAGAACCGCTGTTATTCCCGTCCTGCGTTCTGCTGCGTCATTAGGCAGCCGAGAGACGACCGCGAACGCATACCCCGTGACGTTCAACTCGACCACGAAGTTCTCGCATCGCGGGCAGATCCGCGCGCCCGTTCAGTTCGGCGGCTTTTAAGCCCGGCGGTGGGCGTGCTTCTGGACACTGCTCGCACAAACCGGTCAACGGTGCGCGGGGGTTTGCGCACTCTTATCCAATTGCCAATTGAATGAGGCCGCCGTAGCAGCGGCAAGCCTACCAGGACAAGCGAAGCGTCCCGTCGTGCGCTCGTTTCGGACCCATCCTTCTCCGAGTGCGAGATCAGGCAGGCCCCGCAAAGACTACAGTTTACTGGTCGGATCAATCGCCGTTGTAGGCGCATCACTGAAACCCCGACTCTTCTTGTCGCCACATCCCGAGCCGCTAATCCGGACTACTTTGACCTGTCTTAAATGAGCGGTCCGAGAGTATCCTTTCATTGGGCTAACGTTAGCGACCTGAAAAGCCTGGGGCCCAGTACTCCCGCTTGTCATTCTAGATTAGCGTCGAGTTTACACCGCCACTTCACATTTCGTGCTCAGGTTAGCAGCACTTTAGCGCCTACCAGGCACCATGTGCCTCAATGATACCACCAAGGGGCGCATTCGCATGCACGAATTAATTTCCTCAGGAGATCGAATGTCATCGGAATTGCCGGGCCCAGGGCCGCAGCGCTGGATGGCAGGGAAGAAGGCGATGGTTCTGACTGCCATCCAGAAAGGAGCACTATCCCTGGAGGAGGCTTGCAGGCGCTATGTGCTGACGCCAGAAGAACTGCAAACCTGGCATCGGGCGTTTGCTACCGATGGCGTTGCCGGTCTGCGGGTGAGCCGTATGGCCGAGCGCCGCGCAACAGCCCGCCGCAAGGTGAGTGAGCCCGCCGCAGCCATTCTGGACGGTGGGGACCGGCTGGAGTGCACGATAACCGACATTGGCTGCCATGGCGCGCGGCTTGATTTCCGCGTTCGCCTTCCGGTGCCCCGGCAGTTCCGTTTGGTCTGCCACGGAACAGGGCGAAGGGTGCCGGTCTCAGTCAAGTGGCAGCGGCAGGCGTTGACTGGTGTTCAGTTTGTTGTTCCCGCATCCCACGAGCCCGCGGACACTGAGGACTTAGGTTCCTGGTTGCTGGGCAGAGCCTGAGGAGGAGCGGCTTTCCGACAGGATCAGCACCAGTGACGCGCATGCAGCTTCCCCATCAGAACGACGCTGCGGACAAAACTAGGGGTACTTCAATGAGTGAACACTTTGACAGTCGCAGATCACTTTTCGCCGGCCGTTTCCACATCGAGGTCTTGGCCTGGGCAACTGTGACTCTCGTCGCTTGGGCCATCGCTGCGAATTTCCACGTATTCGACATCCTAGTCGCTCTCACTCGCGTGTACGAGGGCTGGCCGATTGGCGATCTTGCTGTTTTGATCCTCTTCACGAGCATATCGGCATTTATCGCCTCTTTGCTGCAGTCGCAGCGTCACCTCCGATTCAGACGGCGCGCTGAGCAGGACGCCTTTGCGGCAGCCCGCCGGGATGTCCTCACTGGATTGCCCAACCGGCGTATGCTTTCAGAAGCCACAAGCCAGGCCATCCGGGATGCCTTGGGTCGGGGCAGCAAGTGCTCGATCTTGTTCATAGATCTGGATGGCTTCAAACCTATCAATGACACGTTTGGTCACGCTGCCGGTGACAAAGTACTGACTTCCGTGGCCGAGCGGCTTTCTGAAATCGCTCCTCCAGGAGCGACCGTGGCCCGGTTGGGGGGGGATGAATTCGCGATGCTGCTTCCGGCCACCGGGACGGAAGATGACGTTATCTGCTTGGCGCAAAGAGCACTCCAGAGGATCTCTGTGCCCATCGAAGCGGCTGGCCAGAGCGTCGCAGTTGCGGCCAGCATTGGCATTGCGAGCGGCCCGGACGTGGGGCGGCGGGCGGATGACCTCATTCATGCAGCTGACCTCGCCATGTACTCGGCTAAGCGCGCTGGAAGGAGTGCTATCCGCATTTATCGAGCTTCTACGGAGCAGGTGTAATAGACCTGCAGGACTCCAAGTCTGAGATTAACCTGATCCCCTTGGAAACGAGGTCTGCCCGTCGCATCGCCAGGGCGTAGCTATTGTTGGTGCGGGAGGGTGAGAGCCAGATCAGTCCTTTTCTGGCGTCCAGCTCCGCCACCCGGGCATAGGCTTCTTCGGGGCCCAAGGGCTGGCGGACATCATTGGAGGTCACCAGGGACGTGCCGGTGTACTCCCAGTAAACGTCCACGTGCCGACTCCTGCTCCTTCCTAATGCCGACTGTGGAAAACCTTCCTTGGTCGTGACGAGAACTCCTCGTGCTTTGAGCAACTGCCTGGTCATCTCGGCGACCAGGAGCTGTTCGGTGAAGCCCTTTGCTCCCGACAACCACGGTCTGAGCAACACGAGACGGAGGATCGGCGAAAATCGCCAAATCAGAGATGAAAAATGCGGCGAGGTTCCTCGACGTACATCGGCGTGCACCATCTGCTCTCGTCGGCCCAATCCGAAGCTGTCTGCCCGTCGCGTCCAGAAGTCCCGGGCCTAGCCGAGGGGTCTCGGAGCAAGCAGCGAGCCTCACACTACCCTAACCGTCGTGGGGCATGAGAGCAGAAAACTTCTCGTGAAAATCGGCTAATTCAGTGGGACGAGCGCGGCTCCCTGCCAGGAACGGGACTTGCGGAGGATTAGCTACCCTGAGGCGGGGCTCCCTTTCCTGACGTAGCTACATTCTCCGGATTCCAAGGTGGCCGACGTTGGCCTTATCGTGATAAATGTTGCCGATGCGGGCGCTTCCGTAAGGAACCTGACCCATAGCGCGTCCCTCCTAGCATGGTGGTTAACGGTACCAACACACCGCCGCGATTAGATACCGCATTGCAGGGGAGAAGAGTACTGGCAAGTTTGTGCGGCTTGGATATTGCTAGTTCTTGGCTATGAACCGGATAACAGGGCTGCACGCCTCGGCCGCGTCAGCCCCAAGCGTGCCTGTGGCGGACCCCCGGAAAGGCAGCATCATGTCGCATACTGCGGAACGCGGATGGGTTTCTCTTGCCCTACATTCACCGGTATAGGATCCTTCATTGGATCGAAGGTTCATGCCCTGTAATCACAGCGAAGTCCTCTGCACGCGGAGACCCGCCCCGACACTGAGCCAGGTTTTTCTGCTTTTTCAGCGAGTACTTGCCGCCGTTGTGATCACCTTGGCTGTGCCGGAAGGAAGCGGATTTCCAACCGCGCAGGCGTTGTCTGATGCTCGAGCACTGGGCGAATGGAGTGAGACTTCAGGCCCCAGGATCAGGCCATCGCACTTCGCGGAGGACACCTGTGCCGCGATCGCGGAAGAGGCGAATAAGCAGGGGATGCCTCAGTCATTTTTCGAGCCGCAGGGGGAGCGTGCTTGGTGGTAAAGAACTGACGAGAGCGCAGTCCTTCCATTCTTGATACCTACGCCGAACTGACCGCCCGGCACATCGGTGCTGTTGAAAGAAGGCGGACGCAGTTGAACTTTCAGGTGAGCCGAATGGGGGATTGTTCAGCCCACCAGGGTGACGAGTCTTCCGGTGACTTAGATGCCAGCTCCGCAGATTCGCGGTAGAGTCCGACCAACCACCCGGGCATTGCAAACAGGGCCGGGTCTCAGGGATACGCCGGAAGCTTGTATGGTGCCGGGATCCGTTCCTCCATGCTGAGCCTTCGGTCCGTTTCGGCAGTTGACTCAGGCCCTCCCCGGGAACAACGGATCAGGCTAAGAGGATGTGGCAGCGCAGGCGCCGGCACGAAGCGGGGAACTGGAGGAATATGAGCACGAACCCTTCCCATGTGGGCCTGCTTGTCGCGCTCGCGGTCCTTGGCCAGTATCTTACACCGGTCCGCGCCACTGCGGCGAACCGCTTGGAGCAGGTTGATAGCTGGGGATTTCAGCTCCAGCGCCCAAATCCCGAGATCCTTGCGCACACAGGCTGCGACCTCCTCATCATCGACTACTCACGAGATGGATCCGGTGACGCCACTTTATCGCGCAGGGACCTCGACCGGATGCGCACAACCGGCCGAGAGCGGGCACCCGTTCTGCTCAGCTATCTCAGCATAGGCGAAGCCGAAGATTATAGATTTTATTGGAAACGCGAGTGGACCCGAAACCCACCCGATTGGCTGGGGAACGAGAACCCGCAGTGGCCCGGCAACTACACTGTCGCATACTGGCATCCAGCCTGGAAAGGACTGATATACGGTTCCCCCGGCAGCTACCTGGATCGGATAATTGGGGCAGGATTCGACGGTGTTTATCTGGATCGGGTCGACGCGTTCTACAATTGGGAGCATCGGCTCGGCGACGCCCAGCAAGCGATGATCCAATTCGTTGCGGAGCTTCGTGCATATGCCCGGGCGCGCAATCCAAATTTTCTGATTGTCGGCCAGAACGCTGAGGTCCTGCTCCAAAGCCGGAGATATCGCGGCCTGATCGATGGTTTTGCCAAAGAAGATTTGTTCTACGGCGTATCCGGCAGCGGACGGCCAAATCCTCCCGCAGAGACTAGCGCGAGCCTCCAACATATCCGGCGCGCACTGGACGCTGGTATCCCTGCGTTTCTCGTGGAGTATAATCTCGATCAACGTGAAGTGGCGCAAGTGCTCAAGAAGGCTGGCGCGCTTGGGATTCTCCCTACTTTCGCTTCGCGCTCGCTCTCAAAGCCGCCTCAGTGTTCGTGACAATGCTATTTCGGATGCTCCATGGCGGTCCTGCCGGCGGTCGCGTCGAGCGCACGATCCTTAGCTCCGCGTTCAAACTTGCGGTCGCCGTCGCGGTGACGGCGATCGTGCTCGTCCTTTCCGACTTAGCGGGCGCGTCCGCTAATGCTCAGTCAACAAACCGGGAGATCCCGCGGACTGTGCTCGCCATATACGATGGGCGTTTCGAGGCAGAGCCGGACGAAACGCGCGTGCACCTCATGTTGGAGATGCCGCTAAACTTCCTAGGCTACAAGGTAACGTATTGGGATCTGCGAGACGGATTGCCTGATCCCCGACCCGGCGACGACATCGCCGCCCTGCTCACGTGGTTTGAGGAACCCATTCTCGATGGTCCGAACTTTTTCTCGTGGGCTTTGCAGTTCTGCGAGAAACGCAGATTGATCATCCTTGGGCATCCTGGGAACGATGAAAATTGGGCAACTCGGGCTTTGACGGCGGACCTGCTGGGCCGACTAGGGCTCGCCTACTCGGGCGAGTCAGTCGACCTCTCGTACGGAAAGCATGTGCTGTCAGCCGATGTGTCGGTGGTAGGCTTTGAACGCCCTGTCGGACTTCCCCTCAGACCCTTCCCGCTCGTCGTCAAGTCTCGGCCAGATGTTGCTCCGCATCTGGTGCTGTCTTCCGATTCCGATCGGAATGAAGCTCAGGACGAAGGATCCGCTGTTGTGGCGACCAGTCCGAGAGGAGGATTCGCTTCTAGCAATTATACGTATTTCTACGAGCCAAACACGAATCGACGCGTTTGGATCCTCAATCCGTTCGAGTTCTTGAACAGGGCTCTCGGTCAGATACGCTTTCCCGTTCCGGACGTGACGACCGTGTCCGGACGCCGCATCTATATCAGTCATATCGATGGGGACGGGTGGAACAACTTATCTGAAATGCAAATTGGCGACGAGAAGACCTTATCAGCGGAGGTTGTGCTGAACCGGCTAATCGCTCCGTTTCCAGACCTTCCCGTCACGGTCGGTCTGATCGGCGGGGATGCAGACCCCAAAATGGGGGGAGTACCAGCTTCCGCTGGCGTAGCCCGGGAGCTATTTGCGCTACGCCAGGTGGAGGTCGCTTCCCACACGTATACCCACCCATTCACATGGAGCTTTTTCGAGAATTACAGCCGCGACGCCGAGCTGAAGCTCATGGCTGGCGCGCAGATGACCGACTCTGCAGTTGCCGAAGGGTTCCTGGCCTCAGTCTTTGCAGGGGGAGCTGAAAGCCGGGTCGCCGGGTCGAATGATCTGCCGCGTGCTTACCTGATGCAACCCTTCAACCTGAAGCAGGAGATCGTAGGCTCCCTCGATTTCGCGTCCTTACACGCCCCTGCAGGAAAGAAGGCGGAGGCGATTCTTTGGAGCGGTGACGCTGAACCGTTTGAAAAGGCACTCAAGGCAGCGCGCGAGGCCGGCGTCGTCAATATAAATGGTGGAGACACCCGTTACGACAGCGATTTCCCGTCCGTATCTTATGTCCCGCCCATCGCCCGGCAGATCGGCAGCGAACGGCAGATCTATGCGCTTAGCAGCAATGAGAACAACTATACTGAGAACTGGACCGATCATTTCTACGGTTTTTCTCGGCTTGCGGAGACGATTAAAAACACAGAAGCTCCGCGCCGCCTGAAGGGCGTCGACATTTACTACCATATGTACTCCGGCGAAAGGGTTGCCAGCCTCAAAGCCGTCGAGGGCCATCTTAACTGGGCCCGGGCTGCCGATATAACCCCGATTACGACCTCTCAGTACGCGAAGATCGCCGAAGGGTTCTTCACCACGCGGATCGAAGCGATTGGGCAGGATCGCTGGCTGATTGCGGATCGCGGCGACCTGCAAACGCTCCGCCTCCCGGGAGCTGCCGGCTTTCACGTCAACTTTGCCCAAAGTGCAGGAATTGTCGGCTACACAGAGGCCAATGGTGACCTTTATGTTGCGTTGGACGGGGCCGCCAGGAGCGCGGTGCTAACAGTAGCCGAAGGTCCGACTCCGCTCGGGCGGCCATACCTCGTGGAAAGCCGGTGGGAGTTCACCAACATCGCCGTGAGCGGATGCGAAACGCGTGGGCAGATCCGCGGCTTTGGGCCGGGCGCTTTAACACTTGGTGGCGCATCTCCTGGACGATACCGGCTCAGAGTGTATAGAAGTAATAACCTCGTTTGGGAGGAAGACGCTCACGTCAAAGAGGACGGTGTGCTGAGAGCCGTCGTGCATGCGGACGGCCGGGAGCCGTTGGACCTTGAAGTGACATGCGATGCGGGCTGATATGCATCCCAGAATGATCAGTCGGGCCTCTGTGCGGCCAACTGTATTCATTTTGTCCGTTGCTGCCCTGTGTGCGACCGCGGCCGCTTACGTGCTGCCCAGCGCCGATTACGATCTGGCCGCTGCCCTACGCGATGGCGATCTAGAAAACGCTCTGAGCCAGCTCGAGCGGCGCGATCCTGGCGCAAAGGACAACCAAGACCTTCGTCAGAAGGTTCAGCTCTACCTTCACTTCGGGGAGCTTGAGAAGGCGATCAAAATTTGCGAGCAGATGGTCGCTGAGAATGCGCGGGATCTATGGGGCTTGGAGACTTTGGCGCGCCTTTATCGCGACACGGGCCAGCAGCGCGAATACCTGCAGACCCTGCACAGGCGCCTTGACGCTAGTCCCTCGCCCACCGCCTTTCTCGAGCTAATAGGGCATTACCGATTAGTTGGAGACGCCCGGTTGGAGCTGCAAACGTTCGAACAGGGGCGCAGGCTTGGACTCGCCACACAGCGCGACATTGCTTTGGCTGGGACGCAATATTCCGCCCAGGGTGACCTTACGAAAGCGGCGGACCTTTTTGCTTTGCTCGATTTGCGTTCCTCGCCCGACCTCGATTATGTGGTCGTCTTGACTTGGCTGGATGTTCTCAAGCGGTTATCTCGTCCCGAGCAGGCCTACGCGCTCGCGGAGCGGATACGCAGGATACGGGCCTTCGGGATAACCGACCAAGACCTCAAAGCGGTGCTCGGTTCGGTCCAGCCGAAAGAGCCATCTATCCTGAAGCAGTGATCATGGGCTAGTTAGGTCTGCCTCATTGCGGAGGAGAGGTTGGGGTGGAACTTGCGTCCACTTCCGCTTGAACTTTGTAGGTAAGCAGGAATGCCTTCGTAAACTCCGACGCGTCAACCGTGCCGCTTGCATCACGATCCGCGACTTCGAAGGGCTCGACCGCCCCGGCAATGAATTCCGGCCTGGATAAAGATCCGCTTCGGTCCGCGTCAAGCTGCACGAACAACTTGGCCATTGCCGAGTAGCCAAACGCGATCTCGGCAGTTTCAAACACAAGGCCTGCCTGAGTTGGGTCCCAGTTGATCCACTCCGTTGCCGAAATACTTCCGTCCTCGTTGAAATCCATGCTCAGCAGCAGGCCCTCAGAAAAATGATTATACTCAGCGCGAGAAAGCTCTCCGTTTCCATTGCGATCTTGTGCTTCAAAGACGGCCATTGCTTCTGGCATCTGCGCAGAAACTGTTCCTGGAATCAAACTAACGAGTGCATGTAGAACGACGTGAGATGGAGAGTACTTCATTACGGCGCTACCTCTTGCGATATTCTACAAAGCGGGGTTGTTTGCAAACATGGTGAAGTATGTCAAGTTCCGAAGCGTTGCCGCTAAAATCAGATATGCCGCGATGCCACTCGCCATGAATGACAGCATGAACCCCAAGCCGTCATAGGCTTCCCCGTAGCGCAGAAGACCCGCTGTGAGGCATCCATTGAGTAGCAAGGCGCCGAGATGGACGGCCGCGAACGCTCTGCTCCTGTCAATGTACAGAAGAACTGACGACGCTGCGAATAGGACAAACTGAAACACCACAGCCAGAGCGCCTAGCTGCATGATCGCGACCTGGCCGTACTGTAATCCGAACGAACTGACGATGAGCGGTGTGGACACTATAAAAACGGCGCTGATACTTAACTGGAACACCACACCTTGTGTAATCGATGTCATTGTTATTGTGTCCAGTTCGTCGCGATACTCCTCGACCGTTCGCAGCGTGTTTCTGGCCAAAATCGCATGCACGAATGCACGATATTTGGTAAAGAAGTCGGTCTCAATTAGCACAACAAAAGTCGAGAGCGAAGGAATGATGGCTAGGTATGCGAGGAACATCGAGCTGTCGTAGCTTGGCGCGTGAACCAAGCCCGTCACGGTCGTCTCCGCCCGGCCCGACCAAGTCCACATGATCCATTTGTCAATCCAGTTTGCGGCGGCAGCAAACAAAGCACCGAGCACTAATGCTGGATTGCAAACAAGCCCGCTCGATACGCGCCGGAAGTCGGAGCCTGGCGCGCCAGTTTGAGTAGCAGGAAATGCCGTCAAGATGAGGGCCCCGAGGATGAGATAGGTAACCATCAGCCCCGCCGCAAAACCAGACACCATGACGTCTGAACCCAAGTTCATTAGGGCGGCCGCAGTAGCGCCTATGACAGCGAGCGCCAGTCCTATCGAGAACGCAAGCGTCACATGGCGATACCTTTTTAGGCTTCCGACCAGACTGACTGACACCCACGTCAGGGAAACAATGGCGGAGCAATAGGTCAGGGCGATGACGTCGGTCAGCCGCAAGCCCATGAGTAGCCAGAAAAGAATGACGCTCAGGACCGTGACCAGGATGAACGCCAAGGCCGAGGCGGCGAGGAACACCCCAGGAACATCGCTGAAGCGGCGCGCATACAGACTGTTTGCGGAAAGTCGGGCTGCCACAATCGTGACAGGACCTGCACCCACAAGCGACACCGAAAAGCAGTACATTACACCTGTGCGGAAATCGATTAGTACTGAGCTACCAGCGATCTTCGTTGAGACTATCGTGATTACGCCTATGCTTATAACCGCAAGTAACCATGGCCCGACAGCGACTATTGCAGCATGGCCATGAGAGCCAAGTCGCTCGACGATTGTTCCGCCTTCATACAGACTGCGAAGCGGGAAGTTAATGCCTGCCACTCAGATGACCTCCCTACTCTCAGTCTGAAGTCCGGAATACATTTCTCTGTATGCTGCTATGGCGTCCTCGGACTGATATGAATCCAGCACACGGCGGCGTAGATTGTCTCCCATTGTTCGCGCGAGTTCATGGTCCCTAAGCAATCTTGTAACAGCGGCCGCGACCTGATCGATCGCACCTAGCTCTGTGACGATGCCGCCTGGCGCAGTTTGCGCCTCGTCGGTTTGCCCCTCAAGCATCTCGCGACAGGATCCCACGTCCGTTGTGACGCAGGGAAGGCCGGCTGCGCCGGCTTCGAGGACCACAAGCGGCTGTGCCTCGCTCAGACTCGTTAGCACTACAACGTGAACCCTGGGCAGGTACTGACGAATGTCTGCGGGGCCGGTAAACGTGACGGTGTCGGTCAAGCCGAGAGAGTCGACGAGGGCCTTGCATTCAACGAAGTAGGGCTCGTCCTCATCAGTCGGGCCGATCACCAGCGCCTGCACGTTCGAGATCTCCGCGCGCACAAGCGAGGCCGCCGCAATGAAGGTTTTTACATCCTTTATAGGGGCAACGCGGCCGATGAACGCCATTGTCGGACGATGTTGCGATCCTGCCCGGGCCAATGCTGAAAATGGGGCCGGATCGACCCCGTTCGGGATGACGCGCATCTTCTCACGACCAGCCCCGAGCTCTTCCTGGAGCATCTGATTTGCCGCGTAAAGAGTTGTGATCTCCTCACAACAAGCATAACATATGCGCGCGTAGCTCTCAAAAGCCTGGATCCACACGTCCCGAAGATCACGTGATTTCTGGTCAACGACCAGCCCCCGCTCGACCGAGTCCGATATCCAGTCCGCCATGAGGATCTCGATCCGGCGCTCGTTCGTGTAGATACCGTGTTCGGTGAGGACAGCAGGGCGGCCGGTTTCAAGCTTGGCCTTGGCCAAAGCCAACCCCGCGTAACCTGTCGAGATTGAGTGGTAAATCCGGGCGGGCGGCATTTCAGATTTGATCACTGTGAAGAGCCCACCGACAAGCGACCGCCACGTCCAGAAGTAATCCAGAAATGAAGCTTGAGGCATCTGCTGGGAGTAGCAGCTTATGACTAGCTCCCACGATTTCGGTGACCGGAGGAGGTCGGCGACGCTGACCTGACTAACCATCTGACAGAGCTGGTTGAAATCCGCTGGATGCCCGTCCGTGATTGTTCGCAAGAGCGTAGCGCTGAGTCCTTGTGTATCTAGCGACTTTCCCGCACGACTGCGTTGGCCACGCGGTGCATGCAGGAATATCTCTCGATGACTGAGCGCGTTTGCTGGAAGTTCGTATTTAGCTGGGATTCCAGACGGTCTCGCCCATATAGAAACGACGTGGAATGTAAGGTCCGGAAGTGACCTCATCAGCCAGTTAACCCACGATGACACGCCTCCTTGCACATAGGGGTAGCATCCCTCAACAATGAGGCACACATCCGCTTCGGCTAACCCGCTGTTCGCTTCCTTGAGCCTCGGGCGCATCAGGTCTCATCCTTTGAAAATCGTAGCATGTGCGCCGAAAATTGGGAGATCTCCGCCACGGCAGTGGCGGCCTGCTCGAACAAATGCTGCTGGACAAGGGATTTAAGAGTGAACAGCGCTTTGCTTGAAGGATCCCGCTCTTTCAAACTCTCTGAAAGGCCGTCGATCTCCAATAGGGTTTTTTCGTACGCTGCGTCATATTGGCTTTTATCCAGAAGTCCGCTTGAGAGTACAGATACAAGTGTCGAGATTATTTCAAGACAACTCGCTTCTGTGCTATTTTCGCGGCCCGCTCGATTTAAGGCTTGGTCCAGGCGCAGCTTTGTATCAGCGCGCAGCTTTGTAATCACCGCAGCGGCTTGCGTCCGTATCGGGGGGCTTGGGTTCTTCAGTGCGGCCACAAGGAGGGGCAGATACTCTGGATTGTAATTAAGAGCGATTATGCCCAGCACCTCCTGTTTCTGCCGTAACGGACCGGATTCCAGCACCTCCATGAGATGCACGGGAACTTGGGCGGTTGGATCCGCTACGCGGCCATCCTGTAACCTGCCGAACAGCCTGTCGCTCTGCCGCTGTTCCGTCGTGCCGGACAGCAACCATCCCCATTGCGTGGCTTGCGTTATCGTCGGCGTTCTTCCTACCGCTAGGATAATCACTGTCGAGCAGATTGCGGCGAAGGGACCGCCTATCAGGGTGGCGGTCCAGCAAAATCCTGCTAGCGCCTCGTGGTTCCGGTCCGGGATAGAATGCAGAGCCAAGAAGACGACGGCTGCTACAACAACATGGAGGTACAACATCAAATCGAGAGGCACAGCACGAGCCAAGGCTGCTCCGAGGACAAGAAGGTCGATTGTTCCGAACGCCAAGAATATTCCTGCCTGGCCTATCGCCGGAGACTGAGCCAACTGCCTGATCCTTGCACTCCACGACCCACCCGTCCGCTCCACAGGTTTTTGCACCTTGCTTTGAGATCGTCCCGGATCTGGACGGACGCCGTCCTGAGCCCGGGCCCCACGGTTCTGGGCAGACAGGATATGCACAATTTTACGTTTCGCGGCCCTCGACCCCTCGATGCGGTTAACACGCGCCCAGCGCCAAACCGCCACACGGCCAGTCTCCCTCAGTTGATCCCCCGAAATCACACTCACCCTGCTCGGAATGTGAGCGCCTCACGAGCGACCCAACCGGCAGGGTTCTGTCGGCCTCGGGAGGGAACCGCAACCGCGCGTGCATCCGTTCGGCTCCTCCGCGCACGCGATATCCCGAGCTGTGCTAAGGCTTTTCAAGTCGTGCGCTCTCTCCCGTCCACCCGCACTCCATTACCCGCGTGGCGGGTAAGATATCAGTAACCTTTACTCGGGGTTGCTGACATGATGTAAAACCCCGGATCCGCCGAAATGCGGTCTTATTCTTTTCCCGGTATAAACCCCTCAGATCTTAGGGGTCAGGATTATGTCTTCTCAAGTGTCCTTTGCCGCCCAATTACAGGATGTCGATCCAGTGGCGATCGGCCGGTCCACGTATGATCTCGTGATTGTTGACGTCGACAAGGACGGCACGCGGCCGTTCACCTCTGCAGAAATACGCCAGATGGGCGGCGGTGGGGCGCAACCTAAAACAGTTCTCGGCTACGTTAGCATTGGGGAAGCCGAAGACTATCGATCTTACTTCGAATCATCTTGGACGAACCGTTCGCCCTCGTGGCTGGGCCCTGAAAATCCGGATTGGGAGGGTAATTATCAAGTTCGCTTCTGGGACGCCGGGTGGCAGGATGTCATTCTGGCGCGAATAGCCAATGTCGTGAAGGCTGGATTCAATGGTACATTTCTGGACGTCGTAGACGTGTACCAGAGTGCGTTCGCGCAGAACGCTTCCGCAAATGCGGAGAGGGAGATGGTTGCCTTCGTTAAAGAAATTTCAGCTTTTGCGAAAGGCATTAATCCAGATTTTGTGATCTATGTTAACGGTGCCGAGGAGCTCCTAGCCTTCACAGATTACGTCTCCGCAATTGATGGAGTGTTGAAGGAGAGTATATACTACGGAAATAGCGGCACAAATTCGCGGAACAGCGCAGATGCGATTTCCTGGACGACGGGTCTTCTGGATCGTGCCGCAGCCGCCGGAAAGACTGTCCTGAATATCGAGTATGTGACGTCCGCTACCGCTAAGTCGGATGTGCAGAAGCTTGCTGAACGCGACGGTTACTCAATTTATGTATCGGATCCAAGTTTGTCGGTTCTGCCCCCGAGCCCCGATCCCCAGGAAAACGGCCCGACGGCCATTGTCGGTACGTCGAGGAGCGACACGCTTCGGGGCGGCGCCGATGCGGAGACCTTGTTCGGCTTGGACGACGACGATTTCCTTTCTGGGGGCCTGGGCAACGACCTTCTGAACGGCGGTCCGGGCAATGACACGGCAGATTATTCCGGAGCCCGCCTCTCGGTCAAGGTTGCCCTTAAAGGTGCGGAACTGGCAAACGTTCTGGTTGGCGCAGCCGCGGGTGACCGTGTTGTGCATATCGAAAACGTGATCGGTGGGTCGGGCAACGACAGAATGGTCGGGTGTGCCGGGGGGAATTGGCTCGTTGGCAATGCCGGGGCCGATGCGCTCTCAGGCGCGTCCGGAAATGATGTTCTGAACGGCGGTTCCGGCTCTGATGGTTTAAGTGGCGGGCATGGGCGAGACCGCCTTTTCGGCGGAAGCGGCAATGACCGTCTCAATTCCGGGACGGGCAATGATCACCTGATGGGCGGGTCCGGCAGGGACGTTTTTAAGGGCGGCTTGGGCGCTGATCATATGTGGGCCGGTCAGGACAACGATCGCGACCGGTTTGTATTCACGTCGCAGATGGACAGTGGGCTGCAATCTGGCAGAGATCAACTTTTCAACTTTGACCGGTCAAATTACCGCCGCGACTATGACTCGGACCTGATCGACCTCCGCAGCATCGATGCCGACAGGTTCAGCGCAGGCGATCAAGCGTTTCGTTTCGTCAAGGCATTTCACACGGCGGACCGCGGAGCTGCCGACGGCCAGGTGCGTGTTGTGGATAGCGGTAAGGATCTCACGATTCTGCTTGATGTGAACGGGGATAACTCGGCTGATATGGCAATTTTGGTTGTTGGCGTGGACTTCCTAACCTCGCGTGATTTCCTGCTTTAACCTGTTGCCGACGCCGATACAGCAAAGCGCCGCTCTTCGAGCATTGACGAGCGCGGAATCGGGCGCCCGCGTCCTGGACAGGTTTCGACTGCGGGTTCTCTCCCGAGGTGGTATCTTGATGGCTGATTCGGACGAGGGCGACGCTTGTCGAGCAGGGTCGGAACACAACCCGTCGGCGATAGACCCGCCTCGTTGCAGGTACGCGTAGAGGCAACCACGCAGTTCAGGGGGTGAGACAAGCGATGACCGAGCGCCGTACTCGCGCATTTCGAACGCCAGCCTACACGGTGAAAGGAACATCTTCCGAGCTGTATCGCCAAAATTCCACTCGGCTTAAGGACAGTCCCGCTTCAACGGTAGAGTATCAGTGGATAGGAGAAAGCGGCAGCAGGTTGAAACTCGTCCTCGAACGAAAAGATCACACCGGTCAGCAGCTTGACGCGAAGGCAATGGAGTTTGGCTGGCCTGGACCGATCGGTAGTTCGGCTACTGTCTCCACGAATCCCAGTGAGCTCAATCCCTCTCCTGCACCACGCCGTTGGCGACTCGGATTTGGCTGAAGTTGGCCATTGCCGTCTCAGGTCCGCCGCGGCTGCTCTTTACCGACGATCTTTTCAGGACTGGTCGGGCAGACGCGTTTTCGCGCTGTTTTCTGGGTGATGACAGCTCCGGATAGTGGGTGACAACGATATGGGCAACCAGAAGTGCCACGAACTGAACGCGCTTTTCGCATTCGAAAACCGAGGCTGTTTCCTTGATCCTGCGGATGGCGAGTACACCGACCAGACGATTGCTGCCGGGGACATAAATAGGAGCTGCAAAGACGGCGCCTGCCCGGGTTAGGAGGGTGCTGTTCCTCGGGTCCATGAAGCTGAGAACCTGCCCCGCTGAGGCTACGGCACACTGAAGCTCCTGGTGTGCCTCTTTCTCGATTGGTGATGAAGTTCCGCGTTCCACTTCTAGCGACCAAGAGGGCCCGGAGACGCTCAGGGTGTAGTCACAGGTGCCAAAAAGGACCTCCATACACCTTGCGAGCGTTACGTCGAATTGCTCCCGATCAGACCTGAGCAGCTCCGTGACGTCCTCGCAAAGTGAGCTGGCCATTGCACTACTACCACTAGCGATCTTCCGCTCCAAAAGGTCAATTCGCGCGGCAAGCTTCTCCCCGTGCCGGGCAAGTACTTCGGCTTTCTCTTCTGTGCTCGTCAGCTCCCGGCGGACCGCGTCTTCCCGGACCGCCTGAAACGACCGGGTCCCGCCGACAATCAGAGCCGTCAAGATCCAAAGGCCCGGCGTTGTCCACACAGTGATCCACGACGAGAAGTACTCTTCGCTCCCTGTCTCGCCGTGAAATCCAAGGCCAACGTAGGCAGCCGCAGCAATCGCGGCGGCCAGAAGACCATCCGCTACCCCAAACTGCAGACTTGCCAGCAGAACTGGTAGCCACAGTGGGCTGGGCTGCCAGGTGAGAAACGGCTTCTCGGCGTCTGCTGAAACGAGATGCAGCACCGCCAGCAATCCGAATATGAATATCAGGTCTAGGATGCCCTTCGCCTGCGGAAGGACCTGGACGCCCCTACCTGCACCTGTCGTATTGCCCATCTTACACATGCCCCTCCCCGGGACCGAGCCCCACTCTTAACACATTTTTAACAAAAGGGTTTCTCCTTTGATATTCAGGGTTATCGTGGCCTCCGAACCGGGCTGGCATGGCTCCAGGGTCACACTCTGGTCGGCCTCGCTGGCGACCACCCCAGGTCGGAGCTTCCTCGCGCGCATGGAAAGCTGAAGGCAGGAGATCTCGGTTGGCTGTTTTCCTGATTACCGGAGGTCTAGGCTTCATCGGCTCCCATCTGGCAGACTCATTGATAGAAGCGGGCCATGAGGTTCGCATTCTCGATGACCTGTCCACAGGACGAATGGATCGCAAGCCCTTACACGCAGATCTCGTGGTGGGCGACGTTTGCGACCGCCGCGTCGTATCCAACGCGATGATCGGGGCTGATGGATGCTTCCACCTTGCGGCGGTGGCCTCCGTAGAACTTGGTAACCGCGACTGGTTGGGCACTCATCGCGTAAATATGACGGGCTCGATCACGGTGTTCGACTCTGCCCGTGCTCGAGGGATACCGGTGGTATATGCCTCATCAGCCGCCGTTTATGGCGAGACGGGGCAGGACCCGGTGCACGAAGACATCGTTAGGAGGCCACTGTCCGCCTACGCTGCGGACAAACTCGGATCCGAACAGCACGCATTCGTCGCCGGAAAAGTTCATCAGGTTCGCACATGCGGGCTGCGCTTCTTCAATGTTTATGGCCCGAGGCAGGATCCTTCATCGCCTTATTCCGGCGTTATCTCAATATTTTGTGATCGGATAAAGCAAGGTGGCCAAGTCACAATCTTTGGTGACGGGGGCCAAACACGAGACTTCGTCTTCGTGTCCGATGTGGTTCGTTCTTTGGAATCGGCGATGGCTCACGCCTCTGAAGATGGACCTGTGTTCAACGTGTGTTCTGGTCGACCCACGTCGATTTTGCACTTGGTACAAACGATCGCCGATATCGAGGGGAATTCGGTATTCCCGCGGTTTGACTTAGAGCGCGCTGGCGACATACGACACTCACTGGGTGATCCAACCCAAGCTGAGCGGAAGCTAGGTTTTCGTACGTGGATCAATCTCCCTACTGGGCTGCGGAGTACACTACAGACACTCTGACCCCTTTAGCCGCTTCACTGCCTGGCTTTGCAGCGTTGTAGCCAAAAAACTTGTAGTAATAGTCTGCGACCTGGCGATCGCGAACAGCGATGCCCTCGTTGAACTCAGAGTCGCTCACATCGAGCTCCGAAAGGTAGACGACAAGGCCGAGGTCTTCGACGCGGCGGATGAATTCCAGCGTCTTTCGTGCGTCCGGAGGGTATTTCGACTGGAGATGAGCTTGCACCCCGATCGCGTGGATGGGCGCCTACATCCGTTTGAGCGTCTTGATGACTTCGAGCATGTTAGCGCCCTTGTCGCTGCACCATTCCGCGGCGCACGAGATTGTAGTCGTTCAGACAAAGGGCGGCCGCTGGGGCCTGTTCGTGGACGACACGAAGGCAGTAGTCGATGAACTGAAGCCGTATCGGCCAATGAGGAAGTCCGGCCTCAGCACAGTCTGCTCGTCAACGATCTCATTAAAAACGTCCCAGGAAATAGCCTGCGGGTAACGGGACACCACCGTGGCGAGGAAGGTGCCGTAAAATTGCTTGACGTCCGACCAATCCGACCGCTCCGCCCACCGGAGAGGTTCTTCGTTCCAAAAGAGCGTGTGACCGTGCAGCTTTAGCTGCCGCGTTCTGCAAAAGTCGGCCACCTCGTCCGCATCCGAGAAGTTGAACGCCGACCCGCGCTTCGCCTGTAAGTGGCGTGGCTTCAACTGCCATTCGGGCGCGATGACATCGCAGTGCGTGGCCAGCAGCTGCCGATAGGCTTCTGACGAATGTCCGGAGAAGGCGCTGCCGATCTCGATTCCCTTGTCGGCGCCCAATTCCCGTAAAACCCGGAGCCGCTTGCGCCGGGACACTTGCCGAACTTGCCTCAGCCCAGCCGCAGCCCAGAGCGGCCGTGGCACTGGCGGCGATGAGACATTCGCGGCGTGTGAACATCCGACCCTCCGCGCCATGTTGTTTACACTGCCGCTGCGTCCTTATTGGGGCCGCCTGGCGCTTATCCGCTCACGCCAAGGATACCGCGCGGTCTGCATGTGAAACCGTTCCGGCGAAGTTAAGGCTAATTTTAAGCGTTTCGTCCTTCACAAAAAAACGATGTTACCAAGCCGTTAACAGCAGCAACGCCGGTGGACAGATCGGCTTCGTGCGGGTTCGCAGCAAACGCGATAAGTGAAGGTCTTGATCGGGTCGGAAGCTAACCCGTTTTTACTTCATTTGCACACTGCCACTGCGGAACCCAGGAAACGACATCTCCCGGCAGATTAGCAAGCAAAGGAGCCAGCGATGCTCAACGCAAACTCATACGAGCGGCTTCACCATGCAATTAAGAGCAGGGTGGCAAAGGTCGGGGTCTGCGGTCTCGGTTATGTCGGGCTTCC
>JAESFL010000341.1_pt1 | contig 37549 bp, 39 predicted proteins | sample 9269401 | NCBI WGS metagenome assembly JAESFL01 (sample SAMN14506025, study PRJNA617098) | algae metagenome | isolation source: Gloeocapsa sp. UFS-A4-WI-NPMV-4B04 and co-occurring heterotrophs from desert... | place: USA: Utah | collected 2006-10-01 | reverse complement strand
CTGAGCTCGAGGTCCGGCGGATGCTCCATGCGCTCGGATATCAATACCGGCTCCACCGCAACGACCTTCCGGGAAAACCTGACGTGGTGTTTGCCGGCAGAAAGAAGGTGATCTTCGTGCATGGCTGCTTCTGGCACCAGCACCCCGCTGAAGCCTGTTTGGATGGACGGCGCCCGAAGTCGAACGGCAGCTATTGGGAGCCCAAGCTTAACCGCAATATTGCCCGTGACGAGCAGGTGTTGAGCGAACTGAAGGATCGCGGCTGGGAGGCGCTCACCGTATGGGAATGCGAAGTGAAGAGCATCCCACTGCTGCGAAAGCAGTTGCAGGACTTTCTCGGACCACAGCGTCTGCCGCCGCACACTGAGCTGACAATGCATGACTAAGCGCTTCTCATACGCCGACCTGGCTAGCGCAGACTTGCTCGTCGAGGCACTTGATGAGTCAGCTCCTGCCCGCACCGGCCACCAGGGCGGCTTCCGCATTTGCGGGTCCAGGCTACACCAAAGCTGATCGTGCTATATACGACCATCGGCGAACCCAACTGGCCGGATAGGGTCATTGAGGAGAATGGCCTCTTTTTCTACTTCAGGGAGCTGGCTCAACGAAAACCGATTGGCTGTACGCACGTCCGGTTCTGCTATCGCCGAAATCGTCGCTGAATGGCGTACATCGCCGCGAACCGGCCATTCACCGAGACATGGAGGAGCGTGCGAGAAGGGCGCAAAGCAGACCAAACGAGCAGCTGTTACGTGATCAAGCGAGGCGGAACTCAGTAGCCCAGCGTAGCTGCTAAACGCGGGCCAACTTCTCCGCTTTCTCGACTGGACTTCATGCGGCAACGAAGCATTGGTGTTGCTCCCCCGCCACGCGGGCTTTTCTCGGTAGCAGCGGCAGTCACGCCGGTGCGCAACCAGGGAGAAGCAAATGACTGCCAAATTAATTCGAAAGAATGAGCAGGTTGACGGCGGAGTTTCCAAGCTGGACCAGTTGGTCGAACTTCTGAGCCGCGCCCGCGGCACCACGATCGAAGAGATGATCAAGATCACCGGGTGGCAGGCCCATTCGGTACGCGGGGCAATGGCTGGATCCATCAAGAAACGCGGGCATGTCATAAGCTCGAAAAAGGAAGACGGCGTGCGCCGCTACCGGATCGGGTAACATCAATGGCAAGCGAACTAGAGCAGCAGATCGATAGACTCCAGCGTCTCGATCTCGAGCAGCTGAGAGGCTTCGCCGCCGCCCGGTGGGGGATCGCTCCGCGGCTGCGATCAGTCGAACTCATGAGGCTGCAGATGGCATGGAAGATCCAGTCTGAAGCATTGGGCGGCCTGGACGAGTTCACCTGTCGCCAGCTCAAGCGAAAGGGCTCCGTGCAGGCTGAAGGGCTGTCGCTCGGAGCCGGAGCTCGTCTGCGGCGGGAGTGGCAAGGGCGTACTGTCGAAGTTGTGGTTGAAGAAGGCGGCTTCCGCTGGGAAGATCAGCGCTTCAAGAGTCTGTCGGCGGCCGCCACGGCGATAGCGGGCACTCGCTGGAACGGCCCTCGCTTCTTCGGCCTGCGGACCTCTGAGCGATGAAAGCACCGCCTCGCCGCTGCGCGCTGTACACCCGCAAGAGCTCCGAAGAAGGTCTGGATCAGGCATTCAACAGCCTTGATGCTCAGCGGGAGGCCTGTGCTGCCTTTGTGAAGAGTCAGGCACATGAAGGTTGGCGAGCGTTGCCTGATCTCTATGACGATGGTGGCTATTCTGGCGGCTCTATGGAGCGACCTGCATTGCGGCGCCTGCTCGCCGACATCGAAGCTGGCAAAGTAGACACGGTCGTCGTTTACAAGATTGACCGGTTGACCCGCAGCCTTGCCGACTTCGCACGCATGGTTGAGCTGTTCGAGAAGCGTCAGGTGAGCTTCGTGAGCGTCACCCAGGCATTCAACACCACCTCGAGCATGGGCAGACTGACGCTCAACGTCCTTCTCTCATTCGCTCAATTCGAACGAGAGGTCACGGGCGAGCGCATTCGAGACAAGATTGCAGCATCAAAAGCCAAAGGCATGTGGATGGGGGGAGTGCCGCCGCTGGGTTATGACCTGCCGGCGGACACGACGCGCACCCTGATCGTGAACGAGGCGGAAGCGGATATGGTTCGCACTATATTCCGCAAGTATCTTGAGCTCCCATCCGTCCACGCGCTGGAATCCTGGCTGATCGAGAACGGCTACCGGCCCAAGCAACGGGTCACGCGGAGCGGCCGGACTGTGGGAGGTGAGCGATTCAGTCGAGGCGCACTGTTCCACCTCCTAAGAAATTACGTCTACGTCGGTCAGATTGTGCACAAGGACAAGTTTTATCCGGGCGCGCACCTCCCCATCGTCGATCGCCAAGTCTTCGACGCTGTGCAGGCAAAACTTGAGGTGGCGAGAGTGCGCAGAGCTTCACCGAAGAGCGAGTCCGAAGCGCTGCTCACAGGACGGATCTTTGACGCGGACGGGCAGCCGATGAGTCCCACCTACTCCCAAGGAGCGAGCGGCAGACGCTACCGCTACTATGTATCTGCTCCACTCCAGCAGGGCCGAAGGGTAGAAGACCGCCGCTCGATCAGGCGACTGTCGGGTCCGGCCATCGAGGCGCTTCTGGAAAGCATCCTGAGACGGGTCACTCCGCGTGAAGCCGCACCATTTACCGCTCTCACGCGGGTCGAAGTCTATGCAGATAATCTGCACCTGCTGCTGCCTATCCGCTTGCTCTCGGCCGCGAGCCAGAGGCTTTCAGATGACGAACTGGCGCAGCCTGATCCGGCGCGACCCACTGAGATGTGGCTGACAGTACCAATCCGCGCCCGCATTAGGGGCGGTAAGGCCGTCGTGGTTGGATCGGGAACACCCCAGCCGAGGCATGATCGTCCCATGATCAGGGCTCTTCGTCATGCCCACTCTTTGGCATGCACGACTTCGAAGAACGTTCCGATGATGGATGTCGCGCCCGCCACTCCGTACCTTCGGCGCATCGTGAAACTGGCTTACCTCGCCCCCGATCTGCAGCGGATGATCTTTGATGGTCGCCAGCCAGCCTGGCTCACGCTCGAGCGACTTACTCGAGGCGATTTCCCGATCAGCTGGTCGCGGCAGCGAGCACTCTTCACATCACCTGAATCAGCTTAACGGGCACTGCCCTCTCGTTCCCTGCTGCACAGCGGAGTTGACCCTGCTGATCCTGATCACTTCCCTGTTGCTTCACTTCCATTCCCTGTTCCCGAAAGTAGGGAATTCTCCCGGATCATGTGGCTTAAGTCATTGAGGCGGCTTCATTCCTCCTCTCGCTGAGGAGGTCTGAAGCTGACCCGGGTGAGCGATTCTGCTCGAATTCCCTGTAAACTGAGGCGAAGCAGGGAAACTCACCCGACCATCAGAACGGCGGAGACCGCCGAGGGAATTTGGCACGAAATTGGCTCAGAAATCGCTTGAGCACGCCAGCCGGACTTGAATGTAGCCGGTTTTGTGACGCGAATTCACCAGGTTGTGGGCTCGCTCAGCCGTATGAGACTAATTGTCAGGGTGACTGGCGGAGAGGGTGGGATTCGAACCCACGGTACCCTTGCGGGCACAACGGTTTTCGAGACCGTCCCAATCGACCACTCTGGCACCTCTCCGCTGCTGGATAAGCCCCTGTCGTGAAAGGAGCCGGTCGATGAGCGGGGCGCTCTAACCCAAGGATCCGGGCTTGCCAAGCCTCGCGCGCGCCCTTCCTTGCCTGTCGCGCGTTAGGGCCTACATTGGAGGGACGATGCCAAGACACGATACCATCTTCAGCGACGCCCCCGCGGTCACTGCGCCGCCGATCGCGCATGCCCATTTCTCGATCGGCGACGTCGTGCGCCACCGCGTCTTCGAGTTCCGTGGCGTCATCTTCGACGTCGATCCCGTCTTCGCCAATACCGAGGAATGGTACCAGGCGATTCCCGACGAGATCCGGCCGGCCAAGGACCAGCCCTTCTACCACCTGCTCGCCGAAAATGGTGAAAGCAGCTATGTCGCCTATGTCAGCCAGCAGAATTTGCTGCCCGACGAGAGCGACGAGCCGGTCGATCACCCTGCGATCAGCGGCATCTTCGGCCGCTTCGAAGGCGGCCGTTATCAGCTCAGGCGGGAGCATCGGCACTAAGGCCGAAGCCGGGAGGCTTTAGCGTTGACACGCCGGGGCCTGTCCAGTAGCAGCCCGGTTTCCCGCGCGGGGGTCGGCCGCGGCCGCCCTTCTGTGCGACACCATTAGGATTATTGGAAAAGCCATGTTCGCAGTCGTGCGCACGGGCGGCAAGCAATATCGCATCGCCGCCGGAGACAAGATCGTCGTCGAGAAGCTGGCCGGGGAAGCCGGCGACAACATCCAGCTGGGTGATGTCCTGCTCGCTGGCGAAGGTTCGGAGCTTCGCTCCACGGACGGCCTTACCGTCTCGGCCGAGATCATCGCCCAGGCCAAGGGCGAAAAGGTGATCGTCTTCAAGAAGCGGCGCCGGCACAATTACCGCCGCAAGAACGGCCATCGCCAGCAGCATACGATCCTGCGCATCACGGCCATTGGTGACGTTCAGGCCGAAAAGCCCAAAAAAGCCCGCAAGGAAGCCGCACCGGCAACCACCGAGAGCCAGGCCGAAGCGCCGGCGCCGTCCGAAACGCCGGTGATCGACACGGCTCCGGCCGCCGAGGCCAAGAAGCCGCGCGCCGGCAAGGCCACCGCTCCCGAGGCTCCGGCCGATGCCGAGGCGCATGTCCAGGCGCCGCTGAAGGTCGACGGTGCCGAGAGCGAGATGACCGACAGCCCGGTGGCGAAGAAGAAGGGCTCGACCAAAAAGCCCGCCGCTGATAAAGAAGCTTAAGAGATACGAAGGTAAGATTTCGAAATGGCACATAAAAAGGCAGGCGGATCTTCACGCAACGGCCGTGACAGCGCGGGCCGTCGACTTGGCGTGAAGAAGTTCGGTGGCGAAGCGGTCGTCCCGGGCAACATCATCGTGCGCCAGCGCGGCACCAAATATTATCCGGGCACCGGCGTCGGCATGGGCAAGGACCATACCCTGTTCGCGCTTACCGACGGCCGAGTTGCGTTCCGCGACGGGAAGCTTGGCCGCAAGTTCGTCTGCGTAGACATGCAAGCGATTAGCGCGGCGGAATAACGGACGATCGATAACGGGTCGTCCTTCAAAGGGGCGGCCCCAGGTTCACGCAAGGGAACCGATTTCGAGGGAGAGGAGCTGCCCCACAAGGGAGCAGCTCCTCTCCCTTTTTATGTCTCCCTCGACACTGGATTGTCGTCCAGCCGTAACCCTGATGGGTCATGAGCCGGACGGCAAAGGGGAAGAGGAAGACGACCATGTTCGCACGGACGGAAAGATTGTTGCTGAGGCCCGGCTGGGCCGAAGATGCGCCTGCGCTCCACACGACGATCGCCGATGAAGCGATCGTCCGAAACTTGGCAAGTGCGCCCTGGCCGTACGCGCTCGGCGATGCCGAAGCGTTCCTCGCCACGGAGCGCGACCCATCGACGTCGAGCATGCTAATTTTCCGCCGAACGGCCGATGCGCCCGAGCTTGTCGGCGGCATCGGCTTCGGGCGGCGGCCGAGCGGTGCGATCGAGCTTGGTTATTGGGTCGCCCGTTCGCATTGGGGCAAGGGCTATGCGACCGAAGCGGGCCGCGCCGTCGTCGCCATGGCTCGCCAGTCACTCGGCATGCGTCGCCTCACCGCCGGCCATTTCCTCGACAATCCGGCCTCGGGACGCGTGCTCGAGAAGATCGGCTTCAAGCCGACCGGGATCATCGCGCCCCGCTTCAGCGCGGCGCGCCGGGCCGACGCGCCTTGCCGGCTGTTCGAGCTCGACCTTCAGGAGGATGCCGCCGCGGCCGAGCCGCCGTCCGAGACGGCAATGTCGATGCTGGCCGCCTGACGGGGTGCCGCTGCGCCGGGAGCCTCACTTCCCCGAGGTCCCGGCGCAGCTATCACCGTTCAGCAGATTTGCAGCCTCGGCGGCGCATGGGCTAGGCAGCAAGCCATGATCTCCGCCGACGCCCAGCCGTGACCAGCCTCGAAAAAGCCCGCGCGCTGGCGCTGCTGGTTCCCGCCGCCCTGCTCGCCGGTGCGCTCGGCTCCCAATATATTGGCGGCCTTCATCCGTGCGAAATGTGCCACTGGCAGCGCTGGGGCCATTATGCGGCGCTTGCTTTTGCGGTCCTTTCCGTTGCGCTTCGCGGGCAGCCGGACCGAGGCCGCAGCTTCGTCTGGCTGGCGGCTCTCGGCATCCTCTCCAGCGGCATCGTCGGCCTCTATCATGCCGGCGTGGAGCTCGACATCTTCGAGGGGCTTACCCAGTGCACGTCCACCGCCAGCGGCTTGGCGGCGGACCTGCTCAAGGATATTATGGCGGCTCCGCTCGTTCGTTGCGATGAAGTCCAATTCTCGTTCCTCGGCATCTCCATGGCCGGCTGGAACGCGATTCTGTCGATCGGGTCCGCGTTGGTGATTTTATGGCTGAGCCTCAGGCGACCGAGAGCGGCGGCATGACCGCTCCCCGCCCCAGCTGGCGGCCCGGCGACGACCGTGCCGACATCCGCTCGATGATCCGCGTCGATCAGGCGGGCGAATATGGCGCCACCCGCATCTATGGCGGCCAGCTTGCGGTGTTCGGCGGCCGGCACCCCGCCTCTCGCCCGATCGCGCGCATGGCGCTGCAGGAAAGCCGGCACCTCGAACATTTCGACCAGCTGATGACCGATCGCGGCATTCGCCCCACCCTCCTCCAGCCGTTCTGGAAGGTTGCCGGTCATGCGCTCGGCGCCGTGACGGCCCTGATGGGTCCGGACGCCGCCATGGCGTGCACCGCCGCCGTCGAAACCGAAATCGACAAACATTATTCGGAGCAGCTCCACGCCCTCGGCAACGATGATCCGGATCTTTCCGCCACGATCACCGAATTCCAGGCCGAAGAGCTCGAACATCGCGATACCGCCATCGCCGCGGGCGCCGAGAATGCCTTTGGCTATCCCATCCTGTCCGCCTTCATCCGCGCGGGCTGCCGCGCCGCCATTCAGCTTTCGAAGAGGATATGAGAATGAACAAGATGCTTTTCCTCGCCGCCGCTTGCTCGGCCGCGCTTGCGGGCCCGGCAGCCGCCCAGCAGGCGCCGGGCGCGCCGGAGGCTGCGCAATCCGCCCCGGGCACGTCCGCCACCGCCGGCGGCCAGCCGGTGGGCACTGCGGCCGGCCGCACGGTGGCTTCCGTCAACGACGTTCGCGTGAACCAGCTTATCGTCTACGGCACCGATCCGTGCCCGGCGAGCACCGAGGACGAGATCATCGTCTGCGCGCGCCGGCCGGAAAATGATCGTTTCCGCATTCCCGCGCCGCTGCGCGACACGCCCGGGCCTGCCTCCAACAGCTGGGCGAACCGCGCGACCGAGCTTCAATATGTCGGGCGGCGCGGCATCGGCAGCTGTTCGCCGGATGGACCCGGCGGCGCCTCGGGGTGCCTCGTCCAGTTCATCAACCAGGCCCGCGCCGAACGCGCCGGCGCGGACGAGGTCGATTGGAACGCGCTCATCGAGCAAGCGCGCCAGGAACGGCTCGGCCGCATCGATGCCGAATCCGAGGAGATCGAGCGCGAGCAGAGCGCGCCGCGCTAGACTGCTTTCCTGTTGCTCTACCGCGCCTTTTCGGCAGCGATCCAGTCGCCGATCTGAGCGTCGAGCAGATCGAGCGGCACCGAGCCTTGCATCAGCAGCGCATCGTGGAAGCGGCGGATGTCGAACTTCGGCCCGAGTTCCCGCTGTGCCCGCGCGCGCAGCGCCTTCAACTTGAGCTCGCCGATCTTGTAGCCGAGCGCCTGGCCGGGCCAGCTGATATAGCGGTTCACCTCGGCATCGATATTGGCATCGGTAAGCGCCGTATTCTCCTTCATGAAAGCGACGGCGCGCGCCTTGTCCCAGCCCTTGGCGTGGATGCCGGTATCGACCACCAGGCGGGATGCCCGCCACGCCTGGTAGGATAACTGCCCCATCCTCTTTGCCGGCGTGTCGTAGAGCCCGATCTCTTCGCCAAGGCTCTCGGCATAAAGGCCCCAGCCTTCGGTGAAGGCGTTGAAATGGGCGAAATGGCGCCGGAAGGGCGGCAGTTCGAGTTCCTGCTGCAGGGCGATTTGATGGTGATGTCCGGGCACCGCCTCGTGCAAGCTGAGCGCGGGTATTTCCCACAGCGGCCGCTGGTCCAGCTTGGAGGTGTTCACGGCGTAATAGCCGGCGATTCCGCTCTCGGGAGACCCTTGCTCGTAATAAGCGGTCGTCGTGCCTTCGGCGATCTCCGTGGGGATCGGCCGGATACCGTAAGGCAGCCGCGGCAGCCGGCCGAACAGAAGCGGCATCTTGCCGTCGATCGACTTGGTGACGATCGCCGTCTCCCTGAGCAGCTGATCGGCCGCCGTCGCATAATATTTGGGGTTGGTTCGGAGATCGGCCACGAAGGCGTCACGACTTGAAAAGCCGGCTTCCCCGGCGACCGCGGCCATTTCGCCGCGGATGCGCGCAATTTCCTTGAGGCCGATCTCATGGATCTGGTCGGGCGTCAGATCGGTCGTCGTGTGCTGACGCACCACGAACGTGTAAAAGTCCTTGCCGCCGGGCTGGGCCGAGATCCCATCCGATTTCGCGCATTTCGGCAAGTAGCTCTTGAGGAAGAAGTCGCGATGCTTCGCATAAGCGGGGTTGAGAACGCGGCTGACGATGCTCCGCGCCCGCGCCTGCAACCCTGCCCATTCGCCAGCGCCGATGCCGCTCGGCGACTGGCGCGCGAAGGGCTCGTAAAAGCGCGACCGCGTTGGATCTTCGGCGATCACCCCGGCGATCGTCTTCTCGTAGCCGGCAAGCACCGAGCACGGCAGCACATAGCCGTCGCGCACGGCATCGGCAGTGATCTTCAGCGCTTCGTCGTTGAGCCGTGGATATTGCTCGAGGCGGGAAAGGTAGCTTTTGAAATCCTCTTGCGTGCGGAAGGGGAGACTGCTGGCCATTCCGGCGAAACTTTGGTGCCAGCCGGAATAAGTGGTGAAGAGCATCGCCCTTTGGCCGAAGCGTGCCCCTTCGACGGCCTCGCTCAACATCCGCTTCAGGATCGCGTGGTTGGTCCGGTCTGCGGCGCCAAGCTGCGCAACGGGAATTCGGTTCAGCCGATCGAGAAAAGCGAGGGTCTCGCGGCGATGGCGCTCGCGAGCGGCCGGTGTCAGGTCTTGGATCTTGTCGTCATGCTCGCGCACGCCGAGCGTTGTCGCCTGCACGGGGTTGTTTCGAAGCAGCCACGCATAATGGTCGGCAAGCAGCTTCGAGAAATCCGCCGGCGGCGTCGCGGCGGCGGCAGCGGGCAGCGCGGCGGCAAGCGCCGCGGCAAGGATGATGGCTTTGCGCATCCGCTCACCCTATTGCGCCTGCCTCGCCATGCAAGCTCCTGAAACCAGGAGGCCGCCCACCCGTTCCGCCTGCAAACAAGGAGCATCCGCATGAGCGACAATGTCTACAAGATCATCGAAGTGGTCGGCAGCTCGGAAACCGGCATCGAGGATGCCATCGAAAAGGCGATCGCGCGCGCCTCCTCGACGATCCACGACATCGGCTGGTTCGAGGTCAGGGAAACGCGGGGCCATGTCGAGAATGGCCGCGTCGCTCATTATCAGGTGACGCTTCGGATCGGCTTTACCTTGAGAGACTGATCGGGTGGCCGAACGGCGGCGCCTCGCGCGGTTTCAATGCCGGAAAGAAAGGGGGGGCCGCCCGGCTGAGCGGGACGAGCCCCCACAGTGAAGGCATGCGTGGCCTTATTTGGACGTGCCCGCCGCAGGCACTTCGACGGCTTTGACGGGCCCCGGCTCGCCGAGAGCGCTTGCGTCCGGCGCGCTCGCCGCCTGCAGCGCCGCGACCGCGGACTGCAGCGCGACGATTGCCGCCTGAAGAGCCTCGTCGCGACCCGGTGCGGCCGGCGCAGCGAGCGCGACCGCCGGTTCGGCATTCACCTGCTGGATAAGCTCCAGCTTCGCCTCCGCGGGCACCGGAACCGATGTCTCTTTGGCTTCGGCGACCGCCGGTGCGGGTGCCGGTGCGGGTGCCGGTTGAGGTGCGTCCACCGCCTCTACGAAGGCCGGCTTTGCTTCGAGCGCCGCCTCGGTCCCGTCCGAGATTACCACCCGCGGCGGAGGCAGGGGTTCGCGGCGGCGTGCATAATCGTCCCTTCCATCATCAAGGCGTGATTCCTCGAAGCTATATTGGGACGGGCGGCAGACGCCGCCTCTCGGCGCTTCAGCCACGGCGTCGGCCAGCTCCAGCAGTTCCTCCGTGGTGGCCCTGGCCGCCAGACGGGCGAAGTGATGAACCGTCTCGCAGAATTCCGGGTCGTCCAGTTGCGCCGAATATTGGTTCGCGAGCGAGGTTCCGAACCGGTCATACGCGCTTTGCCCTTGGCTGATGCCATTCTCACGCATGAAGTGGCTCTTAAGAACATAGCTGTTCGCATCGAGCACGCCGCGCTGGCTGGCGACGAAATCGTTGTAAAGATCAACGGACGCGCGGTGATGCCCACGACATTGCAAAGTACCGACCATCAGCATCGTCTGCAGCCCTCGTATCTGAGCTGCCTTTGTTTCATTGGGGTACCAACAGGCTGTGCTCGCCTGTGCAATAGCGGGAAGAAAGGCAAGCGAACTCATTGCGGCAAACGCCGCCACACGAAATACACGCATGTGAAGCCCTCCGGCTGCTCTAAACAGCCCAATATTGTGGGGTGCAACTCTTTCAGAGGTGCTTTGAGAACCGTCTGTGAGTCGTCTCTCATTGCAGGCTCTGCTTCGATCGGAATTGCGTCAAGAGAAAAATTGATTAAAGATTCAGTGTCATATCCCGGTAACCTTCAGTTAGGCTTGAGACGGTTTCGCTAAGCTGGTGAAACCGCTATCTCCCACCTGATCCTTTTACCGTATTGGCAGGTGCCGACCGGGAACATATATCGAACGAATGTCTCGGCTCGACACGCGCGAAAAGCTGGCGATCCTTGCCGACGCCGCCAAATATGATGCTTCCTGCGCTTCTTCCGGTACCGCCAAGCGCGACAGCAAGGACGGCAAGGGCATCGGCTCGACCGAGGGCATGGGGATCTGCCACGCTTATGCGCCGGATGGCCGCTGTATCTCGCTTCTCAAGATCCTGCTGACCAACAGCTGCATCTTCGATTGTCATTACTGCATTAACCGCAAGAGCTCGAACGTCCGCCGAGCGCGCTTCACGGCGGAGGAGGTCGTCCAGCTCACTCTCGCTTTCTATAAGCGCAATTACATCGAAGGTTTGTTCCTCTCATCCGGCATCATCCGCTCCTCCGACTATACGATGGAGCAGATCGTCGAGGTGGCTCGCTCGCTCCGGGAAGATCACCAATTCCGCGGCTACATTCACCTGAAGACCATTCCCGATGCCGATCCCGAGCTGATCCACCAGGCGGGTCTTTACGCCGACCGCATCTCGATCAATGTGGAACTGCCGACGGAGCGGGGATTGAAGCGGCTGGCGCCGGAGAAGGATGGCGGGCGCATCGAAGGCGCGATGAAAGGCATGAAAGGCGCGATCGAGGCCGGGAAGGATGCGAAGCAACGCTTCAAGTCGGCGCCGTCTTATGCGCCCGCCGGGCAATCGACGCAGATGATCGTCGGGGCCGACAGCGCCAATGACGGCGAGATCATCCAGAAGGCGAGCTTGCTTTACGACCGCTTCGCGCTGCGGCGGGTTTATTATTCGGCCTTTTCGCCCATTCCGGATGCTTCGGCGGTGCTGCCTCTTCAGCGGCCGCCGCTGATGCGGGAGCACCGGCTCTACCAGTCCGACTGGCTGATGCGCTTTTATGGCTTCAAGCCCCAGGAGGTGATGGAGGCAGCGGACGCCGGAGGCATGCTGCCGCTCGACATCGATCCCAAGCTCGCTTGGGCGCTGAAGTTTCGTGAGCAATTTCCCGTCGACATCAACCGCGCGCCAAGGGAGCTGCTGCTTCGCATACCCGGCCTCGGCATCAAGGCAGTCAACCGGATCCTCCTGTCGCGTAAGTGGCGCAAGCTGTCGCTCGACGATGTCGCCCGCCTCACCGTTTCGGTGGCCAAGGTGCGACCCTTCATCGTCGCTGAAGGCTGGCGCCCGACGCTTCTCACCGACCGGAGCGATCTTCGCGAGCGGTTGAAGCCGAAGATACAGCAGCTCGAGCTGTTCGCCGCCTGATAAGCCTAAAGACGCGGTGGCGAGACGAGCAGAAGTCCCTATCTCCGGTCCATGAGCGTTCTACCTCGGTTTTTTGCCCTGCTGCTGGCGCTTGGCGCCTGCTCTCCGGCCGCACCGGAGCTTGGCGAACCTTCCACGCAGGAGCGGCCGAGTCCGACCCGCGGGCTCGATCCGGTGCTGATGCGCGGCGTGGTCGAACAAGCGCGGCAGCTCCCCCGGCTTCACGCCTTGATCGTGGCCCGGCACGGCGAGGTGCTTGCCGAGCACCGCTTCAGCGGCCCCGCGCTCGACGTGCCGGTGAACATCAAGTCGGCCTCCAAGTCGGTCTTGTCGGCGCTTGCCGGCATCGCCATCGGACGGGACGTGCTGCAAGGCACGGAGCAGAAGATTGCACCGATCCTGCGCGCCGATCTTCCCACCGATCCGGACCCGCGCCTCCGTGAGATCGACCTCGGCGACCTGCTGTTGATGCGCGCGGGCCTGGAGCGCACCTCCGGCGGCAATTACGGCGCCTGGGTGGCGAGCCGCAATTGGGTTCGCTACGCCCTTGCCCAGCCTTTCGTGGACGAGCCCGGCGGGCGGATGCTTTATTCCACCGGTTCCTCCCACCTCCTCTCCGCCCTTCTCACGCGCGCTTCCGGCCGGAGCACCCACGAGCTTGCGCAGGATTGGCTCGCCGAACCCCTCGGCATCAGCTTGCCGCCGTGGCCGCGCGACCCGCAGGGCATCTATTTCGGCGGCAACGACATGCTGATGTCGCCGCGCGCCTTGCTGAGGTTCGGCGAGCTCTACCGCCAGGACGGCGTGCTCGACGGCCGCCGCATCCTGCCCGAGGGCTGGGTGCAGGAAAGCTGGCAAGCGCGCACCGCTTCCCCGTGGAGCGGAAACGGCTATGGCTATGGCTGGTTTGCCCGGCAAGCGGCGGGGCACGAAGTCCGCTTCGCCTGGGGCTATGGCGGGCAAATGCTGTTTATCGTGCCGGACCTTGCGCTGACCGTCGTGATGATTTCCGACCCCACCCCGCGCCCGCGCGCGGAAAGCCACGTGCCCGCGCTGCACGCCTTGCTGGACCAAGGCATCGTCCCGGCCGCGGCCAAGGGTGGGGCCTGAGCGGCCGATGCGCGTCGCCCGCCTCGACAATCCGGAGGATTTCGACGGATGGCGGGAAGCCGCTCGCTCGCTGGCCTTGCTCGGCGTCCCCGCTGCCGACGTGAGCTGGCAAGTGGCGGAGGATGTGCCCGACCTGTTCGGCACCGGCGAAGCGGCCCCTGCCCTTTCCGGCCCAGCCTTCCCGGTTCCGCGCCCGTTCGTCGACCTCGCCCGCTCGGTCATTTGCCACAAGGATCCGGAGCGCTTCGCCTTGCTCTATGCGATGCTGCTTCGCATTCGCGAGCATCGGCAAGCGCTCGAGGATGCCGCGGACCCGCTAGTGCAGCGGCTGCAGATGATGGCCAAGGAAGTGCGGCGCGACATGCACAAGATGCACGCCTTCGTGCGGTTTCGCGAGGTCGAGGCGGAAGGCGGCGTCCGCTACGTCGCCTGGTTCGAGCCGGAGCATCATATCGTCCGCGCCAATGCCGGCTTCTTCGTGCGCCGGTTCGCGAGCATGAACTGGTCGATCCTGACGCCCGAGCTTTCGATCCACTGGAACGGCCAGACGCTTACCGAAAGCCCCGGCGCCACGCGGGCCGACGCTCCGGACGGCGATCCGGTCGAGGAAACCTGGAAAACCTACTATGCCTCGATCTTCAATCCCGCCCGGCTCAAGGTCAAAGCCATGACCAAGGAGATGCCGAAGAAATATTGGAAAAACATGCCCGAAACGGCGTTGGTCGGGGAGCTGATTCAAGGCGCGCAGGCGCGTGAGGCGCGGATGGTCGAAAAGTCGGATGCCAAAGTGGCGGAAGCGAAGGTGCGGACCGGCGAGGCCACCCGTGCCGCGGCTGCGGACGCGGGCTCGCGGCCGGCGGTGATCGGCGACAATGTCCTTGCCGCCTGGCAGGCGGTGCGTCAGGAAGCGATGGGGTGCACCCGCTGCCATCTCTATAAATGCGGCACGCAGACGGTGTTCGGCGAAGGGCCGCTGGATGCGCGGATCATGTTCGTGGGCGAGCAGCCGGGCGACCAGGAGGACCTTGCCGGCCGGCCCTTCGTCGGCCCCGCGGGTCAATTGCTCGATCGGGCGCTGGGTGATGCCGGCGTCGACCGTTCCGCCGCCTACGTCACCAACGCAGTCAAACATTTCAAGTTCGAGCGCCGCGGCAAGAGGCGCATCCACCAGAAGCCGGAGGCGCCGGAGATCGACGCCTGCCGCTGGTGGAACGAGCAGGAAAGGCTGCTGATCCGGCCGCCCATCACCGTGGCGCTCGGCGCCACGGCCGCCCGCTCGCTCTTCGGCAAGGCCGTCACCATCACCTCGATGCGCGGCCGCCCGCACAGGCTGAACGACGGCGGCGAGGGCTGGGTGACGGTGCACCCGAGCTTCCTGCTGCGCGTGCAGGACAATAAGGAAGCCGAATATCGCCGCTTCGTCGAAGACCTGCATCGGATCGGCGAGCGAGCCAGGGCGCTCGCCTGACGCTCAGTAATTGGGCCAAAGCCCCGGCGTCGCGACCTCGAGAACATGACCGTCGGGATCTTCGAAATACAGGCTGCGGCCGCCGCGCGGCCAGCGCATCTCGCCCCTCGCCTTGACCCCGACGTCGGCTAGATGCTGCCGCCAGGCTTCATATTGGTCTTCGGCAATGGCAAAGGCCATGTGGAGCGGCCCGCTGCCGTCATGCCCCGCAACCGTTCCGCCCGGAGCGGGCATGTCTTCCACCGAGGCGCCCCGCTTGAAGATCAGCAGAACGCCCTGCCGGCCGGCGTCGAAGGCGGTCAGCCGTTCGGTTTCAAGCATCGCCTCGAGGCCCATCACATCCCTGAAAAAGGCCACGGACCGAGGCATGTTCTCGACATAGAGGGCGGTTTCGAGCAGGCCCTCGATAGACGGCATCACCGGACACTCGCATCGGCGGCGAGAGCGGCCGGCGCGCGCCTCGCGGCCGCGGCCGGCATCAGAGCCTGACCAGCATCTTGCCGATATTCTCGCCCTTGAAGAGGCCGAGAAAGGCGTCCGGCATTGTCTCGATCCCCTCTTTCACCGTCTCGCGCGACTGGACCTTTCCGTTCGCAATCCAGCCGCCCATCTCTTGGTAGAAAGCGGGCAGGTCGGCCATATAATCGGTGTAGATGAAGCCCTTCATCATGATGCGCGCGGCAATCACCCGCATCATGTACCGGAAGGCGGGCGGCGGACCGGCATTATAATTGTCGATCATCCCGCAGATCGCGAAACGGGCGTTGTTGCGGGCGGCCGCGAAGGCGGCGTCGAGATGGTCGCCGCCGACATTGTCGAAGTACACGTCGATCCCCTTCGGAGCCGCCTCGATCAATTGCTTCACGACCGGGCCGGCGCGGTAATCAAGGGCGGCATCGGCGCCAAGCTCCCGCACCCACTGGCACTTTTCTTCGCCTCCGGCCGAGCCGATCACCGTCATGCCCTTGGCCTTGGCGATCTGCACCACCGCCGATCCGACCGCGCCCGCGGCGGCGGAGACGAAGACGACGTCTCCCTCCTTCGCTTCCGCCACCCTGAGCAGTCCGAAATAGGCGGTCGCGCCGGTAAGGCCGAGATTGCCGAGCCATTGCTGGTCCGGAACGCCCATCGGCGGGACCTTGGTGAAATGCTCGGCTTTCCCGACCGACTGCTCACGCCAGCCCAGCATGTGGAAAACGGTGTCGCCCGGGACGAGCACGTCCGAGCGGCTCTCGACCACCTTGCCGACAGCCCCTCCCTGAAGCGGCGCGCCGACTTCGAAAGGCGGCACATAGCTTTTCACGTCGTTCATGCGCCCCCGCATGTAGGGATCGACGGACAGCCACTCATTCTCGACGCGGACCATCCCCTCGTCCAGCGGCGGAAGGTCGAGCTCCTTCATCTCGAAATTGCCCATGTCCGGCATTCCGGTGGGCCGCGACTTCAGATGCCAAGCGCGCGTTCCGGCCATTTCAGTCTCCCACGTCCAACTGCCGGTGCTTTCGCGGGAAGCGCACCAAGAGTCAAAAAGGCCCGGCGGGTCTCCCCGCCGGGCCGTTCGTCCGCGACGTGCGGTGAGCCTATTTGTCGTCGTCGCTATAGGTGTTCGAGAAGCTGCGGTTCAGCATGTGCGGTCCTCCGCTTCCCTCGTCGCCGCGCTCGAACAAGGCGCGGTTCTGCTCCTCGCTCTCCCATTGCGAAACGGCTTGCTGCGCGGTCTTGTTGACTGTCACCCGCTCATCGACGCTTTCGATCCAGCTGCACGGGATCGAGTGGTGGACGCCGCCCGCATTCGGATCGTTCTTGGTCAGGATGATGCGGCCGTCGCGAACCTTGTCCACGGTGCCGATCCGCTCGCCGTCCGATCCGACCACCTCCATATGCTCGGTCACACGGCCGAGATGCTGGCGCTGGGTCTGGCGCTTTTCGCGCCAGCCGCCGAAATCCTGTTCGAACTTCGACTGATGCTCCTGGCGATAGTCATGATAGTCGCGATCGAGCTGCTCGATCTGCCGCTGGCGCCACTCCGAATAATTCGGATCATGGTGGCCGCCGCCATAGCCGCCGCGACTGCCGTAGCTGCCCTGGCCCGCGCCGCCGCGATCGTCGCCGAGCAGCTTGGCCTTATCGATGTGGCGCTCGCCGCCCATGCCGATGGCCGCATAACGGGCAGCCGAGCTTCCCGCTCCGCCGCCTGGCGAGATGCCGGCGCCGCCGCCATAGCCGGAATCCACGGGCGCCGACATCGGGTGCGCGCCCTGGGCGCCGACGTGGCCGGGATCGATCCGGTCGAACCGGCGGCCATGATCGTCCAGGCCGCCGAAGCCCGAGCCGCCGAACAGCTCAGGCCCGCCGCCACCGCCGCCCCAGGACGAGCGATTGCCGCCACCGCCGGTATAGCCCTCCTGCTGGCCGCGATCACGGTCACCGCTTTGGCTCCGGCCCTGCTCAGGCCCATATTGCCGGTCATAATGCTGGTCGCTCCAGCCGCGTTGGTTGCCGAAGCCGCCGCCGAAGCTGGCGCCGCCGCGGCCCCAATCCGAGCCCTGGCCGCCGCCTTGACCGCTCATCCGCTGTCCCCGGTCGCCGCGATCATCGTCGTCGCTGAACCAGGAACGGGCCTGATCCGCGGCGCGCTCAAAAAAGCCGCGATCCTCGTTGCCCGAGCCGCGATTGCCGCCGCGCCCCCTATCGCTGCCCCAGTCGCCGTAGCTGCCGCGCTCACGTTCCCAGCGGCTGCCGCCCTGATCGCGGCCCTGCCATCGATCGCTGCCGCCCTGCCTGTCGTTTCCGCCGCCATACCGGTTGTCGCCATAGCCCATGGAATCCTCCTACACTTGTGATGGGTTCGCTTCACTTGAAGCGCGGACAATCCGCGCTCGCGTTCCAGGAGGTAAACGAAGCCAGGGAGGCGCTCGTTCCAGAGCCGGAGCCAGTCCGTTCCGGTTCGGCGGCGGAACGGAATCCGGGCCGAGCCGGCGCGATTTGCCGCATTGCGCGCGCCGCTGCGCATCGCTATTGGGGCGCTTCGCCAGAATAACCTGCCGAAGCCAAGGCTTGGGCAGATCCCGGGGCGCGGGGCTGTAGCTCAGATGGGAGAGCGCTGCAATCGCACTGCAGAGGTCAGGGGTTCGATTCCCCTCAGCTCCACCAGCCCTCCTCGAGATGATCGGCTGAGGGTGAACGACCTGCCCCCACCCATTCCCGCCGCCACGCTCGTGCTGATGCGGCCTTCTCCAGATGGCCTGCCGAAGCTGTTGATGATGGAGCGGACGCGGACCATGGCTTTCGCCGCGGGCGCGCTTGTGTTTCCGGGGGGACGGATCGACCCCGACGACGAGATGCTGGCGGAGCGGTTCGGCGGCGGCATAGACTATGCGGCCGCGCGCATTGCCGCCATTCGCGAGACGCTGGAGGAAACCGGGCTCGCGCCAGCCATACGACCGGCGCCCGACGCCGCTCTTGCCAGCCAGCTCCGCCAGGAATTGGAGGAAGGCACGCCCTTCTCCGTCTTGCTGGACGCCCATGGACTTGGCCTCGATCTCCGAGAACTCGCGCCGTTCGCGCGCTGGTGCCCGACCTTCAAGGAGGCGCGCCGCTTCGACACGCTCTTCTTCGTCGCCGAAGCGCCGGAAGGCGCCGTGACCGCAGCTGAGGCGGAGGCGGTGCGGACGCTCTGGGCTAGCGCGGAAGAAGTGCTGGAAGAAGCGGATGCGGGGCGCGCGCGCATCATCTTTCCGACCCGCCGCAACCTGGAACGGCTGGCTCGTTTCTCCTCCATCGAAGAAGCGCGCGCCGATGCCGAAGCCCGCGGCGTCCGCAAGATCGTGCCGTGGATCGAGCAACGCGAGAATGGGCAATGGCTCTGCATTCCGGATGACCTCGGCTATCCCGTCACCGCCGAGCCTCTTGAGACGGCGCGGCGCAGCTAGAACTGCAACCGAAGGCCCTGCTGAGGAGTCGTCGACGGCGTGCGGCCCGTTCGGATCCTGAAGACGTTGCTGATCCTGGCCCTCATCGGCTTCGGTGCGATGCTGCTCTACGGCTATGGCCGCAATCATCCTGAGGACCTGCCCTGGACCAAGCTCGATCTCAGCCAGCCGGTGGGCGCTTTCACGGGCCGCAAGCTCGTCGAGCTTCGCAGCGAGACCGATCGCTGCACGGGCCTGCTAGAGCGCGCGGGTGTCGAATTCGAGGCGCTTCCGCCACGCTCGGGCGGGGCGCAATGCGGCTATGACGATGCCGTTCGCCTCGGACGCGGCGGAGCGCTGGATATCTCCTACCGGCCGTCCGATCTCGGCACGAGTTGCGCGGTTGCGGCCGCGCTCGCGCTTTGGGAATGGCATGTGGTTCAGCCGGCGGCGCTGGAGCATTTCGGGCGGAAGGTTGCCGCCATCGAGCATTTCGGAAGCTATAGCTGCCGGCGGATGTACGGCCGATCGGAGGGTTCCTGGAGCGAACATGCGACGGCGAACGCCGTCGACATCGCCACATTCCGCCTGGATGGTGGGCGCCGCGTCAGCATCGTCGGCGACTGGCAAGGCGAGGATGCAGAGGCCCGCTTTCTGCGCGACGTGCGCGACGGCGCCTGCCGCCTCTTTGCGACGGTGCTTTCGCCCGACTATAACGAAGCGCACCGCGATCACTTTCACTTCGACCAGGCGGAGCGGGGCGCCTTCGGCTGGCGCGGCTGCCGCTAGAACCGGTTCCTGCCCAGCACCCGCAATGAACGCCCTCGCCTCCCGCGCGAGCGGTAGTCGTGGAGAACCAGCGAACGAAAACGCGCGCGGAAGCCGAAGCCGCCGCGCGCGCTATTCTCGATATTGCGAGCCTGTCGCCCGCAGGCGAGTCGCCGTTTAGCTGAGGTGCCTCGACAGATGCTTGTTCATTTCGAACATGGTCACCTTCTTCGTACCGAACACTTTTTCAAGTTTGTCGTCGGCCAGGATCTCGCGCTTGTTCTCCGGGTTTTGGAGATTGTTTTTCTTGATATATTCCCACATCTTGCTGACCACTTCGCTGCGCGGCAGCGCCGCGGAGCCGGTGATCGCAGCAAGGTCGCTCGACGGCGTGACCGGACGCTGGAGACCGTCCTGCTTGCCGGTGCCAGCCTTGCGACCACCGTCGCCCTTACCTGGTTTCAACATATAGCCCTCCTCTGAAACTTCTGCCGATAGAGCGCAAACCGGGACGAAGTGCAATGGCTTCGGACAGATGTTTTGCTCCGTTTGCCGACGCGGAAGGTCGTGGCATCCGGAAAGACGCACCAAGGGGCGGCACTGGGCAGTCTCAGAGGCCGCCAAAGGGTACCAGCCTATTGTCCCCGTCATGTCCGATGTCGGCCCGGCCGAGATAGGGAATGCCGGCATGTCCGCACCAATGCCGGAAAACCTGCTCCTCGGTTTCACCAAAGTCCGGATCGTTGAGCGGAACCTCGCTGCATCGGCCGAGGCGAATGCCCGCCACCTCCCGGACGCCCGGATTGCTGGTGATGTGGAACATCGATCGATCGGTTCGGTACATATGTTCGGACACATCTTCGAGCATCAGCACATGGCCCGACAGATCCGGCTGCAGTACGGTGCCGAGCAGTTGACTGAATACTGTGATGTTGAAGGCGACGGCTTTTTCGCCCGGCCGAAGCGACGGCTCCACCGTGTCATCGGCCCCCGAAAGAAATCGCAGGGCCCGCGAAATCGCCGCTTCGCCGCCCTGCCGCCTCAAGTCTCCCGGCATCGGCCCATGCACCGGCCGGCCAATGCCGGCGTCGTAGAGGCCGCCGAGCAGGTAACCCGCATCGCTATAGCCGAGGTAGATCTTGTCGCCCGCCGCGCTTTCCAGCCGTTGCAGAACGTCCTCGGCGATGCGGCACGATCCATATCCCCCGCGGGCGACCCAAAGCACGTCGATATCGGGATCGTTTGCGATCTCAGCAAAGGCATCCGCCCGCACCGCGTCCGTGCCAGCAAAATGATTGTGGCTGAGGAAGCATTGCGGGTGGAACAGGATCTCCAGCCCGGTGAAATGCGCCGCGATGACCTGGACCCGATCGGCAAGCTCCTTGGTGATCGGCGTGCTTGGCGCCACCACTCCGATCCGCATCTTTGTGCAATCTCCCCGTCAGCGCCTTTGAATCAGGGCGTTTGAATTGGCCGCCGCACCTCAATAGGGCGGAGCGATGAATCACGCCAAATCCTATTTCTTCTGCGGGATCGGCGGCAGCGGCATGCTTCCGCTTGCCTGCATCGTCCGCGGCCAAGGCTTTGAAGTGGCCGGCTCCGACCGCTCGCTCGATCAAGGCCGTATCGCGGACAAGTTCGCCTTCCTGAAAGCGCAAGGCATCAGCCTCTTCCCGCAAGATGGCAGCGGCATCGAGAGCGCGGATCAGATCCTCGTCACCTCCGCGGCGATCGAGGAGACGGTGCCGGATGTCGAGGCTGCCCGCCGCCTTGGAGCCGAGCAGCTGACCCGCCCGCAGCTTCTTGCAGCGCTTTTCAACGCGGCCGAGATCGGAATCGCGGTCGGCGGCACCAGCGGCAAATCCACTGTCACCGGCATGATCGGCTGGATACTGCACGAGGCGGGGCGACAGCCCACCGTGATGAACGGCGCCGTGATGAAGAATTTCGTGGACGCCGACACCCCCTTCGCAAGCGCCCTGGTCGGGAGCGGCGAGATCTTCGTCAGCGAGGTGGATGAAAGCGACGGCTCGATCGCCCTTTACCGCCCGCGGGTCGCCGTGCTCAACAACATCACGCTCGACCACAAGTCGCTCGACGAACTGCGCCACCTGTTCCGCGACTTTGCGATGAAGGCGGAAAAGATCGTCCTCAATCTCGACGATGACGAGACCCGCCTCCTGGCCGCCGTGCTGCCGCCCGAGCGAGTGGTGACCTATTCGCTTCGGAGCGAGGCCGCCGATTACCTCGCCACCGACCTTGTCGAGGAGCCGTTCGCCATTTCCTTCGCGCTTCACGGCAAAAGCGCCGAAACCGTCGAACGAGTCCGCCTTTCCGTTCCGGGTAAGCACAACGTTTCCAATGCCATAGCCGCGATTGCGGCGGCGCAGCTCAGCGGCGTTCCGCTCGACACCGCCGCCGCGTCGATCGGCGGCTTCGTCGGCCTGCGCCGCCGGATGGAGCTGGTCGGCACCGCCAGCGGCATCAGCGTGATCGACGATTTCGGTCACAACCCGGACAAGATCGCCGCGACGCTCGACACGCTTCATGCCTTCCCGGGGCGCCTCCTCTGCCTGTTCCAGCCGCACGGCTATGGCCCGCTCCGCGTGATGCGGCAGGAGCTGATCGGCTGCTTCGCCGAGAAGCTGGGGCCGGACGACATGCTGATCATGTCCGATCCGGTCTATTATGGCGGGACGGTGGAACGCAGCGTCGGCAGCGGGGACATCGTCAATGGCGTCCGCGCCCTAGGCCGTCACGCCGAACATATCCCCGACCGAGTTGCGTGCGGCGTTCGGCTGGCAGCGCTGGCCCGGCCCGGGGACCGGATCGTCATCATGGGGGCACGCGACGATACGCTGTCGCAATTCGCCGCCGATCTGCTGGCGCGATTGTGAGCGAGGGGCTAGGATAGGGGCGCGCTCGAGGAGCCCTTATATGCGCCGTGCCTGCCTGCCCTTCCTGTTTCTTCTGGTCGGATCGCCCGTCGCGGCGGCGCCCGACTGGCGCCAGGCCCGGGAATATGAGGTGCTGTTGTCGAGCTTCGACATTCGGCCGCCGACGATGAATTTTCGCGCGGGCGAGCCGCTGCGGCTCCGGCTGGTCAACAACAGCCCCGAGAAGCACAGCTTCAGCGCAAGCGGCTTCTTTGCGGCGGGCGAGGTTCGCAACCGGGAAAAGAAAGCAGTGGGGAACGGCACCGTGAGCGTCGGCCCCGGCGAAACGCGAGAGATACTGATCGTGCCCAAAGCAGGCCGCTACTCGGCGCGTTGCTCCAATCTTTTCCACCGCCTGATGGGAATGACCGCCAGGATCGTAGTCGAATGAGGGCGGGAACCGTTCCGCAAGCTTCTTCGTCCTAAGCTGCCAGCCTGGAGGTATCTCGAATGGGAAAGAAAAAGGGGCACAAGGACGGCAAATCCAAGGTGCCGAAGACGATCGCCGGCGTGAAGGTGCCCAAGGAGCTGCGCAAGGGCGGCCAGTTCGCCAAGCTGATGCACGACCCTATGGTCCGCGAAATCGCGCTTGCCGCCCTTGCTGCCGGTCTCGCTGCCCGCAAGGATGCGCGTCAGGCGGCCAAGCGCGCTGCTCGCGATGCCGGCCAGGCTGCGGACGACGTTGCCGTGAGCGCGGGCCAGGGCGCGGGCTGGGTCAAGGCGGCGCTCGGCGCCGCCGCGGTCGAGGCTGGCCGCATGGTCATCGATGCCATCGAGGACGCAGGGGCGCGCACCAAGCCGGGCGACCCGCGCAACGGCGGCAGCGGCTCGGAAGCCGGTGCGGCCGGGGCCGAGACGGGCGGCGTCCGCCACTGAAGCACGGCACGGCCCTTCCGTTCGGCCTTCAGGCGTGGCTGGAAGATTATGCAATCGAGTTTCTGAAGCCCCGCGGGCTTCCAGCCGTGGATTTCACCGCACCGGCCGGAGAAGCGGCGCTGGTTCCGCCGGACTCGGTGTCCTGGCAGCTATTCCGCAATCCGCTGGCGCTGTTCGTGGGCGGCGTCGCCGCGGTGATCCTGGAACTGGCGGAACCGCGCGTCCGGGCGGGCGTGTGGGAGCATAGCAGCTTCCGCACGGATCCGGTGGAGCGGCTGCGGCGAACCGGTCTGGCGGCGATGGTGACGGTTTATGGCGCCCGAAGCCTTGCCGAGGAGATGATCGCGGGCGTGCGCCGGGTGCATGACCGGGTTCGGGGCGCCGCCGACGACGGCCGGAGCTACCATGCGAACGACCCGGAGCTCCTCGATTGGGTGCAGGCGACCGCGATGTTCGGTTTCCTTGAAGCCTACCATCAGTTCGTGCGCCCGCTCCCCCAGCCGCAGCGCGACGCCTTTTATTTGGAAGGAAACGCCGCGGCGCGGCTGTACGGGGCGGCCGGCGCGCCGGCCAGCGAGGCGCAGATGGACGCGCTGTTCGCGGTGACGGGGCCGAAGCTGACGCCATCGCCCGTCATCTTCGACTTCCTCCGCATCCTGCGGCAGGCAGCCGTCTTCCCGCTGCCGCTGCGGCCGGTCCAGCGCCTGCTGATCCGCGCCGCGGTGGATATCCTCCCTGCCTGGTTCCGCGACCGTGTCGGCCTCGGCATCCGGTCAGGTCTCCGCTCCTGGGAGCGGCCGCTCGTCAGGCAGATCGGTGTCGCGGCCGACCGCATCCGCATCGATTCCAGCCCGGCCGCCGAAGCTTCTCTTCGCCTCGGTCTGCCGCGTGACTATCTCTGGAAGGCCGCGGCAACCTCGCCCAGCATTCGCTCCGCTTCGCCTTCGTAGCGCGGCGAAAAGTGGAAGGCCTCGACCTTCCGGGCTCGTGCCAAGCGCGCAATTTCTCCGGCTGCCTGGCTGGTGAGGTGCGCCCGATCCCGCGCCTGCGCTTCATCGGCGGCGGCAAAGCGGCTTTCGATGAACAAAGTATCGGCGCCGTCCGCCAGCGCCGCGATTGTCCGCCGGTTGGCCAGCGTGTCGGCCACGTCGGTGACGTAGGCGATTTTCTGGCCCCGGGTAATGGTGACGATGTCCCGAAGCTCGCGGAGCGGCGCGGAGCCGGCGCCGGGAAGCGCAACGGGATGGTCGCCGGGCCGCCCCTCCGCCACTGCCCGTTTCAACGCCTGCAGCCATTGCCCAGTGGGCAGTCCCCGCTCCTCGAGCCGGTTTCTCCACACATTGGCATGAGCTTGTTCGGCGACGGCATAGCCGAGGCACGGGCCATGATGATCGAGGATCGCCGCCCGCACCTCGAAGCCCGCCTGGCGCGCGACGATGCCGGCCTCGATCCCGATCAGCTCTTCCGCCTCGCGCTTGAAGGCGTCCTTGAAGCGGAACCGGGCACGACGGGCGCGGGCTTCGTCGACCAGTTCCGTCACTTCGAAGACGAGGTCGCTGTCGTAGCGGTCGACAAGGTCCCATTCATAACCCTGGAGCTTGTGGTGCACCCGATCGATAAAGCCGGAGGGGCCGACCATCGCGACCTGCTTCTCCCGCCCGACGGCGACGCGCAGCAACGCATCGAAGCCGATGAAGTGATCGATGTGCGTGTGCGTGATGAAGATGTGCGTCACGCGCAGCAGATCGCGCGCGCTGAGCGGCGCCAGATCGCCCATGTCGAACAGCAAGGCGCTGCGTTGATGCAGCACTTCCACGAACAGGGCCGGGTCGCCGAAGCGGCCGTTGACCAGCGAAGGGTGGAGGAGCGGCCGCATCTCAGCCCGTCCGCCAACTGGGGCTCAGCCGCTCATCGAGGCGCCAATGCCCCTCCTCCGGTTCCGCCCACATCTTCCCCAGCCGGACCAGCCGGACCGGCTCGGCGGGCGCACGGGCGCGAACAAGGAGCCCATCTTCGTCCGCGGCCTCCAATATGCCCAGCGCCATGTCCGCGCCCATCCGATCGGCCAATGCGCAGATGGGCCGCGCGGAAGATTCCCACTGCAAGGGAGCCGCGGGCGCCGTCTCGACATTCGTCAACGCAAGAAGAGCGGCGCCTTCCAGCTCGCGCTCGAACGCCGCCTGACGCTGCGCCGCGCGAAAGGCGGGGGTTTTTCGGCGCGCCAGGGCGGATCGCTCGAGCCTTATCACCTCCGCGGGCGGCGATGCCAGGATCGGCTCGTCGCCGATTTCGATGATCAGATCCGGCCGGACCGCCGCCGCCGTCATGGCCTGAAGCCGCGCCCCCGGCCCTTTCACGAAACCGGACGTATTCACGAAGAACGGTTCCGCTCCCTCGGCCAAGGCTTCGGACGCGCGGGCAATGGCCGAAACGGCAATGGCGCTGGTGGTTCCGACGAAGACGAACCGTTCCAGCCTCTCCAGCCGCCCCACGCCCACCGTACCCGGCGGCCCGATCATCTTCTGCCCCGGATCGAGATCGATCAGCCGCGCCCCGCCCGAAACCCCCAAGAGCAGGCGGATGAAACTGGTCTTGCCGACATCGGTCGCCCCGAGCACCAACAGGCGCCGCCGGCGCCTCGCCGCCTCCAAGCCGTGGCGCCACGTTTCGGCAAGATCGATCTGCGCGTCGATTGCATCCATTGCCGGGATCAACGCCCATCGGTGTGAAATGGACGAGGGATCTGGAGCGCAGGCGCGGGCGAACCAAATGCGGCGCCGCGAGTTTGCCCACGAATGGACGCCGTGACCCGTTCCTTGAGCCTTCCTTCCCTTGGCGAGCCGCGGCCGCCGCTGAAACTCCGCCTCATGCATTTGTGGCGCAACCGCCATTGGCCGAACCTGGATGAGCCGCACACGTTCAACGAACTCGTCCAGGCACGAAAACTCAAGGATCGCAGTCCGCTCCTGCCGCTCCTCGCCGACAAGGTGCGGGTCAAGGATTGGGTGGCGCGGCGCCTCGGCCCAGAGTGGGTGATCCCCACCCTCTGGCACGGCCGGGAGCTGCCGGATCGTCCGCACTGGCCGCTCCCTTTCGTGCTCAAGTCCAGCCACGCCTCCTGCCAATGCGCCTTTGTACGCACCGCCCGCGGCGACTGGTCGCGGCTCCGCCGCAAGGCAGAGCGCTGGCTCGACCATTCCTATGGCGCGATCCTCGATGAATGGCTTTATGGAAAGATCGAGCCGCAGCTGCTCGTCGAGCCGTTTATCGGCGGCGGCTTGTCGCTCCCGACCGACTACAAGGTCTTCGTTTTCGCCGGGCGTGCCGAATTCGTGCAGGTCGACACCGATCGTGAGCATGCGCACAAACGGGCCATCTTCGATCGCAACTGGGGCCGCCTTCCGGTGCGGCTGCACTTTCCGATCGAAACCCGCGAGCTGTGCCCTCCCCGCTCGCTCCCCCTCATGCTCGAAGCGGCGGAAACCTTGAGCCGCGGCTTCGACTTCGTCCGGGTCGACTTTTACGAAGTGGAGGGGCGGCCGCTCTTCGGTGAGATGACCTTCTACCCCGGCTCCGGCCTGGATCGCTTTCAGCCCGCTGCGTTCGACCGCCTTTTCGGAAAACATTGGCTTGAAGCGCGCCGCCATAGCCGGAGCTGGTAGACCAAACCCTTCCTTAAACACTCTCCTGTATCGCCCACGGGTGGAGGTTTGTGCGGGATGAGGAAAGGGCGGTTTGCCAGCGTCAGCGGCAGCCCCGAATTGTTGGCACCGCTTTCGCTCGTGGACCTGCTGCTCGTCGACCTGCTCGCGGCCGACGACCAGCCGGACGAGCGGATCGGCATCGAGCGCGTGCGCACGCTGACGCACAGCGCAGCCTTCCTGCTTGCCTCGCACCTTGCCGCCGGAGCCACCATCCTCGTCAGCCTCCTATCGGCCGGCAATGAAGGCGGTCTCCTCGCCTTTTTGTTCCCCTTGGCTGCCGTCCTGGCTCTGGACACCGGCTTCTGGTTCGCCACGCGGCGCCACCGCACGAGGAAGCTCAAGCCTCACCTCGTGATCCGCTTTGCGACCGGGTACGTGATCGCCGTGGGCTTCCTCTGGAGTTTGCTGGCCGGCCCCGCTCTGGCCGGAGTGACCCCCGACAACGGCGCCGCCATCCGGGTTGCGCTGACCATCGGCTTCTCGCTTCCCGTTGCCGCTTTTCTTTCGATCCCGATCATTGTCGTTGCGAACACCGTCGTCAGCGCCGCCGCGGCTTACTTCTTCGACGGCAATCCCCTCCTCGTCGGGGCGCTGACGGCGATCGGTGCCACCGTGAGCTGGTTCAGCCTGTACAGTGCGCGCGACGCGGTGCTTTCGTCCAACCGGCGCCTGGTTGTGGAATGGGAAGCGCAAAAGGCGCGTCGCTTCGTCATCGAGTTCGAGCAGAGCGGTCGCGGCTGGTTCTGGGAAACCAATGCGGACGGTGCCCTTTCCTACGTGTCCGAGCAGCTCGCCGAGGATTTCGACACGCCGGCGGCGGAGCTGCTCGGACGGACCTTTGCCGATCTGCTGATGGTGGAGGATAGCGGCTCCCCCGAGGCCGCCGAGCGCACGCTCGGCTTTCACCTCTCCGCCCGCTTCCCCTTTGCCGACGTCACCGTGCGGGCGAACACCGCCAAGGACGTCTGGTGGTCGCTTTCCGGAAGCCCCAATTTCGACGATTATGGCCGCTTCCTCGGTTTCAGAGGCATCGGCACCGACCTCACGGAGAAGCGGCGCTCCGATGCCGAAATAAGCCGGCTCGCCCGCTACGATTCCCTCACCGGGCTGCCGAACCGCTCACAGATGCGCCAGACCCTGGAAGAGGCGCTTCGCAACAGCGCCACACGCCGCACCGGCTGTTCGCTCTTCCTCATCGACCTGGACCGTTTCAAGAACGTCAACGACACGCTCGGCCACCCGGCCGGCGACGAACTGCTCCGCCAGGTGGCGCACCGGCTCTCGAAGGTCATCGGCGATCAAGGCCAGGTCGGCCGTCTCGGCGGCGACGAGTTCAAGGCGGTGCTGCCGGGGCTGGACAACCAAACCCGCCTGGCGGCGCTCGCCGAGCGCCTGATCCACCAGGTGTCGATGCCGTACATGATCGAGGGCCACAGCGTCTCGATAGGCGCCTCGGTTGGCATCGCCATCGCCTCGCCGGAGGGCTCGGGCGCCGATCCGCTGATTCGCGACGCCGACCTGGCCCTTTATGCCGCCAAAGCCGCCGGCCGGGGTACGCACTGCTTCTTTGCGCCCGAAATGCATTCCGAGGCAAAGGACCGCCAGATCCTCGAGAATGACTTGCGCAACGCGGCAATGCGCGAAGAACTCAAGCTCCTCTATCAGCCACTCGTCAATTCGATCACTGAGGAAGTGGTGGGGTTCGAGGCGCTGCTGCGCTGGGAGCATCCCAGCCGCGGCACCATCATGCCGGCCGAATTCATACCGCTGGCCGAAGAATGCGGCCTCATCGTCGGCATCGGCGAGTGGGTCCTGCGCACCGCCTGCTCCGATGCGGCGACCTGGCCGGATCATGTCAGCGTGGCTGTCAACCTATCGCCCATCCAATTTTCGACGCCCGGGCTGCCGAGCGTGATCATGAACGCGCTCGCGTCGTCCGAAATCGAGCCGGACCGGCTCGAGCTTGAAATCACCGAAGGCGTCTTCCTGGTCGACAGCCCGGCCACCGACGACATCTTCACGCAGCTGAAGAGCATCGGGGTGCGCCTCGTCCTCGACGATTTCGGCACCGGCTATTCCTCGCTCGGCTATTTGAAGAAAGCGCCGTTCGACAAGATCAAGATCGACCAGTCGTTCGTCCGAGGCGCCGCCGCCATCGGCAGCCGCAATGCCGCCATCGTGCGCGCCATCGTGGCCATGGCCGAGGGTCTGGGCATGGAGACAACCGCCGAGGGTGCGGAAACGCTGGACGAGCTGGCCCTCATTCGTGAGCTCGGCTGCTCGCAGGTGCAGGGCCACATTTTCGGCCATCCGATGAGTTCGGAGCAAGCGCTCGAGCTCAGCTTGCGCAGCAAGGGCCCCGCCTCCGAAAGCCACAGCCGAGCGCCCAGGCACGGCCTCATCCGGCTTGCCTCGCTGAAGTGGAACGGCCAGTTGCTGCCCGTCCGGCTCCGCAACATTTCATCGGGCGGCGCACTGCTGGAAAGCAAGCGCGGACTGGAGCCGGGATCGGAAGTGGAGCTCGAGCTTCCGGAATGCGGGTTGCTCGCGGCCGAAGTGCGTTGGTCGGAATCGGGCCGCCTCGGGATCAGCTTCTTCGAGCCCTTCGATCTGAAAAGGCTGGCGCCCCCAAAGAAGCGGGTCGGAAATAATGTGCAGATGCTGAAGCCGGCCTATCTCGATCAGCATGCGGAGGCGTCGAAAGCGGTCACCGAAAACAAGCCGAAGTCCAAGGATCTCCGTCGCTCCTGACCTTCGCTCAGCTGCCGCGGCCCTTCAGCGCCCGCGCCGCTTCCAGAACCTCCTCCGCATGTCCCGGCACCTTCACGTCGCGCCATACCCGGTGGATCACGCCGTCGCCGTCGACGAGGAAGGTCGCGCGTTGGATCCCCATATATTTGCGGCCGTACATGCTCTTCTGCACCCACGTGCCGAACGCCTCGCACACGCTGCCGTCGGGATCGGTCGCGAGCGGGACCTTGAGTTCATATTTGTCGATGAACTTGCGGTGCTTCTTCGCATCGTCCTTGGAAATGCCGAGGATCCACGTGCCGGATTTCTCGAACTCTTCGGCAAGGGAGGTAAAATCCTGCGCTTCGCGCGTACAGCCGGACGTGTCGTCCTTGGGATAGAAATAAAGGACGAGCTTTTGCCCGCGAAAATCGGCGGGGCTGATCGGCTGCCCCTCCATGCCTTCCAGCTTCACATCGGGTACGGGATCGCCTTCGCTCAGCATCGTCTAATCTCCGTGATCGGCGGCAACCTCGCGCCACAATTCGAGCACCCTCTGCCGCGCATCATCGTGCGCGGCAAGGAGGCTTTCCCAATCCGTCATGCCGCAGGCCTTGGCAACCATCAGGCGGGAAGCCGGGGGCGGTTCGGAAGAGGTCGGCGAGACGAGCCGCAGGGTAACGAGCATGCGCGTCAGCAGCCGATGCGCCTCGATTACGTCGACCGGCACCAGTCCCTCGTCGACCAAATTAGAAACGGCGCGATCGAGCTGGGGGTGAAGCGCCGTACCGTGGCGGAGCTGAAGCGTGTGAACTGCGAATTCGAGGTCGACCAGTCCGCCATTGCCGAGCTTGATGTCGAACGGGCCTTTGGGCGGCTTGTGACGCGCCATGTCGTACCGCATCTTGGTCGCGTCGCGGATCAGCCTTGCAGGCTCGCGCGGCATCAGCAAGGTCGCCTCGACGATGCGCTGCAGCGATGTTCGCGCTTCGGCCGAGCCGAAGACCGGCCGCGCCCGCGTGAGCGCCATATGCTCCCATGTCCAAGCCTGACCCTGCTGATATTCCGCAAAGCTCGGCAGCGATATCGCGAGCAGCCCTTCCTGGCCGGACGGCCTCAGGCGTGTATCCACCTGGTAAAGCGGTCCGGCCGCCGTCGGGACGCTCATCGCGGCGGTGATGCGCGGCGCCAGCCGATTGAAATAATCGGTGGCGCGAAGCGGCTTCGGGCCGTCCGACTGCGCCTCGTGCGTACCCGTGAACAGATAAATGAGATCGAGATCCGAGGCGTAGGTCAGCGCCTCCCCGCCAAGGCGGCCAAGACCCACGATCACCAATTCGGAGCTGGGAACGCGGCCATGTGCCCTTTCGAACTCCGCCACCGTCGCCTGGGCGAGAACGTTGATCGCCGCTTCGGCGACATGCGCATAGCCGGCTGCCGCCTCGAGCGGATCGCCATGCGCCGCCACCAATTGCACCCCGAGCGCGAACCGACGCTCGTTGACGAGACGGCGCACCCGATCGAGCACGAGCTGATAATCTTCGCCGGCACGGTCCGACCGCCAGAACTGGCGTATCAGCTCGTCTACCGGCGGGGCCGGCTCGAACGCGCTCGCATCGATCAGCCCTTCGAGCAGCTCCGGCCGTCGGCCTAATTGCTCGGCAAGCGCGGGCGCGTGAGCCAAGATCGTGGCGAGCACGGCCGTCAGCTCGGGCTGCGCCTCGAGCAAACGGTAGAAATTGATCCCGCTCGGCGCCCGGGAGACGACATCGTCAAACCGGTTCATGGCGCGCATGCTGTCCGGAGAGGCGCCGAACGCCTCGATCAGCGAAGGCAACATGGCCTCGAAAGCCTCGCGGGCGGGTGCCGTGCGCAGCGACCGCGCCCGCCCCGACCGCCAGTTCTCGATCCGCAGCCGCCCCGACGCGGGATCTTCGAACCCGGCCCGTGCCAGCGCCGCTTCAAGAGAGTCCGAATCGTGCGGCAGCCGCGGACCCGACCCCGGATCAAGGGCGCCATATATGGAGGCGACGCGCTTCACGGCCGGTTCGAGAAGGTCGATCAGGGCTGGGCCGTCGGCCAGCCCATGCAGCCGAGCGACATTGTCCAGGGCTTCGGCGTCGGTCGGTAGGCTGTGGGTTTGCCGGTCGTCGACCATCTGGAGACGGTGCTCGATCGTGCGGAGCAGCCGATAGGCGGCGGCCATGTCGGCTGCTTCCTCGGGGGAAATACGTCCATTCTCCGTCAGGGCTTCGAGCGCATCCAACGTCGCGGGGGCTCGCACGCGCGGCTCGCGCCCGCCATGGATGAGCTGATGGATCTGGGCGAAGAACTCGACCTCGCGGATGCCGCCCCGGCCGCGCTTGAGATCGAACCCCGGCCCCAGCCCCTGCCCGTCGGCATAATGGTCGCGAATCCGGCGGGTGATCGACTGCAGCTCCCCCACCGCCCCGAAATCGAGCGACCGCCGCCAGACGAAGGGGTGGATGGAGTCGAGGAAATACTGGCCGAGCGCCTCATCCCCGGCGACGGCTCGAGCGCGAATGAATGCCGCGCGTTCCCAAGGAAGCGCACTGGATTCATAATAGGAGATGGCCGCTTCGACGGGCAACGCGATCGGCGTCACTTCCGGCGAGGGCCGCAAGCGGAGATCGATGCGGAACACGTATCCCTCCGCATCGCGCTTCTGTAGCAGCTCGATCACACGCTGGCCGATCCGGACGGCACCCTGCCCCGGCTCCTCGCGCGGCTTCAGAGGCAGCCTGTCGGGATCGAACAGGAAGATAAGGTCGATATCCGATGAGTAATTCAGCTCGCGGCTGCCATGCTTGCCGAGCGCGATAACGGCAAATCCGGCGGGCTCCGCATCCGGGGTGCGCTCGGCTATGGCGGCCGCGACGGCCCGTTGCAGAGCCCGATCGGCGAAGTCGGAAAGCGTGCGGGTGACCTGCTCCAACGAGGCGAGCCCGGCGAGGTCGGCAATCCCCAGCGCGAGCGCGATGCCGGCCCGCTCACGTCGCAACGCAGTGCCCACATCCGGGACATTGGCGGGCAGTTTCTTAGCGGCAGCCAGCGCCGATTCGAGCGATCCCCCAGAAAGCGCAGCCACGATCTCTGGCCGACTTTGGAGCCCAAGCCTCAGAAAAGGCGCGTATTTTTCCGCCCGCTCGGCTGCGTCGTCAACATTTCGGTAACCATCTGTATCCGCCATACAACAAACTAGATTAGTTCCGTTGGGGGTGCGCAACATTTGCAACCGCCGAGCCGACGGCGCGTTCTAGCCCACGTGAATACGCTGAATCCGAGAAGAGAAGCCATGGTGAATGCTTCCGCAAGGCGGTTCGTGAAAGTGGCGCCGCCCACGGTTCACGCCGGCGTCGGCAATGCATTGCGCGACGCTTATGCGATGGACGGTGAGATACGGTCGCTCAAGATTTTCGAGGACCTGCTCGCGAAGCTCGACTAATCAGTCGCTGAGACCGCCTGGATCCCGGTCGCGGCTCAAATCGTCCACTTCACCCATGATCGTCTGCAATGCCGTCTTGTTGGCGTCGGTCTCATGGTCGCGCCGCGAGGGAAGCTTGCCTTCGGCGAGCAAGGTTTCGAGCGCGACTCGGCCGCGGGCCACTCGGCTTTTGATCGTGCCGACGGCGCAGCCGCAAATTTCAGCGGCTTCCTCATAAGCAAAGCCGCCGGCTCCAACGAGGATGAGCGCCTCGCGCTGCGGCTGCGGCAGGTGCATCAGCGCCCGCTGCATATCGCCGAGTTCGACATGCCGGTCCTGACTGGCGGGTGCGGCGAGAAGCTTGGAGGCCGTGATCTCGTCCCACTCGCCCTTGAATCGGGCGCGGCGCATCTGGCTGAGGAACAGGTTGCGCAGAATGATGAATGTCCAGGCGCGCATATTGGTACCAGCCTGGAAGCGCTTGCGCGCCGCCCAGGCCTTGAGCAGCGTTTCCTGGACGAGATCGTCGGCGAGATCGCGGCTGCCGGAGAGCGAGCGCCCGAAGGCGCGCAAATGCGGGATTACCTGCCCAAGCTGATCCTTGAACTCATTGTCGGAAAGCGGAACGGGCGCATCCCGACCCGGCTCTTCCGCTGCAATTGCTGGCTGTTCGGCCGCCATAATCCCCCGGATATCACGCTGATTTACAATCGCATAAGCCGGTGTCGTGACCGGCCTGCGCCAATTTGTTTCGGTGATGTAAGCGCTTAGCGCCAGACAAGCAATATGATGGCGAAAAGGACCACGACCATGCCCAAGGAAATGGGCAGGATATAGCGGGTCATGTGGGGGGTCGTGCCTCCACGCGCTTCGGTTTTGCCAATGTGCGGTCCATCGTCCATGCGCGTTGCCGGTCCTATTTCGTTTCGAAACTCATTCCAGCAACGCCCGCTGGTGGCGGGGGGTTCCCTCGTCTCAGGCGGGGACTGTCGCCGTGTCGAAGAACAAAGCCTGCGCGATCGCCGCTTTCACGGTGGAGCGCTGGAACGGCTTGGTGATGAGGAAGGTCGGCTCCGGCCGCTCCCCCGTCAGGAGTCTCTCGGGGAAGGCCGTGATGAAGATCACCGGCACTTGGAATTCACCGAGAATGTCCTTCACGGCATCGATGCCCGAACTATCATCGGCCAGCTGGATGTCGGCGAGCACGAGGCCCGGACGGCGCGCCATCGCTTGGGCAACCGCCTCATCCCGCGTCACCGCGACGCCAGTGACGTTATGCCCGAGGTCGCGAACGATCGTCTCGATATCCATGGCGATGATCGGCTCGTCCTCGATGATCAGCACCTCGGCCCGCGTCTGCCGCTCGATCTCGGAAAGCGCTTCGGTTACGAGATTTTCCACCTCGCCCGCATCGGCGCCGATCAGATAGCCCGTATCTTCGGGCGTGAAGCCCTCCATGGCGGTCAGCAGCAGCGCCTGACGCGACAGCGGCGTGATCCGTGCGAGCCTGGCCTGAGCGATGCTTTCCAGATCTTCGCCGCCGCTATTCGCCGGATCTTCCTCGATATTCGCCGAGGACCAGATGGCATGGAAGGTGCGGTAAAGGCCAAGACGCGGGTCGACATCGCGCGGGAAATCATCGGGAGCCGCAACGATCGCCTCCAGCGTCGCCCGGACGAACGCATCACCATGGGCCTGACTGCCGGTAAGCGCGCGCGCATAGCGGCGCAAGAAAGGCAGATGCGGCGCGAGATCCTGACCAAGCGACATATTCGGTACGACTCCTTCTCGAATGCGGTCCTTGTGATAACCTGACCTGCGCTTTGCAAGCCCGGCCCGGGGAGCCGCGCTTGCCGCACGAAAGCTGATTGAAAACTTGCCCGACCGCTGCTGTTGTTGGTGTGGAACAAATCAATCAGTTTTTTGTTTCCAAGCCGGCACGGTGCGCCTAGCGCTACGCGTGCAAGGGTGCTTTTCTTTTGTGCGCCGTGAGCTTAGGCGGCGGAGGAAAAGCTGATCATTGTGAGCGGGCGCGGCGCGTGCCGTGAGGGGTACTGGTTTTGAGCTTCGAGAATGACAAAGATGCCGAGACACGGCGTAAGTCCGATCACACCTCAGCCGCTGAACCTCCCGCCCGACCCAACCAGAGAAAGAAGAAGAAGGGGGCCGGCGGCGCCGACGTCGGTGAGGCGCTTCGTTCCGCCTATCAGCGTACCATAAACGAACAGATTCCACCCGATTTGCTCGATCTCCTCGGAAAGCTCGGATAAAGCCGCGCCGAAAGGCGTTGCGACGGCGTGCTTCAGGACGACAAAGGTTGGTTCGCGTCTCGGTTTGCGGGTCTTTCAACCGCACTGAAGATGTTGTTGATCCTGAGTTTCGGGCTGCTTCCGCTCGGGCTTATCGCAATCTTCGCCTCGATCGAGAATGCGCGCGAGAATAGCGCGACACGCACACAGCAGACGTTGTCGCGCCTGGAGATCAAGGCGCAGCGCCTGAACACGCTGCTGCTCCGGACCGACGACACGATCCGCGCAGCAAGCGCGGCCGTCGAGCTCACCGGACCGACATCCGGGGTTTGCGAGCGGACCATCCAGCGGCTCGCGAGGGAGCAACGCGCGCCCGGGCGGTACGCCCTCTTCGGCGGCGACGGCGCGCTTCGCTGCGCCAGCCCCGGCTACGCTCCGGCCGCCGTCGCCAACCCGCGCGATCAGCGCTCCGTCGTCGAAATTGGCGACGGGGGCGAGACTCTCCGGCTGGCCCTCTTCGATCGGCCGGGAGTCCTCGTCGGCACGGCCGAATTCCCGCGCGAGGGTCTGGCGGAGCTCACATTCATTCCCGGCACGACCGGAAATTTTGATCTGGAGCTCGTTCAGGGCAGCCGGAGGATGATCCTGCGAGACGGGTATCAAGCCGGCCGCTTCGTTCAAACCGTGCAAGGCTCCGAACCCGTGGCGGACGGGCAGCTCCAGCTCAACATCGCGCTCGGGGCGGTACCGATCAGCGCCATCGACGTGGTCATGATCCTGTTGCCGGTGGCAATGTGGATCGGGGCCGCCTTGGCGGGATGGCTGGTGATGAACCGCCTGGTGCTGCGGCCGCTCGTCCGGATGCAGCGGGCGGTCGCCGCCTATCAGCCGGGCGATCGAAGTTTCGACCTGCCGCCGCTGGCAACGCCGGCGCGGGAGATACGCGAGCTCGGCCTCGCCTTTGACCGGGTCACGCGAACCGTCGCCCGCCACGAAGCGGATCTCGAAGCGGCGCTGGAGCGGCAGACTAAGCTCGTCCGCGAAGTGCACCACCGGGTGAAGAACAACCTCCAGGTGGTCGCCTCGCTCCTCAACCTCCACGCCCGCGGGGCCAAGGGGGAGGATGTGGCCGCCGCTTATGCCTCCATTCAACGGCGGGTCGATGCGCTCGCGGTCGTTCACCGCAATCATTATGCCGAACTCGAAGAAAATCGCGGCGTCGCCGTGAAGCCGCTCATTTCGGAACTCGGCGCGAACCTTCGCGCGACCGCTCCCGCCTCGGCGGCACACATGCAGATACGTCTCGACATCGAGCCTTTTTACGTAACCCAGGACGTCGCCGTCTCCGTCGCCTTTCTGATTACCGAATTGGTCGAGCTCGCCATGTTCTGCAGCGGCGCCGATCTGACGGTCTCGCTGACCGGCCAGACCGACAAAGTGGCTCGCTTGTCCGTCGAATCCGAAAGCCTGCAGGCGGGAGCGAGCTGCGACGAGCAGGTCTTTGCGCGGTTCGACCGCATCGTCACCGGCCTTGCCCGTCAGCTTCGCACGAACATCGATCGCGACCTGGACATAGGTCGCTATGCGCTCGACCTTGCCGTAATCGACAAAGGCGAGCGCTAGCTTGGCTCAGCCGGTCCGGTCGTCGGGGTTTTCGGCATCATCCACATGCTCCGGCCGCGCAACATCCTCTTTGCCGGCACGATCGAGACTGCCGGCGCTCTCACCGCGAGCCGCGGCCACGTCGGTGTTCCGGACCTCGTCCTGGTGCACGCCGTCTATGTCGGAGTGCGGAGTAGCCTTGGGCGGTTTGGGCATTCTGGATCCTTCCTGTACCGCACCAACCGCCCAGGACGACGGGAGTTGCGTTGCGCCCGGCTCGAGGTGGTGGACCTAGCACAGCTTTCTAGAAACTTTTTTTGATCGGGCGTGGAACTCGCGGCCGGCTGCCTCGTTCAGCACCTCGGATAGTGACCTTTTGCCCCCCCGCTCTCGCTATCCAGAACATGAGCCCGGACGCGCTAACCTCCCCCCCCCCGGTAGCGCCTCCGGGCGCAACCCTTTTGAGGGCGCC
>JAESFL010000340.1_pt1 | contig 37576 bp, 44 predicted proteins | sample 9269401 | NCBI WGS metagenome assembly JAESFL01 (sample SAMN14506025, study PRJNA617098) | algae metagenome | isolation source: Gloeocapsa sp. UFS-A4-WI-NPMV-4B04 and co-occurring heterotrophs from desert... | place: USA: Utah | collected 2006-10-01 | reverse complement strand
TGATTAGGAGCGGCGAGCCGTCGCAGGCACCTCGAATGAGGCTTGCTCAACGCAAGTGAAACGGGCCCGCGCGACCTATGACCCCGGCGACGCGGGCAGTTTCCGGATGTGAACGAATTCATTCGCCCGGCCGGGGGGTGACGCACCGCATCCGATCCCGATCCATCCCTGAAGCAAACGCTCACGACGGCTCTGTGGCTTGGAACCACGCCGCGTACGGTGTGTTCCGGGCCATGCGCCGGTTGTAGTCCGGCGCGCCGTCGTCCCACCACGCCGGGCCGCGCTCGCCCAGCGCCACCTTGGCCGCGTGCACGGCCGCGCGCGCCTGCCGCTCGGCGTCCGCGTCGCCGGCGCGCTTGGCGTGGCCCACGCGGGAGCGCGCCTGCATCAGCGCGCGCGTGAGCTCCGCGCGGTCGTCCGGCGCGAGGGCGGGGTTCGCGCACCGCCACAGCCGCCCACGCACCACGAAGTAGCGTCCGTCCGGCGTCACTGGATACCGCACATCCCTCCCCTGCAGATCGCCGATGCGCCCCGCGGCACCGCGCCGCGTCCGCCGCACGCGCATCCTCCGCGCCGTCGTCCGGCACCCGGCGGATCGCCACGCTTGACGCGGCCCGCCCGGCGTGGCTACGTACCGCACACGAGGTCCGTCATCCCTGCTGCCCGCCGAGCGCCGATGCATCCCAACGCAGCACTGATCGAGCGGTTCTACGCCGCCTTCGCCGCGCGCGACTCCGCCGGGATGCGGGCGTGCTATCACCCGGAGATCGTCTTCAGCGATCCGGCGTTCGGCGAGTTGCGCGGCGCGCAGGCGGGCGCCATGTGGACCATGCTCCTGGAGCGCGGCAAGGACCTGCAGGTGGAGGTCTCCGGAATCCACGCGGACGACGCGCGAGGGCGCGCGCACTGGGACGCGCGCTACACCTTCAGCCAGACACGGCGCCCGGTGCTCAACCGCATCGATGCCGCGTTCGAGTTCCGCGACGGGCGCATCGTCCGCCACACGGACACGTTCGACTTCTGGACGTGGTCGCGGCAGGCGCTGGGACTGGCCGGGCTGCTGCTCGGCTGGACGCCCATGCTGCGGAACAAGGTGCGCGCCACGGCCCGCGCGGGGCTGGAGAAGTACATGCGCGAGCACCCCGCCGCCTCCGCGCCCGCGCAGCCGGCCTGAAGGCGCCGGACGACGGCCGCGCGAACCGCGGAAGTGCGTTGGCCCTTGCATTTTCCCCACCCAACGTGCTACTTGGGTTGGGTGCAGGACCCTTCCAATCCACCCTCAGGACCCGGATTTCTCAGATGCAACCCCTCTTCCGCAGCATCGACGTCGGCGACGACCTGCAGCTCGCGCTCGGCGCACCCATCCCGGCGGAGGTCATGAACGACATGATCTCCATCGGGTCCAACACGTACAAGTTCAAGCCCGGGACCTTTACCCGCGCCGAGACCATCCAGGTGCAGGTCGATGCGAACCAGCTCGTGCAGCGCATGGACTTCGCGTACCCGAACGACATGGATTACGCCTGGCAGCGCGCGAACTTCATCAACGAGATCGGCGAGCCCACGGGGGGCACCTGCACCATCCCCGAGGCGCAGCAGCAGTCCGTGTGGCAGGACAGCCAGACGTGCTTCGTGCTGTGGGCCAAGGGCCAGGGAGCGCCGGCCAAGATCGGCTCCACGCTCACCAACCTCGCCTCCGGCGCCACCAGCGCCGCCTGATCCCCTGACGCGCGCGGCGTTCCGGCCGAAATGCACATCGGCAGCCCCGGGCACGGTCCCGGGGCTGCCGATTTTTTCTTCGATGCCGCGGCTCTCGTACGGCATACGGAAGAGCGAAACGATTTCCGGCTCTTCATCGATCGAGTCGCAGCGACAGCGAACCACAGGAACCCGCCGCGCCAGCAGCCCCGCGAGCGGCCCCTCCGTGACACGGGCTGAACGGGCGGGTCCGCGAAGCTGGGCGGAGCACAGGCATGGGCGAGAAGATTCCTCGGTCGGCGCCATCGATATCGCCACGGAATGGAATCGGCGGGCGCCTCCCTCGGAATGACGGTGTCGTGCACGCTGCAGACGCAACGCCGCGCTCAGCGTGACGACGCAGCGGCCTGCTTTTCCAGCATCTCCCGCAACGCCCCCACGTCCGTCTTGGACGCGTGCCGCGGGTCGCGGGGGATGCGGCGCAGGGGCACGATCTCGTCCGCGGGGAACGGGGCGAGCGCACGGAGGATCGCCTCGCGCTCCGCGTCCGGCAGGCCGCCCGTGCGCGTCTCCACGCAGAGGACGGCCCGCTGCCCCAGCGCCGGATCGGGCGCGCCGATGTACGCGGCGTGCAGGACGTCCGGCAGCTCGGGCATGCCCACCACGCGCGCCTCCGCAGCGCCGCCCCACCACACGTGGCCGGCGCGCTGGACGCGCTCCTTTACCCGGCCCATCAGCCACAGGCGGCCGTCCCCGTCCATCCATGCGGCGTCGCCCGTGCGGTGCCACACGCGGGCGCCGTCGCGGACCTTGTTCTGCAGTTCCGCCTCGGGGTCGTTCAGGTAGCCGGGGAGCACGTGCCCGCCGGCCACCGCCACCTCGCCCACCTCGCCCGGCCCCACCTCCCACGCGGCCCATCCGCCCCCGTTCAGCTCGATGGGCCCGTCGTGCGGGCGCAGCAGCTTGAGCGCGATCTGCGGCACGGGCGCTCCGACGCACAGGCCGCCAGGGTGATCCGCATCGTCCCGCGACGCCGTGGCCGTGGCGAGCATGTCGCGCGCGCCGATGCCGGCGATGGGCTCCGCCTCGCTGCTGCCGTAGACCACGTGCGGATCGCCGTCCACGACCGCGTCCAGCACCCGCGCCAGCGGCACCAGCACGGGCGCGCCGCCGGTGAACAGCGCGCGCAGGGGGATGCGCCGCCCCGTGTCCGCGCACCAGCGGCCCAGGCGGTCGTAGAAGGAGGGCGATCCGCTGCTCGTCGTCACGCGCTCCGCCAGCATCTGGGCGTGGATGCGCGCGGGGTCGATGTCCGCCGGGCGGCGCGGATCGAACGCCGGGAGCACGCTGGGGATGCCGCTCGCCAAGTTGTTCAGCACGAACACGGGGAGCGTGGGCATGTCGATGTCGCTCTCGACCGGCCGCAGGTGCCCCGCGAGGGCCAGGTGCTGCGCCCACAGGAAGTCGTGCGAGCGCGCGGCGGCCTTGGGCGTGCCCGTGCTCCCCGTGGTGAAGGTGACGAGCGCCGGCGCCGATCCATCCACCATCACCGCGTCCGCCGCCGCGCCGGGCACCTCGTAGCGGCGCAGGGGCAACAGGCGGCGCCCAGCGGATAGGGCGATTGGGATGCGCCGCACCGCCGGGCTCACCAGCCGCAGCAGGTGCGCCTTGGGGGTGCCGATGAACCCCTTTGGATCGGCGATGCGCACGGCCGCGTCCAGGCGCTTGCGATCCGCCCACGCGTCCACGAACACGGCCGTGGCGCCGCGGTGCAGGCACGCGAGCAGCGCCACGTACAGGTCCGCGGACATCGGCACGAAGAGCAGCACGGAATCGCCCGGCCCGATGCCCCGCGCCGCCAGCCCCGCCGCCAGCGCCCGCACCCGCGCGTCCAGCCCCCCGAACGTCAGCCGCCGCGCCGAAGCGCCCGAGCCCTCGATGATGGCCGGCCGCTCCGGGTGCCTCCCCGCCCGCTCCGCCAGCCGCGCCGCGATGTTGGGATTCATCGGGGATGACGACGCGGGAGGGCGGCCGAGATCGGGGAGAACTCCGTCAGACAGAGCGAATGAATTCGCAGCAACAAACACACGAAGTCCGCCTGCGCGGACTGGCGGATTCGGGGCCGGGACGTAGAATGGTGCACGGCCGTCACAGTGTTCACTTCGAGCCCCCGGAGAGCCATGCGCAAGCCGTTCACGAAATTGTACCTGCACCTGGTGTGGAGTACCTGGAACCGTGCTCCGCTGCTCACTCCCGCCCTGCTCCTGGCTATTGACCGCTGCGTCCGGGCAGAGTGCGTCAAGGTCGGCGCGGACGTCACCGCGTTCGGCGGCGTGGCGGACCACGTTCACCTGCTCGTCCGCCTTCCCACGACGATTTCCGTCGCGGACTTCGTGAAGCAGGTGAAGGGCTCATCGTCTCATCTCGCGAGCCAGCGGCTGCACACACCCTTCAAATGGCAGGGCCGGTACGGTGCCTTCACCGTGTCGCCTTCGCACGTGCCCCGCGTCCGCGACTACGTGCTGAACCAGGAGCGGCACCATGCAGACGGCTCGGTTCACCCGATGCTGGAGCTCACGGAAGAGGAGTTCCGCGCGGACGAGGCTGCGTAATCAGGTAACCGCTCTGGCCGTACGACCAACAGAGCGAATGAATTCGCCGCAACAACTACACGAAGTCCGCCTGCGCGGACTGCGACGTTTGGTCTGGAGGTGCAGTCATCCTGTCATTCCATGGCTGCAAACCCCGGGCTTTGCCCCGGCCGACGAAATCCGCCTGGCACATAGTCCACGCAGGTGGACTTCGTGTGTTTGTTGCAGCGAATTCATTCGCCCGGCCGGGCTGTGCCTGATTTCTTTGCCTCATCCCCCCACCCACTCGTACAGCGCGTACCGCCGGAACACGCGCGCCGTGTGGCGGCTGATGCGAATGGACGCGTTGTCCGCCTGCATGAGCGCATGGATCACGGACGCGTAGCCCTTTTCGTGCGCCAGGCGCCGCACCTCGTCCGTGAGGAACGCGCCCAGCCCCAGCCCGCGCGCGGCCGGCGCCGTCGCCAGCGTCTTGAGCACGGCGCGCGTGGGGCGGCCGGCCTGCATCGTCAGCAGGTCGGGGAACGCGAAGACGAACCCGAGCAGCCGCCCGTCCGCGTCCTCCGCCATCCGCACCAGCTCCGGATCCAGCAGCGGGCGCAGGGGCAGGTACCGCGCACGGAACTCCTCGAACGCGATCGGCGAGTAGTACAGGTTCTCCGCGAACGCCCCCACGCTCAGCTCGTACAGCGCGCGCAGCTCGTCGTCGAAGCGGTCCAGGTCCAGCGGGCGGATGACGGCGCCCCGCGCGCGGACCCGCTCCGCCAGCTCGTCGCGCCGCGGATCGGGCGCGGAAAGGTCGTCGATGATCGCGCTCTCGTACCGCGCCGCCACACGAAAGCCCGCCTCGCGAAAATCCAGCAGGTACTCCGGCGGGTTCGTGGGCTCGGAAAGGAACGGGGGCTCGGGATCCCCCTCCCCCAGCTCCGGCGGCAGGACGAAGCGGTATCGGCCCCACGTGCTGCCGTTCATGGGGCCCAGGATGCGCTCGGCACCTCGCTGCCGCAGGTCGATGATGGCGCGGCGCAGCATCAGCGCGGCCGCGCCGCCGTGCGTGCTCTCGTAGTGCCCGATCACGCCCGTCACGCCGGGCGCGCCCTGCAGGTCGCGCACGAGCTCCATCGACAGCCGCGCCGCGGGCATCCCGTGGTACGCGACCAGGCAGCGCGCGGACGGCGGCACCGGCTCATCGGCCATCGGATAGCCGATGCGATCGCGGACGGCGTTGAAATCCGCCATCCGCACGTGGTCGTCAGGGGAGAACTCCTGGATGGCGCTCATGGGATTCGATTCAGCGCGTGCATCTTCGGACTCCGCCGGACGCCCGCCACGGGGCAGCGAGCCGGCAGTCCGCGCAGGCGGACTTCGTGTGTTCGTTGCGGCGAATTCATTCGCTCTGCCCGGCTTCGGAGCCACCCTCTCGGAGCAGACCTCCACCGGACGCCCCCACCCGCTCGTTCCTCGCGACCTCCCCCAAAACCCCTGGGGGAGGTGCAACTTCATCCCGCATGGGCTCCATGCCGGCGTGGCACTCGACCGTGCCGGACAGTCCGCGCAGGCGGACTTCGTGTGTTCGTTGCGGCGAATTCATTCGCTCGGCGCGGGCTCCGCGAATCATCCTCATGGCTGCACGGGCTCCATCGTGGCGGCTTCGGTGGATGAGGGACGCGGATCCGCATCCCGCTCCCGGCGGCCGAACAGCAGCAGCACGGGGAGCAGCAGCAGGTCCGCCAGCATGGCGCCCACGATGGAAAGCGACGCCACGATCCCGAAGTACGCGATGGACTGCGAGCTGCTCGTGGCGAGCACCGCGAACCCGATGGCCAGCACCATGGACGCGAACACGACCGAGCGCCCCGTCTCGCGGTACGTGCGCCCCACGGCCTCCTCGCGCGTGAGCCCCGCCTCGCGCTCCGTGCGGTAGCGGAAGAGGAAGTGGATGGTGTCGTCCACGGCGATCCCCAGCACGATGGCGCCGATGGTGGCCGTGGCGATGTCCAGCGGAATCCCCGTCCATCCCATGATCCCAAAGACGAGCGCCACGGGAAACAGGTTCGTGGGGATGGCGGCCACCGTCAGCGGCAGCGACCGCAGCAGCACGCCCACCATGGCGAAGACGATGAGCGTGCTGATGGCCAGCCCCCAGATCGTCCCGCTCACCACGTAGTCCACGATGCGCAGATACAGCGGCAGGTACCCCGACGCCTGCACGGAGCCCCCGCCCGCCCCGCCCAGCACGTCGTCGCCGAGCGTCTCCAGCCCCTCGGTCGTCTTCGCGAACCCCGCCGTGCTCGTCATGGGGATGAAGGCCGTCACGCGCGCCTCCCGCCCGTCCGCCGACAGGTATCCCCCGGCCGGCGCCGCCCGGCCGATCGCCGCCAGCTGCGTCACGCCGAACGTCCGCGCCACGTCCGGGCGCGCCTCCGCGCGGCGCTGCCATTCCGCCACCCACCGCAGCACCTCCGGGTCCGCCGCGGAGCGCCCGGAATCCGCCCGCACGACGAACTCCAGCGGCGTGTAGAAGCCCGCGTTCTGCTCGATCCAGCGGCTGTCGGAGCGCGCCACGTGGTCCGGCGGCAGCAGTTGCAGCGTGTACGTGTCCGCCTTTACCCGCGCCGCGCCCGCGAGCAGGAACGCCGTGAGGACCGTCATCCCGCCCAGCACGGCCCATCGCCAGCGGGGAACGTGGATGGACATCCACCCCAGCCAGCGGTCCAGGTGCCCGCCCTGCGGCCGCTCCGGCGGCGGGGGCACGTCCCACAGCGCGAGCGCCGCCGTCCCCACGAGCAGCGTCATCACCCACAAGATGAGCATGCTGATGGCAGCGAACACGCCCAGGTCGCGGATGGCCGGCATCCGCGAGCTCGCCAGGGCCAGGAACCCCGCCGCCGTCGTAAGCGCCGTAAAGAAGTTGGGGATGGCCACCCACGCCGCCGTGCGCGCCACCATCTCCCGCCGCGCGTCCCTGTCCAGGGGCCCGGGGGATGCGCGCCGCTCCGCATAGTAGTGCGCCACGAGGTGGATGGCATCCGACAGGCCGATCACCAGCACCAGCATGGGGAGGATGCTGGTCACCTGCGTGAACGGGCGCCCGGTGAGCACGAACAGCCCCGTCGTCATCACGGAGACGATCACGGGCGGCACCAGCGCCAGGGCCACGGCCCGCCAGCGGCGCAGGGCGAACCACAGGAGGATGCCCATCACCACGAACGCGATGCCCAGGTATACGCCGCTATCCTTGATGGTCTGGCGATTGAGGGCGTCGTACACCACGCCGATGCCCGCGTAGTGCAGCGCCCGCCCGTCCGCGCCCAGCGTTTCGCCGGCCGTGGCGCGCACGCGGTCCAGGATGTCGCCGCGCACCTCGTCGATGTCCGGCCGCGCCGACATCCGCGCCAGCAGCGTGGCCGTGCGCCCGTCCTCCGAGATCAATCCCGCGCGGTACAGGTACTCGCGCGCCTGCGGGCTGGTGCCGATGGAATCCGCCAGCAGCGCCGGCGCCAGTACCTGGTCGATGCCGTCCACGCCCCGCAGCCGCTCCGCCGCGCGCCGCTGCAGCTGGGCCTCCGCCGGGGCCAGCGCGCCGCCGGGGGCCGTGTACGAGATGGCGACCGTCTCGTCATTGCCGAACTCGCGCTGGAAGGCGCGGTACCGCTCCAGCGCCGGATCGTCGCGGACGAACCAGACGGCCAGGCTGTTGTCCGGGGTGAGCGCCGAGCCCGCCATGGCCAGGGGCGCCACGGCCGCGAGCAGGGCCAGCAGCGTGGTGCGCGGCCGCCGCGCCACCGCCCGCAGGACGCGGAACAGCATGCGCTGCGAGCGCATGGACAGGGTGTGCTGCTCGTTGGGCTGGGCGGGCATGGAACGGCGGATCGGGAGGCGGCGCGGTGCTGCGGGGTGGACGTGCGAAGATAGCCGCGCGCGGGCCGGGGCGCGATACGGGAGCTAGAAGAGCGCTACGGGAACTGTGAACTGGCGCCGCGATGCGTTAGTCTTGATAGTCGGTATAGTACGGATACTCCGTACGAAAGCTCAGCCTGGAGGAAGGCACCCGCCGATGAAGCAGAATCTGCAGATGACGGCCGTGATCGAGCGAGAGGGTGACGGGTTCGTGAGCCTGTGCCCCGAGTTGGACATCGCGAGCCAGGGCGACACCATCGAGGAAGCACGCACCAACCTGATCGAGGCGCTGGAGCTATTCTTCGAATCAGCCGACGAGACCGAGGTTGCTCGCCGGCTCTCGGGCGAGGTGTACGTCACGCGGATCGAGGTCGCGGTTGGGTAAGCTCCGCGTGCTCAGCGGCGCCGACGTGTGTGCGATCCTGGCGAGTCGTGGTTTTGCGGCCGTACGGCAGCGCGGCAGCCACGTAGTCATGCAGAAGGCGACGAAGGAAAGCACGATCAGCGTTCCCGTGCCTCTGCATCGGGAGCTCCGGACGGGCACGCTCCTGTCCATCATCCGCCAATCCGGCGTGTCCCGCGGAGTGTTCGAGGAATAGCCGCCGCACACGTCCCGGCGGAAAGGGCGGCGGAGTACCGGCTGATTGCCCGCCGTCCGTCCTGAGCGGGTAAACCCGCCGCTGGGAAAGCGGTAAGCCCTGTCTCGCGCCGAGGCGCGACACGAACAGGGCTTCAACATCGGTGAACTCCGCTCCGGTGCACCTGCCCTGAATGCTGCACGGGCTGTCGGCGAAGGCCGACATTGCGGGTTCATTGCCGCGAATTCATTCGCCGGGGACGGAAGCCCGCCAAACGGCGGGATGCCGAGTACCGGTGGACGCGGTTCCGCTCCGGTGCACACCCGCCGCGGGTGCACGAACCGTCGGCGAAGGCCGACATCACGTTTTCGGAGCCGCGACTTCAGTCGCCGGGGCTCGGAGCCCGCCAGCGCGACCGGACCCATCGCATCCACATCCCGCATCTCCTGACGCGTCCACGGGTTGCGCAATTCACGACGTTCTTACAGCTTTGGTGTTCATCCCCGACACAACCGGAAATCACCGTTCCCACGACGGAGCAAGAGCATGCGCAAGCTGAAGCTGGAATCGCTGCACGTAGAGTCGTTCGAGACCCTCGCCCGCACGCCGCGCCTGCGCGGCACCGTGGATGGCCATTGCGATCCGCAGCCGACCCCTCCGACCATCAGCATCGAAACGTACGACGTGGAGCTGTGCGGCGACACGCGGTACTTCGACTGCAGCCTGGGCTGCCCGAGCATCGCGCCGTGCGACCTCAGCGAGTTCCCCTGCGGATAGCCGAGTCCAGCCCTGCCAGGACGTTCGCATCCAGGAGCGTACCACTCACCGGAGCACACCCATGCGCAAGCTGAAGCTGGAGTCTCTGACCGTCGAGACGTTCGAGACCACCGCCGCCGCGCAGCAGGCCCGCGGCACAGTGGACGCCCACGGAAAGCCCAAGCCCACCACGCTGCAGACCTACGACGTGGAAGCCTGCGGCGACACCCAGTACTTCGACTGCACGCTCGGCTGCTCGATCAACACCGCGTGTCCCAACGGCTGCATCGAAGCCTGATCCACGCGGCCGGCACCGCCTGAACGATCCGCCCTCCCGGCGTGATTCGCGGGTACGAAGAGCGGGGGATGTCACCATCGACATCCCCCGCTCTTCTTTCGATGACCCCGCATCCCTCCATCCACTTCGGGCCGCCGTAGAGACGATTCGCGCGTCCGGCGCAGACCGATGCATCGCACCTCCTCCAGGCGCCGTGTCGAAATCGGGGAGCCCCGTTCGTCGGGATGATGAGCCGCGGGACCGACGCCCCGGCCCATCATCCCCCCACCCGACGGAGAAACGACGATGCGCTTCATCTCGATGGTCAAGGCCTGCGAAAACTTCCAGCCCACGCCCGAGCTCTTTGCGGCCATGGACACGCTCACGGCAGAGATGACGCAGCGGGGCATCCTGCTCGATTCCGTCGGGCTCATGCCGAGCGCGCACGGCGGCCGCATCCGGCTCTCCGGCGGCACTCTCACGAGGACCGACGGGCCGTTCGCGGAGGCCAAGGAGGTGATCGGCGGCTACGCGATCTTGAAGGCGGATTCCTACGAGGAAGCCATGGAGCTGGGGCGGCACTTCGTGGAGCTGCACCGCAGCGTCCTGGGCGACGGGTTCGAGATGGAGCTGGAGGTGCGGCAGCTGATGGACGCCGGCGCGATGGGATGACGGCGTGGGCACGACGGAGTACCGGCGGGAAGGGAGGCGGAGGGCGGAGTACCAGCGGGAGTACCGGCGGAGTGTCGGCGGAGTACCGGCGGAAACAGCGAGCCTCCGTCCTGAGCGGGTAAACCCGCCGCTGGGAAAGCGGTAAGCCCTGTCTCGCGTCGAGGCGCGACACGAACAGGGCTTCAACTGCGTGAACTACGCTTCGGTGCACCCGCCTGGAATGCTGCACGAGTTGTCGGCGAAGGCCGACATTGCGGGTTCATTGCCGCGAATCATTCGCCGGGGACCCCGGCCAAGCCGCCGGATGCCGAATTCCGGTGGCCTCAACTCCGCCCCGGTGCACACAGGCCGCGGGTGCACGAGCCGTCGGCGAAGGCCGACATCACGTTTTCGGTGCCGCGAATTCATTCGCCGGGTTCGGATGCCGGCTCATCGGATCGGGGACCGGCGCCCACGAATACCGCGATCCGCGGATCGGCATCATCCCTCCACGCGGTTCTTTCCCCGGCGCTTGGCCTGGTACAGCTTGCGGTCCGCGTCGGAGAGCAGCTTTTCGTGGTTGGGCTGGCCATCCGCCGCGGCCACACCCGCGCTGAGCGTCACGGACAGCAGGGGATGGATCGTGTGCCACGGGTGCTCCATCACCGCCTGGCACAGCTTTTCGCCGGCGGCCTGAGCCTGCTCGCGCGTGGCGGAGGGAAAGAGCACCACGAACTCCTCGCCGCCGAACCGCGCCACCACGTCGCTCTGCCGCACGTGCTGCCGCATGAGGGCGGCGAGGGTCCGCAGCACGTCGTCGCCCACGGCGTGCGAAAAGGTGTCGTTGATCCGCTTGAAGTCGTCCACGTCGCAGATCATCACGCTCAGCGGCTGCGACTGCCGCCGGGCCAGGGCGAACGCGTCCGCCAGCCGCTCGTCCAGGTAGCGGCGGTTGTAGGCGCCCGTGAGCGCGTCGCGGATGCTCAGGGCGCACAGCTCCCGGTTGGTCTCCTCCAGCTCCGCCTTGGCGCGCGCCAGCGCCGCCTCCGCCTCGCGCCGCTCGGCGATCTCGCGCTCCAGCTCCACGTTGCGAAGCCGCGAGATCTCCCCGTCCTTGACGGCACGCTCGGTGTCGAACTCCACCATCATCCGCGACATCCGCGCGTCCGCCTGCGTCTGCAGGTGCTCCACCGTGAGCGCGTGGAAGCGCTCGTGGTGCTCCAGCGCGCGGTCGTGCGCGCCCAGCCCCCGGTGCGCCCGGCAAAAGCGCTCGTGCAGCCACGCCCGGTGCTGCGCGGGGCGGCCCGTGCGCAGGTAGATGGGCAGCGCCTGCTCCAGGTAGCCCAGCGCCTCCGCGTGGCGCCCCTGGCCCAGCAGCGCCTCGGCCTTGAGCCGCAGGGCATCCCCGAGATATCCGGCGTGCACGGGGTCGTCCGCCAGCACGGGCAGCACCTCGCCCATCGCCGCGTCCGCCCGGGCCCACTCCCCGCGGACCAGCAGCACGGTGGCGATCCCCATCATCCCCAGCGCCCGTCCGGCCGCGTTGCCGTGCGCCTGGTCCATCTCCATGCTGCGCCGGTAGTACGCCTCGGATTCGTCGTACCGCCCCAATCCGTCCGTCGCGATGCCCATGCGGTACAGCGTGCGCGCGGCGCGCAGCGGAAACCGGTCGCCGAAGCTTTCCAGCGCCACGCCGTAGTACGAGAGGGCCCGCTCGTACTGGTCCAGGTTGCTGTAGACGATGGCGATGCGCCCGAACAGCGTGCCCCGCTCCCAGCGCCGCTCGTCGTCCTCCGCGCCGCCCGCCGCGCCCTCGTGCAGCGCCAGCGACTGCAGCAGGATGGGCAGCGCCTCCGCGAACGCGCCCGTGGCCGAGTGGACACTCCCCAGCAGCCGCAGCCCGCGCGCCTCCTCCGCGGGCAGCTCCAGCGCCCGCGCCAGCCCCACCGCCTGCTCCGCGTAGCCCAGCGCCGCGTCGAACTCGTACGTGGCGATGGCGCACCCGGCCAGCTCGTTCAGCACCGCGCACCGCAGCGCGTCGTCGCCCGCCGCCTCGCACGCGTCCAGCACCTCCCGCAGGATCTCTCGCGCGCTCCACACCTGCCCGTGCACCCACGCCAGGCACGCCCCCAGCACGGCCCGCGCGCGCCGCCGCCCGTCCTCGCCGTCGGCGACCAGCACGGCGCGGTCCGCCAGCGCGACGGCCGCCGCGGGATCCCGGTGCCGCGTGGCCATGGCGCGGGCGCAGAAGTGCGCGGCCGGGTCGTGGATGGTGAGATCGGGGAGATGGACAAGCATGTGAGTGCGCGCGAAAGCCAAGGTCCTGGGTACGGCTGTATGAAGAGAGATAGCGTGGACGGGGCCCGGATGGAAGCTCCGGCGGTCGGCGCGAGGCTTCAACTGCAAAGCCCGTGGGGGCATCCGTCCTGAGTGGCAGGCATCCGTCCTGAGCGGCTAAAGCCGCCGCTTGGAAAGCGGTAAGCCCCGCCCCGGCCGCTGGCGCGTCCGTGCGGGGCTTCAACTGCGTGAGCTGCGCCCCGGTGCACACCGGCTGCGGGAGCACGGGCTGTCGGCGAAGGCCGACATTGCGGGTTCATTGCCGCGACTTCAGTCGCCGGGGCCGGATGCCGGCCAATCAGGTCAGGTGCCAGTCCCGCGACGAATCGGCCGACGCCCCGCTCCGGTGCACTCACCCGACCGTGCACGACCCGTCGGCGAAGGCCGACATCACGTTTTCGGTGCCGCGACTTCAGTCGCCGGGGGGCCGGATGCCGGCCAAGCGGCAGGATTCCGAATAACGGAGCCCGCCCCCGCTCGTCCCACGGCAGGATCATCCGGGTTGCACAATTCCCGTCATACTTACACCTTCCACCACCCCTGTGAGAACAGGCTCCCATCCCCTAGCCGGAGCACGAGATGCGCAAACTGAAGCTGGAGTCGCTGCAAGTCCAGTCGTTTGCCACCGCCCCCGCCGCGCGGCGGCAGTCGGGCACGGTACACGCCCATGAGTGCCCCACCTACGTCCCACACGACTGCGGCCCAAACGCAAGCGCCGGATGCTCCGAGCCGTCACATGAATCTTCGTGGTGCACCGAGAACGCCTGCGAGTTGATCGAGCTCTGAGCATCCTCCAACAAACGACCGGCAGCCGCGGACATCGTCCCTCCGGCTGCCGTGCTCATGTGACGCTGCAAACCTGCTGCGCTTGATCGCGAACGCAGGCGCTTCCCCCCACCACACGCGGAAACCCATGATTCGCAAGCTCAAGCTGGAGTCGCTGCAGGTCGAGTCGTTCGATACCACCGCCGCCGTGCCCCCCTCGCGCGGCACCGTGCAGGCACACGCGGATTCCGGCGAGTCGGTCTGCTTCTGCCAGGTGTCCGACGGCTGGGAGTGCCATACGTGGGATTTTCAGGCTTGCCCCGACACGCAGTACCTGGACTGTACCATGGGCTGCACGGATTTCGAGTCCTGCATGGGCCCCGGCACCTGCTGAATCGAATCGTCCCACCGCAGTTCGCAAACGAGGGGATGCCCATTCCGCGGCATCCCCTCGTTGCGTTTGGTTCGCGTTGATCACCCCGCGCCTGTAGCCGATCAGGAACTGGAAGGGGCGCGGGCGCCGTAGCGCAGCCCGTCGATGAGCAGGTCCACCATCCGCTCGCTGTGGCAGGCGCCCACCTCGCCGCCGGAGAGGCACAGGTTGCCCACGGCGCGCAGCAGGTCGTTGGGATCCACGTCGGAGCGGACGGCGCCGGCCGCCGCCGCCGCATCCAGCAGTGATTCCAGGGCGGGCCCCAGGTGCTGCTGGAAGTACGCGGGCAGGGGCTCGAACGCCGGATCTCCAGAGTGCAGCGCCGCGGCCAGCCCGCGCTTGGTCGCGATGAACGTGGTGTATCGCCGCAGCCACGCCGTCAGCGCCTCGCAGGGCTGTAGCTCGGCGGCCAGGGCGGGGGCGGCCGCGGCGCAGGCGTCCACCTCGCGGCGAAACACCGCCGCCACCAGGTCCGCCCGCTGCGGAAAGTGCCGGTACACGGTGCCCACGCCCACGCCGGCCCGCGCGGCGATCTCGCGCACCGGCGCATCCACGCCCGAGGTGGCGAACACCTCCTTGGCCGCCTCCAGCAGCGTGTCGATGTTGCGCTTCGCGTCGGCGCGGAGGGGACGCGCGGCGCCGCCCTGGGCGTCCGGCACCCCCGCCTTCCCAGGTATCTGCTCGCTTCCGTCCATGATCCTTCCCTTCCCCTTGACTAAACGGAACAGTGTTCCGCATATTACCGGAGCGTTGTTCCGCTTCTCATGATAACGCATCGAGGCGGTACGGACCACCTGCCGAACACGTTCTGGGAGATCATCATGCAAAGCAAGCCCGTCGCCCTCGTCACCGGGGCCAACCAGGGAATCGGCCTGCAGATCGCGAAGGAGCTCGCCGCCAACGGCTACACCGTGCTCGTGGGGTCGCGTAATCCGCGGAACGGGGAGGCCGCCGCACAGGAGATCGAGGCGGATGCGCACGCCATCCAGCTCGACGTCACGGACGCGGCCTCCATCACGACCGCGGCGGAGCGCGTCCGCGCCGAGTTCGGCCGCCTGGACCTGCTGGTGAACAACGCCGCCATCTCGCACGCCGGCGCGCCGGGCCAGACGCTCGAGGAGATCATCCAGGCAGGCCGTGCAAGCGTCGTGTCGCTGGACGAGGTGCGCGCCGTGTGGGAGACCAACGTGTTCGGGGTCATCGCCGTCACGCAGGCCATGCTGCCGCTGCTGCGCGAGGCGCCGGCGGCGCGCATCGTCAACGTGTCCAGCAACGTCGGCTCGCTCACCCTGAACGCGGATCCGGCCTTTCCGTACCGGAACGTGTTCACCCCCGGGTACGCCGCGTCCAAGACCGCGCTCAACGCCATCACGCTGGCCTTCGCGATCGACCTCGAGGGGACGGGCATCAAGGTCAACGCCGTGAGCCCGGGCTTTACCGCGACGGCGCTCAACAACTTCCAGGGCGTGGAGACCATCGAGCAGGGTTCGCGCGAGCCCGTGCGCGTCGCCCTGGAGACGGACGGCCCCACGGGCGCGTTCACGGGTCCGGACGGCCCGCTGCCCTGGTGATGTAGCGCCACGGCGCGGCAGCTGTCCAGCCATCGCCAGGGAACCCCCGTGGGCGCTGAGCCCGAAAGAGAACCATCATGCGTGTTTTTGTCACCGGCGCCACCGGCTTCCTGGGCTCCGCCATCGTCCGGGACCTGGTGGATGCCGGCCACCCGGTGCTGGGCCTCGCCCGGTCGGAGGAGGGTGCCCGGTCGCTGATCGCCGCCGGCGCGGAGGTGCATCGCGGCGACCTGGAAGACCTGGACAGCCTGCGCCGGGGAGCCGAGATGTCGGATGGCGTCATCCACGCCGGCTTCAACCACGACTTTGCCCGGTTCGCGGAGAACTGCGAGGCGGACCGGCGTGCCATCGAGGTGCTCGGGGACGTGCTGCGGGGCTCCGAGCGCCCGCTGGTCGTCACCGCCGGGGTGCCCTTTACGCCGGGCCGCGTCACGACGGAGGATGACGTCCCCGGCATCGGCGGAACGCCCCGCGTCTCGGAGCAGGCGGCGATGGCGCTGATCGAGCGCGGCGTGCGTGCGTCCGTGGTGCGCATGTCGCAGGCGCACGACCAGGACAAGCACGGCCTCGGCAGCTTTTTGATCGCGGTCGCGCGCGAAAAGGGAATCTCGGCATACGTGGGGGATGGCCTGAACCGCTGGTCCGCGGTGCACCGGCTGGACACGGCGCCCCTCTACCGGCTGGCGCTGGAGAAGGGAGCCGCCGGGGCCCGATATCACGCGATCGCGGAAGAGGGGGTGCCGCTGCGGGACATCGCGGAGGTCATCGGCCGGGGATTGAGAATCCCGGTCGTGGCGCTGTCGCCGGAAGAGGCCGCGGGCCACTTTGGCTGGCTCGCCTTCCCCGCCGGCATGGACGCTCCGGCGTCCAGCGCGCTGACGCAGCAACGGCTGGGATGGCGCCCCGCGCAGCAGTCCGGGTTCATCGCCGATCTCCAACGCTCGGGCGAATTCGCGGCGTAAATCCCCGATTCGGCAGGTCTCCCTGCACTGCCGGATTGAAAAATCACGCGGAGGACGCGGAGAGTGAAGATGAGGACGCGGAGAGCCCCTTCTGTCTCCGCGTCCTCTCTTTTTGTCTCCGCGTCCTCCGCGTGATCCGATGACGAGACTCTGACGAGGATGGCTCGCCCGGTCGTCAGGCGACGGCGGCCTCGGCGAACCCGGTGGACAGGGTCAGGTCCTTCCACTGCGCGATCTCATCCGACAGCGTCTGAAGCTTCGCGGTGGCGAGGTCGTGGGCGTCCTGGCCCAGCAGCAGGTGCAGGGGCGGATTGGGCTCGGCCGCGACGCGGATGATGGCCGCGGCGCCCTTTGCCGGATCGCCGGGCTGGTTGCCGCGCATCTGCTCCTGGTGGTACGCCTCGGACTGCCGCACCAGCGCGTACTCGTCCATCCTCTGCCCCGGCATGCGCAGCGAGCCGGACGAGAGGAAGTCGGTGCGGAAGTAGCCCGGCTCCACGACCGTCACTCGCACGCCGAACGGCGCCACCTCGGCGGCCAGCGCCTCGGACAGCCCCTCCACGGCGAACTTGGTGGCGCAGTACACGCCCCAGCCGGGAAAGCCGCCCACCATCCCCGCGATGGAGGAGACATTGATGACGTGCCCGCCGCCCTGCGCCCGCAGCTGCGGCATCACCTGCCGGATGACGTTCAGCGTACCGAACACGTTGACGTCGAAGTTCGCCCGCGCCTCGGCGTCCGTCAGCTCCTCCAGGCCGCCCAGCTGCCCGTATCCCGCGTTGTTCACCACCACGTCGATGCGCCCGAACCGCTCCACGGCGGCGCGCACGGCATCCGCCACGCTGGCCTCGCTGCCCAGGTCCGCCGCCAGCGGGAGGAAGCCGTCCGAATCCGCGTCCACGGCACTGCGCAGCCCCGCGACGTCGCGCGAGGTCGCCGCGACCCGGTGTCCCTGACGGAGCAGCTGCTGCGTCAGCTCGAGGCCCAGGCCGCGCGAGGCCCCGGTGATGAACCATGTCTGATGGTTGTCCATGTCGATAGCACCTGGTAAGGATGAGCGTCCGGCACGGCATCCCGCCGCGCCCGACAACGTTATCCGCCCCCGGTGGACCCATCTACCGGATGATACTTGACGGGTCGTTGAATTCCGCTCAATGATGATGGAATGATCGATGACCTGAACGCCATGGCCGTGTTCGTCGCGCTGGCAGAGACGAAGAGCTTTCGGCGCGCCGGCGACCGGCTGGGGGTGACCGCGTCGGCGGTGAGCCACACCCTCCGCCGCCTGGAAGAACGGCTCGGCGTCGTGCTGGCGCATCGCACGTCGCGCAGCATGCACCTGACCCACGCCGGGGAGCTGCTGTACGCGTCGGTGGGTCCGGCGCTGCAGGAGGTGCGCGACGCCGCGGCGGCCGTGGGCGCGCTGGGGAGCGAGCCGCGCGGGACGCTGCGCCTGCACGTGGCGGGGGCGGCGGAGAGCTTCCTGAGCGGCCCGGTGCTCGACGGCTTTCTCGCCGCGCATCCGCACGTGCGCCTGGACGTGTTCGTGAGCGACGAGCCGCTGGACATCGTCGGCAGCGGCTACGACGCGGGCGTGCGGCTGGGCGAGGTCATCGACGTGGACATGATCGCCGTGCCGCTGGCGGGCGACGAGCGGATGCTGGTCGTGGGCGCGCCGTCCTACTTCGCGCGGCATCCCAAACCCCTGCACCCGCGCGACCTGGCCCACCACGACTGCCTCAACTGGCATCCCACGGCCGATGCGCCGGCCTACCGATGGGAGTTCACGGAGGACGGCCGCGACTTCTCCGTGGCCGTGCCCAACCGCGTACTCACCAACCACGTCCCGCTCCTCCTGCGCATGGTGCGTGCGGGACGGGGGCTGACGATCTACTTCGAGCGGGAGCTGCGCGGCGACATCGAGCGCGGGGACCTGGAGGTGGTGCTGGAGGAGTACTCGACCCCGTTCCCGGGCTTCTTTCTCTACTACCCGAGCCGGCGCCAGGCCTCGCCCCCGCTCCGCGCGCTCATCGACTACATCCTCAGCTGGCGGCGGAGCGCACGACCATCCACGTGAGAGGCCCCCACCAAGCAGCCGATGGGTTGGATGCTACTTTGTGTGCTCGCACCTGAAGGGATGCCCGATCCCTTCTGCACGCTGGCCACAGTGATCCCGCACTCACACGCGATCCCGGCGGGTTGCACGATTGCCGCCATTCTTACAGCTTCTTCCATCCCCCTGTGAGATGCAGGATCCACGTCCCCCAGCCGGAGCATGGTATGCGCAAGCTGAAGCTGGAGTCGCTGCAGGTCCAATCGTTCACCACCACCGCCGCCATGACCTCCGCACGCGGCACCGTGCAGGCCCACGCGGATTCCGGCGAGCCGACCTGCGTCTGCCTGCTCTCCCGGGACGAGGGCTGCCTGTCGCGGAACCCCGCGGACTGCCTTCAATCGGGTACCGACTGCATCAATTTCACAGGGGATTTCACAGCCTGCCTCGACCTCTGCTAATCCAAGCTGTCCCATCGTGATGACGCAAACGAGGGATGCCACCCGCGCACCCCTCGTTGATTCACGCGCAGCGTACCCTCCAGACCATTAAGACATCCGCGCGTTTGCCTGTGGCCGCAGACACGCATCACGCCTCGACGGAAGTTGCCCCATGCGCAAGCTGAAGCTGGAATCGCTGCAGGTCCAGTCGTTCGCCACCACCACCTCCGCGCCCGCCTCCCGCGGCACCGTACAGGCCCACGCAGGTTCCGACTGGCCGACCTGCGCCTGCCTGCTCTCCGACGGCGGGGACGGTCAATCGTGCGACCCCGGGGGCTGCCAGCACACGGGGGATCCCAACTGTAATCTTGTCTTCACGGATTTCTCCACCTGCGTCGACTGGTGCTAATCCAAGTCGTCCATCCTGATGACGCAAACGAGGGGATGCCCACGCGGCATCCCCTCTTCGCGTTCCTGGAGCGTCCAGCGATCATCACCCCGCCAGCCGCCGCACCACCTCCACCGCGCCGCGCTTGTAGACGGTCAGGCACACCAATTCGCCCTGCGGATCGATCGCAATCTGATGTCCCTCCCGCTCTGCTGTGTGCTAGATTCCAGATGCGGGCCCTTGATCAGACGGCTTTACCATGGTGAACCTGCAACCTAAAGGCTATCACAGCCATGCCTTTGTCCGAAGCCAACCTGCAGCAGCGAGCGACACAATTTCGTCTCGCATTGGAAGAGTATCTGCGTCAGCATCCTGACGTGAATCTGAGTACTAACATCTTCAATCCTACCCGGGCGCACTTTCCTCATGATTGTTGTAAATCGACATCTTGGCTGTTCGGTCATTACCTCTCGCAATCTGTGCCTAAATCAGAACTGGAGTACGTGTGGGGAAAGCGCTCAGACGGAGATCACGGATGGCTACAGCACAACGGCTATATAATCGATCTAACTGCAGATCAGTTCGAGGGTGAAGATCGGAAGGCGATCGTTGAACGGGTGGGTAATAGTCCGCTGCACCTCACCTTCGCACCCCACAAAATCCATCCGTTCCAACCCAGTCCAGGACACATGTTTGGCCCCATGGCTGCCGAGATCGCCTCCTTGATTCCTGCGGCGGAAACGGGTACGAGCATTTGATGCTGGCCCAGCAGCCGCGGGCTCACTTGCCCACGGCTGCCGTTCGTTTCGCTCACCCCGCCAGCCGCCGCACCACCTCCACCGCGCCGCGCTTGTAGACGGTCAGGCACACCAGCTCGCCCTGCGGATCGATCACCATCCAGTGCCGGGACCGCTCGCGCTTCTGGATGGTGTAGCCGGCCTGCTGCGGGGCGGAATCGGCGCTCTTCTGCTTCTTCGTCATCGTGGCCTCCGGTGGGCTTGACCCTCGGCGCCCGGCAGGGCTACACTTGCGGTAGCGGGCGGCCTTCGGGTCTGTTCGCGGTAGAGGCTGGCCGGTCTTCTTCGCGGGAGTTACGGTCAGCCTTTTCTTTGTCCCTGCTGGTCACAATTATACTAAACCAGTGGGCGTAGGTCAAGTGTAACATAAACCATAAATCACGATGGATGCAGCTAGCGAGCGAGCGCGATTCCGAGATGCGGTTGACCGACTACGCGAGTCAACCGGCGTGTCGATGGACGAGGTTGCGAAGGAGTTCGGCGTGAGCCTGAACCTCGCGCATCGTTGGCGTGCCGAAACCGGCCGCCACAAGCCGCGCCCGGGTTGGGAGGCGGTGCTGGCGGGGATGGCCGAGCGCGGGGCGGCGACGAATCGCGAGCGTGCGGATGCGGCTGAGCGGCTTGCCGAGGAATTGCGCAAGAAGTAAAGATTTCTACCGAATCGCACTCACAGGGGCGCGAATATTTTCTTCTCGGGGAGCCAGAGCATGCCTAACTTCCGCATGATTTCGTCTTTTGCGATCGGCTTCATACCGTTCTTACATCCAGAAAAACACAGCCTCCCTCAGGTGTATGCGAATTACGCCCGCGGAAGCATGAGAAAAATCAAAGCAATGGACCTTTTATTCTCTTCCGGTAACAATCCAAAGAAAGTTCAGGAGATATTCGTGAGTTCGGATGCGGTAAAAAAATTTGCCACAACTAGAGATTATCGTGGTCTTTTAGCCTTGGGAAACATCATCCTCGAAGTTCCGGCTCATGGAAATCTCGCACTGAGCTACGATGCTTGGTTGTCACGTGATGAAGAAATCGGCTACACCCCCTATCGCCTGCCGTTCTTGGGGAAATTCCTTAAGCTCGGTCATCCGCGAGGAGACGGAACGAGACGGGAGCCAGTTGTAGAAAGCAACGGGCAAACGGCTTATTTGAGCCACCGCGTGGAATTTCGAATCGGCTGGTTCGGGAATTTCGTGGGGCGTCTCCTAACTGGTTACTGGGCGCCTTACGTTTGGATGCAGGTCGAGTACTTATCGCGACGCGATGGCTCATATCTACTCACATTATCAGGGTCGTGCATTCCCACTCAGGTACGTCTTTCGTCCGTTCCGGCGAGGGAAGCGGCGACGGTCGCCGTGCGCTTGGGTGACTCAGTGAAACAGCCAATTGCGCTGATGCCTGGCAATTTGCCGCAGGTATTATACGTTCACGATATGAAAGGAAATTCCGCCGACGACGTGTCCGATTTCTTTACGAGAGGGAACTTGCTCGCGAGCGAGGCCTATAGCATTATATTTGCGGTTAGGGGAAATCCCTTAACGGAAGGAGCAACAGATGAGGGTGAGTGAAGTAACCGCGACAGGTAGTTCTCAGGAGAGGAACGCAGTAGTGCTTGCCGAAGGGGGCGGCATATTGTTCCTCCGGAGAAGAAAGAAATTCGTTTCGGAACTGTTTGGAGAGCTCAACGAAGCTTTCGTGGGGATGCCGATTATACTTAAATCGGACCCCGGGCGGCTGCATTACGTCGCATTTAGAAACGTGGTCGTGGAAGACACGCTTTTTTCCCGTGTGGTTTCTATCAGCTTCACTCTGCAGGATCAGCAGCAACCAGAGTTTAAGCAGTTACAGGACCTCGTAGGGCAACCCATTGAAAACGATATTCGCTCATTCAAGATCGAGCTTCGGCCAGGGACAGAGGTGATTAGTGCGCAAACTTTTTTCTTCACATTTACAAGTTTCGAGTCTGTACAGCGAAATCTCGCCCGCTTCCGTAGCTTTATCGAGGACGTATTTGTGTCTGAAGACGCTGCTCGTCAAGCCTATCGCAAGCGTTATGCGGCTCTTGAAAAGCTAGCTACCGAAACCTTCGGCGAAATACCTATGCCGTAGAGCGTGTAGGTCGCATGCTGAGACGATTGTATCACCTATCGATCTGGAATCAATGTGCGTTCGGTGTACACTGACACCTTTCCGCATCGGCCTCTTCAGCACACTTCTGTCCCCTCGTAAGAGCATTCTTCGATACTCGCCGCCTTGACACCCCCTCCCCCCGCCGGTTAGGTTCTCGTTCCCCGAACGATCGTTCGAACGGTCGTTCGATTGGGCCCGCCGGCGGCACGGAAGCCGCGGACGGGCCCTCGCGCGCAGCGGCACGGGCGCGCCCCGAATGCGACGTAAGCAACGCCTTCGCCCACCGGCAACGGAGACGAACGGATGGCACGCTACACCGACGAAGAGCTCAAGGAAAAGGTACACAACGGCTTCATCGTCGAGTATCCCGACGAGATGACCGAGGGGTACCGCAAGGCGCTGATCGTTCAGCTGATGGTGCAGGCCGACACGGAGCTCGTCTCCGCGCCGGCGTACTTCGGCGCGGCCAAGGACGCGCCGTCTACGAACACGATGGTGAGCGCCACGGCCATCATCCAGGACGAGCTGGCGCACGCCAACATCGCGTACCGCCTGCTGGAGGACCTGGGGCTGGACAAGGAGCAGCTCGTGTACGGCCGCCAGCCGCACGAGTTCAAGCACCCGTACGGCTTTGACCATCCGCTGGAGAACTGGGCGGAGCTCGTGGTGGCCAACGGCCTGTACGACCGCGCGGGCATCACGCTGCTGGGCGACGTCTTCAAGAACACGTCGTACGGCCCGCTCAAGCGCGCGCTCGTCAAGGTGGACCAGGAGGAGACCTTCCACCTGCGCCACGGCGAGATGTGGATGAAGCGCCTGAGCAACGCCGGCGGCGAGGCCCGCGAGCAGATCCAGCGCGCCGTGAACTGGATGTTCCCCATGTCCGTGGAGTGGTTCGGCCTGCCGGACGACATGAAGCGGCACAGCGGCCAGCTGGACTACAAGCTCAAGGGGATGACCAACGACGAGCTTCGGCAGACGTGGATGCAGTCCACGGTGCCGCTGTGCGAGAGCATCGGCATCGACGTGCCGGCGCACTGGAGCGAGGCCGACCAGAAGTACGTGCTGGACTTCGCGTTCCCCTGCGAGTACGACGAGGACGAGAAGCGCTGGCTGTTCGAGGAGGGCGAGATCAGCTGGGAGCAGGTGTTCGAGCGGTGGAAGCGCCGCGGCCCGTCCAACAAGCAGTTCGTGGAAGCCATCCAGGACGGACGCGGCTTCCGCAAGCAGCTGGAGATGGCCGCCTGATGGCGTGCACCACCTCGGCCGATCGCTTTGGCGTGGACCCGGGGGGCACGGCGCTGCTGGATGCGCCGTCCGCCTATCCCGTGCCCATTTCGGAGCGCGTGGGCCCGCTGTGGGACGCCCTGCGCGAGGTGATGGATCCCGAGATCCCCATCTCCCTGGTGGACCTGGGGCTCATCTACGACGTGCGCCAGGATGGCGGAACGGTTGAAGTCGACCTGACCTTCACGGCGACGGCGTGCCCGTGCATGGCGTTCATCCACTACGACATCCAGGACCGGCTGCAGCGCGAGCCCGGCGTGGACGACGTGCGGGTGAACGAGACGTGGACCCCCGCCTGGACCAAGGCGCGGATCAGCCCCGAAGGCCGCGAGACGCTGCGCAAGTACGGCGTGTCGATGTAAAGAACAGAAGTGCGAAAGTGCGGAGTGCGAAAGTGCGAAAGTAACTGCACTTGGCACTCGGTTACTTTCGCACTCTCGCACTCTCGCACTCTCGCACTTTCGCACTTTCGCACTCGGTTTTCCGTGAACGATCCCGTATACGAAGTCTTCGCGCGCAAGGGGCGGGGCGAGCCGCTGCGCCACATCGGCTTCATCAACGCGCCGGACGGCGACCTGGCGCGCGTGTACGCCTGGAAGACGTACGACGAGCAGAACTGGGACGAGATGTGCCTCGTTCCCCGCTCCGCCATCCTGCCCCTGGATCCCGAAGAAAGCCAGTTCGTGACCATGCTGGGCCGCCACGCGGAGCAGGAGCTGGTGCACAGCAAGGGCACCGGATCGTACGGCGGCGCCGAAGTGGCGGGAGGCACCCGATGAGCGACACCATGACCGACGCCCGCGTGGACAAGGCCGCCGAGCTGCCGGACGACGCCCGGGCCGCCCTCCGCGCGCTGATCCTCAGCTTGGCGGACAGCAAGCGCGTGCAGGGGCTGCGCTACAGCGACCGCATGCTGGGCGCGCCCACGCTCGAGGCCGGCATCGCCGCCTCGTCGATGGCGCAGGACGAGTGGGGGCACGCGCGGCTCACGTACGCGCTGCTGGGCGAGTTCGGCGACGAGCCCAAGGTGCTGGAGCACGAGCGCCCCGCCGCCCAGTACCAGAGCCACCCCGCGCTGGACGCGGAGTTCGGCTCGTGGAGCGACTTCATCGCCTGCATGCTGCTGGTGGATACGGCGCTGGCCACGCAGTACGGCGCGCTGGTCGGCAGCCGCTACACGCCCGTGCAGAACCGCGTGCAGAAGATGCTGGACGAGGAGCGCTTCCACTTTCAGTACGCCGCCGGCTGGACGCGGAAGATCGCGGCCGTCGCGGAGTTGAAGGACGAGATCGCCGCCTCCATGGCGAAGTATCTGCCGGCCGCGCTGCAGTGGCTGGGGGATGATTCCGCGCCCGGCCTGCGCCGCCTGGTGGAGGAGGGGCTCGTAACGGGCGATGCGTCTGCCCTGCGGGCGAAGTTCCTGGCGAAGGTCGGCCCGGTGCTGGAGGATGCGGGGCTGGCCGAGGGGCTGGGCCTGTCGCGGCGGGACGGCAGCGCATTCACGTACGAAGGGCCGCTGTCGTGGGATGGATGGGACGAGGCCACGCGGCGCTCCGGCGGCGCGCTGGACGAGACGGTCGCCGCCCGCGCCCGCGGCGACAAGAACCGCGCCTTGCTGCTGGATTGATGGAGGATCGCGCGCCGGCGTCGAGCGAGTCACGGGAGATCATCCCGGAATCCGCGCAGTGCCCGTTCTGCGATGGGATGGATACGAAGCTGCTGAGCCCGTTCGGCGGGCAGATGTCCATGGCGCAGTACTGGTGCAACCGGTGCCGCACCGGCTTCGAGTACATCAAGTGGGAAGACCACGACGACGAGAACTGATCGTCTTTCGTTCGATGCAGGTAACGCCGGGCTCGCTGATCATCAGCGGGCCCGGCGTTTCGTTGAGATCCCGATGATGGGGCCCACGGGGAGTCAACCGGGTCGAGGGACAGAAGATCCCGGCGGCGACTGGAATGACATTATTTACTTCTTCCGACGGAAAAGGTAACGTTCATCAACACCGGGCGTCTGCGTCCACGCTCCGGTCCAGCTCTCGCGTCGCGGGCGCGCAGATTCCCCAACCGTGAGGCAATCATGGGAAAAATCCCACGGCCCCGTGTCCCGGCCCTCCTCTTCAGCGCCGCCATGGCCGCAGCGTTCACGTTCGGAGCAAGCTCGGTCGTGGCGGCGCCCCGGGCGGAGACGGGCGAGCAGTTCTTCTGCGGCTTCACCATCAGTGAGGAAGCCTGCCAGCAATGCTGCGGGCGTTTCGCGGCGACCTGGTACAGTCCCGAGTGCTACTGCGGCCCGGACGGGAGTTCGTAGGGACGCCGGCCGAAAGCTGCCGCACCGGCTTCGAGTACATCAAGTGGGAAGACCACGACGACGAGAACTGATCTTCGTCTGACCGAAATCAAACCGGGCCCGCCGAGATCCTTCGGCGGGCCCGGCTTCTTTTTTTGAGATGGTCGCCTTCCCCTCAGCCTTCCCCCCCGATGCTCGATTTCCTGAGGGAGCGCCGATGGAACCCGAATCCGCACAACCCTTTGCGCGCGACCGAAGGATCTACTCGCCCTGCCGCGTGGCCGGCCCTCGCGCCCTATCCCCGCCCCCGGTTCTGCTGTCCAGACGGCGCTCCCCTTCCGCCTCCCCGCGAAGAACCAGTCGCGGGAGAGCGAGTGCAGGGAGGCGGCCGTCGAGCACGGGACAGTAGATCCTTCGGTCGGCGCCAAAGACCCGTCACGGGATGGATCCGGCGAGCGCCTCCCTCAGGAAATCAAAGTCTTTCCCGGGCTCCAGGGATCACGCCGCCGCGACGGATTCCCGCCGCGGGGCGGACTCGTGCGGCGCGGCGCCGAGGAACGTGCGATGGGCCCAGCGCGCGACCTCCGGAACGTCCGCCACGCCGCCCGCCCCGAACACGAAGCGGTCCGGCCGCACGAGCGCCGCCTCCACCCCGCGCGCCGCGAACCACGCGCCGATCTTCCCCGTCGCGTCCACCATCGCGTCCGCCCGCGGCGCCGCCCCCGCCGGCAGCAGCGTGACGACGCGCACGCCCAGCCGCGCCCACACCTCGCTCGCGGCGGCCGGCGCATCCGCCCCGCGCACCACCAGCGCGAATCCATCCCCCAGCACCTCGTCCGAGAGCACCGTGCCGGCGGGCGTGGCGACGGGATACTGCGGGAACATCGTCCCCTGCACGTCCTTCTTCCCCGCGCGGCCGCCGTGGATGAAGGCGCCACGGGTGTACACGGCGCCGGGCTTGAACTCCATGTTGCGGATGGCCCGCCGGACGCGCGGAATCAGCTGGACGGCCGCGAAGAACCGGTCGCGCAGCCGCGCCGCGAGCGGGGAGCGCGCCAGGAAGATCTTCGCCATCCCTACGCTCGCGTCGGCCATTGCCTTTACGTGCGGGCGGCGCTCCGTCTCGTACGTGTCCAGCAGCCGGTCGTCCGCGGCGCCGCGCATCACCAGCGCCAGCTTCCACGCCAGGTTGGCCCCGTCGCGCAGGCCGCTCACGAGCCCCTGCCCCATCATGGGCGGCATCTGGTGCGCGGCGTCGCCCAGCAGGAACACGCGCCCCTCGCGCCACCGCTCCGCCACCATGTTGTGAAAGGCGTACACGACGGAGCGGGTGATGCGGAACCGCGCGGGATCCACGTACGGCGAGATGAGGCGCGCCACGGTGGCCGGGTCCTCCATCTGCGCGTCCGTCTCGCCCGGCATCACCATCATCTCCACGCGAAAGTCGTTCACGGCCCCCTCCGCCACGAACGTCGGCCGCCGCGGATCGCACACGAACGTCGTCTCGCGCACCCGCAGCGCGCCCGGGGCGTCCGCCACACCCGAGACGGCCAGCCAGCGGTCCGGGTAGCTGTCGCCCGTCAATCCGATCCCCGCCAAGCGGCGCACCGTGCTGCGCGCGCCGTCCGCCCCCAGCACGTAGCGGGCACGCACCCGCCACCGCTCGCCGCCACCGCCCGTCTCCGCCACCTCCAGCGTCACGCCATCCGCGTCCTGCGCCAGCGCCGCCACCTCGCGGCCCAGGTGCAGCGCCACGTGCGGATACCGCTCCAGCCCCCGCCGCAGTTCCGCCTCCAGCACCGGCTGGTAGAAGTAGTTCAGGGGCGGAAAGCCGTTGCCAAAGTCCAGCCCGCCGATGGCGATCTCGGCGAACTTTCGGCCGTTCACGCCCGTGTAGTGCACCACGCCGCTGCGCGCCATGTCGCGCCACACGGCCTCCGCCAGCCCCGCCGCCTGGTACACGCGCAGCGCCTCGTCGTCACAGCTGAAGGCGCGCGGCTGGGCGTGCGGCGCGCGCTCCCGCTCCAGCACCACCACGCGCAGCCCCTGCCGCCCCAGCAGGTTGGCCACCAGCGCGCCGACGGGCCCGCAGCCCACCACGGCCACGTCCGTGTCCATCACACCGTCCATATCCGTCACGCTGTCCATGGGAGCCCGTTCGATCGCAAGGAGAGGAAGAGGACGGCAGGCAGCCGTGATCATCCATGAGAGAAACGCATCCCGGACCGCATTCTGACACATCGCCTTACCACGGATGGCGGCAGGCGAGCGGGAGAGAATGCATTTCCCCGCTCCCAATCAGGCATTTCCCCGCCTCAGGAGCGTCTCAGGCGGGTAGACTGGAACGGTGCCGTCCCCCGCCGGCACCGCCTGGATGCCGGCGCGTTTGTCAGAAACGAGCCGTGGACATCGTTTGCCCATCAGCGCCGGGGGACGGCGTACGTTTCTTCGGAAAACGGCGGAGACCGGGCGCCGAACCCACGCGGACTGCCGCATCTCGATCCTTGCGTCATGTAACTAGGCGCGGAAAGCCCTTGCGGGATGTGAACGGTGTGCTTATGTTCATCGAAACGCCAGGTCATATAAGGGACGGTCCTCGCCCGTTCTCCCGCTTCTGAGCCTCACTCCCCTCACTGGGATCCCGGGCTCATGAAGCGGTCCGCTGTTCGCCTCCGCCAACTAACCTTCGCGGACGGTTTTCGCAGTATTCCCGGCGCCATTCCAACCCCACCCTCCCAAGGAGAGTCCCGCATGGACGCTAAGAAGTATGCTACCCTGCTCGCCGTGGTGAACGAGACGCTCGCCGGGCGAAGCGAGAACGCCCGCACTCTTTTGGCCGGATTGGTGGATGGCCTGGACTCGGGCGCGCACGGCGAAGACCTGCAGTACTACATCTTCGCGTCGGCCCTGTCCAAGCGGCTGGAGAGCGACAAGAGCGCCGAGATCAACCTGTACCTGCGCCAGTTCGAAAAGACGCAGATCTCGCTCTTCAACCTGCTCGCGCAGCACCTGCCCACGGTGGCGCTGGCGGGGCCGCTGGCCAACGAGGTGCTGGCCGGCTACATCGGCGGGCAGGACGAGGTCACGCTGCTGGACGTGGGCATCGGCTCCGGTCGGCAGGAGGTGGCGCTGCTGCACCGGCTGGGCACGCAGGGCCTCCTTCCCCGCAAGCTGAACGTGATCGCCATCGAGCCCGACGCGGGAAGCCTGCTGGAGGCCGGCAGCGCCCTGGCCGAGGCCGCGGAGACGCTGGGCATGGAGCTGGACTTCCATCCCCTGCACAAGGTGGTGGAAGAGCTGGACGAGGACGACTGGGCGATGTTCGCCTCGTTCGGCGCGCCGCTGGTGGTGCTGAGCGCGTTCGCCGTGCACCACGTGCGCTCCGCCCCGGGCCAGCGCGCCCGCGACGAGCTGTTCCACCGCCTGCGCGCGCTGGATCCCGACGCCGTGGTGCTGTGCGAGCCCAGCAGCAACCACGACTCGGACTCGCTCCTGGAGCGCTTCCAGGCGTCGTGGAACCACTTTGGCCTCACCTTCCGCATCATCGACGGGCTGGACGTGGCGGACCGGGAAAAGGCGGCCATGAAGATGTTCTTTGCGCGCGAGATCGAGGACATCCTGGCCAACGCCGAGGAGACCCGCTGCGAGCGACACGAGCCCGTGGAGGCCTGGGTGCAGCGCTTTCGCGAGGCCGGCTTTACGCCCTGCGGCGAGTGGGGAATCCTGATGGGCGAGCAGCCGGAGGGCCCCGTGCGCATCGCCCCCCGCGACGGGTACCTGGGGCTGGACTACGCCGACGAGACGCTGGTGGCCATCCTGTGCGCCACGACGGGCGTACCGGCCCGCCCGGGCCGCATCAGCCACCAGCTGCTGAACCAGGTCGCCTGATCCATCCGGCGGTCAGGAAAGACGAGTGGCCGGGCCTGCGCGTGCGGGCCCGGCCACTCTGTTAACGTTTAAGGACATTTGCAGGCACCGGCACGACATTCCGTTCACAACGCGGCGTAAACCACGCGAACATGTGCAGATAAGCGCGATCACGCTTGACAATGGCGCCTTTCGAACGTTAGTCTATGCGCTCAGTCTGAGACATCGCAGTGTAGCAGCAAGCATTTCAGCGTGCGCGTGCGGAACCGCGCCGGCACGCCCTTCCCGAGCCGACCTCGTCCCATGCTGACCACTCCCGCGCCCGGACCCGTGACCCTTTCGCGCCGATTTGCCCCGGACGCCACGGTGAGTGGCGGCAACATCCTGTCCATGCTGGCGGCCATGGGCCCGTTCCGCCGACGCGGCGAGCAGATCCTGCAGGAGAACGGGATCACCGACGTGCAGGTGGAGGGGTGGTACCCGCTGGCGGCGTACGTGACCGCCCTGCAGGCCATCGGGTCCAAGATGGGGCCCAACACCCTGTCCCAGATCGGCCGCCAGATCCCCAACCACGTGCCGCTGCCCCCGGGCATCGACACGTTCGAGAAGGTGCTGGCCTCGTTCGGGATGGCGTTCGACATGAACCACCGCGGCGCGGAGCCGGGTGCCATCACCTACAAGATGGCCAGCGCGCGCACGGCCACCATCACCACCGGCACGCCGTACCCCTGCGACTTCGACCGCGGGGTGATCGTGGGATTCTTTCAGAAGCTGCTCTCCACGCGCGTGACGGTGGAAGCCATGGAGGGCTGCCCCTGCAAGGCGCGCGGCGGCGAGACCTGCACCTACGCCGTGACGCTGCCGCTGATGTAGCGCGAGACGGCCGAGACGGATCGAATCCGCGCGGACGATGCGGACCGGATGGATCGAGGAGGCGGGCTTCCACGCGGGGGCCCGCCTCTTCGTGTTCAGGCAGTGGAATACCGATTTCCAGGAATCGTTGTGCACGCGGAGTTCTACTTCCGTCTCACGCGGAGGCGCGGAGGACGCGGAGAACTGCGGAAACGACAACGGATTGGCATCACACAGAGGAACAGGGGGAACAGAGGACGGCGGAAGTGCCTCTGTTCCCCCTGTTCCTCTGTGTGCGATTGCTGTTGCTGTTCTCGTCTGTTCCATGCGCATTCGCGGCAACCCATCTTGTAGCTGGGGTGCATGTTCAAATCGAGTATCTGGTATAACGGCGCTCAGCGGCGTTTACGGCGCCCGCCTCGCGGAGCCCCCCCCCCCCCGGCCCCCTCTCCCGCAAACTGCGCGGGAGAGGGGGAGACCTTCATCGCGCGGTGGAGGGATCGCGCAGGCGGCGGACCCTGCTCTCCAGTCCGCACGCAAAAAGGCGGGCCCCGCAGAGGGAGCCCGCCTTTCGTCCGTCACACCGTCACGCGTCCCCGGGAGGACGCGGGGAGGATCAGTCGCGGCTGTTCAGCTTGGCGAGCAGGCGCAGGATCTCCAGGTACAGCCACACCAGCGTCACCAGCAGGCCAAAGGCGGCGTACCACTCCATGTACTTGGGCGCGCCCATCTCCGACGCCTGCTCGATGAAGTCGAAGTCCAGCACCAGGTTGAGCGCGGCGATCACCACCACGAACAGGCTGAACCCGATCCCCACCAGCCCGCTCTCATGGATGTACGGGATGCCGGCCCCGAAGAAGCTCATCACGAAGCCCACCATGTACAGCATGAAGATGCCGCCGGTGGCCGCCACGATGCCCAGCTTGAAGTTCTCCGTGGCCTTGATGAGCCCCGTGCGGTAGGCCAGCAGCAGCACGAACAGCGTTCCGAACGTCAGCGCCACCGCCTGCATGGGCAGGCCGGCGAACCGGATGTTGTAGACCGCCGAGATGCCGCCCAGGAACAGCCCCTCCAGCACGGCGTAGATGGGCGCCGTGACGGGCGCCCACGTCTTCTTGAACATGGTGATGACGGCGAAGATCAGGCCGCCGATGCCCCCGATCAGCGCCGGCACCATGGCCTGCGACGGCTCCCAGGCCGTCATCACCTGGTTCCACATCCACGCCGCCGGGATGAGCACCAGCAGCAGCAGGATGCCCACCTTGTTGACGGTGCCGTTGATGGTCATCGCGTTGCCCGAGCCGTAGCCCGCGCGGTCGAAGACCTTGTCGCTCAGGGTCGGATTGGAGGTTCTCATGACTCCGGTCTGGACTGGATGGGTTCGTAAGGGGTGCTGCTTGATACGCCGGAGGGCCCCGCGGGTTTCGCGGCCCCTCCGCAACACGGCGGCCCGCGCCGCCAAGTGATCTCGATGGTGCTGTACGGATGCCCGCCCGGCTCCTCGTCGTAGGCGCGGGTGCGGGCCGTGGCGCGGTACTCCACGGACACGCCGCCGCGCGCCACGCCCACGCCCCAGCGCGTCTGCCCCACGAAGGGCCGGCGCGTGACCCGCGGCGGCCCGCCCCCGAACGTGTTGCCGTCCAGGAACAGGTCGTGGGCCACCGCCTCGCCCCGCGCCTCGGCCAGCACGTACACCGACGTGCCCCGAATGGGCCGCGCGGACCAGGGGTGCGCCAGCCGCGTTCCCGCCCGCAGCTGCGCCCCCGCGTGCGCGGAGGTCCGCAGCGTTCCCGCGGACGCGCCAGCGCCGGCCGCCACGTCCAGGGCGCGCACGCCGCCCACGCGCCACTCCGCCAGCCGCCGCTCCGCGCCGTAGCGCACGGCCACGGCGGGCTCGAACGCGAGCTGGTGGCTCCACCCCACGGGCTCCCAGAAGCCCGCCACGTGGTGGTACGCCTCCATCACGGGCTGTCCCAGCGACGGCTTGCCCGTGACCCCGGCCTCCACGGCAAAGGTGTGGCGGGTCAGGGCGTTCACCACCCGCCCCGTCACGGCGGCGTACAGCCAGCCGGCGTACGGACGCTGCCCGGCCATGGGCTCGGGCGTGTCCAGCCGCGGCGAGTACAGCCGCTGCCCCATCTCCACCGTCGTCGACGCGCAGCCGGCCTCGGGGTCCGCGCGGGCGGCGTCGGCCCCGCAGGGCGCCGCGGCGGAGGCCAGCCCGGTCCAGCCCCGCGCCCCCTCCAGCTCCACCGCCAGCCGCACCCCGTTGCTGTACTCGTAGTCCGGCCGCACGGCCATGGGGATCCAGAAGTTGTACGCGTCGTTGTCGCTGGTGAGCTGCAGCGAACGCACCTGCTGCGCCCCGGCGGGGGCGGCGAACGCCAGCGGCATGCACGAAAGCGCGAGCGCGGCGGCTCGCGGCACCAGGCGGCGAAACGGCATTGGATCCAGCGGGGAATGCGGTACGGCGGCGGGACTGCGGTTCAATCTGTCACCCCATCGCCCATCCGTAAAGCGTCAGGGGCGGATCTCGATGGGCGTGCCGTCCGGGACCGCCCGCCAGATCTCGCTCATCTCCCCGTTGGTGACGGCGATGCAGCCGTCCGTCCAGTCCACCAGGCGGTGCAGCCGGCCCATCCAACCCAGGCCGTTGATGATGCCGTGCACCATGATCATCCCGCCCGGCGGCACCCCCTGCGCGCGCGCCCGGGCCACGTCCGCCGAGTCGGGATAGGACACGTGCAGGGACCGATGCGCGCCGCTGGCCGGATTGCGCCAGTCCAGCACGTAGCGCCCTTCCGGCGTGCGCTCGTCGCCCTCGCGCTGCTTGTGGCCGGCGGGCGATGCGCCCAGCGAGACCGGGTACGTCTTGAGCGCCTGCCCGCCGCGCAACAGGGTGAGCGTGCGCGCCCCCTTGTGGACCACTACCTTGTCCGCGCGGGCGCCGGCGGGGAGCGGGGGCGCGCCGGGGCGTGCGGCCCACGCCAGCGTGGCGGCGGCCAGCACGGCAGCAATGAGGACGGCGAGCGCGAATGCCTTGCGTCTCACGGGATCAGGATTGTGCGATGTGCCCGGTTCTTGCGCTTGGCGCGCCGCGAAACCTCTGGACAGGAGAGGATGCGATGCCGAAAGGCTGGAACAAGCACGACGAGAACATGTACGAGGCGATCAAGGAGAGCGAGCTTGATCGCGGGATGGACCAGGGGCGTGCGGCGGAGATCGCCGCGCGGACCGTGAACAAGAACCGTCGGCTGGAGGGCCGTTCGGCCAACATTCACACGCAGGGCACCGGCAATCCCAACAGCGGCTACGAGGACCGCACGCGCGATGAGCTGTACAACATCGCCAAGCAGAAGAAGATTGCGGGCCGCAGCAAGATGAACAAGGACGAGCTGGTGAACGCGCTCCGCGGCGACTGAGCCCCGTCTTCTCTCCTCTGCCCGAGCGCGCGCCGGACCCGTTCCGGCGCGCGTTCGTTTTGTCTCCGAGCAGGGACGGAAAGTGATCAGCGGTGTGCGAGCCCTCGGCAGCTTGGCAAGCCTCCGGCCCCCGGCGAATGAATTCGCGGCAATGAAACCGTGATGTCGGCCTTCGCCGACAGGTCCGGCTCGGGCGAGTGCCCTGGGGTACGCGGGGGATCGCCGGGCCGGGGCGGAGTGCCGGCGCGGGAGCGAGGCACGAGCGCGGGCGGAGAAGATTCCTCGGTCGCGCGCGAGGTATGTGCACGGGCAAGTACCGGCCTGCGCTCCCTCGGAATGACAGTTTGGTGCGCGGGACGGGGTTGGTGCGCGGGCCGGGTTTTCTCCCCTCTCCGCGCGCAGTTTGCGCGGGGAGGGGCCGGGGGAGGGGCGCCCCGCCGGTGCACGGACTCCCCTTCCCTGTTCGAAGTTCTCCCCCTCCCTCCGCGGAGCGGGGGAGGAGGCCGGGGGGAGGGGGCCCTCCGCCGGTGCACCCCGTCCGCCAATCCGCCGGGTCTCCGCCTACGCCGGCGGCAGCGTCAGGCCGCCAGCTCGCGCACCGTGGTCATCCCCAGCAGCGTGCGGCGCACGTAGACGGGGACCATGGCGCGGCGCCAGTCGGGATCCACGATCAGGTTCTCCAGCGGATGGCACTGCTTGAACGCCTGCTGCGCCACGGCCTCCGCCACGTCGCCCAGGCGCTGCCCCACGGCCACCTTGTCCAGCCCCGTCACCACGCGGGGCCGCGAGCCCAGGGCGGACACCACGAGCGAGATGCGCTGCACCGCATCGTCCCCGTCCACCTCCGCCGCGGCGGCGATGGAAAGGAGGGGAAAGTCGATGGAGTTGCGCTGGCGCACCTTGGTGTATCCCATGCGGACGCCGGCGCCGGGAAGGGGGATGCGCACGCGGGCCACCAGCTCGTCGCGGCGGCGCACGGTGTTCCACTTGCCGTCGGCGATGAAGAACGGGTCCACGCCCAGCGTGCGGGTGCCGTCCACCGAGACCACGTCCACCTGCGCGCCCAGGGTGATGAGGGCGGGCACGGTGTCGGCGGAGTGGGCGGCCACGCACTTCTTGCCCGTGCGCGTGACGTGGCAGGTGTCGCCGCCCAGCTTGAGGCAAAAGCCCAGCGCCTCGCGCCAGAAGTAGCTCTGGTTGTAGTAGGTGCAGCGCGTGTCCAGGCACAGGTTTCCGCCCAGGGTGCCCTGGTTGCGGATCTGCGGCCCGGCCACCTGCCCCGCGGCCTGCGCCAGCGACGGCAGGGTCTGCCGCACCAGGGGGCTGCGGGCGATCTCGGTGAGCGTGGTGCACGCGCCGATCACCAGCTGCGTGGCGTCGGGCGAGCCCGTGGCCACGGGCCGGCCTTCCGCGTCCGCCATCCAGATGCCGTGCAGCTCGCGCACGCCCTTGAGCGCCACCAGGTGACGGGGCATGAACAGCTTGTGCTTCATGTTGGGCATGAGGTCCGTGCCGCCCGCGATGGGCATGGCGTCCTCGTGCTCCCGCAGAAAGGCCGCGGCTTCGTCCAGGGTGGACGGGCGGTGGTACGCGTACTCGTGAAGGCGGAGCATCGTGCCGGCTGCGTGTGGGCGGACGTCCCGTACGGAATCCGGGAAGATACCGCCGACCGCCACCGGATTCCAGATGCGCGGCGTGGCGCGATCGGGTGGATACGAAACGGGCCGGCCCCATCCCCCGGAGCCGGCCCGTTCCCATCATCCACTCCCGCACTGACGCACTTCCGCACTCACGCACTTCCGAAAGCTACTCGCGCGGCGGATCGCCCGGCTGGTAGGGAAGCTGGTTCATCAGGTAGCGCGCCACGATGTCCACCTTGCTGGTGCGCAGGCGGTCCGTGCGCACGGTCACGACGGCCGTGGGGCCGTGGCGGTGCACGTCCATGAAGAGCGTGCCCTCGGCGCCGGAGTAGGTGCGGCTGTGCCCGCTCTCCTGCGTCATGGCCAGCTCACCGCGGGTGGTGAGGATCTCGTCCGCCCGCGCCCAGATCTCGCGCATGGGCAGGGCCGTCAGGCGCTCGTAGTCCGCCATCGCTGGTAAACCCTCGGTTTGATTTCAGTCCGTTTGCAGGATGGCCGCGCGCAGCTCCGCGTACGGCCTTGCACCCACCAGCCACCGCGCCTCGTCCCCCGTGCCGGCGACCACGGTAGGCGTGCCCTCCACCCCCGCCCCGCGCGCGGCGTCCTGCTCCGCCTGGATGCGCGGCGACAGCGAGTCCACGTCCAGCACCACCTTGAGCTCGCCGGGGTCCAGCCCCAGCGCCGTCCCCAGCTCCACCAGCACGTCGATGCGGGCGATGTCGCGCCCCTCGCCAAAGTACGCGGCGAAGATGGCCTCGCGCAGGGCCGGCCCCGCGCCGCGCGCCTGGGCGAACGCGGCCGCCTCGTGCGCCTTGGCCGTGCGCGCGGGCGCCGGCGGCACCCGCAGGGCCATCCCCAGCTCCGCGGCCAGCGGCCGCAGCGCGTCCATCCACCCGCCGTCCATCGACGCCGGCAGGGGTGCGGGGACGGGGTACAGCTCGTAGGCGAAGTACGTGGGCTGGATCTCGCCCGCGGCCTCCATCCGCCGCAGCGCCGTTTCCGTCACGTAGCTGAACGGGCAGGCAAAGTCCGAGAACACCGCCACCGGGACCGCCGCCATCGTCCTCGCCCCCATGAGATTGCGCGCATCGGAAAAGCGCGCGGAAGATGCCCCGCGCGCCCTTCGTCCGCAAGCCTGCGGTCGTCAGACATCACCTGCGGCGTTGCATGCGCTATTTGGATGCCGGTGCTGCGTTCCCCGGCGCAAAGGTGAGCACGTGTCCGTCCCAGTTCACGTACAACCGGCCCGCGAGCCGCTCCGCGGAGCGAGCCTTGCCGCCGTCGTGGGGCGTGAACGTGAGGATGTGCTCGCGCGTGTCTGCCTTTTCCGATCGGGTGTAGCTACCGGTTTCCGTGGGCAGGGCGTCCAGCGTAACGAGGCCCGCCGGAGCCGTAGTGCGAACGTTCATGTCCAGTTGATACGAGTTCGTATCGCCGGGCATCAATCGCAGCACCGCGTGCAACAGCTCCCGCTTGCCTCCCGCCGGGGCATCCAGCAGGCCCGGGGGGGCAGCCCCGTTCACCTTTTCCAGGGTCCACACGCCCGCGGGTGCCGGGGGCGTGATCTCGTTGTTCTCGTCCTCCACGTCCTCCTTTGCCCGCAGCTGGATGCCGAACTGAACGTACGATCCGCTCAGGTCCAGCGAGCGCCACTCGGTGGGGACCGTATCCTCCTCGGGAGCGGTCCACCGTAGGCTGGGGAACTTGCGTTCGCGGTAGCCCGCCTCGACGAACGCGCCGATCCCCGCAGGGAACGTCCAGTAGATACCGCCGGAGCCTCACTGCTGTCCGGCTAAGAAAGCGCGACGTGCTTGTAATCACATTCACACCAGTCGCTTACGCGCAGGACAGGGTGGGAACGATTTGAATTGAGAGCTGCGCCGCTCCATCCTGTT